>Ga0134125_10000632_pt1 | contig 46579 bp, 48 predicted proteins | sample KB31751_FD_96464 | JGI IMG/M metagenome (GOLD analysis project Ga0134125, IMG submission 96464) | Terrestrial soil microbial communities with excess Nitrogen fertilizer from Kellogg Biological Station, Michigan, USA - KB3-175-1 | ecosystem: Environmental > Terrestrial > Soil > Unclassified ...
CGCTCCAGCGCCAGCCGCGTCACCGCCGTCATTCCGTATTACGGGTACGCGCGGCAGGACCGCAAGGACAAGCCGCGCGTGCCCATCTCTTCCAAGCTGGTGGCCGACCTGCTCACCACCGCCGGCGCCCATCGCGCGCTGCTCATGGATTTGCACGCTCCCCAGATTCAGGGCTTTTTCAACATCCCGGTGGACCACCTGTTCGCCTCGCCGGTGTTGGTGGATTGCTTCCGCCGCATGAGCCTGCCCGACCTGACCATTGTTTCGCCCGACGCGGGCGGGGTGGAGCGCGCCCGCTTCTTCGCCAAGAAGCTGGATGCGGCGCTCGCCATCGTGGACAAACGGCGTGTGGCCATGGACGTCAGCGAGGTCATGCACGTGATCGGCGACGTGGACGGGCGGACCGCGGTCATTCTCGACGACATCATTGATACCGCCGGCACCTTGGTCAAGACCGCCGAGGCGATGGTACGCAACGGCGCCAAGCGGGTGCTCGCCTGCGCCTCGCACGCCGTACTCAGCGGGCCGGCAGTGGAGCGCATCGCCGCCAGCCCCCTTGAGCTTGTGGTGGTGACCAATTCCATCCCGATGGCGCCCGCCTCGCAGGCCCGCGCCCGCATTCAGGTTCTCAGCATCGCCGGGCTGATGGCCGCCGCCATCCGCTCAATTCACGAGGAGACTTCGGTCAGCCTGCTGTTCGTCTAGCAGGCGGCCTTTGCCAGGAGCTACGTAATGGCTATTGCGATTTCACTTGCCGCCGATCCGCGCAACACTTCGGGGAAAGGTCCGGCCCGGCAGCTTCGCCGCGCCGGCCGCATTCCCGCGACCCTATATGGCGCCAACCGCGCCCCCCTCAGTCTGACCCTCGATCCCACCCAGGTGAACCGCATCCTGCACTCGGAGTCGGGACACAACACCATCTTCAACCTGGCCGTCGCCGCGGGCGAGACCACCGCCGCCATGCTGGTGGATTGGCAGCGGGAACCGCTGCGCGGCCGGCTCCTGCATGTGGACATCAAGCGCATCGCTCTCGACCAGGCCATCCGGGTCAAAATCCCGGTTCAGGTGCAAGGCGAAGCCCAGGGCGTGAAGCTGCAGGGCGGCATTCTCGAGATCGTCACCCGCGAGGTCGAGATCGAGTGCCTGCCCGGCGAAATTCCGGAGCACATAATCGTCAACGTCAGCGAGCTCTCGATCGGCCAGAACCTGCGCGTCGGCGATCTCCATCTGGAGGGCAACCTCCGCGTCCGGACCGACTCCGACCGCGTGATCGCCCACGTTGTGGCGGTGAAGGAAGTGGTGGAAGCGGCGCCGGTCGAGGCGGCCGCGGCCCCCGCCGAGCCCGAAGTCCTGAAGAAGGGCAAGGGCGAGGCCGAGGAAGGTGCCGCCCCCGCCGGCAAGGAAGCGGCGAAGGACAAGGAGAAGAAGAAGTAAGCGCCCATGGCGTCCGACTCCCCGTTTTTGGTGGTGGGGTTGGGCAATCCAGGGCCCGAGTACGACTGGACGCCGCATAACTTCGGCTTCCAATTGGTGGACGAGCTGGCGCGCCGGAGCGGAATCCGGCTGAAGACGATGGAGTGCCAGGCTTGTACCGGACGGGGTCAGTTGGCCGGTCAGCCGCTGTGGCTGGCGCAGCCGCTGACTTATATGAACCTCAGCGGCGCCGCGGTTCGCCAGTTGTTGGCGAAGCACCCGGTGTCGGGTTGGTTGGTGGCGAGTGACGAGTTGGATCTGCCATTGGGCACGATCCGGCTCAAAGAGCGTGGATCGGCCGGAAGCCATAACGGCCTGCGCTCGATCGTGGCCAGTTTGGGAACCACCGAGTTTGCCCGTTTGCGCTTGGGCATCGGCCCTTCCCATCCGGTCGCGGATCGGGTCCGCTTCGTGCTGAGCCCGTGGGGCAAGGCGCAGCGGGACCGCGTCAGCCAGGTGGTGGCGACCGCCGCCGATGCGGTGGAGATGATTTTGACCGACGGGATGGGCAGAGCCATGAACCGCTACAACGCCCCGCCCGAGGAATGAGGCCAAGTTTATGAATCGTACCTACGAAGTGATTTTCATTCTACGGCCCGACCTGCCGGAAGAAGAGGCCGACAAGCTGGTCTCCGGCTTGGAGCACGCCGCCACCGCGGCGGGCGCGGTTTTCCGCAAGGTTGACCGGCTCGGACGCCGCCGCCTCGCCTACCGCGTGCGCGGCTTCCGCGAGGGCAACTACGTGCTGTTTGATCTGGAAACCGGCGCCGCTCCGATTCTCGAGCTGCAGCGCCGCCTGCGTGTCAGCGAGCCGGTGATCAAGTACCTGGCGGTACGCACCGACGAGCTCGCCAAGCGGCTGGAGAAGGACCGCCGCCACCGCGAGGCGCGCCTGCAGCGCCGCCCCGCCCCTGCTCCTTCGGAGACTTCGGTCGAGGCGGAAATGGCCGCATCGGCGGAAGCCGAGGAATCTTCGCCTACGGCGTGAGGAACAATATGACTGACGCAACTCCCGTAAATGAACCCCGTCGTCCCAGCGCTCCCTCGGGCAATCCCCGCGGCGGGCCCAAGAAGCCCTTCCTGCGCCGGCGCAAGGTCTGCAAGTTCTGCGTCGAGCGCATCGACAAGATTGACTACAAAGACTACCGCATGCTGCAGCAGTTCGTCGCCGAGCGCGGCAAGATCGTGCCGCGCCGCATCAGCGGTACCTGCACCCAACACCAGCGCCGCCTCACCCGCGCCATCAAGCAGGCGCGCCAGATCGCGCTGCTGCCCTTCGCGGCGGAGATTTAGCCATGGAAATCATTCTCAAGGAAGACCTGCCCAAACTGGGCCGCAAGGGCGACGTGGTCAAGGTCGCTGACGGATTTGGCCGGAATTACCTGCTGCCGTACCGCAAGGCGATTGCCGCCACTCCCGCCAACCTGCGCAACATCGAGCAGATGCGCGCCTCGGCGGCCCACAAGGATGCCCGGGACCGCGAAGCGGCGCTGGCGCTGGCGGCCCAACTGAATCAGGTGCGGCTCAGCTTCGAACGCCGCGCCGGCGACAACAACACGCTGTTCGGCTCGGTAACCTCCATGGATGTGGTTCACGGACTCGAGGCCCAGGGCTTCGAGGTGGAACGGCGCAAAATCGAATTGCCCGACCCGCTGAAAGCACTGGGCGAGTTCAAGGTCCCCGTTCACCTCTTCAAGGGCGTAACCGCGGAGGTTACGGTGGTGATTCAGCGTCAAGCCGAGGAAGACGGGGCCGCCTCCGCCGAGTAAGGGCTGTGGCCATGGCAAGACGGCACGGGGGCGCACTTCGACTTCGGAAGTGCGCCCTCCGTCATTGGTGCCCTGAAATCCGTTGATGGGCGCGGGCCCCAGCGCGGCGGCGCCGCGCGCCCCGCTTTGGCTTGCGCGCTAAAACCGCTGCATGGTCTGCGTTAGCCAGAGCGCGGCGACCGCCACCGCCAGTAGTGCGGATATGCCGGTGGCGGTTAGCACATAAGGGCGGAGTTTCGCGATCCGCGCGGTGGCGGCGGCATCCTCTTCTTCAAAGCTTCGCGACCCGCCGGTCAGGAAAACCTGTTCCTCCTGATGCATGCTGATCATTCCCCGATAGATCATCAGCAGCACCAGAATTGTGGTGACAAAGCCCCAGGCGATCAGAAGCCAGTTGAGCAGGGACAAGCCAGTAAAATCCATGGCGGGCCTCCATGCCGGAATTCGCCTCAGATATATCACCAAGCCTAGGCTTTGTCCACCGGCCCGCTTGACGGGCGCCGCAACGCCTCCAACTCCCTCATTCGTTCGCCCAAGCGCTTTTCCACTCCCGCTTCGCCCGGACAATAGTAGCGGCGTCCGCGGAGGTTGTCGGGCAGGCACTCCATCGCCGCTACCCCCGCCTCCAGATCGGGCGCGTACTGATAGCCGCGGCCATATCCCAGGCCCTTCATCAGACCGGTGGGCGCATTGCGTAGGGGAAGCGGCACCGGATCCGCCCGCGTGGTGGTCACGTCCTCCAGCACGCGACCGTAAGCGGCATAGAGAGCATTGGATTTGGGCGCCAGTGCCAAGTACACACACGCTTGCGCGAGCGCCAGGGCGCCTTCGGGCATACCGATGAACGCGACGGCGTCACGCGCGGCCAAGGTCTGCTCCAAGGCGCGCGGATCGGCCATGCCCACGTCTTCAGAAGCGAAGCGCACCAGCCGGCGTGCGATGTACAAGGGTTCCTCGCCGCCTTCCAGCATCCGCGCCAGCCAGTAGAGACCTGCGTCCGGGTCGCTGTTGCGCAGCGACTTATGCAGGGCGGAGATCAGATTGAAGTGCTGTTCACCGGCCCGGTCATATAGCAGCGCCTTGTGTTGCAAGGTAGCGTCGAGCAGCGCCATCGAGAGAACCAGCTTGCCGCCACCAGCCACGACCGCGCCCGCTACCACCGCCTCCAACACGTTGAGAGCCATACGCGCATCCCCATTGGAGAAAACGGCGATACGGGGCAACACCCCGTCCTCGATGCCGGGTTCGACTTCCCCCAGATCCTTCAGCGCGCCCCGTTCCCGGTCATTCAGCGCGCGCTGCAGCAGCTCTTCAATATCGGCTTCGCTCAGCGCCTCGAGCACGTAGATTCGGGCGCGCGACAACAAGGCCGAGTTCACCTCGAAGCTGGGGTTCTCGGTGGTGGCGCCGATCAGGGTGATGGCGCCGCTCTCGACGTAAGGTAAGAACGCATCCTGCTGGGCGCGGTTAAAGCGATGAATCTCGTCCACAAATAGGATGGTGCGCTGCCCCGCACGTTGAGCCCGCTCGGCCGCCGCCATCACTTCGCGGATTTCCTTGATGCCGCTGGTGACCGCGCTAAAGGGCACAAACCGGCGCCGCGTCTGGTGCGCGATAATCCGCGCCAGGGTGGTCTTGCCCACTCCGGGCGGTCCCCAGAGCAGGAGTGATCCGAGTTGGTCGCGCTCGATTTGCAGCCGCAGCGGCTTGCCCGGAGCGAGGATCTGGCGCTGCCCGACCAGTTCCTCCAAGGTACGCGGACGCATGCGGTCGGCCAGCGGCTTCGCCCCGCCCTCTTCCGCCAACGCCGAAGGTGGTTCGAACAATGACATAGTTGGCGCGGGCCCGAGCGCGGCTGTATGTATTATGCCGGTCCCGCGGCACGCCGCTGCCGCGCGGCCTCATAGAGCAGGATCGCCCCGGCGACGCCGGCGTTGAGCGACTCGACAGCGCGGGTCATGGGGATCGTGATGATGGCATCGGCCGCCCGCTGCAAATCCCGCGGCACGCCGGCCGCCTCCTGGCCAATCACAAAGCAAAGCGGTTCAGCGAGCCCCGCCGTGATGGCCTCCGCATCGCCCCGAGCGGAAGTGGCGAGCAAACGGACGCTCCGCCGCCGGCAGGCTGCGATCAGCGCCTCCGCGGTCACTTTGCCCACCACCGGCAGGTGAAACAACGACCCCGCCGCCGCCCGCACCGCCTTGGGGTGAAAGGGGTTCACCGTATCCGCCAGCGCCACCACCCCCGTAGCCCCGAAGGCGTCCGCGGCGCGGATGAGCGTCCCCAGATTTCCCGGGTCCTGCATCTCCGCCGCCGCCACGACCAGGGCGGGGCCATCATCACCTTTGCCGAAGACATCGTCCAGTTTGGGCGCCGGATATCGCACCAGGGCGGCGGCGCCCTGCGGATGCTCCACGTCCATGGCGCCGGCGAAATCCTTGTCCTCCGCTACCGCGGTCTGGGTGTGCTTGGAGAGTTGCGGCAGCAGCTTGGCGCCCAACCGCTCCAGCCCGGTGCGGCTGAACAGCGCGGTTTCGATTCGGTAGCCGCTCCGGATGGCCTCGCCAATCAGGCGCGGGCCTTCAATCGCGAGCTTGGGCTCGCCATCGGCATCGGCCAATAGCCCGGCGCGGAACGCCTGGCGAAACTCGCTCAATATGGCATGATGCCGGCCGATCGGCCTGGGTTCTTGGCTCACGCATTGAGTTTAGCTGATGAACATGCAGTCGCCATAACTGAGAAAGCGGTAGTGCGCCTCCAGTGCGTGCCGGTAGGCCCGCCGCACCGCCTCCGTGCCCGCAAAGGCGCTGATCATCACCAAGAGCGACGTTCGCGGCGCGTGGAAGTTGGTGATCAGGGCATCCACCGCCTGGAAGGCCTTGCCCGGATACATGTACAGACGGGTCTCGCCGCAGCCGGCCACAAATTGCGGCGCGGCGGTCTCGAGCACCCGAGCCGCCGTGGTTCCCACCGCGATCACGCGACGGCCCTCGCTCCGCGCTTGCAGGATCGACACCGCCGCCTCCGGCCCCAGCGTGTACGCTTCGCTGTGCATCGGGTGATCCTCAATTTCCTCGCTTTCCACCGCCTGGAATGTGCCCAGCCCTACGTGTAGGCTCACCGTGGCCCACTCGATGCCGCGCTCCGCCAGCTTCTCCAGCACGCGTTCACTGAAGTGCAGTCCCGCGGTCGGCGCTGCCGCCGACCCCACCGCTTTCGCGTACACCGTCTGGTACCGTGCGCGGTCCTCGACTTGATCCTCGCGGCGGATATAGGGCGGGAGCGGCACGTGCCCATGCCGCTCGACCGCCGCTGCGAACTCCCCTTGGACCTCGAAGCGGAATTGCCGCTCGCCCCGCGAGCCCATGCCCACCACCTCGGCCCGTAATCCACCTTCAAAGATCACGAGCTCACCGAGGGGCAATTTGCGGCCTGGACGGGCCAAAACGTCCCAAACACCCAGCTCGACTTCGCGCAGCAGGAGCACTTCGACCTTGCCTTGCCCGCCGCCAACGCGCTGCCCCAAGAGCCGCGCCGGAAACACCCGCGAATCGTTGGCTACCAGCAGATCGCCGGGAACCAGGAGCTCAGGCAGCTCACGAAATTGCCGGTCTTCCACTTCCCCGCTCTGCCGGTGCAGCCAGAGCAGGCGCGAGGCATCGCGCTCCTCCGGCGGACGCTGGGCAATCCGCTCCGGCGGCAACTCGTAATCAAACTCCGTCAGTTTCATAGATCGGCGCGGCCCCGGCGCGGCTGTGCCGCGCGCCCCGCTCTGGCGCGCCCCGGCTGGGGGCTCCGAAGCCCCAAGCCAAGGCTGCGCTGTAGCTAGTTTCCAGGATAAGCGAGCGCCCGCATGGGCGATAATGAACCTGCCGAATATGAGTGCGTTGCCCGAAGACAGCCCGGCCCTGCGCAGCGAAATCCTGCGCATCGGCGCGTGGCTGCATCAAAAGAGCCTGGTGGCGGCGAGCGACGGCAACATCTCCGCGCGCTTGGCCGGCGGGCGGGTGCTGGCCACCCCCACCTCCATGAGCAAGGGGATGATGCAGGCCGACGATCTGGTCATCACCGACATGGAAGGCCGCAAGCTGGAGGGCAAGCGCAACCCGTCCAGCGAGATGGCCATGCACCTGCTGATTTACCAGTTGCGGCCCGAGATTCACGGCGTGGTACACGCGCATCCGCCCGCCGCCACCGGCTTCGCCGCTTCGGGAATCCCCCTGAACCAAGCCTTGCTGGCCGAGGTTGTGCTGGCGCTGGGCTGCGTGCCTTTGGCCGAGTACGGTACCACGGGGACCCCGGAGCTCTCCGCCACGCTGCGCCCGCTGATCCCCCACTACGACGCCATCCTGATGGCCAACCACGGTGTGGTCACCTACGGCGAGGACGTGATGAAGGCGTACTTCAAGATGGAGACGGTCGAGCACTTCGCCCGCATCGCCCTCGTCACTCATATTCTCGGCAAGCAGAACCTGCTCGGCCGCGACGAGGTGGACAAACTCATGGCCGCGCGCCAGCGCTACGAAGGCATCACCACCGCGGCCGCGGTCGGCGCCAACTGCCCGGTCACGCGGGAAGCGGCCGGTGGGTCCGCCTCCGGTCCCCTGCCACCGTCGGCCAGCTTTCCCCACAAGCGCCGCTGGTAGGCGGGCCGCGTGCTACAATCCCGCACTGAGGACTCGCAATGGCAGAAATCGCTGGGGAAGCCTGGGGCATGGTCGAGACCAAGGGTCTGGTCCCGATGATCGAGGCCGCTGACGCCATGGTCAAGGCCGCCAACGTCACCGTGGTGGGCTGGGAGAAGAAGATTGGCGCCGGCTTGGTGACGGTGATCGTGCAAGGCGACGTGGCGGCGGTCAAAGCCGCGACCGATGCCGGCGCCGCCGCCGCACGCCGCATCGGCGAGGTGGTCTCCATCCACGTCATTCCGCGGCCCGCTCCCGGGTTGTCGAAAGCCGTGCCGCTGCAGCCGGCCACCTAGTCCATGCAGTTGGCTCGCGTCATCGGCACCGTCGTTGCCACGCGCAAGGACCCGCGCCTGGAGGGCTACAAGCTCCTGGTCCTGCGTCTGCAAAACCCTTCGGGCGGGGATGAATCGTCTTACCTGGTGGCCGTGGACACGGTCGGCGCTGGCGTGGGCGAACGCGTTCTGGTGGTGCAGGGCAGTTCCGCCCGCATGGCCCGCGACAGCCAGGACCGGCCGATTGACGCGGCCATCGTCGGCATCATTGACAACGTCGAGCTGGTGAAATAGCCGCCATGTTCCTCGCCCGCGTCACCGGCACCGTGGTCTCTACCGCCAAAGACGACGGCCTTGGCGCTCGCAAACTCCTCGTGGTGCGGCAGCTGGACGCCAACGGATCGGATCTGCCCGCGTGCCTGATCGCCCTGGACGCCGTCGGCGCCGGCGTGGGCGAAACCGTCTACTGTTGCCGCGGCAAAGAGGCGGCATTTGCTTGGCTGCCCGAACTGGTCCCCGCCGACGCCACCATCGTCGGCATTGTGGATCCCCGTGAAGGACTACATCCGGCGGGAGCGCGCGCATGATCCTGGCCCGCGTTATCGGGGAAGTGGTGGCCTCGCAGAAACATCCCAGTCATTCGGGAATGAAGCTGCTGCGCGTACAGCCGGAAAACGTGCAGGACACGCCGCCCTTCGGCGTTTCCGCGGCCGGCCTGATTGCGCTCGATGCGGTGGGGGCGGGTATCGGGGAGCGGGTCCTGGTGGTCTTGGATGGGTTTGCGGCCATGAGCGCGGTAGAGCGTCCGCTCTCCCCGATAGATGCGGCCGTAGTCGGCGTGGTGGACCACGCCGACCTTGCCTAGCGCTCCCCCTAGGCCTTGGCGGTGCTGGCGCCCTTGCGGATATCGATGCCGCCCTTGAAGAAGGCGCCGTCCTCGATGCTGATGCGAGCCGCGCTGACGTCGCCGGTGAGGGCGCCCTGCGCCCGGATCTCGACCCGGTCGGCGGCCGACACATTGCCGTTGAGCTTGCCCAGAATCACCACTTCGCGCGCGCTGACGTTGGCCTGCACCTGCCCGTTCACGCCCACGGTGACGGTGTTGTTGGGCAGTTCCACCGAGCCCTCCAGCTTGCCGTCCACGTAGAGGTCTTCGTTACCGGTAATCGTCCCCTTCAACACCACCGTTTTGCTCAGGTGGGTGGGACGGTCGGCGCCGCGCGGCGCTTGCGGCATCGCGCTCGCGGGCGCGACTGGCGGCGGCACCGTGGCGGGATTGGGCGCTGACGGTTTAGCGGGGCTCGGGGGCACGTCCCGCTCGTTTTGGGTTTTCCACATGGACAAGGACTTCACCTCGCGTACAAGACTTCCCCCTATTGTAAGGGCGCAATTGGAATCGCGGCAACCGGCGAATGCCTTAGCGCTATGCTGCTACCATGCAACCGGAACGCGCTTGGCTGGCCTGGGTGCGGCGTGCCGCGGCGGCGGGACCGCCCCGCCGCGAGTTGCGCCTGGGCATCGGCGACGATGCCGCGCTGTTGCGTCCGCGCCGGAACTGGGAGCTGGCTATCACCACCGACCTGCTGCTCGAAGATGTCCACTTTCTGCGCGCGCGGGATACTCCGGAAGTCTGCGGCCGCCGGCTCGCCACCCGCGCCCTGAGCGATCTGGCCGCCATGGGCGCCGAGCCTTTAGCCGTCTTCCTCTCCACCGCCTATCCCGCGACATTGGCCCCCGCCTGGCCGCGCCGGTTTTACCGCGGCCTGCTCCAAACCATTCGCGAAGCCGGCGCCGTGCTCGCCGGGGGAGACGTGAGCGCGGCTCCGGCACCCAAGATCCTCTGCGACATCGTCGGCGTTGGCCAGGTCCCTGCCGGCCAGTCCTTGCGGCGCGGCGGCGCCCGCGTGGGCGATCAGATTTATGTTTCGGGCATACTGGGCGAAGCCGCCCATGGCCGCCGCTTAGACCACCGCGGGAGCACCGCACGCACGGCGCGGGACCGCGCCGCCGTGGCCCGCCACCGTCATCCCCGCGCCCGCTGGGAGTTGGGCATCGCCTTACGAGGCCGGGCATCGGCCGCGATTGATGTGAGCGATGGCTTGGCCACGGACCTGCACCATATCTGCCGGGAAAGCCGCGTGGGTGCCATCGTGGACGCCGCCGCCCTCCCCGCCGTCCAACTCCCGCTCGCGCTCTTCGGAGGCGAGGATTACGAGTTGCTCTTCACCCTGCCGCCCCGCACCCGTCTGCCACAACACCCCGGCCTGACCCGGATTGGCGAGATCACGCCGGCCCGCGGCGTGTGGCTCCGTCTCCCCGGTGGAATCCGCCGCCGCTTGCCCGCCGCGGGATGGCAGCACTGGTCCCCGGCCGTGACCTACTGATTCACCAGCACCAGCATATCGTTGAAGTGATTGGCTTCGACATACCGCGGCGTGAATGGAGCGGGTACGGTCAACGCCACGTGGTCCTGCATGACTGGAATCATGCCCCGCACCCATGTGTCCTGGTCGCGGAACAAGTACACCGGCAGCAGGCCGCGCCAGTGCTGCGGGTTGTCCACGGTCAGGGCTACCTGCGCCACGCCCTTCACCGCCGGAGCTTCTTCGGCGTGGAAACTCAAGTGCGGTATCAGACGGCCCCACAGCAGCGGCTGGAAGAACCAATCCATGCTGTGCCGGTGGTCCAAATCCATGGCGGAGGTCATGTGCTTCTCCACCATCGCCTGAAAGTCAGCCGTGCGCAGCGGCGCGGCGCCGTAGGCCCGGCGGTAGTCCCGCATCAGCGCAATGAACCCGGCATCGGGGTTGGCGGTGCGCGGGTCCCGCAGCATTTCCCGGATCATCTCGATGACGTAACCGCTCTTGGCAAACAACGCCACCTGCCCGATTTCTCCCGGCGCGGAAAGCCGTTCCCCGCCCAGCCAAAGCGGACCGCTGTCAGCCGGAACTCTCCCCGCCTCGTCTTTTTCCAGCAGGTAATCGCGCCAACTGCGCAGCGTCGCCGCGCTTGCGTCGCGCCCGTATCGGTCCTCTTGGTAGATCAAACCGCCGGCGGCTTCCAAGCCGGAGATCAGCCACTCGTCATGCGGACCGGCGGCCACGCTCGATCCTCCCCACCACTGCGCCGCCACGCTCACCGCGGGATCCAATTGACTTTGGGCCGAACCGGTGTCGACGAACCAGCGGGGATCAAAGATGATCAGCCCTGGCATTGAACCGGTTGCGGCGCCGGAGACGGCCAAGCCGGTGGACTTCCAGGGATAAGGTCCAAACGCCGTCCCCAGCACGTTGATCGCATCCAGCAGTTTGGCTCCCGCTAGCGGCGCGAGCCCCAGTGGATCTTCCTTGCGGGGAGCGGCCACGGTTGCCTCCAGGCTCGATCCGTCCGCCAGACGCAGCGATCGGGTGGAGATTTCGTCCTCGCCGAGAGCGATGCCGGCGGCGCGCAGCGGCAGGTCCGCCGGGGTCGTCAGGACATGGAAGCGTTTGTCGGCGTCCACCTGGATATGAAACCGGGCCAGGGGCGCCGGATCGTCGCCAATCACCACCGGATACCAGCCCGGCACCGAGGCCCAGTCGTGCCCGGTCGCGCCCGATCGCAGGCCGCCCTGGCCTTGGTAGGTGATGGTTAGCGAAAGCGGCAGACCAGCCTGCAGCGGCGAGGGCAGCTGCACATAGAGCCAGGCGCCCGGGGCTTTCGCTTGGGCCCAGGAGACTTCCTCCCCTTGCGCCTGAACGCTGCTGACCCGCAGCCCGGAATCGAGACCCAGCAGCACGCCGCGCTCCCCGCTGCCGGCAATCCGCACCTGAACTCGCGCCTGGAGTTCCAGGTTGGAGGCCACCTTTAGCTGGATTCCATAGTCGCCAACCGCGGGCAGGGGCACCGGCGCTTTCGCCGCATCGGGAGCGAACTCGGTCCAGATTTCCCCACCGGCATCGCCGTTGCGATCCTTGCCCTCGGCCACGATGCGCAGAGGCTCTGGCTTGGCCGGATCGTACTGGACATCCACCCAGCCATCCCGCACCTTCAACTCGGCCAGCAGCAGTTCGCTCGACGCCCCCTGGCTGTCGAGCGCGGCCTGTACGCGCGCCATGATGGGCGCCCCGCTCTTCTCCGCCTCCTGTGCCCGATCGCGCCACAACTTCGCCGCATCGTTGTCAGGCCCCGGGGTAAAGTGAGCCGCAGGCTGCAAACCGCGCACCAGCGCGTCCGGGTTGGCAAAGCGGAAAACGGCTGCGGTGAAGTTCACCTGGATCTCTGGACGGCCCAGAAAGCGCTCCATCTGCTGTTGTTCGATGGCCCGCCGCCACGCGGGCGCACTTGGCGCCGCAACCTGCAGGGTGCCCGCCCCGGAGAACGCCGCGCTCGTTACCTGGCCCTCCACCGCCGCGGCCAGCGTCATGACACCGTCGGCAAAGTTGAAGTGGAGGCCGTGCCAGTCGAGACTGGCGCCGTGCAGCGGAGCGGTCTGCCCCACCGGCGGTCGCGCCATGGCGTCCAACCGCTGCGTTAGCGCCGCGGGGGACTGCGCCGCCAGACTCAGACTGCCGGCGAGCAGCACGACTCCCGCGGCGGCGCGCCAAACCCTCATGGTTCCTCGATGGCGGCCTCCGCCGTATCGTGCGTCCGCGTCACATAGGTCCGCGAAATATAGTCGTGCCAAGTTAGCTGTTGGCTGTCGCAAAAGATCCAGGCGTATCCCATGCCCAAGGCCGCCAGTGAGACCAAGCTGGCCCACCCGCGACGCCGCCGCGCTTCCGGGGTGAGCGTGCCATCCAAAGACGCCAACGTCAACCCGGCGCGCTCCATACCGACGGTCACGCCGCCCAGCCAACCGCAAGCAGCGAGGTAGAGCGCGCCCAGCAGCGCCGGCGTGAGGACCAACGCCGGCAGCAGGTGGCGCACCCAGTGGGCCTCTGGCGCGGGAAATCCTTGGCTGGCCCAGCCCGCAAATCCAAACAGCACCGCCGCCAAACCAACGATACCGATGTCCACCATGCCGGCACGCAGACGCTCGGGGCGGGGCGCCACCGCCATCCCGGGCGCGGAGACGGCGGCGGCCGGCGGACTGGTCATCGGCAGCGGAATCTGCAAGAATGCCGCCGCTTCACTGGGCAGTGCCGTCACTTCGCGTACCAGCTCCGTGTGCCGCCGAGGCGTGCGGAGGCGAACCGGCTCCGCGATGCCTTCGGGTTCGGACAAACATGGCCACTCGGGAATCGGAGTGGGCGGATTTTCGGGGAGCATGATCAGCCGGGGCGCTAGTTCCCGGGTGTCCTCCTCGCGCGGCCGGGTCGCGGGGACGACCGGGTCGGCCAGGGGCTCCAACTCCACTGGCTCGGCGGAACTGGCGCGGCGCAATACTTCGATTCCGGTGGATTCCGGCCGAAACGTCAGCACCCGGGGCTCGCCAACATCCACCGCTTGGTCTTCGCCCCGCGGCCGCCGCCGGCTGCGGTAGGACTCCACTCGATGTTGCAACTCCACCCGCCAATCCGGCAGGGGCGGCAGCAGCGAGGCCTGACTTTCCGCCGGTTGGCAGCGGCCATCATGGGCCTGGCGATGACATCGAGGACAAGTCATGGCAGCTTTTGACCGACCCGCCCGCTCCCCGTGGTACTTTTCCCAAAGGGGTGTTTCGCCGCAGTTGCGCGCGTTTTATGCTGGTTCGGCTCCGCTATTTGATTATCGCTGCGCTGGCGCTCGCCTACAGCCTTTCCGCGCAAATTGCCCCGCAAAGCGGTAATCAGAAGGGTACACCCGCCCGTCCCAGCCGCTCCCTGCCGCTGCCGGGGGGGGTGCGGCCGGGCGAACCCATCGTCATCCAAGCCGACCAGATCCGCGCTACGTTGACCGCCGGGCACCGCCTCTACCAGGCCGACGGCGCCGTAACCATCGACGTAGCCGATCTCCGCCTGAGCGCCGATCACATGAGCTACGACAGCGGCACCGGCGAGGCCACGGCAGTGGGACACGTCGCCTTCGACAGCGAATCCGAACACACCCATATCGAAGGCGCTCGCGCCAGCTACAACTTCACCGCCTCCACCGGCGAGTTCGACGATTTCCACGGCGTCAGCGGCTTGCAATTGCGCGGGCGCCAGGCTACCGCCTTCACCAACAACCCATTGGTCTTCTCCGGCAGCAAGCTGCTACGTCTGGGCGTGGAGCATTACCGTTTGCTCGACGGCAGCGTCACCTCCTGTGCGCTGCCCAATCCCAAATGGGAACTGACCGCCTCGCAAGCCGATATCGAACTCGGCAAGAACGCCAAGTTGTACCACGCCACCTTCCACTTCTTCGACCTGCCCGTCTTCTACGCCCCTTTTCTCACCCACTCCACCACGCGGGAAGGCCGCCACAGCGGCGTGCTGGTGCCGGTGATCAGCAAGAGCAACATTAAGGGCTATATCGTGGGTGACTCCTTCTACTGGGCCGCGGCCCGCAATCTGAACATCACCGCCGGCGGCGAGTACTACAGTGCCCGCGGATGGGCCGATCATCTTGCCATCGAAGGCCTGCCCACCCGCAACTCGGCATTCAACCTGCAATTGGACGGCGTGTTGGACCGCGGCCTGGCCCTGAGCAACGGCGCCCGGCTGCGTCAGGGAGGGCAGGAGTTGCGCCTGAGCGGCAACCACGAATCAGAATCCGGTTTTCGCTCCGTGATTGACGTGGATTACATTTCCTCGTATCTGTACCGCCTGGTGTTTAACAACAGCTTCGCCGACGCCATCAACTCCGAAGCCATTTCCACCGCATTCACCGAAAAGGAGTCCGACGGCCGGGATTTCGCCGTGGTGGCGCACCGCTACCAGGATTTTCTGGGCACCAGTCCTCATGCCAGCCTCTCGCTCGCCTCGCTGCCCTCGGCAGACTGGAACGCGTATGCGCAGCCCGCGTCGGGATCACTGCCGATCTACTTTTCCTGGGACGCCACCGCCGGCCTGCTCGACCGGAGCGAACCCGGCTTCGCGACCGGCCTGATGAGCCGTATGGATGTCAGCCCGGAGATGACGGTACCGGTGCACACTCCCGCGGGCGATTTCACCGCCGACGTCTCCGTGCGATCGAGCTACTACTCGGAGAAGCAGGACGCGGCCTCGGCGATTACCTCGGCGTCGCCCCCGCAACTGATCGCCGGCAGTCTCTGGCGCAACTCCGCCGACGCCGATCTGGAGTGGCGGCCGCCCGCGATCGAACGCGTCTTCGACAGCCCCAGTTTTTGGCCCGGGCACCGTCTCAAGCACGTCTTCGAACCCGACTTTGCCTATCATTTCACCGGCGGCGTGGACGACCCCAACGAAATCATCCGCTTTGACGAGCGCGACATCCTGGCCGATACCAGTGAGATCGAATACGGCTTCACCAACCGCCTGTTGGCCGCGGGTTCGCAACCCGGGCAGTCGCGCGAACTGGTCTCCTGGACCGTGGAGCAGAAATATTTCTTCGATCCCACCTTCGGGGGCGCGCTCTTGCCGGGCGCGCGCAACCTGTTCTTGACCACCGAATTGCTCTCGCCCTTCGACGTCGAGGCGCTGCCTCTCCGGTTTTCGCCGCTGAGCTCGGTGGTACGGGTCTCCCCCTTTGCCAACTTCGACGGCGAGTGGCGGCTGGACTACGACAGCCACGATCACCAGGTCGCGGCCAGCGCCTTCACCGGCGATTTCCACTTCGGCAAAGCCTTCTTCAGCGGAAGCCACTATTTGTTGCGGCCGCCTCCCGGCATCGCCCTCGCCACCTCGGTCACGCAGTTCAACCAGTTGCGCCTGGCGGCCGGCTATGGCAATGCGGCCGCGCCCGGCAACAGCCTCGCCGCGGCCGCCGCCTACGATGCCGCCACCGGCCGGCTGCAGTACACCACCCTCCAGGCCAGCCACAACTGGGATTGCTGCGGGTTCTCGCTCGAGTACCGGCGTTTTTCGCTGGCCTCGGTGCGGCGCGAGAACCAATTCCTGATTAGCATCACGCTTTCGAACGTGGCCACGTTCGGCAACCTCAAGCGCCAGGACCGCCTGTTTTAGATGCCTGCCGGCAGCCAAGTCCAGAGCGGGACTTGGGGGGCCCGCACGGCGCATGCATGTACGACTTCCGCGCTCGATATAATGACACGTGCCCTCCCTGGTCGTTTTTAGCCTGCTGTGGGCGCGGGTCGCCCTGGGCCTTTATATTGCCGGATTGATTGCAGCGGTCACCGCAGCCTTGCTGGCGCCGCAAGCCCGCCAGAACGCCGCCTTTGCCTTGGCGCGCGCCGCGGTGGCGGCGGGATTTCTCTTCCAGTTCGTGGGCTTGGCGGAGACGCTTGCGGCTACGCCGCTCGGCCCGGCCAGCTTCTATCGCGTGGTCACCAGCCTGCTCGCCTTCGTCATCGCGGCTTTCTTCCTGATGGTCTACCGGGCGTACTCACCGCGTGCTCTCAGCCTGCTGGTACTGCCCTTGATTTGTATCCTGGCGGCCGGGGCTTCCTTTGTACCACCCGGCGTCGGCAGTCTGGTAACCTCCGGCCCCACGCCCGCTGCCGCGGCGCTGCTTCACAACGGCTGGATTTACGTCCATATCGCTCTCATATGTATCGGGTATGCCGGATTGGTGATAGCGGTCGCCAGCGGCGTCCTGTTTCTCATCGCGGAGCATCAGCTCAAATCCAAGCACCCGCCCAGCGCCGCCCGGCGCCTGCTGCCGCCTCTCGAAACCTTGGACCAAGCCGCCTACCGCTCTCTGCTGATTGGCTTTCCGCTCCTGACCGCGGGGCTGGTGATCGGCGCCTATTGGGCCGACGCCCTATTCGGGCGCATTGCGCTCTCGGATCCCACCGTTCTGCTGGCCCTGCTGGCCTGGGTTCTCTACCTTGTGCTGCTGTTCGCGCGCTGGTCGGCGGGTTGGCGCGGCCGGCGCAGCGCTTACCTGACCATCGTCTGCTTTGCCCTGGCGCTGGCCGGCTGGTTTGCCAACGGACACAGTTTCATGCACTCGATGTTCCTGCGCTGACTCGCACCTCTACCCCATGGCCATCCTACTGCTCGGAATCAGCCACCACACCGCCCCGGTCGAGGAGCGGGAACGCGTGGCCATCTCCGATGCAGAACTGCCCGAGGCGCTGAGCCGCCTGACCTCCGAACCCGGGGTTCAGGAGGGCATGATCCTCTCCACCTGCAACCGGGTTGAGATCCTGGTGGCCGCCGACGACTCGTTTGCCTTCCCCGCCCTGCGGCGCGTGCTTGCGCAGGTGACCGGGGGCGCTGCCCTGCCCGCCGAGGCATTGTTCTACCAGCACCGCGGCACCGGCGCCGCCCGCCACTTGTTCCGCGTCGCCTCCAGCCTGGACTCGCTGATCGTCGGCGAGCCGCAAATCCTGGGCCAGCTCAAACAAGCCTACCTGACGGCCCGCAGCGCGGGCGCGGCCGGCTCCCAACTCGACGGGCTGCTCGCCCGTGCCTTCCACGCCGCCAAGCGCGTGCGCACCGAAACTCGCGTCGCCAGCCAGCCGGTCAGTGTCAGCCAAGCGGCGGTCGACCTGGCCAAGCAGATCTTTGGCGAACTCTCGCACAAGACCGTGCTGCTGCTCGGAGCCGGCGCCATGGGCGAGTCGGCCGCCCGCTACCTCATGCGCCAGGGCGCCGCCCGCCTGCTGTTGACCAACCGCACCTTCGCCCGCGCCGAATTGCTGGCCGCCAAGTTTGGCGGCGAAGCCTTTCCCTTCGAACAGCTCCCGCAGCGCGGCGACCAAGCCGATGTGGTCATTACCTGTACCGGGGCGGCGCACCCGCTCGTCAGCCGTGCCCAGGCCGCCCAGTTCCTCGCGCGCCGGCGCGGGCGCCCCATGCTCTATCTCGACGTGGCGGTGCCCCGCGACGTGGATCCGGCGGTGCACCAACTCGAAAACGCCTTTGTCTACAACGTGGACGACTTGGACAAGGTGGTGTCCTCGAACCTGGCCGAACGCCGGCAGGAGGCGCTGCGGGGCGAGGCGATCCTGGATGCCGAACTGGCCTTGTATCTCCAGCGCCGCCAAGAACGCGATCTGGCCCCCACGCTGCGCGCCCTCCAGATGCAAGCGGAGGAGCTGCGCCGCGCCGAGTGGGAGCGCATGCGCAAACGCCTGGGCCCGCTCTCCTCCGAGCAGGAGGCCGCGGTCGAGGCGCTCACTCGCAGTCTCATGCAGAAGTGGCTGCATCAGCCCCTGGTGCGGTTAAAGGCCGAAGTCAGCGAGGCGCCCACCCCCGCCGACCGCAGCGCGCTGCTCGAGCTGGTGCACCGGCTGTTCGCCCTCCTCGACGAGGAAACGCCCGCATCCGGCCCCGGCGACGGCGCCGCGCTTTAGTAAACTCTAGCCATGCCTCTTCGCCTCGGCTCGCGCGGCTCCCCACTGGCGCGCTGGCAAGCGCAGGAAGTTCAACGCCGCCTGGCGGCCCTGGGACAGTCCTGCGAGATCGTGCTCGTGCAGACCACGGGCGACCGCCGCACCGACGTCAGCCTGGCCACCCTGGGGGGCAAGGGGTTGTTCACCCGCGAACTCGAACTCGAACTCGCAGGGCACCGCCTCGACGCCGCCGTCCATAGCCTCAAGGATGTTCCCTCGCTGCTACCCCAGGGCATGGCGCTTGCCGCCATCCTGGAGCGCGAAGATCCCCACGATGCCCTCATTGCCGCTCCCGGGATGCGCTGGGACCAACTCGCCCACGGGGCCCGTGTGGGGACCTCCAGCTTGCGCCGCCAAGCGCAGGCTCTAGCCCTGCGGCCCGATCTCCGGATTCTACCCCTGCGCGGCAACGTGGACACGCGCCTCCGGCGCTGGCGCGACGGCGACTTCGACGCGCTGCTGCTTGCGGCCGCCGGACTGAAACGTCTCGGCCGCGCCGACGCCATCGCGGAAATCCTCCCCGCCGATCAGTTTTGCCCCTCGGCCGGGCAAGGAGCCCTGGCCCTCGAATGCCGCGCCGACGACCACGCCACATGGACCGCGCTGCAGCCCTTGAACCACGCGGCGACCGCGGTGGCGGTCACCGCCGAACGAGCGCTGCTCCAGCGTCTGGAGTGCGGCTGTCAGGCGCCGGTGGGCGCCTATGCCCGGATGGAGGCCGCCCCGGACGAGTGCGATTACTTAGTGCTCAGCGCCGTCATTGCCTCCGCCGACGGCCAACGGCTGGTGCGCCGGCACAGCCAGATCTCGCTGCCGGCGCTGGACGCTGCCCCCGCCGCCGAAGTCGCCGCCCGCCGCCTGGGGCTCGCCGTAGCCGAAGCCCTGCTCGGCGCCGGCGCGGCCGCCATTCTGCGCGAGAGCTACGCCTGAGCCATGCCGCCGCCGCTGCAGGGCCGCCGTATTGTCGTCACCCGCGCTCCCGGGCAGGCCGATTCGTTGTGTCATCTCTTGGCCGAGTTGGGCGCCGAAGTCATGTTGCTACCCACCATCGCTATTGCGCCCCCGCTCGATTGGGGTCCGCTCGACCGCGCCCTGGCGGAGTTAGGGCGCTACTCCGGCTTTATTTTCACCAGCGGCAACGCCGTCCAGCATCTCTTTCGCCGTGCCGGTGAGCTCCACCTTCCCACCCAGCGGCGCGCCGGCGCCTGGGTGTGCGCCATCGGGCCCGCGACCGCCGCGGCGCTGGCCCACTATCCGGACTGGAAGGCGGACATCCTGCCTGCCAGCTTTGCCGCCGAAGGCGTGGTGGCGGCGCTGAGCGGGCTACCCCTGGCGGCGAGCCGCATTCTCCTGGCGCGGGGAGCGGGCGGCCGCGATCTGATCCCTGAGGCCCTGTCCCGGCGCTGCGCGCTCGTGGATGCGGTCGCCACCCACCGCGCGGTGGTGCCCCTCGACTCCGAGGCGCCCGCCCGGGAGGCATTTCCCGGCGCCGATGCCGTGCTGTTCACCAGTTCCTCGACCGCGCGCAACCTCGCTCAGTTATTGGGCGCCGACTACCGCCTCCGCCTGCACGGCTGTGTCCTCGCCGCACTGGGCCCGGTGACGCGCCGTACCGTGGAGCAGGAACTGGGTCTGACGGTCGCGGTGCAGGCGCCGCAAGCCACCGCGGAGGCCCTGGCGCAAGCCCTGGTGGATTATTGGCATGCCTGAACTCCCGGAGGTGGAAACCGTCGCGCGCGGCCTGCGAGCCGCCTTGCTCGGCCGCCGGTTGGTGGCGATCCCCAAACTGCGCGCCTCGATGTTTCGCGGCGACGATCCCGCCCAACTCGCCGGCGCGGAAATCACCGCCGTGCTGCGCGCCGGCAAGTATCTCGTACTGGAATTGCGCGCGCCGCGGGCGCGCTGGCAGTTCATGATCCACCTCGGCATGACCGGCCAGCTCCTGGTCACGCCGCCGGACACGGCGCCAGCGCCGCATACCCATGCCGTCTTCGCGTTCGATGACCACCGCCAACTGCATTTCCGCGATGCGCGCCGTTTCGGCCGGCTCGCCCTCGCGCTCGCCCCCGCCTCCGGCTTTGCGCCCACTCTCCACGTCGCGAGCGGCCGCGAGCCCCTGGAGATCACCGAGCCGGAGTTCTGGGAACTGTTCCGCCGGCGCCAGTCCCCCATCAAGAACGCCTTGATGAACCAGCGGCTGCTGCGCGGACTGGGAAACATCTATGCCGACGAGAGCCTCTACCGCGCCGGCATCGATCCCCGCGCCCGCTCGGTTTCCCGTTCGCGGCTCGAAGGTCTGCGCCGTGCCATCCGCGCCGTCCTGCGCGAGGCCATCGCCGCGGGCGGCTCCTCGATTTCCGATTACCTCGACAGCTCCGGGGAGCCGGGCTGGTTTCACCTTCGCCACCGGGTTTACGGACGCACCGGCGAGCCCTGCCTGCGTTGCCGCCGCCCGATTCGCCGCATCGTGCTCGCCGGCCGCAGCGCGCACTTCTGCGCGCACTGTCAACGGCGCTAAGCGCGCTGACGAGCGGGTGTCTCTTATACTCTCTACATGGCCACCGACGCCCGCGACGCCTTCACCATCGGCATTGACTTGGGCGGCACCAATCTCCGCATCGCCGCCGTCGCCGGTGACGGCCGAATCCTGGAAAAAATTGGCCTTGACACCGAAGTCAGCGAGGGCCGCGAGCGCGTGGTCGAGGACATGTGCGCGGCAGTGACCGAGATCGAACAGCGCCTCCCGGGAGCGCGCATGCTGGGGATTGGTATCGGCGTCCCGGGCATCATCAACCTGGTGAACGGCACGATCCGCCAGTCGCCGAACCTGCCGGGCTGGAGCGATTTTCCGGTGCGCGATGACATCGAACGCCGCCTCCGCACCCATGTCATCCTCGAGAACGACGCCAACGCCGCCGCGCTCGGAGAAAAGTGGGCCGGTCGCGGCCGCGACGCCGCCGGCCTGTGCATGATCACGGTGGGTACCGGCATCGGTGGCGGGCTGATCCTCAACGGCCGCGTCTGGCACGGCATGGACGGCATGGCGGGCGAGCTCGGCCACATGACCATTGACCCCAACGGCGCTCTCTGTGGCTGCGGCAACTTGGGTTGCATCGAGGCCTACGCCGCCGCCGGCGCGATCACGCGCATGGCCATGGCGGCCATCCGTATGGGACGCTCCCCGGCGCTAGTGCGCGAGGCCGAGGATCTCGGCGATCTCACCGCCGAAATCGTTTACATCAAGGCCAAACAGGGAGACACCGTGGCGCGCGAGATCTTCGAGATGGTGGGCCGTTCGCTCGGCGTGGGCATCGCCAACATGATCAATATCTTCAATTTACCCCTGTATGTCGTGGGGGGAGGGGTGGCCCGCGCCTGGGATGTCTTCGCACCGGCGATGATGGCCGAGGTGCGCAAGCGTTCTTTGGTTTACCGCTCTACCGCGACACGCATCGAAGCCAGCGCCCTGGGCGCCGAAGCCGGGTTGCTGGGCGCCGCCTACCTGCCGCTGATGCGCGAGGTCCAGCATGGAAAATTTTGAAGACTGCCTGAAGCGCCTGGAAACGATCGTCGCCAACCTTGAGCGCGCCGATCTCAAGCTGGAAGACTCGGTCAAGCTATTCGAAGAGGGCATGAATCTGGTGGACGCCTGCCGCCGCCAACTCGACTCCGCCGAGGGACGGGTGGAGATGCTGGTCAAGCGCGCCAGCACGGTCACCCCTGAGCCCTTTGTCCTCAAAGAAGAAGAGTAAAGGAGCTTAAGCCCGTAACCGCCGCCAAAAGAAAGCGCGGTCCTTGCCGCGCTGCTTGGCTTGGTAGAGTGCCAAGTCGGCGGCCCGGAGCAGTTGATCGGGCATCCGTTCATCCGCGGGACACAGCGCCAAGCCGATGCTTGCGCGCAGCGATAGCGGCAGCTCGGCTTCCGTGATCCGGAACGGGTATGCTCGCACCGCATCCCTGACGCGGGTCGCGACAAAGCGTGCCCCGGCTTCGTCAATATCCGGCAGAATGATGGAGAATTCATCGCCTCCGAACCGGGCGACGGTGTCAATTTCGCGCATGTCGCGGGTCAGCACCCGCGCAAACTGGCGCAGCACCTCATCCCCGGCGCGGTGGCCATAGCGGTCGTTGATGTTCTTAAAATTGTCCAGATCTACCAGCAACAGGCCGCAGGAACCCGATTTGCGGAGCGTGCGCCGTACTTCCTGCTCCAGGGCTTGCTCAAAGTACCCGCGCGCGCGCAGGCCGGTCAGGTAGTCGGTGTACGCCAGACGGGTGAGATGCTGCATGGCGTTGATCCGCGCCATTTGGTTTTCCGCCAGCAGGCTCAAGATCCATAGCAGCCGTCCATCGGCCGGGGTGAACTCGGGCTGGCCCCGCCGGAACAGTTGCAGCGACCCCATCCAGTCGTGCTCCACAAACAGCGGCACCGCCACCGCGGTCTGCGCTCCAACCTGATCCAACAGGCTGTCCATGCAGCCGCTGCGCCCGCGCTGCGCCAGCACCGGTTTGCCGCTGTGCCCGGTCCAGGCATGCAAGAGGTTGGTGCCGATCTCCGGTGGCGGCGGCGTTTCGAAATTACGCCCCATCTGGAAGCGGGCTCCGGTGTCGCGCTGATCGGAAAAGATGATGAGCTGCCGGTCCGCCGCCACTACCGACTGGGTCACGTCCAGCAACAAATGCAGGGTGGTTGGCAGCGTCAGCTCCACTCCCGAGAGCAGCGCCAACCGCAAGAGCGCACTGAGGGAGCCCAAACGATGTTCGAACAGCTCCGGCGTCGGCTCGTTATTGACCTCCACCACCGCCCCGGCAGGAATCACCAATCCCTGCGGCTCTGTACTCACTCGCTTGCCTCCCGGGGGTGAGATGGCACCGCCGCCCCTTCCCGGTGCCCACTCCCTCGCCTTTAGCCGCGGCTAACTTCCCAACCTCTTCCCCCGAGCGGGGGGATTCTATTCCGTCCCACTTTGGGTATAGTGCGAGAGCTTGGACACTCACGCCAATCCCGCGCCGGCAAATCTCCTGGGCGAAAGTCCCGTCATCGTCGCCGTCCGCTCCACCTTGCTTCGGGTGGCGACCACCAACCTGACGGTGCTACTCCAGGGTGAAAGTGGTACGGGGAAGGAGGTCGCTGCCCGCCTGCTCGCCGCTCATTCCGGCCGCTCCCCGGCATGCTTCGTGAAAGTGAACTGTGCCGCCATTCCCAACGAACTGCTCGAGAGCGAGCTCTTTGGCTACGAGCCCGGAGCGTTTACCGGCGCGGTCAAACAGAAGTCGGGCAAGTTTGAGCTCGCCGGCGACGGCACCATTTTTCTCGACGAAATTAGCGAGATGCCGCTGCCCCTGCAGGCGAAGCTGTTGCAGGTTCTCCAGGATGGGGAGTTCAGCCGCCTGGGCGGCCAGCGCTCGCTGAGCGTCAACGTGCGGGTCATCGCCGCCACCAACGTGGACCTCCGCGCGGCCGTCGCCGCCCGCCAGTTCCGCCGCGACCTTTTTTACCGGCTGAACGTCATCTCCGTCGTGCTGCCGCCGCTGCGGCAAAGAGCGTCGGATATCCCGTTGCTCGCCCACCATTTTCTCGACCGCTATTCACATCTCTACCAGCGCTCGCCCGCGCCCTTCTCGAGCGCCCTCTGGCGTCAGCTCTGCTCCCACGAATGGCCGGGGAACATCCGCGAGTTGGAGAACCTGATCAAGCGCTATGTCGTGTTGGGCGATGAAGCTTCGCTGTTTGAGGAGTTGGCGGCGAACCTGACATCCGGCCCCCTGGAGCGTATGGCGCCCGTGTCGCCGGTTGGCAGCTTGCTCGATGTCGGGCGCCGGGCCGCGGCCCAGGCTGAGCGTGAGTTGATGTTGCAAGCGCTCGCCCGCACCCGGTGGAACCGGCGTCAAGCCGCCATGGCCCTCGGCATCAGCTACAAGAGTCTACAGAACAAGTTGAAAGCCCTGCACCCGGCTGTCGCGGAGCCGGCGGCGCCTACTCCTTGCCCGGCCGAATGAGATCCCTGGCGGGATCGCTCCGGTGCACGCCCACAAAGTTGGCCCCCATGCCGTACACCTGGTACCCCGCCGCTTCCAGCCAGGTTTGCAGCCGGTCCTTATCGGTTTTCAGGCACTCCACCACCAGCATCGGGCGCGTTCGCGCCAGCGTCAGGCTCGCCCCTTCCAGCACCTCCAATTCCATCGCCTCCACATCGATCTTCAGGACATCCAAGCGCGGCAGTTGGAGAGAGTCCAAGCTCAGCGTGGCGATCTCGGCGGTAGCGGCGTCACTATAGTCGATCGCCTGTCCGATGTACTCGTTATTCGCCCCCGGCCGCATTTCCAGGCTGCCAAAGCTTCCCGGCCGCTGGTAATCGGCTTGGGGCACGCGCATCGCGCCGTTCCGCGCCGCCACCGCCAAGTGAAAGGCGCGCGCGTTGAAGCAGTTATTGATCGCCAGGTTGCCCGCCAGCGCATAGTACAGCCGTTCCTGCGCTTCGAACGCCAGCACTTCCCCCCAGCCGGTCATCGCCCGCGCCCATTCGACGGTGTGCACCCCGATGTTGGCGCCGCAATCCACGGCGACCACGCCATCGCCGCGCAGCTTCCGGGCCAATTCCAGCATCGCCACCTCGACGCCGACTTGCCCGGGCTCGCAGGCCGCGCTCTCCAGCAGATGGAAGCCCACGCCAATCGGGACGCCATCGTCCCGATGATGGTAGTCGAAGCGGTTGACAATCAAGGTGCCGTGATCGGTCGCGGCCAGCACGAACGCCGCCTTGCGTGCCGCCGGCTTCATACCTCCACCGCCACGCCAGCCCCGGTGAGGGCCGCTACCCGCTGCCGGTAGAGCTTCAGAATCCCGGCCCAGCCGTGGGTCGCGTGGATACGTGCCGCACCCGCCATCCCGCGCGCCGCCGTCGCCCGCGGGTCGCGCGCCGCCGCGCACAGAGCTTGGACGAGTTCGGGAAACGAAGGCTCGAACCAGGTTACCGGCCCCGACATCTCTCCCGGCGGCCACAACCCGCGCGGCATCTCGGCCTCCTCCGCCGAGATCATCCAGGACGCTTCCGCCGGGCAAAACTCCGGCGCCGGGCCGGCCTGGGTGGTGATCACCGGCTTGCCGCACGCCAGCCCCTCCGCTAGCGGCATGCCGAATCCCTCGCCCCGGTAGGGCAGCACCACCACATCGCTGCCGCGGTACAGCGCCGGCAGCCGCTCCTCGCTCCACTCGTCTTGCCGGTACAGCACGGGTGCCACGCCGCGGTCCGTCGCCAGCTTCCGGATCTCCTCGCCCAGGCTCAGGTGCCGGTAAAAACTCTGGCCACCAAGTTCCTGAATGGTCAGGCTGACGTCGTCGCCGGGGCCAAAGGCCTCGCGCCAGGCGCGCAGCAACAGATCCACACCCTTGCGTCGAATGGCTCCCCCGACAAAGAGGAAGTTCACCGCGCGCGCCCCCACCGGCCGCCAGACATCCCCTTGCGCCCGAAACAGCCGGCCATCGACGCCATTGGGAATCACCTGAATCCGCTCCTCCGCTACGCCCGCCCGTACAAGCACGGTGCGCCCAAACCGCGACGGAACCCAAACCTCATCCACCGCTTCCAGCTTTTTCCGCCACACGCGGGGTATGGCGCCAAACTCCCAGGGCAGGATCAAAACCAACTTCCCTGTCGCAGGCGGGGTAAAGTCCGGGGGCCAGCCGTGCCGGATGGTGAGATCCAACCGGCGCGGGACGCGCCATAACCCCGCCGACCAGGCGGGACTACGCGGAAACCGGTGGACCGGCTCCGTTCCCATCGTGGTAGGCGCCAGCGCCACGTCCAAGCTCGCATCCGCCAGGAGTTCGCCGGCCAGGTAGCGGTTGATCCGCGCCACGCTGGAGTGCGTCGCCAGCGGACCCTCCAGCACCACACCCGCCGGCCCATCCGGCGGCCGCGCCGCCGCCCGGTACAGCGGCGACAACAGCCCGAGGCGGGCTTCCATCTCGGCTTCAACCGCGGGCGCCAGGGCGCAGGCCGTCAACATCCGGCGCGCCGTCGCCCACGCTTGGTGCAGCAAGAGGAAGTCAAACACCGGGCGCTGGTAGTCGGGTTCGCGGCGCGCCAAGCGTGAAAAATCCCATTGCAAGGCTTCCACCGCCGCCCCCGGCAGCCGCTGCCGCAGGATGCCGGCGACGGAAGGCCGGTAGGCCGGCGCCTGCCGCATCCCGGTGACAAAGTGGTGGAGCGCCACCGCCTGGCGGCCGGTTTGTTCGGCGAGCAGGGCCAGCCAATAATGCGCGCGGTAGCCGCTCTCGCCGCCGCTGCCCACGAACGGCCAGGGGCTCGCGAGATTCGGCGCGGTGGCACGCTGCAGGCAGGGGATGGCTGCCGCTGCCCGCCCGCGGCCCAGTTCCAGGCGCGCTTCCAAATAGTCGAGCTCGCGATAGCCAGGGTACAGGAGGCGCGCCGGATGCAACACCGCGAGCGCCTCGTCCCAGGCCTGCCGCCGCAGCAGCCCCACCGCCAGATTGCGCAGGAACAGGGCATGCATCAGGGGATGCAACCCGGCGCGTTGGGCGCCCTGGGCCAGCAGCGCGATCCCTTCCCCAGGTCGCGCCGTTTCCCGGGCGAGGGCCCGCGCCAGTTCCTGCCAGGGTTCGCCGCCGGCGGGCGCCGAGCCGGACGCCGCGGTCGGGGCGGCGCCCAACCGCACTCCCAGCTCGATGCAGTCCTCGCGCCGGCCATCCGGGCAAGCGGTCAGCCAGCGCGGTTCCAGCCCGATCAAATCCAAACCCTCGGCGTCGGCCGCGGCGTAATGCACCGGCAGAAAAAAGCGGCGGCCGGGAAGCGCGAAGGCATACCGCACCTGGGCCGCCTCCCCCTGCAGCCAGGACTCGCCCCAGCGGGACACGATCCAACCCAGGGTTCCGCCGGGGCGCGTCGGCGCCTCCTCCCGGCCCAGCCAGAACTGATCGCCGGCCCGGCGCAAGACCGCGGGCAGGTGCGCCAGGGTGGGCGCGGCGCTCACCACCACGACTTGCGGCGAGGCCGCGTGGCGCTCCCGCACGCGGTGAGTCGCAATATCTATGGTTGTAATAGACATGTCACACCTATGTGTCTGGCAAGTGTTGTACGCTTGCACGTCGGCTGCCACCGATGGCCGGGCGCGGGCGCCCGGCGCGGCGGCGCCGCGCGCCCCTCGCACCGGCACGGGGGGGCCCGGAGCCCATGCCGGCGCCGCGCTTCCCGGGGCGCGGCCCTTGGCGTGCTTTACCAGCACTCAATGCCTTCACTGAGTGTGACTCGCGGGTGAAGGGATAGAAGATTTTAATGTTGTTCTAAGCCATTTTTAAGGTTGAGGCCGCACACTTTCGCCAGGAGTCTGCCACTTTGTCTACCGCAACGCTTCCCACACCCCGCGTGTCCCGCGGCGACGCCAGCGTGTTGATCGCCAGCGGTGACGCCGGCTTCCGCCGGCAGATGCGCGCTCTGCTGGCCGGCGCCTGCCAGGAGTCCATGGAAGCGCTCGGCGGGGCTGACGCGCTCCTCAAGCTCGAGCTGGGCCTCTACGCCGGCCTGGTGCTCGATCGCCGTCTGCCCGATCTCGACCCCGACGAGTTGCAACAGATGGTAGCGGCGCAGTATCCCGGCCTGCCGATTGTGCAGTTGGACTCCGCCGTGCCGCTCCCGCGCGCCGCCGCCGGCGCGGACTCCGGCTTTGACGGCCTGATGCGCGAGCTGCGCCCGGCCGCGCCCGCCCCCGAGCCGGCGTCCGCACCGGCGCCACGCGTGGAGTTGCCCGAGCGCCGGCGTGCGTCCGCCCCGGCGCTGCCGGCGAGCGCCCCGGTGGCGCTGTTGCCGGGCATGGTCGGGCGCAGCACCCATCTTGCCGACCTCGCGCAGCTCGTGCGCATGGTCGCGCCCCGCCGCACCACGGTGCTGCTGCTGGGCGAGACCGGCACCGGCAAGGAGATGGTCGCCCAAGCGGTGCACCAGGCCAGCGGCCGCCAGCAGCGGCCCTACGTGGTGGTCAACTGCGCCGCCATCCCCGAAGCTTTGCTGGAGTCCGAGCTCTTCGGCTACCAGCGCGGCGCCTTCACCGGCGCGATCCAGTCCCGCCCCGGACGCATCCAGGCAGCGCATGGCGGCACTCTTTTCCTCGACGAGATTGGCGAGCTGCCGCTCGCCCTGCAAGCCAAACTGCTGCGCTTTCTCCAGGAGGGCGAGTTGCAACGCCTGGGCAGCAACGAGCCGCAGAAGGTGGATGTGCGCGTGGTCGCCGCCACCAACCTCGAGCTGCTGGCCGAGGTGGAGGCGGGCCGCTTCCGCCGCGACCTCTATTACCGCCTGGCGATTTTTCCCATCGAGTTGCTGCCCCTGCGCCGCCGTCCGGACGATGTGCTCCCCCTCGCCCGGCACTTCCTGCGCACCCTCCAGGCCGAGAGCGGGCTGCCCCTGCCCAACCTGACCGCCGCCGCGGCCGCGATGCTGGAGTCCTATCCCTGGCCCGGGAATGTTCGCGAACTGCAGCACAGCCTGGAACGCGCGTTCATCCTCGGCGCCGGGCGCACGCAGCTCGAGCCATCCCAGTTTCCCGCCCTGGAGTCCTATTTCGCCCAGTCCATTGGCCCTTCCCGTGCAGAGTAACGGGCAGCCATGAATTCTTTGGAATCTCCCATGATGCAGCGGCTCGAGAGCTATCTCGACGCCGCCGCCGCGCGGCAAAGCCTGATCGCCGCCAACATGGCCAACATTGATACGCCCGGCTACCAGACCCAGGATCTGGACTTTTCCCAGGCGCTGCAGGCGGCGCAGGCGGGACTCGACCCAACCACCGCCCGGCACACCGTCAGCGGCCTGCTCGAGCGCCCCGACGGCAACAACGTCAACCTGGATCGGGAGTCGTTTCTCATGGCCCAGACCCAGCTCCAGTTCTCCACCGGCATCGCACTGCTGCACGAGGAGTTCCACCGCCTCGACATGGCGATTAACGACGGGGGCCAGTCCTCATGAACCTGTTCGGCGTTCTGGATATCAGCGCTTCCGCCCTGATGGCCGAGCGCCAGCGGGCGGAAGTGGTCACCAGCAACCTGGCCAACGCCGAAAGCGCCGGCGCCAACCCGTCGCGCGTCTACCGCCGCCGCGAGGTGGTGTTCGCCACCCACGCCGTGCCGTTTTCGCAGGCGCTTGACGCCGCCGGCGAACTCGCTCCGAGCGCCGATCCGCTGGGCGACGCCGGGGCGCCGGGGGTGGCCGTCTCCGCCGTTGTCACCGACCAGACGCCGCTGGTGCGGCGCTATGAACCCGGCAGCGCCAATGCGGATGCGCAGGGGTATGTCACCTATCCCAACATCAACCCCGCCCAGGAGATGACCGATCTCATGGAAGCGGTCCGTTCCTACCAGCTCAACATCTCGGCCGCCCAAGCCACCAAGGGCATGATCCAGCAGTCCCTCAGCCTGCTGAAATAGCCCATGATTCCGCCGCTGCCCCCGCTGCCGCCGCCCTCGCCCGCCGACGCCCTCGGGCCCATCACCGCGCCCAGTGCGGCGCCCGCCGGCGCCGCCCCCAGCTTCGCCCAGGCCCTGCATGGCGCCCTCGACCAGATGGAGCAGCTCCAGAGCAGCGCCACCCAGCAGGTCAGCCAGTTGGTCGGCGGCGGCAGCGAGGACGTTCACGCCGGCATGATCGCCGTCGAGAAGGCGGATCTGGCCTTCGGCATGATGCTGCAGCTTCGCAACAAGGCGGTGCAAGCCTATCAGGATATTTCCCACATGGCCTTTTAGGGTCGGTCAACCGTCGTGAGCCTCTCTCTCCATCCCGTCAACAGCCCGGCCCTGCGCCAGGCGCGCGCCCTGGTCGGCGACCTCACTCCCCGCCAGCGCTACGGCATCGGCGGGGGCGTGTTGGCGGTGGTGGTGGCCATGGTGCTCTTCGTCCACTTCATGGCGAAGCCGGGCTACACCCTGCTCTACGCCGGACTCCAGCCCGCCGACGCACAGGAGGTCACCAGCCAGCTCAGCTCGCTGGCCATCCCCTATGACATCTCGGCCGACGGCGCCAGCGTCAGCGTACCGGCCGGCCTGCTCGACCGCGCCCGTCTGCAACTCGCCGCCCGCGGGTTGCCTCACAGCGGACAGCTCGGCTTCGAGATTTTCGACAAGACGAACTGGAGCGGCAGCGACTTCGCCGAGCAGGTGAACTACCAGCGCGCGCTCGAGGGCGAGTTGGAGCGCACCATCGAAACCATCCACGATGTGCAATCCGCCCGGGTGCACATCACGCTGGCCCACGATTCGCTGTTCACCTCGGAGGAACGCGCCGCCAAAGCCGCCGTCCTGCTCACCCTGCGGAACGGCAGCCTCGACCCCAATATGGCGGTCGCCATCCAGCACTTGGTCGCCAGCGCGGTGGATCATTTAAACCCGTCGAACGTCGCAATCCTCGATGCCAGCGGGCAAATGTCGCTCGCCGGCCAACCCGGCCAGCCGGGCCAGTCGCTCGACGCCGGTGGCGGCGACCGGCTGGAGAGCGAGCTCAAGGCGAAAATACTTGCGACCTTGGCGCCCGTGGTCGGCGCCTCCCACGTCCGGGCGGACGTGACCGTCGAGTACGACCCCAGTTCCGCCGACAATACCCAGGAAACCTACGATCCCGCCTCCACCGCGGTCCTGACCTCGCAGCGCTCCAGCGCCGGCGCCGCGGCGGCACTCGACGCCGGTGTCCCGGGCACTTCCAGCAACCTGCCCGCCGCGCAGGCGGCCGGAACGAGCTTTAACGCACAGCTGGGCGCCGATGCCCCGGCCGCGCAACAGACCAGCAGCGAGACGTTCGCAGTCAGCCGCAGCGTCAACCACACCATCCGGCCCTCCGGCGCGATCCAGCGCCTCACCGCCGCCGTCGTCCTCGACGATGCGGAGCAGACGATCACCCGCAACGGTCGCCCCTCCACGGTAATGCGCAAACGGACCGCGGATGAGCTGCAACAGATCCAGGGCCTGGTCGCCGCCGCCATCGGGCTCAACCCGGCGCGGGGCGACGTGCTGACTGTAACGAACCTGCCGTTTGCCGCTCCGACGGTACTGGCGCCGGAAGCCGCGCCCACCCCGGCGCCGGCGCCGGCAAACCGCTGGCCCGGCCTGCTGCGTTGGGCGGCGCTGGCGCTGCTGCTCCTGCTGCTACCCTTCCTGGCCAAGAGTCTACTCTGGCACCCAAGGCCGGCAGCGGCCCGCACCGCCGCGACCGCCCAGCTTGCGACGGAAGCCCCGGCCGAAGCCCTGCCGCAGACAACGGCTACGGCGCTCACCCCGGCTGCGGCCAGTGGCAAGCCGGAATACATCAACATGACGGAGTTGCTCACCGCCGATCCAGATGATGCTCCCGCCGAAGTGCAGCACGTGCTCCGCCTCAAGGATCGGCTGGCGGAGCGGGTGCGGCGCGAACCCGCGGTGGCCAGCCGGCTGGTGCAGAATTGGATGTCGAAGCGCCCGGAGGACGCCTCATGAGCGCGCTCGCCAGCGCGCGGCCCCAGTTCAGCCTGGGTCCGCGCACCCCCAATCCCGGCGTGCGCAAGGCCGCGGTGTTGATGGTGCTGCTCGGCGACGAGGCCGCGGCCGGCATCTACCGTTGCCTGAACCGCGCCGACGTGCAGCGCCTGACCGAAGAGATCAGCGAACTGGCCTTTGTCCCGCCGGCGGAAGCCGCCGCGGTGTTGGAGGAATATCACCAACTTCTGTTGACCCAAACCTATCTCGCGCAAGGCGGCACCGAGTACGCAACCAACTTGCTGGTCCAGGCCTTCGGCGAGAAGGATGCGCGCAGCCTGCTGACCCAGGTGATGGAAGCGCAGGAAGCCCGAGCCGGCAACCTCGACTCGCTCCAGCAGGCCGACCCGCCCCAACTTGCCAAGTTCCTGCAGGACGAGCACCCCCAAACCATCGCCGTGATCCTGGCCCACCTGGGCGTGCGCGCCGCCTCCAGCCTGCTCTCCCTGCTCCCCGAGCGCGTCAGTGCCGATGCGGTGAAACGTCTCGCCGAGATGCGGCAGTTCTCCCCCGAGATGGCGGAGAAAATCTCCATGGTGTTGCACCGCAAATTCGACAGCCTGGGGGAGAAGAGCCGCCGCGCCTACGCCGGCGTCAAGGCGGTGGCCGATATCCTCAACCGGGCCGAACTCGGCACCAGCAAGATGGTGCTCGAAACCATCGAGAAAACCGATCCCACCCTCGCGCTCGGCATCCGCAACCTGATGTTTACCTTCGAGGACCTGATCTCGGTGCCCGAACCCAGCCTGCGCGAATGGTTGGCGCAGGTGGACAAGCGGACCTTGGCGCTCTCACTCAAGGGTGCCGCTCCCGATCTCCGCAACCACGTGATGCAGGCCATGTCGAGCCGCGCCGCCGAAATGCTGCGGGAGGACATCGAGGCGCTCGGTCCGGTGCGCGCCCGCGACGTGCTGCACGCCCAGCAGGATGGCGTCACCCTCGCCCGCCGTCTGGAGCAGGAGGGCAAGATGATCCTCAAGGCCGATCACAATGAAGAATTCCTCGTTTGATGCCGGCCGCGGCGCGGCCGGCATCCGCGTCCAGGCCTTTGTGTACCACGAGAGCGGCGCCCCCGCCGACGCGCTGGCGGCGCTCGACGAGCCCGCCGCGGACGCGCCGCTGGCCGGCATGCTGACCGAGGCCGACGTGCGTCAGCGCGAGGACGAGGCCCGGCGCGAGGCCCGGCTGGCCGCCTGGAACGAAGCCCGCTCGCAGACCGAACTGGAGCTCCGGGCTGAGCTGAACGAGCGCCTGCAGCAGGAACGCGCGGTGGTGCGCGCCGCCCTTGAGGACTTCGAGCGCCAGCGTCAGGGATACTTCCACCAGCTCGAGCGGGAGGTGGTGCAGCTCACGTTGGCGATCGCCCGCAAGATCCTGCACCGCGAATCCAGCATCGATCCGCTGTTGCTCGCCGCCACCGTGCGGCTCGCACTGGACCAACTGGCGTCGGGAGCGGAGGTGGAACTCGTGGTCCCGCCCTCCAAGCGGCGCGAGTGGCAGGAACTCTTCGACCGCGCACCGGACACGCGTTCGCCGCGCCTGGCGGTCGACGCCGCGCTCGAACCGGACGGCTGCCGCATTGCCACCGCCACCGGCAGCAGCGACCTCAGCCTCGACCTGCAGATGCGCGAAGTCGAACAGGGGTTCATCGATCTGTTGCAACGGCGTGCCGTGGCGGCGGGCCGGCCGCCGGCATGAGCGCCACACCCCACGACCTCGCGGCCTACACCAACCTGGTGGAGCAGATCCCCACCTGGCGCTGGAACGGCCGCGTGGTCAAGTCGGTGGGCCAGATCGTCGAATCCGACGGCCCCCCCTGCTCCGTGGGGGAGATCTGCTCGATTCTCGGCGCCGACGGGCAGGCGGTGGAGGGCCAGGTCATCGGTTTCCGCAACTCCACTGTGCTGAGCATGCCGCTCCGCACGCCGCGGGGCATCCGCTACGGCGACCGCATTGCCACCTGGGGCGCGAAACCCTGCATCCGGGTCGGACCCGGCCTGCTCGGCCGGGTCACTGACGGGAGCGGCATTGCTTTCGACGGCTGGGGCGACATCCTCACCGAGGAATCGCGCCCGTTCGATGCCGATCCTCCGCCTCCGCTCGACCGGGTGCTGATCCGCGAGCCGCTCGGTTCCGGTATCCGCGCTCTCGATGGCCTGCTCACCTGCGGACGCGGCCAACGCTTGGGCATCTTCGGCGGCAGCGGAGTCGGCAAAAGCACCCTGATCGGCATGATGACGCGCAACACCATGGCCGACCTCACCGTGCTGGCGCTGGTTGGAGAGCGCGGCCGCGAAGTGCAGGAGTTCCTCAAGGACGCGCTCGGCGAGGAGGGCCTCAAGCGCTCGGTGGTGGTGGTATCGACCTCGGACCAGTCCCCCCTATTACGCATCCGTGCCGCCCTCGCGGCCACCGCCATCGCCGAGTACTTCGCCGACCGGGGCCGCCAGGTGCTGCTGGTGGTGGACTCGCTCACCCGCTTTGCCATGGCGCAACGCGAGATCGGCCTGGCGGCGGGCGAACCGCCCACCGCCAAGGGGTACACCCCCTCGGTGTTCGCGCTGCTGGCGCGCCTGGTCGAGCGTGCGGGGCAGTTCCAACATGGCAGCATCACCGCGTTCTACACCGTGCTCATGGAGGGCGACGACCAACAGGATCCGCTGGTGGACGCCGTGCGTTCGCTGCTGGACGGCCACATCATCCTGGACCGTCAGCTCGGCGCGCAGGGGCATTATCCCGCCATCAACGTGCTCGACAGCCTGAGCCGTCTCATGCCCGCGGTTACCCAGCCCGAACATCGCCAGCAGGCGACGCGCGTGCGTCAACTGCTGGCGGCTTACCACCGCTCGGAAGACTTGGTGCGCGTCGGCGCCTACCAGGCGGGCGCCGATGCGGTCCTGGACCAGGCGCTGGCCGCCCTGCCCGCGCTGCACGCCTTCTTGCGGCAGCCCTCCGAGGAACGCGTGGCGATTCAGGACGCCATTGCCCAACTGCTCGCCCTGCCTCTCTGACCATGAACTTCGACCGCTCCCTGCAACGCCTCCTCCGCCTGCGCCGCAGCCTTGAACGCCAGGAGGAGTTAAAGCTGGCCGTCGCCAGTACCCGCCTCCAGAGCGCCCGCTCCGGATTGGACCAGGCACGCGACGCCTCCCGCCATGGCCATGATGCGCTCAACCAGCAGCTTACCGAAGTGGATTCGGTGGGCGGCGCCGAACTCCAGGCCGCGGCGCTGCGGCATGAGATCGAACGCGAGCGCGGCCGGCATATGCTGGCCGCGGTGGAGGCGGCACAGACGGCGCATCGCGAGCAGTGCGCCGCCCTGCTTGCCCGGACCCGCGAGCGCGAAGTTCTCGATATCCTGCGGGAGCATGACGAATCAGCGCGCCGGAGCGAATCGGTCCGGCGCGAGCAAGCCGCACACGACGAGATTTTTTTACTACGCCGGCCGGGGAGTTCCGATCATTAGAACCCTCTCAATCGAGTTTGGCGCCGCAGTTGCTCATAGCTGTGCTGGAACCAAATGCGACGCCCGACTCCATGCCAGCTCTAAGTGTCCAACCCGCGCCCCCGCGTGCGGCCTCGCCGGCTGTCGCGACCACGAACACGCCGGCGGCCGGCGCTCCCGGCGCGCGTTCGGCAAGCACCGATCCCTTCGGGCAGGTCTTGCAGGCGGCACTGCAGCCGCCGTCTTCGGCGAATTCGTCGCACACGAAGCGGGGTAGGCCGCCGCTGCCCGACGCTTCCGGTGCGATGCCCCCCGCGCAGTTGGATCCTACACTCGGCACGCTGTTGGCGGTACCGGTGATGGTCGCCCTGCCGCCGCCGCCGACTTCACCGCGGGTTCCGCCGGTGAAATCTCCTGTGTCCTTCGCGAGCCCGCAGCCTTCAACTTCGTTCGAGACGGCACCAACGCTGCCGGCGCTGGCGCCGCCCACGCCCGCCGCGCCGCCCGTGCCGGATGCCGGCGCCGACCCGCTGTTGCAGACGCAGCCGCAGCCCGAGCATGACGCCCCGGCCGCCGCGATCGGCAAGGAACTCCCGTTAACGGCAACTTCGATCCCTGCCGGATCGGCTACGCCGGTCATCCAGCCCCTGTCGGCGCCAGCCGCCGCCGAGACTCCGCTTCTTGCGGTAAGGGTGAGCGCCGCGACGGCGGCTCCGCCCGGCGCAGCTCACACGCCTCCGCCCGGGGCGAAGGCGCAACCGGCGGCGATGGATCCGGCCACTGCCCATGCCGCCGCACCGGCACCCATGCCGCCATCCGCGCCGCCGGCAACTGCGGCCGGAGAGCCGCCCGCGCTCGCCGCCGCCACGTTCACCCCGCAACTCCAACTCGCCAACGCCGCCCACCAGGCCGCCACCCAAAACGGCCCCGCCGCCCAATCCGGAGCGCCGCTGCACGCACCCGCGCCGGCGGCTTCGAAACCGCCGGCGCCGGCGGCGGCGCCGCCATCCGCCGGCAATTCCAGCTCCGGCAATGCGTCGCAACAGGCGCCACCCGACTCCGGCAACAAACCCAAGGCCGCGGCCGGCACGCCGCCACCAGCGCCGGCGGCAGGCACGCTGTCCAGCGCTCCGGCCGCATCCAACCCGCAGGCAACTCCCGCGGCGGCAGGCGCCGCGTCCGCTTCCGCCTTGGTGCCCCCAGCGGCTACGCCGCCGGCGGCCAACACCCCGGCTGCACCCGGCCACTCCGCCGCGCTCGCCACCTGGCAGACGGCATCCAACGCCGCGGCGCTGGATGCCACTCCCACGCGCGAGATCAGCGTCGCCATGCACTCGGACGACTTAGGCGCCGTCCAGTTGCACGCGTCGCTGCACGACAACGTGCTCGGCGCGGCGATTGCGGTCGATCGTCCGGAAGTCCACAACTGGCTTGCGGCCCAGCTGCCCGAGCTGCAACGCAACCTTACCGCCCGCCAGTTTCAGGTCGGTTCGCTGAGTTTGCAGCAGCATGCCGGCTCCAACCCGGGTGGATCAGGCGGCGGTTCCCCGCAGTACTCGCCACCCCGCGCTCCCCCCTTTGCCGGTCTCCCACCGCTCGCGCCGGCACGCGCCGCGGTGTCTGCGTCCGCACCGGTGACCACGGCCGCGCTGACGGCGCCCTATCTTGCGGCCCGCCTCAACGTCCGCGCCTGATCTTGGAGGACCCATGCTCACATCCGCCCTCTCGCCCGCCGACACGTCGAATTCGCCCACGCCGCCCACCAGCCCCACCAATCCGCTGGGCGGCAACGAGCTGAATGGGAACGACTTCATCACCCTGCTGGTGGCCCAGCTCAAGAACCAGGACCCCACCAGCCCGATGGACCCCACCCAGTTCGTCACCCAGTTGGTCCAGTTCAACAGCCTCGAACAGCTGATGAGCATCAACCAGGAACTGGCGCCGCCGAACGCGCCCGCCAGCGGCTCCGGTTCCGGCTCCGGCTCGTCCAATCCGAATCCGTCCGCCACCGCCGCGGCACTGCCGGCCCCGGCCAAACTTTAAGGAGAAACCATGCCTTCGTTTTCCGTCCCGCTCTCCGGCCTTGACGCCAGCTCGCAAGCCCTGACCCTGATCGCCAACAACCTGGCCAACCTGAACACCACCGGATTCAAGTCCTCGTCGTCGGATTTCACCACGCTCTTTTACCAGAGCCTGGGCGCCTCGGGCGACGGCGACCCCATGCAGATCGGCACCGGCACGCAGGTGGGTTCGGTCTCGATGAACTTTTCCGACGGTGCGGTCAACTCCACCGGCATCTCTTCCAACGCGGCCATCCAGGGCAACGGCATGTTCGTCATCGACCAGAACGGCCAACAGATGTACACCCGCGCCGGCGATTTCACGGTAGCCAGCGACGGCTTCCTGCAAACCCCGTCGGGCGCGCTGGTGCAGGGGTATCCCGCCGTGAACGGCGTGATCAACCCCAACAACCCGATCGGCGCGCTGCAAGTCGGCAATGGGGTCACCAGCCCGGCCCGCGCCACCGCCAACCTGCAAGTCGGGTTGAACCTGGACAGCGGCTCGGCGGTCGGCGCGACCTTCTCGCAGCCGATCCAGGTCTATGACTCGCTCGGCGGCAACCATACACTGACCGCGACCTTTTCCAAGACCGGCACCAACGCCTGGAGTTACAACGTCACCCTGCCCGGGGCCGATACCGGGAGCGCGACGCCCACCAGCCTGGGCAGCGGCACGCTGAACTTCGACGCGAACGGCAACGTCATCCCGCCCGCGCCGGGCACCCCGGTGGACAACATCAGTCTCACCTCGGGCGCACTGGCCAACGGCGCGGCGGCCCTCAACATGAACTGGCATTTGTTCGATAACCAGGGCAACTCACTCGTCACCCAGACCGCCGCGACCAGCGCTCCCTTGTCATCGCAGCAGGACGGCACCGCCAGCGGCAACCTGCTCAGTTTCACCATCGAGAGCGACGGCACCATCAACGGCGCCTTCAGCAACGGTCAAACCCAGGCGCTGGGCCAGGTCGTACTCGCCACCTTCGCCAATCAACAGGGCATCAAGGCGGCGGGCGGCAACGCCTTCATGGACAGCGCCGCCGCCGGGCTGGCCACCATCGGCGTGGCCGGCACCGGCAGCCGGGGACAACTCCAGGGCGGGGCGGTGGAGCAGTCGAACGTGGACATCGCCTCGGAGTTCTCCAACCTCATTCAAGCGCAGCGCGGCTATGAAGCCAGCGCCCACGCCGTGACCACCTTCGACCAGATTACCCAGGACACGATCAACATGAAGGCCGGCTTGTAAATCCGCCCACCGCCTGCGTGGCCCTCCCCAGCCCGGTTCCGGCGCCATGGCCGGAACCGGGCTTTTTGTGTGTAGACGTTGCCGATATGGCGATGGTACAGTTACCTTGACGGTCTACATATGGGCAAACCGAACGACCTGGTGCAAGGCACGCTTGATCTGCTGATCCTGCGCACGCTGGCGCTTGAACCGATGCATGGCTGGGCGATCGGCCGCCGCATCCAGCAGATCTCGGGTGAAGTTCTGCAAGTACAGCAAGGCTCGCTGTACCCGGCTCTCTACCGCCTGGAGCGCCAGCGCTTGGTGTCCGGGAGATGGCGCCAGAGCGAAACCGGGCGCCAGGCACGGTTCTACTCCCTCACTCCGGCCGGCCGCCGCCGGCTGGAAACGGAGCAGGCGCAGTGGCGCCGGCTCTCGGCCGCCATCAATCTCGTAGTCGAGGAGGCACAGCCGTGAGCCGCCGCGACCGCGATCTGGACCGCGAATTCGACTTCCACACCGAACGCGAGGCGCTGGAGCGCCAGGCAGCGGGTGTGGACCCGCGCGAGGCCCGGCGCCAGGCGGCGCTGGCGCTCGGCACGGTCGAACACTGGAAGGAAGAAGCACGCAGCGAGCAGCGCGGCGCCGTGGTTGACGCGCTGGCGCTGTGGGGGCGCGATCTGAAGCTCGCCCTGCGCGGACTGCGGCGCGCACCGGGATTTGCGGCGGTGGCGATTCTTACCCTAGCCCTCGGCATCGGGGCCAATACCGCCGTCTTCAGTGTGGTGGAGGCGGTACTGCTGCGGCCGTTTCCCTTCGCCCAGCCGCAGCGGTTGAGCTATCTCTGGGAGACTGATTCTCGTCATCCCGGCAGCCAAATGCCGCTGTCGTACCCCGACTTCCGCGACCTGCGCCAAGTTCCGGCATTGGCCGGCGCCGCCGCCTTCACCGTGGGGGACTTGCCCATGACCGGGGCGGGCGAGGCCGCGCACGTGCGCGCCGCCTCGGTCTCCGACACCTTGTTCACCGTGCTCGGGGTGAACGCCGCAAAGGGACGGGCTTTCCGCGCCGGCGAAGACCGCCCCGGAAGCTTGGGCGGCCGGGATGCCGCCGTCTTCAGCGATGCCCTGGCGCGCTCCCGCTTCGGCAGCGCCGCCGCCGCCGTCGGCCGCGACGTCGTCCTCGACGGCCGGCCCTACACCATTGTGGGCGTGATGCCCGCCGGGTTTCAGTTTCCCCTGGATGACCACGAGGACCTGTGGACCACCGTGGCGCCGCTGCAGATCTCCACCAGCGGGCCGCCCATGACGGAACAGCGCGGCGCACACTGGCTGAAAGCGATCGTACGCCTGGCTCCCGGCATCGCGCCGCCCGCCGCCGCCGCGCAACTGCACACTCTCACCCAGCGCCTCGCGCGGCAGTATCGCGACGATGACGCCTACCGCGAGACGCGTCTGGTGCCGTTGCTGGCCAACTACACCGCCACCACCGAGCCGGTGCTGCTGGTGCTGCTGGCGGCGGTGGGTTGCGTGCTGCTCATCGCCTGTGTCAACGTGGCCGGCTTGATGCTGGCGCGCGCGCTGCGGCGGCGCGGCGAGTTTGCGGTGCGCGCCGCTCTGGGCGCCAGCCGGGGCGCGGTACTGCGCCAACTGCTCTGCGAGAGTCTGGCGGTGGGGCTGCTCGGCGCCGGCGCGGGTCTGGTGCTGGCCCGGATTGCCTTGATCGGCTTGGTGCGCCTGGGGCCCACCGGCATTGTTCGGCTGTCGGATGCGCGCCTAAGTCCACCGGTGCTGGTGTTTGCGCTGGGGCTGGCGCTACTGACCGCGCTCGTCTTCGGCCTGGTGCCCGCGCTGGATCTGCTGCGGTCCGAGCATGGCGGCGGCGTGGCCGCGACCATGCTGGCGGAGGCGCGCACCGTGGCCTCGCGCCACGCCTGGCGGCGCGTTCTGGTGGCGGCGCAGTTCGCCCTGGCGCTGGGCGTGCTCACCGGCGCGCTGGTGCTGCTCCACAGCCTGACCCGGCTGGTGGGGGTCGCACCCGGCTTCCAACCCGCCCACGTCCTCACCGCCTCGGTCAATCTTCCCGACGCCCGCTATCCCTCGCCCGGCGACGACGCGGCCTTCTTCGGCCGCCTGTTGGACCGGCTGCGCGCCCAGCCCGCGATCGTCAGCGTCGGCGCCGCCATGCCGGTGCCGCTCAGCGGCAACAACATTGCGACGTCGTTTGATCGGCCCGCCGCGCCGCTGCCGCAAGCCGAACAACCCAGCACTCAGATCGGCGTGATCACGCCCGGCTACTTCAACGCCATGGGTATCCCCCTGCTGCACGGCCGCGACTTCACCGATCAGGACCGGCACGGCAGCCCCGAAATCGCGATCGTCAATCAAGCCTTCGCGCGTCAGTACCTCAAGGGCACCGCGATCCTGGGCGAGCGCCTGCAGCCGGGCATCAGCGCCTTTCCCGGCGGGGATCCGATCCGTACCGTCGTGGGCATAGTCGGCGATACGCGCCAACGCTCGCTCGATCAGGCGGCGCCGCCCATGATCTATATCCCGCAAAACCAGGTGCCCTTCGATGGACTGATCCTGGTGGCCCGCGCCCGTCCCGGCGCCGAGGCCGCGGCCGCCGCCGCCATCCGCGATGCCGTGCATGGCATGGATGCCGACATCCCGATCTTCGACCTCAAACCCATGGCCGCGGCGGTGGACAGCTCGCTCGCCCCGGCGCGCTTCAACGCGCTCTTGCTCGGCCTGTTCGCCGCGCTCGCCCTGCTGCTGGCGGCGATCGGCCTCTATGCGGTGATGGCGCAGGCGGTGGCGCAGCGTCGCCGCGAGATCGGCATCCGCATCGCGCTGGGTGCACAGCGCAGGCAGATTACCGGCTTGGTATTGCGCGAGGGGCTGCGCATGGCCGGCCTTGGCATCGGCGCGGGGTGGCTGTTGTCGTGGGGCCTCAGCCGGGTGCTGGCCAGCGCACTGGCGGCGAACCTGTACGATACGTCCGCCATGGATCCCCTTGCACTCGCCGGAGCGCCGCTGCTGCTCGCCAGCATCGCTTGGGCCGCTTGCGCCCTGCCGGCGCGCCGGGCGGCCGCCGCCGATCCAGTGGCCTCACTCCGCATGGAGTAAGCCTACTTCTGGCGCAAGGTCCGCATCGGGTCGGCGTGGCTGGCGCGGCGGGCCGCGGGCAGGCTGGCGGCGGCGGCCGCCGCCAGCAAAACCAGCGCCATCCCGGCGAGAGTGGCGGCTTGTACTCCATCCACGCCGGCCACCGCGTGGCGCAGCAGCGTGTTGGCGCCGAGAGCGCCCGCCGCGCCCAGCGCGAGGCCCACCAGCACTACCCCCAGGCTTTGCCGCATCACCAGCCAGAACACGTCGCCGCGGCCCGCGCCCAGCGCCACCCGCACACCCAGTTCCGGCAGCCGCTGCTGCGCCAGCATCGCTTGCACCGCATACACGCCGCCGCAGGCCAGGATCAACGCCAGCCCCGCAAACACGCCAAACAGGAAGAGCAGGAAACGCTGTTGATCGAGCGAACCGTGCGCCAGCGCCGCCAGCGTGCGCACCTCGTATAGAGCCTCGCCGCTGCCGCCGGCCCCTACCGCGGCGCGCAGATCGCCTATCGCCTCGCCAGGCGGCACGCGGGTGCGCACCGTCACCGACATCAACTGCGACCAGCGCTTCACGAACCGGTCCGGCAGTTGATCGAAGGCGTAGTACAACTGGTCTCGCACCGGCGATTCGTCGTCGGCGGCCGGCCCCCAGTAGCGCACATGTCCGACCACGCCCACGATGGTCAGCGGATCGTTGCCCATTCCCAGGTGCAGCGGCTGGCCGATGGGGCTGCGGTTGCCAAAGGCGTGGTGCGCCAGTACCTCGTCGATCACCACCGCCGGCGTGGTGCCCATGCGGTCGCGCTCATCCAGGTAGCGCCCTTGCAGCAGCGGAATACCCACCGATTGGAAGTAATCGGCGCCCACCGTGGTGGTCAGAGCGGTGGGCTGCTTGTCGTCGGGCACCGGCGTGGTACCGGTCCAGTAACTGCTCGGATTGTTGCCCTCGCGCAGCGGCACGGTGTCCACCATCGCCGCCGTCTCGACTTCGGGCAGCGCGCGCAGGCGGCGCAATAGGTCGTTCCAGGCCGCGCGTGTGCGCCCGGTGTCGGCCAGCACCGCATCCGGCAGCGCCACCCGGGCGCTGACCACGTTGCGGGTGTCCACCCCCAGGCGCAGCGATTGCAAGCGCACCAGCGTGCGGCCCAGCATGCCCGCCGCTCCCAGGAGGATCAACGCCAGTGCCACTTCGGCCGCCACGAAGCTGCCGTGCAGGCGTCTCTTTCCGCCTGCCAGCCCGCGCCCGCTGGAGCCCCGGGCGAACAAGCTGCCCCGACCCGGTTTGCGGCCCTGCAGCCGCAGCGCCGGCGCCAGACCGAAGATCAACCCGCTGCCCACCGAAGCCGCGAGCGCCGCCGCCAGAACCCAACCGTTGAGCGAGATCTCACCCGCGCGCGGCAACCCGCCCGGCCAAGCGGCCAGGAACAGCGGCAAACCCGCCGCCGCCAATCCATATCCCAATAAGCCGCTACCCGCTCCCAATAGCGCGCATTCGGTCAGGCACTGGCGGACGAGCCGGCCGCGGCCCGCGCCCAGCGCCGCCCGCATCGCCAGCTCCGGCTCCCGCGCCAGGGCGCGCGTGAGCGTAAGGCTGGCGGCGTTGGCGCACCCGATCAGCAGCACCAGCCCCGCCGCCGCCAGCATCAGCCAGAGCGAGGTGCTGACGCTGCCCACGTCGGCGCGCCAGGGTTGCACCAGAAAGTCGCGCTGTTTGTTGGTGGCCGGGTACTGCGCCTGCAACCGCCGCGCAATGACCTCCAACTCCTGCCGCGCGCCCGCCAACGTCGCCCCCGGCCGCAGCCGCGCCGCCACCCCCAGCATGTGCCGTCCGCGGTTCTGCAAGTTGGGCGAGGTGTCCTGCCCCAGGGGTGTGTAGATGTCGGCCGGATCGGCGGTAGTGTAGCCGTTGAGGTCAAAACCCGCCGGCATGACCCCGACCACGGTGTACAGCTTGCCGCCGAAGTTGACCCGCCCGCCCACCGCGGCGCGCGCGCTCCCAAAGCGGCTCTGCGCCAGGTTGTCGCTGACGATGGCCACCGCCGCGGCTCCCACCCGGTCTTCCTCCGGAAGAAAGTTTCGCCCCGCCATCGGAGCGACTCCCAGCACCGGGAACAAATTCGCGGTCACTTCGTCGCCGAGCACGTACTCGGCCGAGCCAGGCTCGGAGACAATGTCGCCCTCACGGCTCCAGGCGCCGAGCTCCAACGAGCGGCTGCCGTGCACCGCATCCTCGTAGTTGGGGTAGGTCAACCCCCAGATGTTGCCCCAGCCTTCGACCACCGCGGTGGCATTGGGAGCATAGCCGGTCCGCTCCTGGACGCTCACCAAGCGCTCCGGATGGCCAAACGCCAGCGGCTTGTAAATCACCTGCTGCACCAGCGTGGCCATCAGCGTGGTCAGCCCAATGCCCAGCCCCAGGGTAACGAAGACGATCGCGGTAAATCCCGGTTGGCGCCGCCACAGGCGCAGGCCGTGCCGCAGATCGCGTCCCAGGTCCTCCACCCAGCCCGTGCCGCGCGCGTCCCGGCAAGCCTCGCGCAGCCCGTCGCCATCCCCCATGGCCCAGCGCGCGCGCCGCTCCGCCTCCCTGCGCTCCGTGCCGGCGGAGATGTAGTCCGAGACTTGTTCTTCGCGGTGGAAGGCCAGCTCCCGCTCCAGTTCGTCCTCCGCTTTGCGCCGCCCCAGCAGCCGCCCCAGCCAGCTCATAGAGCCCCCCGCCCGCCGCATTGCAGGATCAGGCTCACCGCCAGCGCCAACCGCTCCCAGCTCCGGGTCTCGCGCTCGAGCTGCGTGCGCCCCTTGGCGGTCAACTTGTAGAACTTGGCCTCGCGGCCGGTATCGGTGGCCTTCCACTCCGCGGCCAGCAGACCGCGGTACTCCAGCCGGTGCAGCGCCGGATAGAGCGTCCCCTGCCGCACCTGCACCACGTCGTGCGAGATCTGTTGCAGCCGCTGCGCGATGGCGTAGCCATGCACCGGTCCCAGCGCGGCAATTTTGAGGATGAGCAGGTCAAGGGTGCCCTGCGGCAGTTCGGTCTTGGCGGCGTCGTCCATCTCCATACCTCCGACTTCGACACGTTAGCACGCTCACATGTCGAAGCGCAAGGCGTAGCGTGTGGCGGCCCTTGGCGCCGGCTTCGTTCGCAGGGCAAACGGCGCGCCCCCGCACTGGCGGCGTCCGCCCGCGCCCGATATCCTGAAGCTCGTCGCGCAACCGGCTGCGAGCTAGCGCTGCCGACTCCGCCCCCAAACGCCGGGTTGACACCGCCTTCGGGTTCCTGGAGACTGCAAGCGGGAGAACGTCATGGAAACACAGCCGGAATCCGCTACCGACCGCAAGGCGATGACTCGCCGGCAAATGCTGGCCCGCACCGGAGCCGCCGCGATCGCGGCGGCGGTGGTTATGCCGATGGACGCGAGTTTCCAGCGGCTCTTCGCACAAACCGCCCAGGCGCCCGAGGCGTCCACCGCGCTCGCCGCCATGGGCGGGCCCGCGCGAATTGTCATGACCCACGGCAAGACCTACTTGAATGGATGGGTCGGTTATGGCGCGCCGCCGCGGCCCGGCCGCCGCGGCGGCCGCGGCCGCGGACCCGCGACGCCTCCTCCCGAGCCGCCGGGACCGCCTCCGGCCGCGCGTTGGGAAAAGCTCTCCGGCCCGGGCGCGGTCACGTTTGCCGACGCCTCGGCGGTGGCGACCACCGCGACCTTTTCGGCGACCGGAGACTATGAACTCCAAATCACCGCCGACAACGGCACCAACAAGGCCACCTCGACCGTGGCGGTCCACGTCGAGCCGCCGCCTCCGCCGGTAGCGCTCACCCCCATCATGACCGGGCCGCACTCGGTCAGCGGACCGCTCTGGAGCGAGCGCACCAAGGCCATCATCGTCTCCTGGCTGCCGCACTGCGCCGCGCAGCTCAACCGCACCGACCTCACCACCGGCGCCGGCGGGCTCGATAACTTCGACGAGGCCGCCAAGGCGCTGCGCGGCGAACCGCACGGACCCCTCAAGGGCTACGTGTTCTCGAACGCCTACGTCCACAATGCGGTCGAGTCCATGAGCTTCGCGCTGATGATCGATCCGCAGGACGATCCCGAGCTCCTCGCCGCCCAGGAGCAGATGCGCGCCACCCTCGACAACTGGATTCCCCGCATCCTGGCGGCGCAGTATCCCGACGGCTATCTGCAGACCGCATTCACGCTGCGCGATCCCGCCAAGTGGCCCGGCCGGTGGACGCCGCAAGGCCGCGGCAATCACGAAGGCTACACCGGGGGCTATTTTATCGAGTCGGCGCTGGCGCACTACACCATGACCGGGCACAAGGATGCCCGCCTCTACAACGCCGCGCGGCGGCTGGCGGATTGCTGGGATGCCCACATCGGACCCGCTCCCAAGCAGGAATGGTTCGACGGCCATCAGGAGATGGAGCAGGCCCTCGTCCGGCTCGGCCGCTTCGTCAACGAAAATGAGGGTGCCGGCCAGGGCGACCGCTACATTGCGCTGGCCAAGTTCCTGCTCGATTGCCGGCACGGCGGCACCGAGTACGACCAGAGCCATCTGCCGGTGGTGCAGCAGTATGAGGCCGTGGGACACGCCGTTCGCGCCGCTTACACTTACTCCGGCATGGCGGCGGTGGCGATGGAGACGCGCGACGCCTAC
>Ga0134125_10000634_pt1 | contig 46547 bp, 41 predicted proteins | sample KB31751_FD_96464 | JGI IMG/M metagenome (GOLD analysis project Ga0134125, IMG submission 96464) | Terrestrial soil microbial communities with excess Nitrogen fertilizer from Kellogg Biological Station, Michigan, USA - KB3-175-1 | ecosystem: Environmental > Terrestrial > Soil > Unclassified ...
CGGAAATGTCCTTTTCCACATTGAACACTTTCCGGTCCACCCCCATCGTGATCAGGGGCTTCGAAGCCGTGACGATGGCCGCGTCCATTGTCTGGGCGTCTTCGGAGATCCTGATATTGCCCAGGTCCTTATCCAGGGCGTTCAGCGCCTGCATGGCCCGGGCTGCCTGCTGCTGCTGGGCATCATCATCCACCGGAGGCGTATTCGCTCCGCCGCCGCCGCGCATTCCGCGAAGATCGAAGGCGACTTTCTGTTCGACTGTCTTGTAGCCGATCGCCGTGATCTTGAGGCGAAAATTTCCGAAAATCGGCAGGTTTTCCAGGCTGAACTCGCCGTGACGGTCTGTGATCATCCCGGCGATGACAGTATCTTTTTGGGCATGGGCAGCCGCACTGTATTTGGCCTGGATCAGTTCGACGGATGCGCCGTCCACCCCCTTATTTGATTTGGAATCGACGATCTTGCCATAAAAGTGACCGATCGAGGGCGCCGCCCCGCCGCGGCCCCGTCCGCCCCCGCCGCCAGGAAATTGCGCATAACCTTGCATGGATAAAGCCGTAACGAACAATAAAAGCCAGTATTTTCTCATGAGTAGACCTATTCAATTTGACCGCAAAATTGGCATCAAAATCCGTAGCAATCGCCATCAATCTATACAAACGGCATAAAACAAATGCGGAAGGGTTAATTCCGGAATCCGCCCTTATTTTGCGAGTAACGTGATGAAAATCTGTAGTAAACCGATTACAAACCCCAAGGCTGCGCCGATCGCTTCCACAAACCGGAACTCCCTGGTGAGGAATTCGTTCAGCATCGCCTCCAGTCGCTCGTTCGAGAATCCCGCGATCCTTTCGACGACGATCCGCTCCAGGTCGAAGTCATCCTTCAGATTGCCGACATACTGCTGCATGATGATCGGGAAAAGCGCTTCCAGTTCGGTCATGAACACCGCTTTCAGCTGGGCGATCGTCTTTTCTCCGATAAACATCCCGATCATCGGCATGGATTCCTTCAGTTTCTCGCGGAGAAAGTGATCGATATGTGCTTCGACGACGGGCAGGATCCGGCTGATATTTGCAGGATCGGTTATCTTTTCTTCTATGTCGCCGAAGGATAGCAATTGCCGGCCGACGATCCTGCCGAGGCTTTCGGCGATCTGCCGCTGCTTTTTCGGGAAAACTCCCTGCACCCTGAATCCCAGGATCCGTTTTGGTTGACGCGGATGGAACAACAATTTCAGGGCCAGCCGGATCGTCAGCCAGTGGATAAAAGCGGAGATGAAAGGGATCGTATACAACCACCAGGAAATCGTCGTCATTCGGGCGCATTTTGAGCCTGCAAAGAAAGGGGAAATTGTTTTTGCAAAAGAATCATTTTATACTAATTTCGCGCTTCGGAATTGGTCTACGGTGGCTGTAGCTCAGCTGGTTAGAGCATCAGATTGTGGTTCTGAGGGTCGTGGGTTCGAGCCCCATCAGCCACCCGTCAAAAGCTTCGGTCGAATGGTGATGATCCATGGGCCGGGGCTTTTTTTATAAGCGGCTGTTAATATTGATCCGGGGCGACAACATACCATTGCAATAATCGTTATTTTTGAGAGTTATGCTTAAAGTAATGAAGTATATGATCAATAAGAGAAATTTGCCTTTCGCCGTGCTGATCCTGGCCGCGGGAGTCTTTCTGGCTTTTCGCACGTTCGGTATCGGCGGTACCCCCCCTTCCAAAGACGAGACGATCCTGCACAATGTGGGTGAGTATCTGGAGGAACTCCATTACAGCCCCAAGCCCATCGACGATAAATTCTCAGAGGAGGTATTCGGCAAATACCTTGGCGAAGTGGACGTGGAAAGGAATATCTTTTTTCAATCCGATATCGATGAACTGAACCGGAAATATGGGAAAGAGATCGACGATGAGATACTTGGGAAGCCCATCTCTTTCGTGCCCGCAGTCAACCTCCTGTACAAAAAACGTCTCGCAGAAACCGAACAGATTTACAAATCCATTCTGGCAAAGCCTTTCGACTTTTCGAAGGACGAAGATTATGACCAGAATTTCGATAAGCTTGCCTACCCACATACCGATGCGGAACGCCGCGAAGCCTGGCGGAAGCAACTGAAATACCTTGCCCTCGTCCGTTACGCGGACATGATGGATAACCAGGAAGCAAACAAGAGCAAAGCGGGTTTCGTAGTGCGCACCGATGCCCAGATCGAAAAAGACGCAAGGGACAAGACGCTGAAGGTCATGAACCGGCTATATGAGCGAATGAACATGAAAATGACGGACGACGACCGGTTCAATATGTTCGTGGAGACGGTCGTTCAGACGATGGACCCGCATACGGATTATTTTCCGCCGGTCGAGAAACGCTATTTCGACGAGCAGATGAGCGGACATTTTTTCGGGATCGGCGCTTCGCTGAAAGAAGAAGACGGCAATATCAAGATAACCACCCTCGTGACGGGCAGCCCGGCCTGGAAATCGGGTAAGGTAGGAATTGGGGATATAATCGAGAAGGTGGCGGAAGGGAACGCCGAACCGACCGACCTGACGGGATACAGCGTGGAGGACGCCGTGAAGGTGATCCGCGGCACCAAAGGCTCCGAAGTACGGCTGACGCTGAAGAAGACGGATGGCACTACGCATGTCGTGTCCCTCATCCGCGAAGAGATCGTGCAGGACGAGCTGACCTTCGCCCGCAGCGCGATTGTCAATTCCCCGAAAGGAAAGATCGGATATATTTACCTTCCCGAGTTCTATGCGGACTTCGATAACCCGAAAGGCAACCGATGCTCCGTCGACGTGGCCAGGGAGGTGGTGAAGCTCAAGGCGGAAAAGGTCGACGCGATCGTGCTCGATCTGCGGAACAACGGCGGCGGTTCGCTATCCGACGTCGTTCAGATGGCCGGACTCTTCGTGCCCCAGGGACCGATCGTCCAGGTTCGGAGTCGCGATGAAAGCCCGCAGGTCTATCCGGACCATGACAAGTCCGTTCTTTGGAACGGCCCATTTGCCGTAATGGTCAACGAGCTCAGCGCTTCCGCGTCGGAGATCTTCGCGGCCGCCATCCAGGATTATCACCGCGGCATCATCATCGGCAGCAGCTCCACGTATGGAAAGGGTACGGTCCAGCGGCCGATCGGCCTGGACAAGTCGATGGGCCTGGATCCGACCAACAGCGCGTTGGGTACGATCAAGCTTACCCTGCAGAAATTTTACCGGATCAACGGCGGTTCCACGCAACTGCGGGGCGTATCCTCGGACATTGTCCTGCCCGACGTCTATCCCGACATCTACGAATACGCCAAGATCCGCGAGAAGGACAACCCGGACGCCCTGCCCTGGGACGAGATCAGGCAGGCGGATTATACGCCATGGAAATACGCCTATGATCTGAACGAGATCAAGGGGCTTAGTAGCCAGCGGTTGGCCCATGACTCGGCCCTTAGCAAGCTCCGGGCGGACGCACAATGGCTGAGCAGGACGGAGGACAAAGTGACCTCGCTCAATCTCAGGAGATACGAGGAAGAGCAAAAGGAAATCAAGGCAAAAGTTAAGGAGATCGAGGACCTGAGCAAGCTGCCACCGGCGCAGCAGCTATCCGTCAATGCCCTGCCGGAAGATGTGCACAAGTACGACGATGACAAGAATAAGGCCGACCGCTTCCAGGCCTGGCTCAGGGACCGGAAGTCCGATCTTTGGTTGGGTGAGACGGTGAATGTCCTGGACGACATGATCGCGGAAAAGAGCGTTGTATACAACAAATAGCGTGATCGCGGGCCGGCTTCCCCGTTTCGCGACCAGCCCACCCCGCCAGGGGAAGCGGGACGAGCAGAGGGAAGCCCCAAGGGAAGGAGAACCCAACCGGCAGGTTACAGATATCGTTCCAGAATGATGTTCATGTGATGCCTGACGTGACCCGGAATGAGGTAGGCGATCGTGAACGCATTCTGAGTCCGGCCGTTCGCCAGACCGACGAAGCGAAGCTGCTCGTCGGACATACCCTCCAGCAAATATTCGGTCGATTCGCGCACCGCCCTGAATTCCGCCACGAGGTCTTTCCAGCGCCTTTGCGCGCCGCCGGAATGCGCGCCCCAGGCCTGTTCGTCAAAGCTTGCCAGGGGGGTTGCGTCCATCCGCCCCAGGCGAAGGGCACGATAGGCGAATACGCGTTCGCAGTCGATGATATGCTGCAGCAATTCGCGCAGGGTCCATTTGCCTTCCGCGTACGCGTAGTCATGTCGTTTTCGGGGAATGCGTTCCAATAGTTTCAGAAATTGACGCTTGTTCTTCCGGATCGCGTTCCGGAAGTCCTTTTCGGGCACCAGGTCAAGATAGCCCTGGTAAGTTTCCGCTTTGATTATCTCGGAGGTGGGGATCATACCTCCCGAATATAGTTAATCTTTTTTATTGATAAGGGCTGGTTTGTCCGATTTTTTGACGCTCAGCGACGCGGCCACCTTCAGCGCCTCATACGCGTTGACGATCCCGCCTGAAATCGAAAGGTCGGAAAGGTTCACCATATCATCCTCAGACCCGGGCTTTTTGACCTTTACCGGCAGCTGGACGGCGCCCTTCATGATGCAATATTTGACTTGCTGCGGCGTAAGCGTCGGATAATATTCGAGGACCAGTGCTGCTACGCCCGTAACGACCGGCGCGGCCATGCTGGTGCCCTGGAGGTTCTCGTATTTATTGCCGCCGGGCACCGTGGACCAAATCCGGGTCCCCGGTGCGAAGACATCGACTTCGTCCTTACCGAAGTTGGAAAAAGAGGCGGTATAGCTGCTGAAACCCGGCTCGGCCTGGGGATCGCTGCTGGCGCCGACGGTGATCCAGTTGGATGCGGTGTAGGTCGAGTGCAGGAAATGGGGGCTGGGGAAATTGTCGGTTGTATCGACGTCCGCGGCGTCGTTGCCCGCGGCGTGGACAAGCAGCACGCCTTTGCTCTCGGCATACCGGACTGCCGAATCGACCCAGGGTTTTTCCGGTGACAGGTTCTTTCCAAAACTCATATTGATAACCCTGGCGCCATTGTCTACCGCATAGCGGATCGCCAGCGCAATATCCTTGTCGTGCTCGTCGCCGTTCGGGACTGCGCGGATCATCATGATCCGTACGTTGTCATCGATCCCGTCCATCCCCTTGCCATTATTTCTCTCGGCTGCGATAATGCCGGACACATGGGTGCCGTGCATGGGATCGCCGGCCATGACATCGTTGTTGCCATAATAGCGGTCGTTGATATCCGATTCATTGTCCTGTACGACCTCGTGCCGATAGTCCTCCGGAGCCTGCGACTTTGTCGCTTCCTTCTTTTCTTGGGACTCGACCTCCTCCGTAAACTCGAAAAGAAATTGCTTGTTGGTCATGTCCATGATCTTGTTGGCCTTGAAAAGGTAAAGGATCACGGCCTTAGCGCTGCGCGTCTCCATTGTTTTCGTCTCGAAGCTGTCCAGGTCGTTGCCCGTATATTCCGGCTTGCCCATTGCTTTTTCAAGGATGCTGTCGCTCTTGACGCAGGCCTGCAGCGCGTGATGCAGGGTATAGAGGTCGATCGCGTTGTCTGCGCCGTCGCCCATGACCGATTTGCGGGCTTTCACCCACATCCTGTAATCATCCCTGTCTTCGGTATTCCAGGCGGAGGAGTCGAGCGCCTGCGTGTCAAACTTCGATTTGAACATATAATAGACCCGGGCCTCTTCCTGAGAATCGTCCTTGACGTTCTTCCCGTCCTTTCCGCCGATAAAATTCCAGCCGTGCACGTCGTCGACATAGCCGTTGTGGTCATCGTCGATCCCGTTTCCCGGGATCTCACCCGGGTTCGTCCAAAGGATGTCCTTGAGATCTTCGTGCGCGGTATCCACGCCCGAGTCGATGACGGCCACTACGACCGTCTTGCTTTTCAGTTTTTTGAGATGGACGAATTCGTAGGCTTTTTTCAGGCTGATCCCATAAAATCCGTCCGTTTCCTTATCGAGCAGGTGCCAGCCTTTCGGCAACTCTTTCTTTGCTGAATTTCCCTGGGCAAAAATCGTTACCGGCAGGCAGCCGATCAGGATCAACAATATCCAGCTCCTCAGGCGTCTGGGGCTACTAATCATGTGTGTGGTTGGTTTTATTGAATATAGTCCGGCAAAATAGCAAAACCCTCGCCATCCGGGCTCAAAAATTACAGGAGTGGCTTTATCAAGATGTTAAAATTATTGTTTTTCAATGCTAAGCCTTAGTTCCACGCGACGGTTGGCGGCCTTCCCGGCCGTTGTCCGGTTATCCGCGACCGGGCGGGTCTGACCATAGCCGATAGCGGTTAACCGGCTTGCCGCAATTCCCTTCGCCAACAAGTAGTTGCGAATAGCTGTCGCGCGTTTCTGCGAGAGCTGCATATTGTGGGACGGGTTACCGGAAGCGTCTGTATGCCCTTCGATCGTCAGGTGCCATTCGGGATGAGCCGCGAGGCGATTCGCCAGTTCGTCCAGGGCTCTGGATGTGCTGTCCTGGAACCGGTCGCTGCCGGAATTGAAGAGGACATTGTGCGCGATATAGTTGATGGCAACACTATCTTCCTTCCTGATGACGGGGGCAGGCGGCGGCGGCGCGACGACGACGGGCGGCGGAAGGGGACAGCCATGGTTGGAGGCAGGTCCGGCGCTGTCCGGGCACTGGTCGATCTCATCGTTGACGCCGTCTCCGTCCCGGTCCGGGATAGGGCAGCCGTTGTATCGGGCAAGGCCAGCGACCGTCGGGCAGGAATCGTGCTCGTCGTCGACCCCGTCGTGATCGGTGTCCGGCACCGGGCAGCCTTGGTACTTGGCGGTTCCCGGTTTGAGCGGGCATGCATCCTGGTCGTCCGGGATACCGTCCTTATCGGTGTCTTTTTTCTTCAGATGCGGCGGGGTCCCAGCGGAATTGAGCCAAATGCCGAGCGAGGCGCCGAATACAGTATGACGGAAAGTCCCGGGATACGGCGCGTTGTAGAAACTGGTTATGCCGCGACTGAAATAGGCGCTTACCATGATGTTTCCCAACTCGAAACCTAATTTGCCGTTTGCGCCGATGTCCAACGTCTTGTACGAACCCGCCCCCTTTCCAACGGTCACGGGGTCGGTTTCGCTGTTGAATTGCTGCGGGTCGGCTGTAAGGCTCTGGGTCGTTATATTACCGCCATAAATGAAACTCACGTACGGACCGAGGCTGAAAAAAATATTGTTTTTCCCGTTAGGGGTCAGGGGAAATTTGTAAGTCAGGTCCAGGGGGATTTCGATATAATTGAGATTGAGCGAGGATTTGTTATAGATTGTATCAGAAGCCAGGGCCTTAAGCGAGTCGTAGTTCCGGTCATACCGGCGTCCCTTGGTGATATAGGTCATCGAAGGCTGAAAGTACAGGTTATGCCCAAGCGGCACCTCCAGCATCAGCCCCAGCTCGAAACCGCTCCGGGATTGGAAAAATCGCTTCGTCGAAGTGTCGTAACCAGCTAAATGATTGGATTCTATTACGTTAGAGGAATGAAGGCCGCCGACGACGCCCAATCTGACCTGCGCTTGTGCCGAAAAGCCGCCTGCGGCTAACAGGCAGGCCAGGAACGGTTTTCTCATAACAGCAAATAAGGCGTTCAGGCCGGCATTCATGGTATTGGAATCTAACTTCTATAACGTGCGACCGGGGCGGATTATTTCCCTAAATCTCGAACTTTATCCCCTGTGCCAAAGGCAATTGGTGAGAGTAGTTTATCGTATTGGTTTGCCGCCTCATATAGGATTTCCACGCATCACTGCCGCTTTCCCGGCCTCCGCCGGTTTCTTTCTCCCCGCCAAAGGCTCCGCCGATCTCGGCTCCGGATGTCCCGATATTTACATTCGCGATCCCGCAGTCGCTGCCTGCAGCCGATAGGAACTGTTCCGCTTCCCGGAGATTGAGCGTCATGATCGAGGAAGAAAGACCCTGCGGAACCCCATTCTGGATGCCTATCGCGTCCTCGATCGAATTATACCGCAGCAGGTACAGGATCGGGGCGAAGGTCTCCTGTTGTACGATAGGATACCCTGGTTCGGCCTCGGCGATCGCGGGTGCGACATAACAGCCACTCTCGAAACCGTCTCCCTCGAGGACCTTGCCGTCGATCAGGAACCTGCAGCCCTGCTTCTTGCCGGCCTCGATCGCGCGTTCGTAGGCGCGCACCGCGTCCTTGTCGATCAGCGGGCCGACATGGTTCTTTTCCTGCAACGGATCGCCGATCCGCAGCTGGCGGTAGGCCGCCACGAGCTTTTCCTTCACTTTGTCATAAATGGAGTCATGGACGATCAGCCGCCGCGTCGTCGTACACCGCTGACCCGCGGTGCCTACCGCCCCGAATACCGCGCCGGGAATGGCAATATCGAGATCGGCATCCCCGGAGATGATGATGGCGTTGTTGCCGCCAAGTTCGAGGAGCGCGCGACCAAGCCTTGCCGCCATGGCGGTTCCGATCGCCTTGCCCATGCGCGTGGACCCGGTGGCCGACACCATGGGGATCCGGCGGTCCGCAGTCATCCATTCGCCTGCTTCCACGGCGCCCGTGATCAGACAGCTGACACCCTCGGGCACCTTGTTGGCGGCAAAGACCTCCGCCACGATCCGCTGGCAGGCCAGTGCGCACAAAGGTGTCTTCTCGGAAGGCTTCCAGATGCAGACATCACCGCAAACCCAGGCGACCATACTGTTCCAGCTCCAAACCGCTACAGGAAAATTGAACGCGGAAATGATCCCGACAATACCCAACGGATGCCATTGCTCGTACATCCTGTGGCCCGGTCGCTCGCTGTGCATCGTCAGCCCATGCAACTGACGGGAAAGCCCGACGGCAAAGTCGCAGATATCGATCATCTCCTGCACCTCGCCATAGCCTTCCTGCAAACTCTTGCCCATCTCGTAAGAGACCAGCCGTCCCAAAGCTTGTTTCCGTGCACGCAGGGTCTCGCCGATCTGCCTGACGACTTCACCGCGCCGCGGGGCCGGCCATGTCCTCCATTGAAGAAATGCCTCCTGGGCTTTTTCCACAACCCGGTTGTATACAGGCTTGTCTGTCATGGTGATCGACGCGATGCGCTTGCCATCCACCGGCGAATAGGATTCCAGGGACTTGCCGGCAGAGGAAAGCCAGTCAAGGCCCGTGGAACTTCCGGGGTTCTCGGTTTGAATGTTTAATGCTTCCAGGAAATGCATAAAAAAAGCTTGCGATTGAATGAATCGCAAGCAATTTAGCAAAAACTAACCACTAACCAGTGGCCTCAACCTTAACTTAAAATCTACTATGAAAAAACTGGTCCTCAGCCGGCATCTACCCTGCCGGCCATTATTCAATACGCAAAACCGGCCAAAAAGGTTGTCTATCTTCGTCCGCCGAAGCTTCAGCGAAGGCGGACCCACCTCCGTTCCCCAACCCCCATCCAATGCGGACCCGCGCGACGACCCGCTCAATTGAGCTTGTTTTCCATGGCCGCAAAGAAGCTTTCACTGTAACTCACGCCGATGGGTATTTCTTTATCCGCGATGCGGATCTTGCTTTTGCTGATGTGCTCGATCTTGCTGATCGGGACGATATACGACCGGTGGGCCCGGATGAATTCGCGGGCCGGGAGCTTTTGTGCGATCGTCTTCAGTGTCATCAGCGTCAGGATGGATTTGCCCGGGAGATAGATCTTGATATAGTCGTCCAGCCCTTCGATATAGAGGATCTCCTTGAGGTTGACCTTTACCATCTGGTAGTCCGATTTGACAAAAATGTATCCTTCCTGCAGCTCCTGGTTCGTCAGGTAGTCGACGTATTCTTTCGCTTTATAGACCGCTTTCAGGAAGCGGTCGTATTCGATCGGCTTGAGGAGATAGTCGATCGCGTCCACATTGAAGCCCTCCACCGCATATTCGCTGAAAGCGGTGGTGAAGACGACGGCGGTGTTTTTTTTATTGATGATACGGGAGAATTCGATGCCGTTGATATCGGGCATCTGGATATCCAGAAAAAGGATATCCACCGGGGAGACTTCCATGGCTTTCTGCGCTTCGAACGGGTCGGTATACACGCCCTTGAGTTCGAGGAAATAGATCTTTGCGATATACTTTTTCAGCACTTCCAGCGCGAGCGGCTCGTCATCGATGGCTATACAGGTTAACATTATACCGGAATTTTTAGATGAACGAAAAATTCGTTGTTCCGATCTTGGATCTGAAGATCGTAGTTATCCGGGTACAAGAGGTCCAGACGGCGCCGGGTGTTGCTGATGCCGATCCCGGTATTCTCGGTCATTTTCAGACCGGTATTGTAGTGCTTGCGATTGCTGACGAAGAAATCGACTGAACCTTCCTTTATTTCGAGCCGAATGCTGATCGGCGAGTATTCCCGCGTGCTGATGCCGTATTTGAACGCGTTTTCGACAAAAGGCAGAAGCAGTAGCGGCGCGATCTGGCGGCCGAGGGGATCGCCATTGATCGTATATTCGATCCTGGTCCGGTCGGTCAGCCGAATCTTTTGGAGCTCGATATAATGGGACGTGAACAAGATCTCCCGCTCGAGGGGGACGAGATCGTTCCTCGCTTCCGTCAGCACATAGCGCATGATGTTGGACAGTTTCATCACCGCCGCGGCCGTCTGGTCGGACTGGTCGCTCGCCAGCGCATAGATATTGTTCAGGGTGTTGAAGAGAAAATGCGGGTTGATCTGCGCCTTTAGGAAGGACAGCTCGGTCTTCAGCTTCTCGTTGGCGATCTCCCGGGTCCGCTGCTCGGACCGAAGCCATTTCTGAATGACCTTGATGCCGGTGCTGAAGATGAAGACCATCAGGAAGATGGCGATATTTCCGGGCGACAGCAGCGGCAGCGTCCTGTTCCTGGGCGGCCGGGGGACAGGCCGGGGGATCGCGGATGGCGCCTGCAGGCTGCCAAACAACCCGTGATAGATCCGTGGTACGAAGCCGTAGAAGATCAGCAATGCCAGGACCAGCAGACCGTAGCTGAGGAATTTTTGGCGGTCCAGCAACTTTGGAATCAGCACGAAGGTATTCAGGTAATAGAAGGCGATGATGATCCCGATATTGACGAAGAAAAACGTGGAAAAATAGTGATCGGTGAACAGGTTGAATTCATGTTCCCGCGGACGCGGATAAAACACCAGGGGCAGCATGAGGCAACATGCCCATGCAGCAATATTGATGACGATCTGGACGGTGATCTTTTTCAATTCCGGCTGTTCTTGCGGCCCAAAACTATAAGGGATTCCCGGTCCGGGGAGAAATATTAGATGAATGGGGTTATTGAGCCGGTGAATGGGCGGGCGCCTGCCGTAATCAGTATTGCTCCTGGTCGTTGGGGAAATCTTTCGATTTGACGTCCCGGATATACTGCTTTACCGCATCCGTGACCTCCTCGTAGAGCCGCAGGTACCGCCGCAGGAACCGCGGCTGGAATTCGGTGGTGATCCCCAACAGGTCGTGCATCACCAGTACCTGGCCGTCGCAGTATTTGCCGGCTCCGATACTGATCGTGGGGATGCGCAATGTTTCGGAGACCTCCCGGCCCAGTTGGGCGGGAATCTTTTCCAGCACCAGCCCGAAACACCCGGCTTCCTGCAGCAACCGCGCGTCTTCTTTCAGTTTGTCAGCTTCGGCCTCCTCCTTCGCCCGCACGCTGTAGGTACCGAATTTGTAGATCGATTGGGGCGTCAGCCCCAGGTGGCCCATGACGGGTACCCCGGCTCCGAGGATCCGTTTCACCGATTCCATGATCTCCTCGCCGCCTTCCACCTTCACGCCATGCGCGCCTGTCTCCTTCATGATCCTGACCGCGGAGGCCAGCGCTTCTTTCGAGTTGGACTGGTAGGAGCCGAAAGGCAGGTCCACGACCACGAAGGCGCGGTCCACGCCGCGCATGACCGAGGAGGCATGATAGATCATCTGATCCAAAGTGATCGGCAGGGTAGTCTCGTGTCCCGCCATGACGTTTGAGGCCGAGTCGCCCACCAGGATGATGTCGATACCTGCGCCGTCGAAGATCCGCGCGAAAGAATAGTCATAGGCGGTGATCATTGAAATCCTTTCACCGCTCATTTTCATCCGCTGTAAAGTGTGGGTCGTGACCTTTTTTACTTCCGTGTGTACCGACATGGGCGAATTTTTGCGAAAAGGTAGGGAATTTATCGCACCTCTTCGTACAAATGCTGGATCAGGCCGTCTGCCAGACCGATCTTCGGAACATAGATTTCCTGCGCGTTGGCCCAGCGCATGACGTTGACATAGATCTGAAGTGCCGGGACGATCACGTCCGCCCTGTCTTCGCGCAGTTTGTAGACGCGCATTCGCTCGGGAAGGGAAAACGCGGAGAACTCCTTGTAATAGTCTTTCAGCAGGTCGATGTGCAGCGGCTTGCCTTCTTTCTTTTTTGAAAGCGAAAAGACTTTATTGATATTTCCCCCCGAACCGATCGCCACGACCTGGTCGATGTAGTGCCGTGTTTCGCGCCGGATGAATTCCTTCATGCCTTCCCATTGCGGATCGGTCACCTGCTTCTTCAGCAATCGGATGGTTCCGATATCGAAAGACGAGGAGAAGATCAGCTTGTTCCCCGCAAAGAAGGTCAGTTCGGTGCTGCCGCCGCCTACATCGATATAAAGGTAGGCGTGCTCTTTATCGAGGTTTTCCGCGATGTGGTTCTCGTAGATCAGCGATGCCTCGCTGCTGCCGCTGATCACTTCGATAAGGATGCCCGTCTCCGCCCTGACCCGGTCGATGACCTCGCGGGCGTTGGAGGCGCCGCGCATCGCGGAAGTTGCGGCCGCTTTGATGTGATCGACCCTGTATGCCCGGCAGAGGAACTGGTAACCTTTGATCGTGTCGAGGATCATCGCCGTCTTTTCCGCAGGGATCTCACGCGTGTCGAATACGTCAAAACCCAGGCGCAAAGGGACCCGCACCAGGTTGAGCTTATTGAATTCAGGTTTTCCGTTATTTGTGATGACATCCGAAATTAGCAGCCTGGCTGCGTTACTGCCGATGTCGATAGCTGCAAGACGCATATGATAAAGTTGGGATCAGTCAGCAGCGCTGCCGATCAGTCCGCAGCGCAGGCGGTCAGCCGGCGGCTGCCGCAGAAACGCCGATCCGCGCGGCGGTCTCTTCCAGCGGCAGGGCTTTTTCGTGCAAATAATTATAAATTTCGATCTGAGCCCTTATCCGTTCATTGTCGTCCCGGACATAGCTGTTCCGGAGGTCGTTGTCCAGCCACCGGGCCTTGACATTATCGGTCAGCTGGATATCCAGGATATCTTTGAGCTCCCGCGTGATCGTCTCGTCGAGGACGGGGCACGTAGCTTCGACGCGGTGGTCGAGGTTCCGCACCATCCAGTCGGCGGAAGAAATAAAGGTCTTTTCTTTCCCGCCGTTGTGGAAGATGAAGACCCGGGCATGCTCCAGGTATTCGTCGATAATGCTGACGGCTTTGATGGGGATCAGGAATTTGCTGTTTTCTGAAAACAGGCAGAAGATCCCGCGGACGATCAGTTCGATGCGGACGCCGGATTTAGCCGCTTCATACAAGCGGTCGATGAGGTCTTCGTCAGAAAGGGAATTCATCTTCAGCGTAATGGCGGCTGGCTTTTTCTCCCGCGCCATACGTGTTTCCCGGCTGATCATTTTGATCAGTTCCCGACGCATATTGGTCGGGCAGGGGATCAGCATTTTGCAAGCCTTCAAAGGCGCCATGCCCTCTTTCCATTTTTCGAGATAGTTGAAGATGCGGTTGACGTCGGCCATGATGTGCCGGTCGGCGGTTAACAGGCAATGGTCCCCGTAAAGGCGGGCGGTCTTTTCATTCAGGTTGCCGGTGCTGACGAAACCGTAATGTATGGTAAAGTTATTGATGCGCTTTTTGATCAGGCAGATCTTAGCGTGCACTTTTATGTTCGGGATGCCGATCAGCACCTTCACCCCTTCATCCTCCAGGCGCTCCTTCCATTCGAGATTGGCCTCCTCGTCGAACCTGGCGCGAAGTTCCAGCATGACGGTGACGTGTTTGCCATTGCGAACTGCATTGACGAGCGCATTGATGATCTTGGAATTGCTGGCCAGCCGGTAACAGGTGATCTTGATGGTGGTGACGTTCGGATCGATCGCGGCTTCGCGCAGCATATCGATGACAGGATTGAAGGAATGATACGGGAAGTGCAGCATCACATCGCGCTCCAGCACGACGTCGGTCACCCTGGGCGTTTTGAGCAGCAGCGGATGCGCGAACGGCTTCTTCCGTTGTCCTTTTTTCGGGAATACGTCTGGAAAATCAATAAAGTGCCTGAAATTATGGATACGTCCGCCCGGGATCAGGTTACCGCCTTTTCGCGACAGGTTGAGACGCTTGACGAGATAGTCCATGAGCCCCTTATCCATTTCCCGGTCGTATACGAACCGGGTCGGACGACCCTTGCGACGATTCTTCAGCCCTTTCTCGATCTTCTGCATCAGCGTCGTGCTGACATCGTTGTCGATGTCGATCTCAGCGTCGCGCGTCACTTTGAAAACCCAGGATTCATACGTATCGTATCCGAAATAGGCGAATATGTTCCGGAGATTGTACCGGACGATGTCCTCCAGCAGGATGATGTAGTGTTCATCCATCGCCGGCGACGGCAGCAGGACGAACCGGCCCAGCACCCGGCTGGGAACCTCGATGAGCGCGTATTTCCGCTTCATGCTTCCATCCTGTCGCGACAGGACGACGGCGAGGTAGATCGACTTGTCCCGCAGATAGGGAATATTCGGGATGCTTTCGATCATGAGTGGAATGATATTCGACCGGATCTCCTCTTCAAAATAGGTCTGAATGAACTGTTGCTGGTTGGGGTTGAGCTGGGTCTCGGTCACCAGGAATATCTTCTCTTTTTCCATTTCCGTCCGGATACCTGCCCAAATGGCGTCGAATGTATCCCCTTGTTCCAGCACAATGCCCTGGATATCATTAAGTATCTTGTCCGGCGACGCCTCAAGGTGCATATTCGCCTTCGACTTGTTCCCGCTGAACTCGCTCATTCGCTTGAGCGTGGCCACCCGTACGCGAAAGAATTCATCCATATTATTGGAAAAGATCCCCAGGAACCTGATCCTTTCCCGCAAGGGCACCGTCGGATCGGCCGCTTCCTGCAAAACCCTGCCATTGAATGCAAGCCAACTGATATCGCGAGGAATGGTTTTTCGTTTCATAACAACCCCCATTGTACCCTTTTGCACAAAGTATCAAAAGCAAAAGGGACTGGTAAATTAAGTAATTATTAATAAACTTTGGTCACCGCCGGCTTTCCGCTCGTCAAAGAAACCCGGCGGAGGCCGCTCATGGCATTAAGTTTGGCCAAACAAACCCATATGCGACTTCCATTCATTCTTCTATCGCTCCTGGCGCCGGGGTTTCTGGGCGCGCAAACCTGGTCGTTTTATGGCCAGGACCCTGGCGGAAAGCGGTATTCCCCGCTTTCCCGGATCAACGACCGGAATGTAAGCCGGCTCGTGCCCGCGTGGACCTTCCGCACGGGTGAGCTTGTCACATACGCCGGTACCGGCGCCATGGACAAAGCGGCTTTCGAGGCGACGCCCATCCTGGTCGGCCGGACGCTGTATTTCAGTACGCCCAGCGATCGCGTCTTCGCCGTCGACGCTGAAACGGGCAAACAACACTGGGTCTATGATCCGAAGGTTGACCTCCACGCCGGTTATTCGGAGATCAGCAATCGCGGTGTAGCCGCCTGGGGCCACGGCGACAGTCTGCGGCTGTTTATCGGGACGATCGATGGCCGGCTCATCGCGATCGGCGGCAGCAACGGAAAGCCAGTCAGGAATTTCGGCCTGGACGGGGTGGTCAATCTTCGGGACGGCTACGGGGAAGAAGTGCAGGAGACCTCTCCGCCGGTCATTGTCGGCGACCTTGTGATCGCCGGTTCTTCGATGGGCGACAATCAAAGGTTCAACCAGCCTCCCGGGGTCGTCCGGGCATACGATGTCCATACCGGCAAGCTCCGCTGGAGCTGGGACCCGGTCACCAAAGATCCGTCCGACAGCGGATATGCGACCTGGATGGGACCCCATGCCCACGAAAGTGGTGCGGCCAACGCCTGGTCCATCCTGAGTGCGGACCCCGCGCGCGATATGGTCTTCGTGCCGACCACCTGTCCGAGCCCTGATTATTACGGCGGTGAAAGGTTGGGGGCCAACCTGTATGCCAATTCGCTGGTGGCTTTGCGGGCTTCCACCGGCAAACGGATATGGAGTTTCCAGGTCGTGCATCACGATATCTGGGATTTCGATATTGCAGCTCAGCCGGTACTCATCAGGTTCGCCGGCTTGCCCGCCGTTGTGATCGGCACCAAAATGGGCTTTATCTACGTACTGGACAGACTGACCGGGAAGCCGCTTCTGCCGGTCGAAGAACGGCCAGTACCCGCCTCTGCGGTCGCCGGCGAACAAGCCTGGCCTACACAGCCTTTTCCTGTAAGACCGGCTCCGCTTGGACTGCAGGGCATGAGCGTGGACAGCGCTTGGGGCCCGGATCCCGAGGAGCTGCGGGAAGCTCGGGACCGGATCGCCAAATTCCGGTACGAGGGCCCGTTCACTCCGCCCAGCCCGGAAGGTACGATCATGGCGCCAGGCAATGTGGGCGGCATCCATTGGGGCGGGATGTGTTACGATCCTTCGACGGGCATGCTGTACACCAATATCAATCGGGTAGCGGCCGTCATCCGGATGATCCCGCGCGACCGGGTGGATAGTATCGGCAGGTCGGACGGCGAGGTGCTCCGTGCGGAGACCGGCCGCCAGCGCGGTACGCCCTATGTCATGAAGCGGGATTACCTGTTCAAGGCAGACAGTCGCGGCTTCGTCATGCAAACCAGACCTCCCTGGGGCACGCTGGTGGGCATCGACCTGCGCACAGGCGATAAGAAATGGGAAGTACCGCTCGGATACCAGTTGGATCCGGCCAGGTACCCGGATGCGAAGAAATGGGGGTCGGTCAATTTTGGCGGCGCCATCGTTACCTGCGGCCACCTCGTCTTCATCGCGGCGAGCGTGGATGGGCATTTCCGGGCGTTTGACAGCCGAACCGGGGACGTGCGATGGGAATATGCGCTGCCGGCCAGCGCTCAGGCCACGCCTATGACCTATGAGCTCGGCGGGCGCCAATACGTCGTGATCTGCGCCGGCGGCCATGGAAAACTGCATACCCGGGAAGGAGATTATGTCATGGCGTTTGCGCTGCCCTGAATTCGCGTATATTTATTGAAACGATCAACCATGAAAAAGGTCGCCGGCAGCCTCCTGTCGCTGCTCCTTCTCACCCTTTGTTCCTGTGGCCAGCCGGCTTCTAACGGCGCCAGCCGCTCGCCGGCGGGCCAAAAGAACGACAGCGTTATGGGACTGGTGAAGAAGTATTTCAACGCGAAATCGGTGGACTCGATGTACGCGCTGACGGGTGAGCGTTTCCGCAAGCAGATCAGCCCAGGGATGTTCCGGAACGTGACCGACAACAATCTGTTCCCGCTGGGTGAAATGAAACAAGCGGTCTTTTTGAAAGACGCCGATAAGGTCTCGATCTATAAAGCCGTGTTTGCGTCCGCTACCCTCCAAATGGTCATAGGGCTGGACCCGGCGGACAAACTGGAGGCTTTCGCCTTCCAGCCGTACGAAGACGAGAGTGCGGGAAAAACGGGTCCTGTCGCCAGCAATAATCCCCTTGTGACCGCGCAGGACAGGATCGTCGATTCGGTGGCGCTGGGATACATGCGCCGGCTTGCGCCGGTGGGTCTGAGCATCGGCATCCTGCGGAACGGTAAGACAAGCTTTTATGGCTACGGAGAAGCGACAAAGGGCGAGGGAAATGTGCCAGGCGCCCGGACGTTGTTCGAGATCGGATCGATCACCAAGACTTTCACGGCCACGATGCTGGGTCTTGCGGTGGGAGAGGGGAAGATGAGTTTGGATGATCCGGTCAACAAATACCTGCCCGATTCCATCCCCCCGTTGGAATTCCACGGCAGGATCGTTACGATCCGGGACCTTTCCAATCATACCGGCGGTATTCCCCGGATGCCGGATAATTTCCAGTCGAAAGTATCGAACGGCAACGACCCGTACGCGGATTACACGGTCAACGACTTGTACGGCTGGCTGCGCACGCTGAGGCTGACCCGCGAGCCCGGCAGCCGGTTTGAATATTCCAATGCCGGGGTCGGCTTGCTGGGTACGATTCTCCAAAAGATATACGGGAAGAGCTACGAGGACTTGCTGTATGCTGGGATTGCGGCTCCGCTGGGCATGGGCGATACCCGGGTAAATATCCGGCCGTCCGACTCCGTCCGGGTCGCGGCTGGCTATAATGAGGTAGGTAAGTACAACGGTCCCTGGAACCTCTCCCCCGCATTCGCCGGAGCGGGCGCCATCCGGAGCACGGCGCAGGACATGTTGAAATACGCGGCGGCGGAAATGGACGGACCAGGCGTCCCGGCGCCGCTGGAGCGGGCAATAGCACTTACCCACAACGTCACCTTCCGTGACGGCGACATGCGGATCGGCCTGGGCTGGATCTATCGCAGCGCGGCGGGAAAAGATTTTCTTTTTCACAACGGCGGTACCGGCGGTTACAGAAGTTATGCGGGTATAGATCCGGATAAGAAAATTGCCGTGATCGTCCTGTCCAATTGCGGACTCGGCGTGGATGCGGAAGGCGCAAAGCTGATGGCCTGGCTGGAGCGGCAGTGAAGTGGTCCGCAGGCGGAAGCGTGGCAGTCTTCGCAGGTCCCGGATATCCCTGATAGTCAATTGCTCTCACCGGCCCTTCAACCCTTTGAAAAAAAGCGCATTCACATTTGGTGGATTCCCGACGTTTTACGACTTTTGCAGTCCAAATCCGGAAACCGGATTCACGATGTCCTTTGAAGGGCATCAATAACCAACGAAAATTTTCGCATCATGGCAAGAGTATGTCAGATAACGGGTAAAGTACCGGTGACGGGCCATAAGGTTTCTCACTCCAATATCAAGACGAAACGCCGGTTCCTGCCTAATTTGCAGACCAAACGTTTCTTCCTGGCCGAGGAAGACAAATGGATCACGCTGAAGGTTTCCTCGGAAGGCCTGCGCACCATCAATAAAAACGGCCTGTACACGGTCGTTAAGGAATTGAGGGCACAGGGAGAAAAGATCTAAAACATTTCCGGCCTGAGGCCGGCCGGCCGACATGCCGGACACTAGCGCAAATAAATTCAAAAAGTCCAACAATGGCAAAGAAAGGGAGCAGGGTACAGGTTATCCTCGAATGCACCGAGCACAAGGCGAGCGGGCAACCGGGAACCAGCCGGTACATCACGACCAAGAACAAGAAGAACACTCCGGAGCGTCTGGAGCTGAAAAAATTCAATCCGATTCTGAAAAAAGTAACCGTTCACAAAGAAATTAAATAATCATGGCAAAGGCCGCGAAGACCGCAATCAAGACCAAAGACGCCAAGGCCGCCGCTGAAGCGAAGAACTGGACAAAAGTCATCCGGGCCGTCCGTAGTTCGAAGACCGGCGCCTATACATTTAAAGAGGCCATTGTGCACAAGGACAAGATCAAAGAGTTCCTGGCCCAGAAATAGCATTGGGTTTAGTAAGATAACAAAAGCTGCCCCCGGGCGGCTTTTTTCAATTGAAGCAGTATGGGATTATTTGATAAACTCTTCGGGAAGAAAGAAAAAGAAAGCCTGGACCAGGGCCTGCAAAAAACAAAGGAAGGTTTCATCTCCCGGCTTACAAAGGCTATTGCAGGGAAGAGTACGGTTGACGAGGAAGTGCTGGACAACCTGGAGGACGCACTGGTCGGCGCCGATGTCGGCATCGATACCACGATCCGGATCATCAAACAAATTGAAGAAAGAGTTGCTAAGGATAAATACATAAATACCAGTGATTTAAACAAGATACTTCAACAAGAAATAGAAAAGATGCTGGTAGACGCGCCGGAGCAATCTTACCGCGATTTCAGCACCCCGACCGGCAATAGACCCTACGTCATTTTGGTCGTGGGGGTAAACGGGGTGGGCAAGACAACCACCATCGGCAAACTCTCCTACAATTTCAAAAAGGCCGGAAAGTCGGTCTTGCTTGGGGCTGCGGACACCTTCCGGGCAGCGGCCGTCGACCAGTTGACGATATGGAGTGAAAGGGTCGGTGTTCCCATCATTAAGCAGGGCATGGGCGCAGATCCGGGCGCGGTTGCTTTCGACACCGTTCAAAGCGGTATCGCGCGCGGGGCCGATGTCGTCATCATCGACACGGCCGGACGGTTGCACAACAAGGCCTACCTCATGGAAGAACTGAGCAAGATCAGCCGCGTGATCAAAAAGCTGATGCCCGACGCGCCGCACGAGGTGCTGCTGGTGCTGGACGGCTCGACGGGACAGAACGCGCTGGAACAGGCGCGGCAGTTTACCGCGGCCACCGACGTGACGGCGCTCGCCATTACGAAGCTGGACGGTACCGCGAAAGGCGGCGTGGTATTGGCGATCGCCAACCAGTTCCGGATCCCGGTGAAGTTCATCGGTGTGGGAGAAAAAATGGAAGATCTGCTGGTCTTTGACAAACATGAATTTGTGGACAGTCTATTCAGCCTCGAAAAATGAAAACCCGGACACTCAAAAAAGATAAGGTCAATATCATTACGCTGGGATGCAGCAAGAATATGGTGGACAGTGAGGTCCTGAGCGGGCAGCTCCGGGCCAACGAGATCGACGTCGTCCACGAGAATGCGAAGACCGACCACAACATCGTCGTCGTAAATACCTGCGGCTTCATTGACAAAGCGAAGGAAGAATCCATCCATACCATCCTCGACCAGGTCGAGCTGAAGAAACGGGGACGGCTCGACAAGGTCTATGTGACCGGTTGTCTCAGCCAGCGCTACCGGGAAGACCTGGAAAAGGAGATTCCCGAAGTGGATGCATGGTTCGGCACCCTCGAACTACCCCTTATGCTGCGGCAGTTCGAAGCGGACTATAAGGCCGAATTATTGGGGGAACGGCTGCTCGCGACGCCAAAACATTATGCTTACCTGAAGATATCCGAAGGGTGCAACAGGACCTGCGCTTTTTGCGCCATTCCCCTGATGCGGGGCGGTCACATCAGCCGTCCGGTCGAGGAACTGGTCAGCGAAGCGGAAGGGCTGGTCCGAAAGGGCGTCAAAGAGATCCTGCTGATCGCCCAGGAGCTCACCTATTACGGCCTCGATATCTACAAGCGGCGCGCCCTACCGGACTTGCTGAACCGCCTGGCGGATATCCCCGGTCTCGTCTGGATCCGGCTGCACTATGCCTACCCGGCAAAATTCCCGCTGGAGGTCCTGGATGTCATCCGGGACCGCCCCAATATTTGCAAGTACCTCGACATGCCCTTGCAACACGCGAGCGACCGGATGCTGGCAGCCATGCGCCGGCAGATCACCAGGCGGGAAATGAGCGAACTGATCGGGACCATCCGGCAAAAGGTGCCCGGCATCTGTCTCCGTACCACGTTGATAGCGGGTTTCCCGGGCGAGACCGCGGCCGATATCGCTCAAATGAAGGACTTTTTGCGGGAGCACCGGTTCGACCGGGTTGGCATCTTCACCTACTCCCACGAAGAAGGGACTTCGGGCCATGACCTGGCGGACGACGTCCCGCCTGAAATTAAACAACAACGGGCCGAGGAAATAATGGAGCTGCAGCAGGAGATATCACTCGAAAAGAACCAGGAAAAGATCGGCCGCGTTTTCAAAGTGTTGATCGACAAAAAAGAAGCAGGCCGGTATCTCGGCAGGACGGAATCCGACTCTGTCGAAGTGGACAATGAAGTGATCGTCCGCAGCAAGGAAAAGCTGGTTCCCGGCCAGTTCGTCGACGTCCTGATAACGAAAGCCTTCGATTACGACCTGGAAGGAGAAGTGGTGACGCCGGAAAGTTAAAATCTGTCAATAAAAGATCAATTGTTGCGGTCCGCGCCGGCTGGTTAACCGATATATTTGCAGAAAAGTCCACATGAGCTTGAACTGGAATGGAGTGTATCCCGCCCTGACCACAAAGTTTACCAGGGAAGAGACGCTTGACCTTGATGCCTTCGGATCTAACCTGCGGGCCCAGGTGCACGCTGGCGTCAGTGGTGTCATCATCGGCGGCTCTCTCGGTGAAGCGAGTACGCTCGCGCTGGAGGAAAAGGAGACCCTGGTGAAGTTCTGCACGGATAACGCCGATATCCCGGTTCTGCTGAACATCGCCGAAGGGACCACCCGGGAAGCGGTGCGCCAGGCGGAACTGGCGGCCAGATGGGGCGCCGGCGGTATCATGCTGCTGCCGCCGATGCGCTATAAAAGCGATCACCGCGAGACGGTCACTTTTTTTAAATCGGTAGCCGGTTCGACCGGACTGCCGGTGCTGATCTACAATAACCCGGTGGACTACAAGATCGAGGTCACGCTCGACATGTTCCAGGAACTGGTCGAATTGCCCAATATCGGGGCCGTCAAGGAGTCTACCCGCGACATCACGAATGTAACACGACTGATCAACCGGTTCGGTGACCGGTTGAAGGTCCTCACCGGCGTCGACCCGATCGCTATGGAAGCGCTGCTCATGGGCGCGCACGGCTGGGTGGCGGGACTCGTCTGCGCGTTTCCGGCGGAAACGGTGGCTATCTACCGGTTGGTCAAAGCGGGAAGGATAGAAGAGGCGTTGGAGATCCACCGCTGGTTCCTACCTTTGCTGGAGCTGGATATCCATCCCAAGCTGGTCCAATATATCAAATTGGCGGAGGCCGAGGCCGGACTGGGTACGGAATATGTCCGGGCGCCCCGGCTGACCATCATCGGCGAAGAGCGCGAGCGCGTGCTGGCCCTCATCCGCAAAGGATTGGCGACGCGACCGGTGCTGCCAGAATACCTTTCCCTGGCCGTTTGAACACGCCCGCGCGATGGAGACGCACGCGGACTATTTTTAATCAAATATTTATCAGATGACCTTTCGAGACGCAAGCGCCGCCGAAATCGATGCAGTGATGCAGCGTGCGTGGCAGGCTTTTTACATTTTTCGCGAGACGACCTTGAAACAGCGTGCCGATCTGATGCGGAGGATCGCGGCTGAACTCGAAGCAACGGGCGACGAACTGATCCGGACCGCCATGCGCGAGACTAACCTTCCGGAGGCCAGGCTCCGGGGCGAACGCGCACGGACCCAGTTTCAATTGACCAGCTATGCGGACGCCTGTGAGGCCGGAGACTGGCTGGAAGTACGCATCGATACCGCGACCGCCGACCAACCGGATTTGCGCAAATGGCTGGTCCCTGTCGGCCCGGTGGTTGTCTTTGGCGCGAGCAATTTTCCCCTCGCTTACTCGACCGCGGGTGGCGACACCGCCTCGGCCCTCGCCGCCGGCTGTCCCGTTATTGTCAAGGCACACCCTGCCCACGCAGAGACTTCCGAGCTGGTCGCCGGGGCAATCGCCCGGGCTGTCCGCACTGAAGGCCTTCCGGCCTCCGTCTTTACACACGTCCACGGTGCCGGCGTTGAAACGGGGAAGAATCTGGTAACGCACACCCATACACGCGCCGTAGGGTTCACGGGCTCTTATGGCGGCGGGAAAGCGCTTTTTGACTGGGCCAACCAGCGCAAGGTGCCAATCCCCGTTTTCGCGGAAATGGGAAGTATCAATCCGGTCTTCCTTCTGCCGGACCGACTTCGCTCCGGCGCGAAAGAGGTGGCGATGCTGCTTGCTGGCTCCATTACTCAGGGAGTTGGGCAGTTCTGCACCAATCCCGGTCTCATCATCGGGATCGAAGGGAAGGAACTGGACCTGTTCGTCGAGGAACTGGGGACTGCCATTGCCAATGCAGCGCCGGGCACGATGCTGCATCCCGGCATAGCCAAAGCATACTCGGAAAAAAGAGAGGCGGCCCTCGCCCAGCCTGACGTAGCTACGGTGGCGGTCTCGGCTACCCGGTCCGGTACCAATCAGGGAGCCCCTACGCTGGCATCGGCCACTGCCGGGGCATTTTTCCGGAACCCATTATTGCATCAGGAGGTCTTTGGGCCCTATTCGCTCATCATCCAATGCAAAAATGCGGGTGAAATGCTGGAGGTCGTCCGGCGCATGGAAGGTCAGTTGACGGCGTCCCTGCTGGCGACGGACCGGGACATCCATGAATTTGCTGAGCTCGTCGGGTCCGCCGGCGATATCTGCGGCCGGCTAGTCCTGAACGGTGTACCCACCGGCGTCCGGGTCGGTTTGGCGATGCAGCATGGCGGTCCGTTTCCGGCGACAACGGACAGCCGGTTTACGTCGGTCGGAGCCGATGGTATCCTGCGGTGGGCCCGCCCGCTCTGTTATCAAAACTGGCCCGATCACCTGTTACCTGCCGCATTGAAGAATGGTAACCCGCTCCGGATTTGGCGAACCGTCAATAATTCCATGACCAGGGACCCCCTCTAAAACCGATGGCGAAAAAGACATTTTTTTGTATCGATGCCCATACCTGCGGGAATCCGGTGCGTCTGGTCGCCGGCGGGGGGCCGGTCCTGGAAGGCGGGAATATGAGCGAAAAGCGGCAGCACTTTTTGCGCGAATACGATTGGATCAGGAAAGGCCTGATGTTCGAGCCGCGCGGTCATGACATGATGAGCGGGAGCATCCTCTATCCGCCACACAACCCGGAGAACGATGTCGCCGTTCTGTTCATTGAGACGAGCGGGTGTTTGCCGATGTGCGGTCATGGCACCATTGGGACGATTACCATCGCCCTAGAGGAAGGGTTGATCCGGCCCAGGACGCCGGGAAGGGTCCGGATGGAGGCGCCGGCCGGATTGGTAGACATTGAGTACCGGCAGGAAGGGCAGAAAGTCCGGTCGGTCAAGCTCACCAATGTGCCGGCCTATCTCGCCGCCGAGCGTGTTCCCGTGGAATGTCCCGACCTCGGCATGCTGGAGGTCGACATAGCCTACGGCGGGAATTTCTATGCGATCGTGGACCCGCAGGAGCACTTCACCAGGCTGGACGATTACCCGGCCGACCAGCTCATCGCCTGGAGCCGGGTGATGCGGCGCCGCATCAACGATACCCACAGTTTTGTCCACCCGGAGGACCCGACGATTCACGGCTGCACGCATATCCTTTGGACCGGCCAACCGGTCCATCCGGGGTCCGACGCCCGGAACGCCGTCTTTTACGGCGATAAGGCCATTGACCGGTCCCCCTGCGGTACGGGAACCTCGGCGCGCATGGCGCAATGGTTCGCCAAAGGCAGGTTAAAGGCGGGCGATAGGTTCGTACACGAAAGCATCATCGGGTCCAGGTTCACCGGGAAGGTCGAGCAAGTCACGACGGTAGCCGGGAGGTCGGCCATCGTTCCCAGTATCGAAGGGTGGGCCAGGATCTATGGGTACAATACGATCACGATCGATCCCGAAGACGATCCATACGCCTACGGCTTCCAGGTGTTGTGACCGGGAGTGGCCTACCACCCATCAATCCTCCTGAACAATTCGGATGTTTTTATGTTAATTTCGTCCATCACCATCGCCTATGGAGTGGATCGCACATCAATTGCCCTTTCGTCAGACCGGCTACTTTTCCCGAATTATCACCGATTACCTGGATGAAGCACCATCGCTTCGGCACCTCTATGCGCATCCCGCAACCTGGGAGGGGCTCGGCGCATCACTGGCGGCGCGCCGCAAAACGCCGGTCGACAGATCGGCATTGTCGGCGGTCCTGAAGGCGCAATACACGTGCGTAAAGGCCTCGGGCAAGGTAGCGGAAAATATCGAGCTGCTTTCGCGGGAGAATTGTTATACGGTCTGCACGGCTCATCAGCCAAATATTTTCACCGGCCACCTTTACTTCATTTATAAGATCCTGCATACGATCCGGCTGGCTGATCAACTGGCTGCAAGGCATCCGGAAATGGCTTTCGTACCCGTCTTTTACATGGGCAGTGAGGATGCCGATCTCGAGGAACTGGGGAGTGTATACCTGGGCGGCGATCAACTGACCTGGGATACCCGCCAGACCGGGGCGGTCGGACGGATGAGCACGAAGGGGCTCGATAAATTGTTGTACCGCATCGAGGGTCAGCTCTCCGTTCGGCCGTACGGGCCGCAACTGATGTCGATGCTCAAAGAGATCTATCTCGGAAGTCCCGATGTGCAAACGGCCACTTTCCGGCTGATCCATGAATTGTTCAAGGATTTTGGGCTGATCGTCCTGATAGCGGATCACCCGGCCCTGAAGAAATCGATGATCCCGGTATTCGAGGATGACCTTTTTTTCAGCAAACCCGCGGCAATCGTTGCGGAATCGATCGCCCGGATACCCGGCGACTACAAGGTCCAGGCGAATCCGCGCGGCATCAACTTGTTTTATCTCAAGGACAATCTTCGCGGGCGCATCGACCGCGAGGGGGAAAATTTTATCGTGCATGGCTCCCCGCTGCGATTTACGGAATCGCAACTGCGGGAGGAGTTACACCGCTTCCCCGAACGTTTCAGCCCCAACGTGATCCTGCGCGGACTGTACCAGGAGACGATCCTGCCTAACCTTGCCTTTATCGGCGGGGGAGGAGAAACCGCCTACTGGCTGGAATTGAGGGACCTTTTCCGGTATTACCAGGTGCCGTTCCCGGTCCTGGTCCTGCGAAATTCTTTTTTGTTGGTGGAAGGACAATGGAAAGAAAAAATGGACCGCGCGCATTTCAGCGTCGCGGATATTTTCCGCCCCGCGGAATCGCTCGTCAATGAGATTGTGCGCCGGGAATCGCAGCATTCCCTCACGCTGGAACGGGAGATCGGGGAAGCCCACCGCTATTATGAATCGTTGAAGGAACTTGCAAGGCCGGTGGACCCGTCACTGGAACAGCATGTCGGGGCGTTGCAGGCCCGGGCCCTTGACCCTATCAGGACACTCGAAAAGAAATTGCTGAAAGCGGAACGCCGGAAATATGGTGATCTTCAGCGGCAGGTACAGAGCCTCAAGGCCGCGCTATTTCCTACCGGCAACCTGCAGGAACGCGTCGAGAATTTCATGCCCTGGTACGCGAGCTACGGACCTGATTTCATCAGTAGCCTGTATGCCCGTTCACCAGCGCTGGGCAAAGACTTTATCGTCCTGATGAAGGAATAGGTTGGGCGCGTCCGGGACCGGTTATCGTGTCTCTTTGGCGGTGGGCCGCCGGTTCGCTTATTTTTTCCCGTGGCGCTTGAAAAAGACCCAAATGGCTTCGCTGGCGTCGAGGTTTCGTGAGGTCCTGCCTACCAGCAAGACCGGCAGGTATTGCCAGCCGCCGGGCCATGTATGTCCGCCGTTCGCGATCACGTAATCCAATACTTCCGTTCCTTCCTTGCCGCCCGGATAGTCCCTGACTGTTACCGCTGTGCCGTCTCCCGCCGAATCGGGGATGCTGCGGACGGTTGGCGAGGGCTGGCATTCGTCCAGCTTCACCCACCAGTTTACCGAAGCGTCGTGCGAAAGTATGGGTCCGCCGGCGTTGCTGTGGACCGCGCCCCCGCCAAACGGCACCAGCGGGTCTTTTGTGCCATGCAGCAGGAGGACGGAAAGGGGATGCACTCCGCGCGCGCGGTCGACCGTCTGCTGGTCCATCGTAGCGGCTACTACCGCGACCGCGGCAATTTTGTCCGACAATTCCGCAGCCAGCCGCATCGTCATAAAACCGCCGTTGGAAATCCCGGTCACATAGATCCGCCGTGGATCCGCGCCGCAATGCCGCACGGCGCTGTCGATCAGCGCCCGGATAAATCCCACGTCATCGACACCCCGGCGTTCCGCGGGCGTGCCGCGCCCATCGTTCCAGCTTTTTTTGACGCCGTCCGGGAAAATAAGCAGGAACTTTTCGCGGTCGGCGACCGCCTCGAAATGAGTGAGCCTTTCCATTCCGGCCCCGGTGCCCAGCCGGCCATGCAAAGCTATGAGAAGAGGAGCGCGGTCCGGGAGACCCGTGGGTTGGTAAAGAAGGAAGGTCCGCATACGGCCGCCGGCGCCGATGGACTGTCTGGTTTCGCCGGGACCATGTGCCAGCAACGCAGCCAATAGAACAACTTGTATCATGAGCTACAGATATTCTGTCCCAACGACCTGCAGGTCTTTGTCCAGAGTGTATTTCCGCGGCACCCCCGTGGGAAGGTCCACGTTCGCGATCGCCTCCGGGCCGATCTTTTCCAAATGCATCATCAGCGCCCGCAAACTGTTCCCATGCGCGACGATCAGCACGTCCTTGCCATCGCGGAGGAGGGGTTCGATCCTGTCGTGATAATAGGGCAGCACCCGGGCTGCGGTGTCGGCCAGGCTTTCCCCGCCTGGGGGGCGGACATCGTAACTGCGCCGCCAGATCGCAACCTGCCGGTCGCCGTATTCCCGTGCTACGTCCGATTTGCTCAGGCCCTGCAGGCGGCCGTAATTTCGCTCATTCAATGCACGGTCTCGGCTCACGGGGCAGTCCGGCTGGCCCATGCGCGACAAGACCAGGTCGAGCGTTTCGATGGCCCGGATCAACACGGACGTGAAGGCGTGTGAAAAGGTGAGGCCCCGGAGCTTATCGCCGGCCAGATTGGCCTCCATCCTGCCTTTTGGCGTAAGCGGAACATCGGTTTCGCCCGTAAAACGATTTTGAAGGTTCCATTCCGACTGTCCATGCCGGACAATGACTAATAGCGGCATGGAATAAAGATAAGCCGTCCCGGCGAAAAGCCGTTCAACGGGACTGCGGACATCAATAATCCTTGTATACCCAGATATCCCAATAACTGCCTGGCTGCTCGAGTTTGAATGCGTCCTGAGCCTGCTTGCGCGGGTCGAAGTAGAATCCGGGCGGCCATCCTGGCGTTGACTCTCCGCCGCCATAAGAAACCGTCCCGCCCGCAAGCGCTGTAAGCTTCCATTTTGGCGTCACCGTCCCCGTCTGCGTCAGGACCGCGGTTACAAGGGTGTCGCTCGATTCGAAACCGACGGCTCCTGTGATATTGATGAGACCGATTTGATCCTCGATCCAGTCCGCACGATAAATTCCATCCTGCCCGGAGGACGGGAACACGATCGGTGGAAAATTCAAAATGCTGTCGAACTTCACCACCCCGTTTACCACATAAATATGCAAGCTGGCGTCATCCGAAAAGGTGTCGTTGAAGACTCCGCTGGTGTTATAGATATTTATCAGGATACTGACATAGAAGGCCGCACTGTCATACGTCACTTTGCGGGGTAAAGTGTCGGTTGAATCTGTCTTTGGAAGGAGAGGGTTCTTCGAACAGCCTGTGATCGGTCGGCCGATGGCAGCGATCAGGACCACCAATAACCCCGTACGCAGTACAACCCAGATTTGACGCATAACGACAATTTCGCCAAAATTACCCGCTGCAACCTTCCCCGTCAATAGAACAAAAGTACTATTGGGCGCCGCCCTCCGGCCCGGCTGCGCTCACCAGCAGGGCTACGGGGAAACGTTCCCAGCCCCGGAATGGCAGCACGCCGCCATTTGTGTGGTGCACATCTCCGGTAAACAAATCTACCCATTCCACCGGCGCCCCGGACGGCAGTGGCAAATGGAATCCATCCCTCGCCGGCCCGTTTCCGCGGATCAGCGGAACCAAAACCAACACCCCCCCCTTCGCCCGGCTCCGGGCGTATCCCAGGATCGGGCCTTCAGCGGTCAACGGCAAATAGTCTCCCGCCGAAAAAAGTTCGGGGTGGCTCCGCCGAAACCGAAGTGCCCGATAGGTCACCCAAAGCTTCATTGCGCCCTTTTCGGGGTAATCCAACACAAAGTCGAGTGCGGCCGCGTTGCCCGCCCGCTCTTTTTCCCTGAGCGCGTTCAACAAAGCGATCCTCGCACGGAAGTCCACGAGCCGGCGGTTGTCGGGGTCGACGAAACTCGTTTCCCAGCATTCCGCCCCCTGGTAGATGTCGGGTATGCCCGGCGCCGTCAGCTTGATCAGCAACTGTGCGAGACTATAAGGATAGGATTCCCGGATCACCGAAGCCGCAAATGGCCGAAAGGCCGTCAGGAAGCTTGACCCTGTGGCCAATAACGCCGTCGCGAAATCCTGGCAAGCCTTTTCATATCCTTCGTCCGGGTCGTCGTAGTTCGTTTCTGCTTTGGCTTCGCGCAGGGCCTTGCGCAAATAGCCGCTGAAGCGTTCGCGAAAGCCATCGGTGATTTCCCCGTCATCCGGAAAGCCGCCGATCAATGCCTGGTAGATCAGGTATTCATCGTTTGCCGACGGGGCGCGGCGGCCTCCGGTTTCGACGATCAGATGGCGGTTCATGTCCCGCCATGCCCGAACGGCGCCGATCCATTCCTGCGGTTGCGCGCTGAGCAGGTTTAATCGGATACGGGCATCTTCCCCGCGTTTCGTATCGTGGGTGGTCGTCGCATTCAGCGAATGCGGCAATAAGCGCTGCCGCACGATCATTTTCTCATGAAAGCCAGCAACTGGCACCCCTGCGATGGCGGGGGTATCGCCGACTTCGTTGCGAGAGATATAAGGGTTGTACACGTAAAAACTCGTGTCTTCGATCCCCTTGGCTGCAAGCGGTCCGGTGAACTGCATCAACCGGGTAAGAAAGGTCAACCGCTGTTGCGCCGCCGGCTCGTCGGAGGGGTTGTTGTCGAACAGGCGCTGCAGGAAGGACAATTCCGCCTGATGACCGGGGAGGTTGCTCGTCGCACGGGCGAACGCCTCTCCGATCACCTTTGCATCCTGCTCTCCCCATGGTCCGCTATCGGGATACAGCCGGTAGACAGGGAAACACGCGAGGAGCATCGCCAGCGCCTCCCGCAGTCGCCCGGCATCCTGGCCCCTTGCGGCCAGCAAGGGCAGGTTGTTCAGAAGGCCGAAGAGGTTGTCAAGTTCTCCGCCCATATGTTTCCGCAGAAAATCGTATTTCCTTTCCGTAACGAGCTGGGTGTAGTCGGGAAGGGAAATGATCTCCCGCCTGTAAAAATCCAGCAACTCGCGACTACCCTCCGCATCGGTGAGCAGTTGGTTGGCGAGGTGCAGGAACTCGTATCCCGTCGTCCCCTGGATGTCCCAGTTCGCCGGAAGCGCTTCGTCGCTGGCAAGGATCTTCTCGGCAATCAGATAACAGTCCCCGCCGAACGACTGCCGTAACCGCGCGATATATTCCCGCGGGGCGGCCAACCCGTCGATATGATCGATCCGCAAACCCTGGATCAGGCCGCGGGCATGCCAGCGGTGGATCTCCCGGTGATAGGCTGAAAACACGGCTTCGCTTTCCATACGAAGGCAGATCAGACTGTTGACCGTGAAGAAGCGCCGGTAGTTGATCACCTCCGCTGATAAACGGTGATGGGTAAGCGCATAATGCTGACTTCCGGCCATCGTTTCAAGCAGATTGTGCCGTTGATTGAAAAATTCGACCCGCTGCCGGATATGGTCGGTCCAGGCGCGTTCATCCGCCACTCTGTTCAACCAGAGCTGCCGGGCAGCCTTCCATTCCGCCACCGGCGACAGTGAAGCGATCACCAGTTCCTCCACCGCCGCCTTCAATGTCGTTGGGCAATCTCCGCCCTCTGTGCATATCCAGGGATAGAGCTGCGGCGCTACCGGCCACTCCTGGTCGAAGTACCGGATCACCAGTCCCTTTTCCCCGAATCGCAGCCTCAATTCCCCTTTCTTCAGGCAATCGGCCAGCGGGTTCCCGAGAAAAGGCGCCATGAGCCGTTCCCCCAGAGGATCGACAGGATCGGGTTGGATATCGAAAAAAGAGTGGTACGGGGATGTCTTCCCGCGTTCGAGGACATCGGCCAGCCAGTGGTTCTCCACGGCGTAGGCCATATGGTTGGGGACGATATCCTGCAGCCAGTTCATGCCTCTTTGCTTAAGTCCCTCCGCCAGACCCTCGAACTGCCGTTCCGTACCGATCTCGGGATTCAGGTGCAGCGGATCGGCCACGTCATAACCATGCTGGCTGCCCCTGAAGGCGGTCGTAACCGGCGAGGCATAGAGGGTAGAGACGCCCAGCTCGTGCAGGTAGTCGAGGATCGATGCCAGGTCGTCGAATGTAAATTGATCGTTCAGTTGTACCCGGTAAGTAGCCGTTGGGATGATCATCTTGAGCCGTTTATTGTTGTTGTTCAAAGACAAGCGCCGACCAGGGTGCGAGCCGGACGGATCCGCCGGGGGCCACGGGCTCGCAGACGCAGGCTGACGAACCAAAAACCGGCCGCAGCGTCCGGCCGGTACTGTTCTCCACTTCGGCTGTACCCTCGCCGAAGTGAAGGTAAATCCAAACCTGGTCCGTGATTATTTTACGCTCCAGCACAAGGACATCCCCGACGGCCGGGTGAACGACCATAGAGTCACGTGTCCTTCCCTGCAAGGCTGGACGTGTTTTGCGCAGGGAAATCAGGGATTTGTAAAATTCCAGCAGTTCCTGGTCGATGGCCCAGGACAAGACCGCGGAGTCGAAGGTCTGCTTTGATTCGGGGTCGGGTATCTGCGCGCCTTCTTCGCCGAAGCCGGCGAATTCTGCTGCCCGGCCTTCGCGGATTGCCTTGATCAGCGCCGGATCTTCGAAACTGACAAAATACGGAAACGGGTTTCGCTCGCCGTATTCCTCGCCCATGAACAGCAGGGGTATATAGGGGGATAAGAGAACGGTCGTCGCTGCCAACCGGAGTTGCGCCGGGCTGAGATGATGAATGGGCCGTTCCCCCTGTGGCCGGTTGCCGATCTGGTCGTGGTTCTGTGAAAACACCACGAACTGGTCGTAAGGACAGGCGTCGGCATGAGCGCCAAAGACCCGCCGGCGGTAGTGTGAATAGACGCCGTCATAGACATAGGTATCGCGGAAAGCTTTTTCCAACGGTGCGATTCCGCCGAAATCCTCATAATAGGCCCTGCGTTCGCCGGTCAGCAAGGTCCGCAGAGCATGATGAAACTCGTCCACCCACTGCGCATCCAATCCATACCCGCCGCGGGTCGGGGGAAGGATATAGCGCGGGTCGTTCAAATCGATTTCCGCGATCAACAATTTCTGTCTGCCCGTTCGCAGACTGATGGCCGCCGCCAATTCTTTCAGCTGCTGTACGAACGGTACCGCGCTCAGGTCCTTGATGGCGTGGACGGCATCCAGTCGAAGTACATCTGCGCGCATATCCTCCAGCCAGAACTGCGCGTTGCTTAAAAAGAAATTGCGGACGGCATCCGACCACGCATCGTCGACATTGACGGCGCTTCCCCATGGGGTCATGTACCGGTCCGTGAAGTAAGGACCGAATTGCGCCAGGTAGTTGCCCTCCGGGCCGAAATGGTTATAAACTACATCGACCACTACCGCAAGCCCCCTGCGATGCGCGGCATTGACGAGGCGCCGGAAACCGTCAGGGCCGCCATAGGATCCCTGGATCGCAAAAGGATAAACGCCGTCATATCCCCAGTTGCGCTCTCCGGGGAATTGCGCCAGCGGCATCAGCTCGATAGCATTCACGCCCAACCCGGCCAGGTAGTCGAGGCGGGCGATCACACCGTCGAAATCGTGAGAAGCCGAAAAACTGCCTACGTGCAGTTCATAGAGGATCATATTGGCGAGCGGCACACCCGTCCACCCTTCATCGTCCCAGCGGAAACCCGTTAGGTCCACCACTTCGGATGGTCGGTGAACTCCATCGGGTTGGCTGAACGAAGCCGGATCGGGAAAGGTGTCCCCGCCGTCGAGGCGAAACTGGTACCGGGCGCCGGGTAGGACGCCGGGGATCCGCGCGCGCCAGTATCCCCACCCATCTTTTTCCATCCGGAAAGAAGACGTGGCGGGAGCGGTCAGTAATAACTCGACAGATTCCCGGAAAGGGGCCCAAACAATAAATTCAGTTGATTCCGGCGCATACCGCGCGCCAACGGGGACAAGATGCTGGTTCACAGTCTATGCTTCAGGCAAAACAAATGCCATGGCTAGCCGGCCGGTGCAACGTCGGTGGCACGGACGCAGGGCAATGAAAAATGAAAAGTCGAGCCGATGTCCAACTCGCTGTCGATCCATATCCGGCCCCCGTGCGCATTGACGATCTTGGATGCGATATATAGGCCCATCCCCAGGCCGGAATAGGAACGTGAGATCTCTTCGGCCCGAAAGAACTTCTCAAACACCCGCTTGATATTCTGTTCGGACATCCCGATTCCGACATCCTTCACCGACACCCGAAGCGTCTTGCCGTGGTCCAGCATAGTCGTGACCCGGATGGGGGAGCCTTCCTTGGAATATTTCGCTGCGTTGATCAGCAGGTTAGAAAAGACCTGTTCCAGCCGCAGTTTGTCGATTCGCGCGACTACTTCCTCGCCGAGCTCGATGAAAACGGTATGTGTGGGTATGGTTTTGGCGATCAGTGCGACCGTATCGTGAATGTAGCCGTTCATCGGCACCTCCTCCATGGCAAAGTCAAGTTGCCCGGACTCGACCTTGGAAATATCAAGGAGTTGCTGCACCAGTTTGTACAGCTTCTCCGATTGCAGGTTGATCCTGGTGAGATACATTTTTATATTCTCCGGCAGGTCTTCGCCTTCGATCATGGCGAGCTGCGTAAAGGCCTTGATCGTTGTCAGCGGCGTCTTGAGTTCATGGCTGGCTATCGAAAGGAATTCGGTCTTTTTTTCGTTGACGTACCGGGATCTGATAAGTTGCTCTTCCTGCTCCGTTGCGATCCTGTTCAACTCGTCTTTTTTTAGCTTCACCTGTTCATACGGGCTGGTCGGGCTTTCCTTTTTAAAGTGTTCGATGATCTGTTGGATTTTTCCGTCCGTCAGCCTGGCCGCGCGTGGTATCGTTATACGCAGCTCGATATTGTTGAGAAACTCTTCGGTATATACGGAAAAATAAGTCACGAGGCGCTTTGCATAATCCAGGGAACCGAAGCTGGAAGCCGCTTCATTGCGGGCATCCTTGTAGCGGATTGTGGCAGAAAGAAAGGTTTTGTCGCCATCCCGGACGATCGTCACGATCAGCATTCCGCTCCCCGTGCGCTCGAGTACGACCCTGCAACATTCGGAGATCGCAGTAGTGAAGCTGGTCTGGCTCGCGATCGAGAGGTTGAGCAACTCACCCAGCCGGATCGACCGTTTGTGACCCAATACCAGGTCCATTTCGTTTTCCAACGTCAAACGGGTGATCTCGTAATTCATGCGGATAGTTTTCCGATTATGACTGACATGTCGTCGTTTCTTCTGGCAAATTCCTTGTAAATCGCGGCGGCCTGCACGATCAGGTCCTGGCGGCCTATATCTGGCAGCTTGGCTTGCTGCCAGCGCGACCGGATGCCGTCGGAGCAAAGTGTGATTTGATGGTATTCCTGCTGATCCAGCTCCTGGTCGTACAAAGACCCCGGGATATTATGCCCGACGATGCCGTTATAAGACAGGTAACTACGCGCGCTGTGGACGCCGCTGAAACGGGTTGCGATGTTCCCGATCCCGCAGAACCGCCACACTTTCCTTTCCGGATTGATGATGACCACCGCGGCCACGATCCCTCGCGTCTTGCGGATCGAAGTGTGGATCTGCCGCAGGATCTCGACGGGGCTGTCGGATGCTATTTCCCGGAACACGGTCACGGCTTCCCGGACTGCGACATGGGCGTCATGGCCGTGTCCCAAGCCATCCGCGACGAGGAGCCGGAAACTGCCGTCGGCCGCGGTATAGGAGTAGCAGCCGTCGCCGCTGACTAACTCACCCGGCTTAGCGACTACGAGGGCCCGGACGGCAAGGAGTGGCCTGCGGATACCGGCCTCGGCATATCGTACGAGATAATTCCTGCTCACAAGAATTGTGCCCCAATCCCGCTGGGAGTAAATTTCCAGGGTATCCGAGAGCCGCCGGATCGCGCCCAGTCCATGGCCAAGCGTCCCCACGGTCGAAACGCCGTCGGTCATCATGCGTTCGACATCTTTAATGCCCGGCCCACTGTCAATGCTGATCAACTCCAGCGCGGTACCCTGCCGGTCGGCGACCAGCCCCGCCAGGATTTCGCCATCAACCGCATGTTTGACCAAATTGCTGCTGAGCTCGGCGATGAGGATATCCATCGCATCGATCTTCTTCTGCTCGAATCCTGCCTGCACCGCCAACCGGTGCACTTCCTTTTTGGCCACAGCGAGATAACTGCGGTCCTGCAACTTAAGACTGATATGAGTTGGGTTAACCATTTGACCACTTGACGACCGTGATGATCGTTCCCTTGCCTGCCTCGCTTTTGATATCGAATTCGTTAACCAGCCGCCGTGCGCCGGGCAAACCCAATCCCAGGCTCTTGCCCGTTGAGTAACCATCTTTCATCGCCAGTGTAATATCCGCGATCCCCGGGCCGGAATCGGCAAATGTCAGCCGAATGCCGCTGTCTCGTCCTTTCGAAACGATCTCTATGCGAATCCTGCCGCCGTTCGCGTAATTCAGCATGTTCCTGACCAGCTCGCTGGCGGCAGTGATGAGCTTGGTCTGGTTCACCAGCCCCATCTTTATGCGAACGGCGTATTCCCGGACCCGGTTTCGAAACGGAACAACATCCTGCTCCCGCACTACCACCATTTCGTCTTTAGATAGTGATATTATCATCGTCGGCGTTTTCTTCTTCCCTCGCGGAATCTTCCCGGGAGATCATAGACTGCAGCAATTCCATGCCTTTTTCGACATTAAGGGCCGTCCGGACGCCGGTGAGCGGCAGGCCGAGTTCCACGAGGGTGATCGCTACGGCGGGCTGCATTCCAACGACGACGGTTTGTGCATCCAATATCTTGGACATGCTCGCAATATTTCCCAATATCCGGCCCATAAATGAATCGACAATATTCACGGCGGAGATATCGATCAATACGCCCTTTGAGCTCATCTTGTTGACCATTTGAATGAGATCGGATTCTAAATTCAGGGCCAGTCTGTCGTAAAGGTCCACCTGGATAGTTACCAGCAGGAATGGCCCCATCTTTAAGATTGGTATTTTGTCCATATTCAACCTTATGCTTTAACTTCTTTGTTCTTTTTTCTTACCTCCAATTGCAGCGCGCCAAAAGCATATTTTAGCGCACTTGCGAGGGAGGCCTTGGTGATGATGCCCGACAGATCGATGCCCAAATGCACGATCGTTTGGGCGATCTCCGGCCGGATGCCGCTGATGATGCATTCCGCGCCCATCAGTCTTGTGGCGCTGACGGTCTTGATCAAATGCTGGGCAACGAGCGAATCGACAGCCGGCACCCCGGAGATATCGAGAATGGTGATGCCACTTCCGGTCTCCACGATCTGGGATAACAGGCTTTCCATGACAACCTGCGTACGAGCGCTGTCCAGCGTTCCGATGATCGGTAATGCCAGGATACCATCCCAGACGCGGATCACCGGAGTGGAGATTTCCGCAATTTCGTCAGTCTGGCGGAGGATGACCTCTTCGCGCCCCTTGATGAAGGTCTCGAATGTCAGGATCGCGAGGCCGTCGATATCGTTGCTGATCTTGATGCTTTCTTCGAACTGCAATTTTGGGTCGCCCGCGATCTCCTCGCTTAGTGCCTTCAACAACGCTTCTTTCAGGCTGAATAGAAAAATGCCGGTCTCTCTCGGCGAGTAGCCCTTGCGGGCGCGGCTTATCGTAACGGATTCCAGGATCTCGGCAACCGCATCGTGGCCTTCTTCGACGGTTCCGCCGCGCGCCACCACGCGAAGTCTGTTCAAATATGCATCAAGCAATTCTTCGGATTGGGCTCTTGCCTCTTCGTTGCCGATTAGTTCATCGCGCAGGGCGTCATTGGCCAATTGGTGGTTGATCCAGGTTTCGAGGATCGAATGTCTTTTCTTTTGCAGGAGTGCATAGGTGTCGACGGGCATAATTCGGTTGGTTTTATTTCGGCAAATATAGGGGGATGCCCTTACTGTTGAACTTGAGTTGAACACCATTATTTATGATAGGTTCGGTACAACATTAGCGTGGGGAATATATTCCCCACTACTTGGCCGCCTTTTTCTTTCGTTTGAAAAAACCACGCAGCAGGAAATTATGCTGGATCGCTTCGAGATCTTCGCTCAGCTCCTCGCTGCTGATCCGGAGATTCTTGAAGGTTCGTTGCAGATCGTCAGCCATCTGTTGGTCGTGCAACAGCTTCCCGACAGCGGAATGATCGTCATTAAACCCTTTGCCGGCGGTGCTCAGCGACGCGCCGAAGTCCGACGCCGATGCGGCTGCCTGGTTGAGTTGCGCCACCGCAGCCTGCAACCGGTGAAAGACGGTGGTATCCGAGATCAACTCGTTGACGAGACCGTCGGAGTTCCTCAACCGGGCGGAAAAGACGTCCAGGTTATCGGCCATTTTTTCGGTCGCAAGGGAAGCCGTCCGCAGGTGACCGATCGATCCGCGAAGCGTTTCGGCAAACGATGAATCGTTGAGCAGTTCCCCGAGGGTTCCCTGGCCGGACCGGAGTTTACCGCTGATCGCTTTGAGGTTATCGGTGATCGAGAGCAGGTTGCTGTTGCTTGCCTGCAGCGTGCCCAACATTTCCTGCATGCCAGGCAGCCGCTCGCTTTGCAGCCTGTCATTGTCCGCGACCGCCGGCATATTGTCGCTGCCGTCCGTCAGGACCACGATCTTATTGCCCACCAGGCCGTCCGTGCTGACCCTTGCCTTTGCATCCTTTCGGATATGCGGCTGCGCCTGCCGTTCGATGCTTAATTCAACTTCGACCTGCGACTTCCCGTAAAAGGAAACCTTTTTGACCGTGCCCACCTTCATCCCCGAAAGCCACACGTTGTTGCCCGATTGCAAGCCCTGCACGTCGTCAAAGACCACGTCGAGGCGGATCGATTTTCCGAAGGCCTTATGTTGCCCGCCGATCACCATCACGGCCGCCAGCAGAATGATCAGCCCGATAAAGATAAAAGCACCCACCGCGAGCTTTTTGTGATTGTTATTTTCCGCCATTTGATGTTTCTATAAAATTGTATTGATAAAAATCCCGGACCCGCGGGTCGTCGGTGTCAAAAACATCGTCGAAACTCCCCTCCCGCAGGAAACAGCCTTCCGACAACATGATCACCCGGTTTCCGGTCGTCCTGGCGCAAGTCAGATCGTGCGTGATGATCACCGAGCTGGTGTTGTATTCCCGCTGCACTTCGTTGATCAGCTCGTTGATCTCGACGCTCGTGACCGGATCGAGCCCCGCAGTAGGTTCGTCGTACAGCATGATCCGCGGCTGAAGGATCAGCGTACGTGCGATCCCGATGCGCTTTTTTTGCCCCCCGGACAATTCCGCGGGCATCTGGTCGATGCTTCTGACAAGTCCCACATCCTCCAGGACCTTCCGGATCGCCTTGTCCACTTCAGGAGCACTGAGCTGCCGTTTGTTCCGGACAAGCGGAAACTCGAGGTTTGCCCTTACGGTCATTCCATCGTACAAGGCGCTCCCCTGAAAGGAGAAGCCGATCATTGTCCTTAGCTGCTGCAGCGCGCGGGCTTCCAGAAGGTCGATCCGCTCGCCCAGGACCACAACTTCACCTGCATCTGGTTTGAGCAACCCCGCAATGATCTTGATCAGCACGGATTTGCCGCTTCCCGACCGGCCGAGCACAACGACGTTTTCTCCTTCGCAGACCTCCAGGTCCACGCCTTTCAACACTTCCAGTGGTCCGAAAGATTTTCGGATGCCCTTTAACGATATGACGACTTTGCCGCAGCCCATGTTATCTGAATGAATTGAATATCGTGACCAGCACCATTTCTTCGATGAATATCAGGAACATCGAGACCACCACCGCGGTGTTGGCCGCCCGTCCGACGCCCACCGTTCCCTGCTGAGCGGTATAGCCGTAGTAACAGCCGGTCATTCCGATCGTGAACCCATATATCGCCGATTTTACCACGAGCATGACCAGGTCCATAAATCCGATCCTGACGAATGCCTCCTGGAAGAATGACGTGAAACTGGTCTGCTCGTTCCTGAGCACGTTCAGATAGGAACCGAACAAACCGATCCCCCCCATGTATATGGCCAGCACCGGGACGATAAAAGTGGTGGCAAGCACCCTCGTCACCACCAGGAACTTGAAAGGGTTGGTGGACGACACTTCCATGGCGTCGATCTGTTCGGTTACCCGCATCGATCCGATCTCTGCCCCGATATTGGAGCCGACCTTTCCCGCGATGATCAGCGCGGTCACCAGCGGCGCCAGCGCGCGAAGCAGCGCGATCGCCATCAGGGACGGCAGCCACGAGGTCGCGCCGAACTCTGCGAGCGACGACCTCGATTGCTTGGTAAACACAACGCCCGTAATAAAACCAGTAAGCGTGATGATGGAAAGGGAACGAATGCCTACTTCGAAGAACTGGTTAAGGACCTCCCTGAGCTCATAGGGCGGAATGAATACTTCTTTCCAGAACTGCAGGGTGAACTGGTAAATATCATAGACCCGGAAAAACAAAGCCCTCATGACCTTCAGGGGTAAAATTTGTGTGCCAGTGCATTGAGCCTGACGCGGCGCGTTCCTGGGGCCTAATTTCTACAAACGCAGATTTCCAGTCTGCGGACTATTTCCGGGAATTGGGAGTTCTCTCTCGTTTTGGGAACAATTCTAACACGCATGCCGTATCATCTGATTGATTAATAGCCGATTATAAATTGGTACACCGGTTGGCATCTATATCTCAAATCCGTCTTTATGAAGAAGCAGCCCCTGTACTCGAAAACCTTCCTGATACTGCTCGCGCTATGCCTGTTCGCCACCATCATTTTCGCCGCCCCTGTACCGATGGCCGGCTATCGCACGGTCATGACGACCAGGATGACGAGAGCTGCGGCATTGCGCGCTGAAAAACGGATGATCCTTGCCACCGCTACCAGTATATATGACGACATGAGCCTGGAGGATTCCGGCCTCAGCCGGAAGGCTTTCGTGTACGCCTGGACCGGTTATTACAAGCTGCGGAAGAAGGGTCTGCTTCACCGGTCGAATATCCTGTCGATCTGTGACTTTAGCCAGTCCTCGAGCCAACAGCGCCTATACATCATCGACGTGCGCAATCGCCGGTTATTATATCGTACTTATGTGGCTCACGGCATCAATTCCGGTTCAGAATTCGCGAACAATTTCTCGAACAGGGACGAATCCGGTAAAAGCAGCCTTGGCTTCTATATCACTACCACAACCTATATGGGTATCAACGGCCTTTCGCTCCGGATCGATGGAATGGACAAAGGGTTCAACGACCACGCGGCCCGGAGGGCTATCGTGATCCATGGCGCTTCTTATGTCAGCACCCGGATCCTGCGTAAATATGGCATGATGGGCACGACCTATGGCTGTCCGGCCGTACCGGATGAAATGAATTCGCAAATCATCCCGGTCGTCAAGAACGGTACCTGCTGGTTTATTTACTACCCCTCGAAAAAATACCTGGCTCAGTCATCGGTCCTAAACAGCTGATCAGCGTTTTCCCCGGTTTTGCGTACATTTGTACCGAGATTATGACCGGTCCGAACCTCATACCCAGGATCGGAGAAAGGATCGAACGGCTGGACACCGCACTCTTCTCCGGACCGCCAGGTTGTTGGCGGTATCCGTCCTGTATCATCCGCAAGCTGAGAATGGACAAATCTGGCAAGAGCCTTTGGTTCCGGATGAGCAACATTTCGATGCATGATGACCCCGCCATCGCTACTCCCGCGTCTCTTTTCTGCTACAACAAGCGATACGATTTTTACATTACGGTGGAAGGGAGGGCGACCATTATCGGCCATGCCGGCGAACTCACACCACCGGAAGGGTGGGTCGATCCGATCCTCAGGGCGCAGAGAACCTACCTCATCCGGTTCGACATCGAAAGATCCGCTTCTCACTTTCGTCACGGCACGACAGCCACCGCTATCGCTTCCGGGCCCTCCCCAAAGGGAAAAACCTCCGGTATTGGCCGGAGGCTGTCGGTTCTTCCCGGGATATTGAATGTTTTGCCTTGACGTTACAAAGTTGCGCAGACTGTTGCCTTAAAAAAATAGAGCAGTTTATCATTGTCCGATAGGAAACCCGAAAGCCGCTTGTAGGAAAATCGCTACAGCGACAAATACTTACGCGGGCGCCGTATAAAATGTGCATAAACCTGTGCTAAACCAGTGCATAAGTACAATGCAAAAAATTTGGAATCGGGGGCTGGATAAATGTATCTTAGGTTCAACAACGAGACAAGGAAGTTCCAACGAATGCAAATTCAGACGAATGAAAATGTCTCAGTGAGAAAGTGGAAGTTCGAAAGAACGGAAACAACTCAGAAAAGCATCGGGTCAGTAAGCAATCTGGCGTAAGCCATGAAGCCGAAATAGACTTGGTGCTTTTTCTTTTTCCTAACTAGTTCTTTCTCAAGGCTTCACGTGCGAGTCCCCGCCGCGCCTGAGCCCGCGCCCACCCCGTGGCATGCTTTTAGGAACAATTCAGAAAAGGTCAACATGATCACCGCATCATCCGAAGCCCTTATTGGCCGGTTGCTGGATATGCAAGCCTATGCCGTGCGGCACCGGGATTACGAGAACGTTCTCAATAGCTATGCGGACGAGGTGGCCGTGTTTGACATCGTCGGGCCATTGGAATACCCGCCGGGCAATGAATCCGTTAGGGCCAGGCTTGAGGAATGGTCCCGAACTTTTGCCGAGACAGGTCCTGTTTCCTTCGAAATCACTGGCCGGCGGATCGAAGCCGGGGACCATATCGGTTTTAGCGATTCGCTGAACCACGTTCGTGCGCCGCTCAAAAATGGCGAGATGTTGGATATGTTCTGGCGAGAGACCCTAAACTGGCGAAAGAGCAACGGTATGTGGAAAATAGTTCATGCTCACAGTTCCGTCCCATTCGATCCCGGCACGGGCATGGCATTGACCACACTGAAACCCGGTGAAACGAAGGGGGAAGATGCCGCTAGCCCCGCAACCGTGGTGCGGCGCATCCTTCAAGCCTATGAAACCGGCGACCGAAAGACGGCGGAGTCTCTTATCGGCCCCGATTTCCGGTTTACCAGCCCGCAAGACGACCATATAGACCGAACGACCTATTTCAATCGCTGCTGGCCGTTCAGCGAACTTACCCCGGTCTACGACATGGTCAAACTGGCTGTTATCGGTGAAGAAGTCTTTGCCTGCTACGAATGCAGGACGAAAGACAACCGGCATTTTCGCAACACGGAACTGATCCGGGTAAAGGACGGAAGGATTACCAATGTGGAGGTCTTTTTCGGGCTGACGGTGCAAGTCCCCGGCTCCTCTTACTAGCGTATAGCCCAGGCCATCCCGTCCGGCACTCCGCCCACGTCCAGCCTGCCGGTAATTTCCAGGGTTCCTAAATCGATAACGGCAATATAATTATCCGCCGAGCAGGCGACAAAAGCCCGCGAACCTTCCTTGTCCATGAGGATTCCGGCCGCGCCATGACCGACCTTTATCCGCTTCGCCAGTTGGTGGCTGCCGGCATCAAAGACGCTCAGTTCCCCCGTAGAAAGGCTTGTTACAAATACTCTGCGCCCATCGGGGGTGAACTTCAGCCGGTTTGCCCCCTTCACGCCTGCATTCAGGGTCGCAATCTTTTCCCGGTTGCGCAGGTCGATGATGGCAATGGTGCCATCTTCGGCAGCGGCAGTCCATAGCAGCCTGCCGTCGGGGGAAACGTCGAACCCTTCCGAGCCGCGTGAAACCGGTATCAGCGTCTGTTCCCAGTCTTCTCTGGCACGCGGTCCCGCGCCCGGCGGCGGCCCCATTCTGGGTTGGACCACGGTGTCGGTCAGGATGCTGACCGTCCCGGATGAAACATTGGTCGCGTAGATGTGTTTGCCGTCCGCTGCGACGTCGAGCATATGGGTCCGGTCCTGGCCGGTCCCCATCACCCAATCTGTTTTGCCCGTCGCCGGATCGAACCTGGCGACGGCCTTGGAGCCTTCCGCGGTAAAAAAGAGTTTACCTCCTGCAAAGTCCAGCCCATGGGGCCCGAAGAGAGGACGGGTATCGTATTCCGATTTGATTTTTCTTTCAACGAGGTCGAGGATGTCGATCTCATGCAGGCTTCCGCCGCCATATATCGAAACGTAGGCGGTCTTGCCATCCGCGGACGCAATGACTTCGTGGGGGTCCGATCCGACAGGGATTCTCGCCAGGATCCGAAGGCTCGAGGGGTCCACGATGGCGAGCGTGCGATCCTGCTTCGACAACGCGAGCAGCGTCCTGCGTGGCGTCTGCTGGGCGGGGCAGGCGCCGGAAAGACCCAATAGGACTCCGGTTACGATCAAAGACGGCCGGAATAATGCAAACGACATAGTTGGCGTATTTAACTTGTAGGAATAAAGGTTGTCATCGCCTCCTTTTCGGCAGGACCAGGCTGTCTGCCGGATACTTCGATTTGATCTCGTTGATGATCCCCTGGAACCAATCGGTCAGTTTCTCCTTGTCCGTTTCGCTTAGCCGCGCATATCGGTGGATCAGCGTATAGGACTCAAGCGGCATGTCATCATCCTTCAACTGTTCGATGCAGTCTTCCATCTTTTTCTTCTGGAAAGCGATCCGCAAGCCGGTAAAGCTGTCGAGGTTGAAATGCCTTTTTCCACTCACAATATGGTTGTTGAGCCACCAGCCGACGGGCTCGATCTCCGCGTACCAGGGATAGACGGTTTTGTTGGAATGGCAATCGGCGCAGGAATTGGTGAGGATCCGGCCGACGTCGGGGGGTATGGGATAGAGTCCGGTGATGTTCTGTGACCGGTTGTCGGATTGGTTCTTTTTTGGCCGGAAGAACTGGATGACGACCAGGATCGCAAGGATAACGAGGAGAATTTTTTTCAACATGATATTTACAAAGATTTACTACTACTGACCCGAAGATACGATCATTATGGAATCGGCCGTCTATGGCTTCACGGTTGTCCGGTAAAGGCTCCATTCGCTTTGGCCGCGGGCTTTCAGCACGACGATCCGGTCGGGGTTTTCGATAGTGATCACCAGCCCCCCTTCATCTTCATTGTGATACGCAAAAAGGTCGGTGATCCAGTAACCGGCATATTGACGATGTAGCTGGTCCTTTAATCGTTGCGGTAGTCCCGCGGCCGGCTGGTTGGCAGCCACGCCCATCAGGTCGCCGGTACCGGTATAGAAGGCGAACAATGTTTTTCCAGAGGCCTCAAAAGTAGCTTTGTAAAAATCCTGCCCCTCCTCCCACTGCACATGCGAGGCTTTGGAAAACTGCTGACTGAACTCGCTGGAGACGGTTGGAGGTACGTTCGCGCCCAAGCTTCCGGCAAACGCGCCGCCAGACACGGCGAACATTGCGAATCCAAATACGATCGTTGCTTTTTTCATGATTGATTAATTGTATTGTTATTCGATGCGGTATTGACGCCACGAAACTAATCCACGGCCGTCTCTCGTTTCGGCAAATGCGGCGAACCGCGCAAATCCTGCGTTCAACGCCGTTTATCTGTCCGTATCGCCTCCACGAACTCACCCGTCTCCACTTCCGTATTGAAAAATAGGGCCTATTTGAAGTTCCTTGCTTCAGGAAAAAGACTGGCTTGCCGCGGCTCTCCGACGGTCTTCGCCCGCCTGTCGGGTCCGGCAGCTGCATTTCCCCCGCCTGCGCCCACGGGCCCTTCCTTCTCTTCAACAGGGCCTGCCTCCAGGTGCACCAGTAATCTGTTCAGATTATGACAGCGTTGGACGATCACATGAATCACCTCCTTTTCGATTTGCAAATGGCCTTCCACCATCAAGAGCTTGGCGCCCAGGATCTCCTTTCGGTATTTGTCGAAAAGGCTCGCCCAAACGATCAAATTGAATTGTCCGGTCTCATCTTCCAGCGTAATAAAACAAACTCCGCTGGCCGTTCCGGGCCGCTGCCGCACCAGCACCAGACCTGCAACTCTTACAAAAGCGCCGTTTTTCTGGGCAGGCAATTCATATGCGGCGATATTCCCGAGATGCCGCAGCTTATCCCTGAGGAATTGAACAGGGTGGGCTTTCAGCGACAAGGACATGGTCGCATAGTCACGGATCACATGTTCCGGGAGCTTCATCTGGGGCAGTTGGATACCGGTTTCATAGACGCTTTCTGATGCCTGACCCGTAAAAAGGCCAATCGGCCGGTCGGCCAATGCGGCAACTTCCCATAAGGCTAGTCGCCGGTCCATGCCCATCGAACGGAAAGCATCCGCGTCCGCCAGTTTTTCCAGGCAACTGATCGACAACCCCGCATCCAGTAGCGTATGAACGGTGGTATACGGCCTGACGCGTCCTGCGATAAGCACAAGCATGTCTTCTTCCCGGATGCCGTCGATATGGCGGAAACCCAGGCGAAGGCATAAATATTTCCCTTCGCGGTCTTCGAGCGTGTTGTCCCATTGGGAATGGTTGACATCCGTGGGCCGGAAGACCACTCCATGATGCTGCGCATCGATGACCAGCTGGGCGGGCTGGTAAAACCCCATCGGCAGACTGTTCAGAATGGCGCAGGCAAAAACATCCGGA
>Ga0134125_10000635_pt1 | contig 46501 bp, 34 predicted proteins | sample KB31751_FD_96464 | JGI IMG/M metagenome (GOLD analysis project Ga0134125, IMG submission 96464) | Terrestrial soil microbial communities with excess Nitrogen fertilizer from Kellogg Biological Station, Michigan, USA - KB3-175-1 | ecosystem: Environmental > Terrestrial > Soil > Unclassified ...
GGTTCGTTACTATTTTTGGATCGTTGGTGACCAACTGCCACTTTGCCCCGCCATCATCGCTTTTATATAGCCCATTCTTTGTCGCCTCGACCAATGCATACACCCGGCTTGGCTGGTTGGTCGCGAACGCGAGGCCGATCTTTCCATATTCGCCATCCGGCAGACCGTCCTCCTTACCCAGCTTTTTCCAATTTTTGCCGCCATCGATAGTCAAATAAAGGCCGCTTCCGGGGTCGCCGCTTTTGAAGTCCCATGGGGTCCGGTGGTGTTGCCACATGCTCGCCAGGAGCCGGTTGGGGTTGGACGGGTCCATGACCAGATCGGAGCAACCCGACGTATCGTTGGTGTACAGGACCTTGGTCCAGGTGTCGCCGCCGTCTGTCGTTTTGAAAACCCCGCGGTCGGGATGTATGCCATACGGGTTCCCGATGGCGGCAACATAGACGATGTTTGGGTTGACCGGGTCGATGACAATGCGATGGATGTTCCTCGTGTTTTCCAGTCCCATTCTTTTCCATGTCTTTCCCGCATCCAGGCTCTTAAAGATCCCTTCCCCGATATTCACGGAGTTCCTCGGATTTCCTTCCCCTGTCCCCACCCAAACGATATTCGGATTGGATTGCTGGACAGCAACCGTACCAATGTTCTGCGTTGGCTGGTCGTCAAATACCGGTGCCCAACTGCCACCGCCGTTCTCCGTCTTCCAAACGCCTCCCGAGGCAGCGCCAAGATATATAACGTTGGGATTTTGGAGCACCACGTCGATGGTGGTGATCCGGCCGCTCATGCCTGCAGGACCGATATTGCGAGGTTTGAGATCTTTGAATTGGTCGAGGTTGATCTTTTGCGCTGTAGCAAACAGACAGACCAGGGCGCTGCTGAACGACAGCAGGATCGATTTTCTCATGTGCGTATGGGGTTTGAAGACTAAATCTATGGAAAATATCTGATTATCAGCGGCTTTAGTTGCCTTGGGAACAACATTCCCCGTGGCAGGTCATTTGCATAATCATCCGGGAAACACCCAATCTCGCTAACTTAAAATGTAAGATGTATGAAAAAGACAAAACTTTTTTTGCCGGCGCTGGCGCTAACGATCGTGGCCGCCGCTTTTTTGCCGCGGATCATCACCGCGCAGGATGACCAGGGCAGGATTCTCAGTGAAAGCAAAGAAGCCAAAGCTTCCTTCAAGAAGGCAGATCCTTCCATGGATCAACTTTTTACAAAATCGGCCGGCTATGCGATATTTCCGAATGTCGGTAAAGGAGCCGCAGGCGTGGGCGGCGCAGCTGGTAAGGGGGCTGTTTACGAACATGGTGTGCCGGTCGGGACCGCGCAGATGGTGCAGGTAACCGTGGGCGCGCAAGCGGGTGGACAAGCATACAGGGAAATCATCTTCTTCGAAAACAAGGCAGCCCTGGATCGCCTTATGAACAACAAATTCGAGTTCAGCGGACAGGCTTCGGCGATCGCAGTCAAGTCCGGCGCATCCGCCAACGCGGATTACAGGGACGGGGTAGAAGTGTATTCACAGGAAAAGGGCGGATTGATGCTTGAAGCTTCTGTAGGCGGACAAAAATTTACATACAAGAAACTGAAATAGGGAAAAGGTTCAGTTTGCTGAATTATCATAGAGCCTTGCAATCATCGATTGCAAGGCTTTTTTTATACCGGTAAAACAGGCCTTACCCTACGGCTCGGCGGTCCATGAATTATCCTTCTCGTTCGCGTCCATGAAAATGCCGCCGTCGAGCGTCAGGGATTTTACGGTCTTGTCGGTCCTGATCTTTACGGAGATCTCTTTTTGGTTGTCCTTCCACACTTTCGGCGTTTGATGGAAATTCTCTTTCGAGCCGTCCTCGTAGGTGGCGACCACGTCAAAGGGGACTGCAAAACCGCCGATGTTTTTGATGGTGAGGTTGTATTTCTTGCCGTCCTTTTTCACTTTTGCCAGGTCGAGGTCGATATAACCGGGCGTGAAGAACCAGTTATAGAAGAACCAGTTCAGGTCCTTCCCGGATCCTTTGCTCATCGAATAGAAATAATCCCAGGGAATGGGATGTTTGCCGTGCCAGTTGTCCATGTAATGGTGAAGACCTTCCGCGAACAGCTTGTCCCCGAGGTAATCCTTCAGGGCAAGGTAGCTCAGGGACGGTTTGCCGTATGCATTGTTGCCGGCGCCGAATGTCACGTCGGGGCTTGGGGTGATGATGGGGTTCTCTTTGTCGTGCGAGCCATGCGCCCAGCGGGTAACGCGGAACGATTTATAAAACCTGTCGGCGGCTTCCTGACCTCTTTCTGCGATCCCGATGAGGTATTCAAACGTCGTAGCCCACCCCTCGTCCATAAAGGCATAACGGCTTTCGTTCGTGCCCATGTAAAACGGGAAATAGGTATGGGCCTGTTCGTGGTCCTGTACCAGCTCGGCGAAGACCAGGTCGGGAGAGTGGCTGTCGTTCATCATCATGGGATATTCCATGTCGGCGAAGCCTTGAAATGAATTGGATTTCGGATAGGGGTAAGCTACGCCCGGCCAGTTATGGGAAAACCAGGCCAGGGAATAGCGGCCAAACTGGACGGAATGATGAAAATCCTGGGAGGCGTCGGGAAAGGCAGCCTGCATGCTGGTCCTTCGCTGCGTCTTATCGTCCACGACCACGCTGGCGGCATCCCAATCGTAGTGGTTGCTGATACCCATGGCGACGTCGCTGACATTCGTGGCCGTCCATTTCCAGGTGTTGGTGGCGTTTTGCGCGGTCACCTTATTGTCAGCCAGATCCGCGGGAGTAGCCACGTGGATCGTCGAATCGCTTGTAAAGGATTCGTTCAGCCGGGAGGCGATCCCGGGCTGAAGGACCTCCGCCGCATTTTGGAGTGTGCCGGTTGCCCAGACGATGAAATTCGCCGGTACCGTTACGTCAAGTTCATAGTCATTGAAGTCGTTGTAGAACTCCAGGGCGCCGGTGTGCGGCTGGGTGTCCCAGCCGCGGTAGTCATCATAGACGGACACGCGGGGGTAAAAATAGGCGATATAGAAACTGGTGGAATCGATCACTCCTTCGCGGCCGAATCCCCTGGACAAATTGTAGTGCCAGTCGATATTCAGCCGTGCCGAATCATGGGGCATCAGCGGCGCCGGCAAATCGACCATTTGATTGGTCGTGACCGCCTTGTCATTATCCCAGGGGATCTTAGCCCCGTTGATGGAGATCAGGTCGACTTTGATGCCCGCCGCGCTGTCGGAGGCCCCGCCGCGAATACCGGCCCGATGGACATTCTCGATCAGTTTCATATTCAGGTTGTTCAACGTGTCCGGGCTGTTGTTGTAATAGACGATCTGTTCGGTTCCCGTCAGCAACGTGTTCGGGGGCGCCACCGACAATGAAATGTGATAATGTCCGTGATTTTCCCAGTATTTCTTCCCTGGCTTGCCGTCCACGGATCGGGTGTCATTGGCATAGGCCTTTTGGATCTCGGGAGGCATCGGGAGCGATTGCGCCCCGGCCTGGACTAATTCGAAGGAGAACATAGCGAGTAACAGCAATGATTTGAACATGCCCCGTTATTTAGATTTTTGACGAATTATCCGGTAAATGTATTGAAACTGGTGTAACATTCAGTTGGTCAAGCTCAGGTACGCCGCTAATTTTTTTATTTTTCGAGACCCTTTTCAAAGCCCAGCTTGATATATTCCCGCTCCCGGATATTCAGCGGCCGGCCTTTGAATTCGGTAAAGATGGCATGGGCTTCGTCCACATCGGCCACGCCGGCTTCATAGCAGGCCCTGCCCCAGCTGTAGAGGGCCATATCAATCCGGGTATCGAGTAGGCCCGGCTTCACCTGAATTCCGTCCATTTCATGCCCTTTGATCTGTGTAAAGAAATCGAGTTTACCACCTTCCTTCGTCTCCTGAAGCACTCTTTCGTGTATCTCGGCCTTGGTCAGCAGCCTGGTGCCCGATGGCGGTGCTGAATCGAAATGCTCTTTTTTGATCAGCCCGATAACCGCAGCCTTGATGTCCTGATTGCTCATGATGGAGTAATGCCTGCCGTTGAACAGCAGCTTGCCGTCCACGATCGTCGCAGAAGAATCAAGCCGGGATCTTACCAATTCGATGGCCCGGTTTTCCGCGATATCGCCCTTTACCCGTTTTTGATAAAATTTTGGCTTGTCTTCGCCGGGTGTGCTGACCAGGATGTACTTGTCGGGATAGTTGTTCACGAGGATCAATTTGATGATCTGATTGTCTCTTACCAAAACGAAAAAATCCGCGGGCAGGTTAGTGGCGGCCTTCTCCATTTCCCGAATGCCCGGCGTATCGGAAATGTAGACCGATGTCGTCCTGTCGTCGACGTTGTTGTGCAACGGATAATAATTCGCGAGCAGCCTGCAATCGCCAATGGTATCTTCGCCCATTGGGATCGAATGCAGGACAGGATGGCCGCCGGCGTCCGTTTGGGCATGGGACAAAAGGCCGGCCAGGATGGCAAGGAAGGTAAAGGTATATTTCATGGTCAATGTATAGTTGCCGGCAAAATAGTGATTAGGCCGCGAATCGCAAATATACCGGCATTGGAAAATTGGGTATCTTCCCGAAATGCTCATTCGGCCCGCAGTCGTCGGGGAAATCCCGGCAATCGTAACCATCGTCAACGCCGCCTACCGGGCCGAAGGTGGAGAGAAAGGATGGACCAGCGAGGCGCACCTCATCGGCGGCCCAAGGACCCGCGAGGCCGATGTTGGGGAATTGATGCGCGGCCGGGGCCTGATCCTGACGGCTTGGGAAGGAGCGGAAATGGTAGGTTGTGTATACCTTTTGGTTGAAGGCGATAAGTTGAATTTGGGGATGCTTAGCGTCCGGCCGGCGTTGCAGGGGGCTGGCACAGGCAAGTTCCTGATGGCCGCGGCCACGGAGTATGCAAAGCAGCGTCAATGTAAGGCGATCCGTATTACCGTGATCTCGGTTCGGGACGAGCTGATCGCGTGGTATGAGCGGCACGGGTTCCGGCGAACCGGCGAAATCGAGCCCTTTCATGCGGGGGACAGATTCGGAACGCAAAAGCAGCCGCTGGAACTGGCAGTGCTCGAGCGGGAGTTGTAGCAAGGCGCTCTCCTTTCTATCGTACCGTAACCGCGACCAGGTTGCTCAGGCGCGTTTGGCCGCGTTTGTCTCTGAATAATACCTGGATCGCATAGGCGAGCGTGCCGCCGGGTGGAAGGTCGCCGTCGCGATAGTCGGATTTGTCGGACGCCACCGAGCGGTAGCGCGAGACGGCCGCAGGATTCCCCTTGTAGATGATGAAGAAATAATTACCCGTGTTGCTGTATTGCCAGTGCAACCGAACCTGTTTGGCCTTGCTGTCATATTCGGCGGTGAGACTGCGCACCGGCGGGAGGTCGGGTGTGGTCCGGACGATCGCCTGCACGGGCGCCGGACGGCCGGAATGGAGACTGTCGTTGTCGACGGCTTCTGCGGTGTAGCTGTACGCGACAAAGGGTTTCACGGTTGCGTCCGTGAAGTGGAAACGGGGTTTGCTGCTATCGTGGCCATGATTGGCGAGCGGCAGCCAGGGTCCACGCCCTTCTTTCCGGTAGATGATATAGCGTACGACGTCTTCGCTGGAGCTCTCGATCCAATCGATCTGCACGCCGGCGGTATCGACATATACTTTTTCGGGCAGCGGGGCGACGGGAGGAACGATATCGGGTTTTTTAAGTGCTACCGCCAGGGAATAGGGCGAGTGGTTGTTGTTCCAGTCTACAGCGGCGATCTTGTACCAGATCGATTTCGTCAGCGTGTGTAAGCTGATGCTGTCGGTGAAAACGGTGTCGGCGGTTGGATGCAGGGTGATCTGCGAAAAGACGTGCCGCGACTCGTTGGCAAAATAGACTTTATACCCTCTTATATCTTCTTCAGCGTTGCTTCGCCAGGAGAGGTGGACCAGCCCATTCCTGTCCACATATCCGCGTAAACCCTGCGGGGCGGCCGGAGGCGTGGTGTCCGGAACGATGCCCATCGTCGGTATCGAGGTGCCCATATTGCCGGCCGTGTCGAGCGCCACGACAAGGTAAAAATTCTGCCCGTGTGGAAAGGCGCCGGTGTCGGAGAATTCGATCGCTGTCGGCGGGAGAAGCCTGGGCGTGATCGTCGCATAGGGACCAGCCGCCGCGTTGTGCGAGCGCGTGACGAGATAGCCTTTGAAATCGCCTTCCCGTAAGGGTTTCTTCCAGCGAAGCAGCAGGGTCCTGCCGCGGGTGTACTTCGGGGTTTGCACGACGGGAGCGGACGGGGGCGTCAGGTCATGACCCGAGCCGCCGAGCGTGTCCGACCAGGCGCTCCACTCCCCAAACGCGTTAATGCCGCGGATGCGATAGTAATAATTGTGATAGTTACGTGGCAGGCTATCGATGTACAGCTCGTTCGTGCGCAACAACGCGATGATCCGGGCGTGGGCGGAATCTTTTTTGGCGGCGCCGGTGTCGGGCAGCGAAGTCAGGTAGGGCAGGTCGGTCAGGCTCCTAAAATGGATGTCGTCATCGCTTCGTTCTACCAGGAAGCCGCTGTATTTACCCTGCTGGCTGCGGGGCCAGTGCAATTCGGCAATACGGTCGAGCGTGATCAATTCGCCCAGGCGGGGCCGGGGTGCAAGGGCCTGGCCGCTGTTGGTCACCAGTACGTTCCCGGTGTCGATCTTTCCGTGGAGGGGCGGCTGGGCGGCAAAGACACGATAAATGTAAACGCCTCCCGGTTTGACCTGGTTGTCTGTCAGCCGGAGGCCCTCGGCCCTGGCCACTTCACCGTCGAAATCGGCAACCTCCATCGCAAAGCTGTACCGGTTTTTCCACACCCCCGCCCTGTCGCGGATCCCGGCCTGACCTTGCCGCAGGTTGGTGTTGAAATTAGTTCCATACAGACATTGAGCGGCGATGGCGGCGTATTTGTCGGCAGGGCCGAACCGGGCTTTGAAATGATCGAGTGTCCAGGGTTTTAGGGGTTGGGGAGTGATGATCGTGCGCACAGGATGTCCCTTTTGGCTGATATCGATACGTTCGACCAAGTAACCGTAACGATTGAGATCGGACCAGGCCTGGGGATTGGTCGGACCCCAGCGAAGTACCACTGAATCCCCGCAGGCTTCGGCCAGGACGCGGATCTGGGCATGAAAGTCGACCGCAGGGAGGTTGGCGGAGGACGCTGCGGATATTCCTGGTTTCCTGTCTCTGCGCTGGCCCCGGGCCGGCTCCGTGATCAACATGGAACCCAGGTAGAAGATAGCGAGCGTGCACAACGTGATCGGTTTCATAAGGAGCTCATTTTGTCGTGAATGATTTGGTGACGATGACACTTTGCAGCGGGCCGGCCTGGTAGCGGAAATTGATCGTCCGCGGTCCGGCGGGGTAAGGCGTAAAGCTGAGTTGGCGAAGTTTGCCAAGCAATGTTGTGGCGGCGGGGTCGGTATACAGGTTGTACAACTGATTCCATGGCATGGTCACACTGCCGCCGACGGCATTCGTGCAGAAACTGATGTCGCCGTCCATCTGGCCAAGGATATTTGCCGCATCATTGGGGTCCAGTTGGTGTTGGATGATGGAGATCTGGGTCTGCGCCAGCAGGCCGAAGCTGCTCATGAGGTTGCAGTCTTCGCGCAGAAAGTGGTCGCGACTCCAGGTCATCGTTGGCGGGAGGACCATTTTGATTCCCGGCATGCGCGAGGCGGTTACCGGGCGGACGCCAAGCGAAGACGGGATGGATACGGAATATCCCGCGGATGTTGTAACGGTAGTTAATCCGGACGATGAGGCCCCGCCAAGACTCACACCGCGCGCCAGGGCCGGGCTCAGGGAGGCATACCGGCTGACGGCCGTGCCGGTCTCCGAAAGGCTCAGCGGAGAGCTGACAGAGAAGCCGCTCCAGTCCAGGGTTTGCACGGGTTCAAAAATCTGCTCCCGGATCAGCGCTGCGCCAAAATTAACGCTTACGTGCTTTGGAGCCAGTGTCCACACGGGCGCGTAGACGTTGTTGTCCATGAATCCATCGTTGGTTTGGCCGTGGCTCCACTCTATCCGGGCGTTGAACAGGGCGGGCCAGGATGTTCCGTCGGGGGCCGTAAAGCCGTTGATGTCAAACTGGTCGAAAAGTTCGGCGGGAACGGTGGCGGTGCCGATCAGGACGTTGTCGCCGTTGCGGGTGCCGGCCCAGGTGCCCATGGCAGAGAGTTTGTCGGCAAAATTGTTGTATTGGCTGGTGGAGAAGCAGGTCGTGTAAATGGGTTTCGGCATGGCGGCGGACCCACCGACCGCGTTCGTCACGCGGGTCTGCCGGATATTGACGCTCACGCCGCCGACCGTGCGGGTGCTGGCGCTGACGTTGGTAAGGGCCTTGGCGCTGAACGTGGCGGGTACGCCGGGGGTGGACCAGAATTCCTCCCGGTAGACCGTGTTGCTCTTCAATCCTGCGGGAAGGTTGAAGTGGATCGTCTTTGTTCCCATATCGACCGTAAAGGTTGTCTTGAGCGTATCACCGCCGGGGATGGCTATAAAATAGACGGCATAGTTCTGATGGCCGGCCAGGGACCCGGCATTGTTGCCGCCGCCGGGGACCGGCAGGATATTGGGCTGGATCTGGTCGAGCTGGAGGATACCTGCGCCGCCAAATTCATTTTTCAGCACATATCGTTCGTTCTTGACGGGATAGGCAAGATGAACCATGAAATCCGGGATATAGTCCGGGGCCGGTCCGGTCCTGAAGGTCCAGGTGGTCGTCTGCTGGACCGCTTCGCGCTGGCCGTCCTGATCGCTGTAGGGGTTGTCCCAGCGATTTTCATCCGGGTACCATTGCATAGCATTACAAACCACCGTGGCAGTATAAATGGTGTTTGGCAGCAGGGTGGCGTCATGGGTCAGAACGCCGGTAGTGTTGTTGTTCTGGTACTGAACGTGGACGCCGGATGCATTCACGTTATTGGCTGTCAGGGTATAGTTCAGCAATGAGAATTGGAAGGTCCGCGTCTCTCCGTTGGGGTTCTGGTTGGTGGGCGGCACTTCCACGTCATAATTCTGGTTGAGGCCCACATTCGAAGCGACATAGGGATAAGCAAACACACTCGCCGAATCGCGCGGGCCCCAGTCACTGATGATCTGCACGTCGCCGAGCGGGTTCGGGCTGGGATAACATTTATCCCCGATGGTAAAGGCGGCATCGGTATTGATGCTGATCAGCCCGCCAAAAAGCTGGCCCTCGACGTGTACGGACCCGTCGAGCCAGGTGGGATTGGGAAGGCCGGCGGATAGCACGCCCCCTGCTTCGAATTTGACGAGACTGAAATCACCTTTTACAAACCAACAGTCGACATGGACGCCGACGTCCAGGTCGAAGTAGAAATAAAGTTGCCCAAGCGCATACCAGTTTTCCCAGCCGGCGGCTTGCTGGTTGCACTGGAAGCTGTTGGTAAAATGTTTCAGCGCAAGGTCGAAACCAAGGATGGCACTGATATTCGCATACAGCATCGCCACGCTGAACCGGAGGCTGCCGGTGACCTGGGCGCCGAACATGAAGCCGCTGCCGTCCGCCTTATTCATTGCATTCACGAGGGCGTCCACACCCGGATTACGTTGCACGCCAAAAGAAACGAGGGCGTCCGGGAGCGGCGGAAGCGCCGGATTGATGAGAGAACCCATTTCGAAATAGGCTGTGGCGCCGACATTGATGGCATAAACCGAGTTGCTGTCCTTGAAAAGGCTGATGCTGACCCTTTTACCGAATGCGTCGCCAATCTTGAAGAACCAGCCATCCGGACCGGCATAGATGCCGATCGGTATCTCGGCCTGCACCGTTGCAAACGTTCCCTGGATATCCGCGTTGAGATTGAATTTGTTCTGGGTGAAGTCATAGTTGATATCCACCGATCCCTGGATGGTCGGGTGCGCATTGCCGGGATAGTCAGTCAGGACATAGACGTTGCCGGAAAGGTCCAGCATGCTCAATGCGCCATTGGTGATCTGCGCGGTCAGGGTGACTTTGGCATTCATGGCCTGCGGGCCGGTGAGTAAGGCAACGCAAACGGTCGCCCTGATGCCAGCGGAGCCCTGTTGCGGGGTAAAGGTCACGCCGGACATGGTGTGACCCGGCGTCGCGTCGTTTGCTTTGGATGCCGCTGTGAGGTTGGTGGGGTCTGCGGGCAGGTTGGGGCTCATTTGCATGTTGTAGTATGCACCGCCGCCAAACCCATTGATCCCGACCGGGGGAACCACAGGGAACGGCGAGGGAAGCGTCGCACAGGCATCGATATACCAGTAGTTGAAATTATTTACCGATCCGAACTGCGCGGTGGCTTCGACGGCCACCATGGGGAATGTCGCTGCGACATGGCCTTTGACGCCGTCCCCGTAAGTGTTGTCGTGGTTGTAGAAGACGAGGTAGCCGTCGACGCTTACCGGACCCACATCACCCTTCAGCGCGATGGAATCTACATCCACTCCGCCGCCCAACGTGATCTGGGGCGCCTGGTTGGTGAATGATGCATTGATCTTACCATAGACCGCCAGTTTGGTGGTCGCGCTAACCACCGATTCGTCCCCGAAGCCGAGATTGAGATTGAGGTCGAATTGAACACCCAGCTTGAGGTCGGTCATGTCGCTAAAGTCTGTATAGGGGGCAACGTTGTTGATTGACACGGGGAAACCGCCCACGGTCTTCTGCGGGCTTGCGAACGCCCAGGTGCCCGGACTGAACCAGAATTTGGAGGCCTTTGTTTTGGGGTCGCGGTTGGCCAGCCCCATGCTGTCAAACTTGAGCGCAGGGAAGTTGAGGTTTGGCGCCCCGTTGGAAATATCGATCCCGATGCTGCCGTTGAGTATGAACGAGATGGCTGCACCGAGGCTGTCTTTTTTCACCTGGAAAGCGCTGTTTGGGTTCAATTGGACATAGGCTGCCCAAAGATCTATCTTCATCGAATCCGACGGCTTCACCACAAACTGATATTGCAGCGAGGAATCTTTGCTGGTCGAATCTCCCGTGCCGATATGCATGTCGCCGAGGTAGGCCAGGGGTGTCTTGCTGATCGGCATTTGGATCTTGCCGTTAAAAGCGCCTTTTGCGAATGTATTTTGGGTCACCTCCACTTCGACGGAATCGAGCGAAAAGGCCCAGCCGCCGAGATTCCCGTCGGTGATGTCGATGAGGTTCGTCCCGAGGATGTCCGCGCTGACACCCTTGCTGTCGATGACAAGGTTCTTCGCTTCGAAAGCGGTGCGCTTGGTGCCCTGATTGAATGTTTTGAAGTCCGGTGGGAGGAGCACCTTCATATCCGAGACATAGAGACCTTCGAAATCCGTGCCGCTGAATCCGGTATAATTCTTCGGAAGGTTGAAGCCGGGCGGGTTGCTTTTGCCGGAGTGATCGTAGAATATAGAATCGGGCATGAAACTAAGTCCTTTTACACCGACGATCTGGAACCGCGGGAGCGTGATCGATGCGACCCAATCATCCCATTTATGGAATTGAAACCCGAGGGTGGCCACCACGGCGCTGTCCAGGGCTTTACCGGTGGTATCTTCCCGGACGATGGCGCTCTTGGGAAAACTGATCCGGGCATGCGCCACAACGGCGCTCAGGCTGTCACCGGCCCAGCTGACATAGGTGCCCATGGTTGAATCCGCGTTTGGAGAGCCCTGGAAGACGATGCTGTCGGCCTCGCTTCCAAAAGTGAAATACCGGTCGGTGGGGAGCAGTAGGGTGCCCTGGGAAAATTTCATACCCGACGGTTGGATACAGAAGCCGGTGCCCGCCAATGACAACCAGCCGTTGGCTTCGGGGATATTGACGTCGCAAAGCACGCTCATGGTGGCTCCCTTCGGAGAAAAGGTCATGCTCATGATCGCGAGCGTGACGGGTGTCCCACCCATGTTCTGGTTGTCGATACCGATCGGGAAATTGACGGGTGTATTGCCGGTGATCTGGCTGATCAGCTGGCTGGCTTTGTTGTTGGAGAGAAAATTGTCCACCCCGCTGGATAATTGGTCCAGTTGGGACCCCGATGCCTTGGAGAAGCTGGCCCAGGACCCAAAACCCTGAAATTGCTGCTGGGCGGTAGAGGACGTGACGAGCCCCGCGTAGACCTTTTTCTCCTTATTGACGCGAATATTGCTGAAGACGACGGCCAGTTTTATCGTTACCCCTTTTGGTTTCCAGTCGATCGTCCCGCTTCCTTTGTAGGTGCTGTCATTGTTGCGGGTAATGGTGGTCGGCGTTAGGGTGAAGTCTCCGATGGTGATGGCCACGTTTTGCAGGGTCGTATTGGCGTCGATGGGGGTGGAATCGGCCGGCGCCGTGAGGCCGCAATCCGCGACGGAGTCGAATGCGGTAGGATTTTGATTGACCGGGCTCTTCGTCGAATCCGGCTTGTTATTTTGGGAAGAGTCTGATTTGTTAGCGGAATCTGGTTTGTTGTTGAGTGTGGCTTGGTTGGGCGGATTGGGTTGGGTGGACGCGGCCGGCGGCCCGGGTTGATTGGACAGCGAAGGCGGGATGGGCTGGTTCATGATGAGGCCGTCGGCGCCGGGCGTCCCGTATTGGAAGGCGACCGGTGCGCTGTAGCCGTTGTTGTCAAAGGCGATGGCCGTGTTGAGCGCCGCGGGTGGCGTACTCGCCCGTACGCGGACCGCATAGGTGAGACCGGTTTGCAGCACGTTCCGATATAAGATGGTGTCGAACGGGAAGAGGGCGGTGGGGAGTCCTTGCTTCAAAAAGACCGGCGGGTTATTCATCGCGTCGGTGGGCGTTTGCCCGGGGAATACCCGGTGGATCTCGAGGTTATAGCTGATGACCGGTAGCGCCGCCGCGCAGGTGTAATGGGGCGTCGTCCAGCTGAATATCAGTGGATAGGCTGGATTGACGGTCGCGATCCCGGTATTGATGTCCACGCCGTTGACGGGTTGGACGAATTGCGGTGCGGAGGCCTTGTAACAGACCGAAAAAATGGAGCAGCCCGCATTGGGGTCTGACAGCGGACGCGCGTAGCCGGCGTCGTTATAAGCGAAGGCGGTAAAGCAAATCCGGTAAGTGCCCTCGGGCAATTTGTAGTTCAGGCCGTCGCGAAGGTCATTGACCGAGATGTCCTGGAATGAGAGGTTGTTGGGCGTAAAATTGCCGAACGCCTGTTCGAGCAGGTCGTTGGTCAACGTGACGGGCAGTCCTGGCGTCAGGTTGATCGGTTGAGAAGGCTGGAAGCCGGTGCTGAGGGAAACGGTAAATGGCGAGGGGGCCAGGCGTTGCAGGGTACCGGAGAGGCGAATCGCGAGGGGGGCGCCTGTGGGGCTGCCTCCGCTGACGATGACGATCAGCCGGCCGCCGGTCACCGACGACAACATCTGGTCGAAAAAAGGGCTTACCGGCGGGATCACGGTGGTGCGAATGGCGACGGAATATGGCTGGGACCAAACGGCCCCGCTAAGCGCCGTAGAGAGGAGCAGCATCAGCATTAACCGGCAAATGGAGGATTTGATCATGGTTGTCAGGCTTAAAATGAATAGTTGTACGATAGTCCGCCCGCCAGATTGGTCGTGCTTACCGCATACGGCAGCTTTTGCTGCAGATTGAGATAATTGCTGGTGGGCGGGGTGGAGACAAGGTTGAAATAAGCGGAAAAGCTGTGGTGCTTGGCCGGACTGTAATGGATATTGGCCGATCCGGTGATGTTGTTGCTCACCGCCGACAGGGTATAATGGTTGATCAGGTAACCGGCCGTCAGTTGAAAACCCAGGTTTTTCTTTTTCAGGAGCTGCGCACCACCGCCGAGATTGAGCCCGATGGAGGCGTAGACATTAGTATCCTGGGCGTACCGGTTGCCCATAGCGCTCGCCGTGAGCGACCAGGATTGTTTCGTAAAGGAACAGGTATAGCTGAGGAGACCGGTCATGGTATTGCTGCTGGTGCCCGGAGAAGTAAAAGGATTGTTATCCCGAAGGACCGACACGCTGGCGCTGATGCTGAGGCTGCTGAGCACCGCGACCGAACCAAATGTGAAGTTAGGCGTTACGGAGATGCTGTACACTTGTTCGGCTTCCCGCACCGTGTCGGAAACATGCGCCGTGCCGTCGGCCTGGCTGATGTCGACCGTCGAAAGGGCTACGCTGAGGTTCGCGTGGGCGGACATCATGGCGCCGAGGTTGAGGGACCCGGTGAACGCGTTCAATTTGCTGGCTTCCTTGCCGGAGACGCCCGTCTCCTGATCGTTCAGGTTAGCGTTGAGGTTTAGTTTTCCTTTCGCCAGGATCAGCCCCGCGTTCCATTGAAACGTCTGGAAGTCGTTTAGCATGTAAGGAATGCCAAGAGAATGGAAGTCCGGCTGAACGCGTCGATATCCCAGCGTGGTATTGAAGGTCTTCAGAAAAAACGAGAACAGGGTCTGGCCGGCGAAACTCACGACCGTGCTGTTGCGGTAGTCAATGAGGCGGGAGGCGAATTTGTCAAATGTATTGGTCAGCGTGTCGCGGTTCACTTTTGAGGCAGCCAGGTCCTGGGTGATGGCGCTGGCGGCCATGTCGCCCGACCAGACGATGCGGCGTTTCAACAAACTGAGCTTAAAGCCGGCCCCCAGCACGGTATTGTCCTGCGGGCGAATTACCGCCGTGTCCGTGACAAGTTTGATCGAACCGCTGTCGTCGCGGGCATGGAAGTACAGTATGTCGAAATGGTTGGCCTCGGTGCCGATGCCGACCTTCATGCCATACCCTTTGCGGCCGAACTGCGGCTGGGCAAGGTGGCCCGTCGTAGTGTCCTCACTGACCGCTTTATTGAGGCTGCCATAGAAGGCGGCGAACCTGAAGATGCCCGGGGTGAGCTCGAGTCCGGCGCCAAGAAAACTTTGTCCGCCGAAGACAAGGGGGGACATGTTGATCGTTCTGTAACCGAGATCGAGTTTGATCCATTTGTACGTGGGGCTGACGCCGAACTGGGCGAACGGCGTGGTATAGCTGTTGCTATACTGGGTCAGAACAAATGAAAATGGAAAGGAGAAGCCGTAGACGCTCGGGGTGAAATTCGCGTAGAGGTTCCAGGCAAAGGGCGGCTGCGTATACAGGTTTTCAGTGGAATGGTAAAAGCTTAAGCCGCCACCGATGTTGCCCGTGATCGTGAAAGGTTTGGTCTTTCCGATCTTGCCCAGGTCCTGGGCCCTGAGGCCGGCGGCCAGTGCGAGGAAGAGAGTGGTGAACAACAAATATTTCATAGCACGGTATGACTGAAGCCGATGTCCACGATGCCGTTGATGAAGTCGGTGTATATCGACAGCTGACCGGGGAAGGTAGGGGCGGTAGACGTTTGCGTATACTCATACCCATAAGTGACGTAACCTTCTGTCATTGGAAAAATATTTCCCCTGTCGGTGCGATGGACGTCGTAAAAATTGTAATCGGAGGGGGCTCCGGCTGGCGGCAGGTTGGTGGGCGTCATGTTGACGCTGACTACATACTGGTGGTTGGCGGCGATGGAGACCTGGGCGTGGGTAGCAGTCAGGTCTATATAGGTGAAGGCGGCGGCGTTCGCCGCTTTGATGTCTTGTCGGGCAAGGATAGCCTGGGTTACGCCATCCCAAAGCGTAACCGGATACACATTCCCTGTATCCGGCAGCCGGATGCCCATTTGATAAATGGTGCCGGTGTCCGAGACCGTGAAGCTGTACCCCAGCTCCACAGGTGTTTCGTTGGGATGCAGGGTAACCAGGGTGGTATCGCCCGTTTGCGCGAGGTATTGATTGAACGGGTTGACCGTCGAGACGCGCGGCGGCGGGTTGTGCCTGGACTTTGTGCAGGTTGTCGAGCTGGCGAGCACGAAGACCGGCAACAAAAGCCAGAGCGATCTGGATCTTAGCATAGCTTAGCAATTGTGTCGCCAAATTATCACGCGGGAAAGTTTTTACTAAGTGCCGGTCCATATCCGGCGGACGGTAGTCCGTAACTGGCAGATTTTTGAATGCGGGCGCAAAAAGCTGCGGGGCCGGAAAGGCGTGAATTATATTTGCACAAGCCGGCCGGTAAGTGCAAAAGCAGTACATTAGGAGATGAATAAAACCTGGCTGTTCGTCCTGCTCGCCGCGCCGGTTATTGCCGACGCGCAAAAAGATTCGCTGATCATCGACTGGAATAAGGTCGGGTCGGTGTCCAAATCGACGCCGACGCTTCAGGTGGTCGTCAATCCGCCGCTTCGCCGCGGTTCCGCCATTCACGATGCGACGTTCGCCGCGCTGGCGGCGCTTGGCTGTGACTACGTCCGGTATGTCCCCTGGCTGCCTTACCCCCGGCTTGGAGTAGCGGAATTGCAGCCGCCTTCGGGCGGCCGGACCTCCTGGGACTTCAGCCTGCTTGATCCTCTTACCGTCGATTTTCTTGAGGCAACAAAGGGCCACCCCGTGATCCTCAATTTCAGCACGATCCCCGAATGGATGTATACCACGGACAAACCAGTCGAAGTGCCGGCCAATCCGGATTCGGTCTTTTGGGACTATACGCAGGGAACCGCACCCAGGGATCCCAGCTATCAGCAGATCGGCGATTATTACAGACGGCTTTTCAGTTGGTATGCCAGGGGTGGGTTCAGAGACGAGACGGGCAGGGAGCATCATTCGGGCTATCACTATGCCATTCCTTATTGGGAAGTCCTCAACGAGGTGGATTTCGAACATGCGAATACCGCTCAGTCCTATACCCGGCTCTACGATGCGATCGTGACTTCGATCCAAAAGGTAGCCCCCGAAACGAAGTTCGTTGGATTGGCGCTGGCCGATCCGATCCGGCCGGAATGGTACGAGTATTTTTTGAACCCTAAAAATCACCGCCCGAATATTCCGCTCGACATGATCTCGTATCATTTTTATGCGAGCGGTTCGATCCAGCAGGGCGTGCCTGTCATGCAGTATACCTTTTTCGATCAGGCGGATGGATTCCTGAAGGCGGTGAAATTCATCGAAGCGATCCGGATGCGCCTTTCGCCCGCCACCAGGACCACCGTGGACGAGATCGGGAGTATCCTGAACAGCGACAACGGGAGTCCGGATGCGGTGATACCGGATGAATACTGGAACCTGTCCGGGGCGCTCTATGCCTATCTTTACCTGGAACTCACCCGTATGCATATCGATATTGTCGGGGAATCGCAGCTGGTCGGCTATCCGACACAATATCCCAGCGTCAGCATGATCAATTGGAAGACCGGCAAACCCAACGCCCGATACTGGATATTGAAGATCATCAAAGACAATTTCGGCCCCGGCGACTCGCTGGTTTCGACAAGTGACGTAAATGGAGGGATCGTGGCCCAGGCATTTCAGACAAGGCATGGCAAACGAGTCCTGCTGATCAACCGAACCGACCGGCCGGTGCTGTTGGCGCTGCCGCCGGATCTGCAGGGAGCGAAACTGACCGTGGTCGATCCTTCCACCGGCGATAATGCGCCGGCGAGCGTTGTCCCGGGACAAGAGGGGATTGAACTGAAGCCGCTGGCGGTGGCGGTGCTGGCGCAGTAGCAAAGAAATATTTCGCTAATATTGTATCGCATAGATATAATTAAAACCAGCAGCTGCTATGAACGATTCGCTTCTCCGGATATCCCGGCTTGTCAGCATGGGGATCCTGCTCTTTTTTTTCTCTGCCTGTTCGCATCACCGACCGGGGAAACCACGGATCCTGGTCTTTGGCAAAACGACAGGATATCATCACGAGTCGATCGCCGACGGAAACACCGCGCTCATCCGAATGGGCAAAGACAACGGTTTCGATGTCGATACAACGACAAATGCAGCCTGGTTTACCGATGACAGCCTGAAAAAATATTCGGCGGTGGTCTTTCTCAGTACCACCGGAAATGTGCTGGACTACCGGCAGCGGGTGGCGATGGAACGGTATATCCAGTCCGGCGGCGGCTATGTCGGCATTCATGCGGCAGCGGACTGCGAGTACGACTGGCACTGGTACGGGCGGCTTGCAGGCGGGTATTTTTTCGACCACCCCGGTATCCACGACACTTTCCCGAATATCCAGCCGGGCGTGTTGAACGTCGTGGATACGACCAACGACGCGACGAAATTTCTGCCGAGGCCATGGAAACGCACCGACGAATTCTATAGTTATAAGTCGCTTGACTCCGGCCTGCACGTGTTGCTGGCCATCGACGAACGTAGCTATAGGGGCGGACACAGGATGGGCAATCACCCCATGGCCTGGTACCATGAATACGACGGCGGCCGGGCCTTCTATACGGAGCTCGGGCATACGCGGGAAAGCTATCACGAGGATCTCTACCTCAAGCACCTGCTGGCGGGAATCCGCTACGCGATCGGCAACAACGACGAATTGGATTACACCAGGGCGAGGAGCCCGATCCCGCCGGACGAGGACCGGTTTGTAAAGACCCAGCTCGTCGAAGGACAGTTCTTCGAGCCCACGGAAATGACGATCCTGCCGAACCTGGACATCCTGATCCTGCAGCGGCGGGGGGAGATCATGTGGTATAACCACGAGACGAAAAAGGTGAAGCAGGTGGGCTTTTTGAACGTGTATTATAAGGCCCACGTGCCGGGGGTGAATGCAGAGGAGGGGATGCTGGGTCTTGCGAAGGACCCCGGCTATGCGACCAACCACTTCGTCTATATTTATTACAGCCCGGCGGATAGCAGCGTAAACCGGCTCTCGCGTTTCACTTTCCTGGACGATACGATAGCGCCGGCTTCGGAGAAGACGATCCTGGAAGTAAAGGCGCAACGGGAGATCTGCTGCCATACGGGCGGCAGCATCGCCTTCGGGCCGGACAAGCTGTTGTATTTTTCCACCGGTGATAACTCGACGCCATTTGACGAAAAAGGCGCAAGATTTGTGAACAGCGGTTTTGCGCCGCTCAACGATCTTCCCGGACACCAGCAATACGACGCCCGGCGCTCGGCGGGAAACAGCAACGACCTGCGGGGAAAGATCATCCGTATCCGGGTAAAAAGTGATGGCAGTTATGAGATCCCGGCGGGAAACCTCTTCCCCGTTGGCGAGCCGAAAACGAGGCCGGAGATCTACGTAATGGGCGATCGCAACCCCTACCGCATTTCGATCGACCAAAAAACGGGATATCTCTATTGGGGAGAGGTGGGGCCGGATGCGAACGACGATAGCTTTGCGACACGCGGCCCGCGGGGCTACGACGAGGTCAACCAGGCGCGCAAGGCGGGGTTCTTCGGGTGGCCATTGTTTGTAGGGGACAACTATGCGTACCGGGAATTCGATTATGCTACCGGGAAAAGCGGTCCGGCGTTCGATCCTGCAAAACCGGTGAACGATTCTCGTAACAATACGGGCTTGCGCGAGCTGCCTCCGGCGCAACCGGCGTTTATCTGGTATCCCTACGGACCGTCGCACGATTTTCCGGAGGTGGGAACGGGCGGCCGCAATGCGATGGCCGGTCCGGTTTATTATACGGATATGTATCCTGCAGCCACTCGTTTGCCGGACTATTACAACGGCAAATTCATCATCTATGAATGGATGCGGGGCTGGATGAAGGCGGTCACGATGCTGCCCAACGGTGATTTTGACAAAATGGAACCCTTTGCGCCCGGGGTGAAAATGAACTCCGTGATTGACATGGAAGTTGGTCCGGACGGCAAGATATACTTGCTGGAATATGGAACCGGTTGGTTCACCAGGAACCCGGATGCAGGGCTGGCGAGGATCGATTATATCGCGGGCAACCGTGCGCCGGTTGTGGCAGGCGTGAACGTGGAAAAGACCTCGGGGACCCTGCCTTTTACGGTGAAGGCGATTGCGGAGGCGCGGGATCCGGAGAACGGGAAAATGACGTATGAATGGGATATGGGAGATGGGACAAAAAAGGAAACGAGCGAGCCGGACATAAGCTACACGTACACGCGCGCGGGAGACTATGCGATTTCTGTCATCGCGAAGGACGATCAGGGCGCTACAGCCAGGAGCGGGTCGGTCGGCGTTTACGCCGGGAACGCCGAACCGGTCGTATCGGTTACGTTGAAGGCCGGTAACAAATCCTTTTACCTCCCCGGCGTTCCGGTGGCTTATTCCGTCAGCGTTACAGACAACGATACGGCAGCGATAGACCCCGCCAACCTCTATGTTTCGGCGGATTACCTGCAAGGTTATGACAAGACGGCAATACCAACGGGGAACAACCTCGGTCAGGCGGCGGTCAGCGGCAGGCTGCTGACACAGACGCTGGATTGCAAGAGCTGTCATAAAGAAGCCGATAAATCGATCGGCCCCGCCTTCGTACTGGTGGCTGCGAAATATAAGGACGACCCTAAGGCCGCTAACTATCTCACGCAGAAGATCATCCATGGTGGCAGCGGAGTTTGGGGCGACGTCGCGATGTCGGCGCATCCAACCCTGTCATCGGAAGATGTCAGCCAGATCGTGACCTGGATCCTGTCGCTGGGGAACAAGACGGCGATGAAAAAATCGTTGCCGGAAGCAGGAGCCGTTGTCCCGCCGGCGAACGAGCCACCCAACACGTCACTCGTCATATCGGCGAGTTATACGGACAAGGGCGGTAACAATGTCAAGGCGCTGACTGGCAGGAATTCCGTGGCCTTGCGGAGCAGCACGGTGTATTTTACAGGTATGGAAAAAAGAAAAGGCTTCACCCCGTTCAAGTACAACGACGAGCAACTCATGCTCTTCCCGGCCGCGGAAGGTTGGGTGGCGACAGACCCTGTCGACCTGACGGGAGTGCGGCAGATCGGCCTGAGTTGCGGAAGGCAGACGGCGCCGAAGCTGCCGCTGCATATGGAAGCGCGGCTCGACGGTCCGGAAGGTCCGCTCCTCGGCAAAGGCGCTCTTTCGCCGTCCGTGAAAAAAGGCGGCCAATTCGTCATGCTGACGATCCCGGTCAGCGCGGTAAAGGACGTCGGAATGCACGCGGTATATATCGTGTATAGTGGTAAGGAACCCGTGAGCGGCGGTATACAATTCATCCAATTCAAATGATAAAAAGCTATCTGCCGCTCCTGCTGCTGATCGCGGGCTGCAGGCCCACCGAAAAGCCATTGCCCCGCATCGCCATTGCGGGCCTTGGGATCGAATCGAGCACATTTTCGCCCGCGACCAGCGACGAGGCGGCTTTTCATGCGCGCTACGGCGACAGTGTCTACACCATCTATCCATTCATGGCGAATGATTCGCCCCTGCGGGCGCGCGCGGTCTGGATCCCTGCGATCGTCGGTCACGCATTACCGGGAGGAGCGGTTACCCGGGAGGCATACGAATCCTTGATGCGGAAGACTCTGGACTCTCTTCGGGCGCATCTCCCCTATGACGGGCTGTTTTTCGATATTCACGGCGCGATGAGTGTGGTTGGGCTGGACGACCCGGAAGGGGACATGATCACCCGGATCCGCGGTGTGGTCGGGAGGAAGACGATCATCTCGACTTCCATGGATCTGCATGGGAATGTCTCGGAAAGACTGGCGCGACAGACCGATCTGATCACCGATTACCGGATGGCGCCGCATGAAGATGCCATGCAGACCAAGGAGCGGGCGGTGCGCGACCTGCTCGGCCGCCTCGAGAGCGGAAAGGGCAAACCGGCATACAAAGCCTTCGTTCCCATCCCGGTGTTGTTGCCGGGAGAAAAGACCAGTACGAGGATCGAACCTGCAAAGACGGTGTTTGGCCGGATTGATTCCACGCTGGCCTCGGACGGGATCGTCGACGGGGGAATATGGGTGGGTTATCCTTGGGCCGACGAGCCGCGGAACCATGCGGTGGCGGTGGTGACGGGAGATGACAGGGAAAAAGTGGCGCGGGCTGCTGAAACCCTGGCGCGCCGGTTTTGGGACGCGCGTCGGGGTTATGCCTTTGTCGCACCGACCCGGACCTGGAATGAATGTCTCGACAGCGCGCTGCACTCCACCCGGCATCCATTTTTTATCAGCGATATGGGGGATAATCCGACGGCGGGCGGAGCGGGGGATGTGACCTGGACCCTCAACCAGTTGCTGGCGCGGCCGGAATTCAAAAAGGCCGGCGGACCGTCGCTGATCTATGCATCGATCCCGGGTCCGGACCTTGTCGCCCAGGCTGCTAAGGTTGGAGTCGGGGGACATGTGGACGGTTATGCCGGCGCGGTAGTCGACTCAAGGTATTCGCCGCCCGCGCATCTCGCGGGTAAGGTGGAATCGATCGCCACGGGCGACAAAGACGCAGTGATCGAAACGGTGATACGAGTGGGCAGCCTGCACGTGATCGTGACGCAAAAGCGGAAACCGTATCACCACGAATTGGATTTTACGCGGTTGGGGCTGCATCCCCGGAAGACGGATATCGTAGTGGTCAAGATCGGATATCTCGAGCCGGAGTTGTACGCGATGCGCGCGGACTGGATCATGGCGCTCACACCGGGCGGCGTTGATCAGGATATCATGCATTTGACTTACCGGCGGATAGAGCGGCCGATGTTTCCGTTCGACCAGGATATGAAGGATCCGGATCTTTCCGCGCGGATGATCGCGTCTTCGGACAGCGTAAAATAGGTATCTACTTGCATATGAAGACGTTGCAGGATCGTAGTTTTACTTCGTAGAACTACCTATGACCAGCGGGTTTTGTGAACTATTTTTGCCACGTCACTGATGCCTTCCGCAAAATGAAAAACCCTGAATATCCGTACCCACGGAAGGCCGACACCTTGCCCAATATTCCTATGAAGATCGGAGTAAATTAAATCCATACCTGGGGCCGGCATTGTTTTATCCAAACCTTAAAACGATGTTGACACGCGTACCCTTTCGATTCTGCAGTATCGCGCTTATTCTGGCGATACCGACCATGCCCACGGCTGCCGACCTCGTTCATCAGGCAGCCAGAAGCGGGCAGGTTGCTCGTTACGCGGCCGTATCCGGTCACGTCGAGACCTCCCGTTCCATTCAAAAACAGATCGAATTACCCCTGTCCAATGGCCAGGGGATGACATTCGTACACAACTATATCCGGCAAAATGACGACGTCCTTTATGTTGTCAAACAACGCAGCGAAGGACCGTTCTCGATCATCGACTCGGTGCTTGACCGCTATGACTTGCCGGAGGAACTGAAATATCTTGCGGTGATCGAGTCCCAACTCAAACCTTCGGCCTTGAGCCGGGTGGGCGCGCGTGGTCCCTGGCAGTTGATGCCGGGAACCGCACACGAGCTTGGCCTGAAAGTGAACCGCCGTGCGGACGATCGCGTCAACTATTACAAGAGCACCGTGGCCGCGGCAAAATACCTGCGTGATCTGCACCGCGAGTTCGGCGATTGGTTGCTGGTGCTTGCTGCCTACAATGGCGGCCCTCGTCCCGTCTGCCGGGCTATCCGAAAAGCGCACAGCCGGTCTTTCTGGGTCCTGCAGAAATACCTGCCGGCGGAGTCCCGCGGCCACGTCAAGAAGTTTATCGCAACGGCCTATTATTTCGAAGAAACGGCTGCTGCCCGCCGGGTGGTCAAACCGGAGCCCGAACCGGCTTCCGTCGCAGCTGCGGCCGGCGAAACGGACAATGATAAATTCCAGCGGCTGATGAAGGAATCGGCACAGTCCCTCAGGTCATCCAACGAACTGGTAGGGAATTAGGGCGGCACGGAACCATTCATTCGATCACCCGTCCGGTCTCCGGCTCAATTCTGAAAATGCGCAATGTCCGCATCGTCTTCCCTTCCATATCCACGCTGGCAGTCGCGCTGACGGTGACAAAGGCGCCGGGAATGGCTGCAAAAGGAGTGATCATGCCCATGGTGTAGCCGGCCGAATAGGTTCGCCGGCGATATTCTTTCGACCCCATGACATAGAATTGATGGCAGCTGTTGAAAATAGGGAAGAAATTGCCGTCCATCATCACGTAAGGACGGCTCCCGTCGCAGTAACCCCAGACCGTATGGTTGAAAATGAGCTTACCTGTTTCATCCGGAAGGTTTAGCTCCAGGTTGCCGCCCGCATCCGTATCAACACTGTATTTCAGGATGGACGGCGAGTTGTTCCAGAAATCATCGACCGTGGCATACACGCCTTTAGGGAATACGGTCGCCGTGTCCATGGGATAGGCAAACCGGGTCCGGTTGAAAGAATCGATCTGGGTGTACGAAACGGATGGCCTTTGCCGGGCGAAGTCGCTGGCGGCAACCTGACCCATAAAGACATCGAAAAGCTCCCTCAATTGTTGTTGCGCTACTATCCTGGTATCGGGCCCATGCAGTTTTTCCACGGTGCTGTCCATCCTCGTCAAAGGTTGGAAGCCATCCCTGCCAGACAGGTAGGCCTCCACCCGGAAGCGGATATTCCACTCATTGTTCCACCTGCTTTGGAAGCTGTCGGGTGTGGAGATCCAAACGTCCTTAAGAACGATCAGCAAAGACAACCGGCCGGAAGCTTTGGCGTAAGCGGCGTCGAGATAATCGCCCGGCTGGGCCGCCGGCGCCTCGCGAAACTGCAATTCGTGCTGTCTTGTCCCGCCTATACGGACGATTCCCATGCGCAGGGTGTCGGGCCGGGCATCGACCACCCGGATGTGCCGGAACAATTTGGGATAACCCTGACCGTATTTGTCAAGCGGCAGGTTAATATGGTCGACTCCGCATTTTTTTTGGATGATTTGCTGACCTGAGCCACCGGACTGGGCGGTTACGGAGCTATTCAGGATGACTGCGAGCGTGAGCAGGATGAAGGGTTTCATGAACAAAGGGTTAAGTCATAAATTTACTGAATCCATTTATCTTTATGGCATGAGAATCGCAACCTATAACGTCAACGGCGTCAACGGAAGGCTACCCGTCCTCCTGCGCTGGCTGGGAGAAAAGAAACCGGATATCGTCTGTTTGCAGGAGTTGAAGGCGCCCCAGGAAAAATTTCCGGAGGCGGCCATCCGGGAAGCGGGCTATCAGCCGCTATGGCACGGTCAGAAGAGTTGGAACGGCGTGGCGATCCTGTCCCGCCATGAAGCGCCACGGGAAGTGCGCCGGGTCCTGCCGGGCGATCCGGAGGATAGCCATAGCCGGTACATCGAGGCGATGGTCGGGGACCTGGTGGTGGGATGCCTCTATTTACCAAACGGCAATCCGGCGCCCGGACCAAAGTTCGATTACAAATTAGGCTGGTTCAAAAGGTTGACCGCGCATGCTGCGGACCTGCTGGCTTCCGGCAAACCGGTCGTCCTGACCGGTGACTACAATGTCATGCCGACGGAACAGGACGTCTATAAGCCTGAAAGCTGGGTCGATGATGCGCTTTTCCGGCCTGAAACGAGGGCCGCCTTCCATACGCTGGTCGGACAGGGATGGACCGATGCGATCAGGAAACTCTACCCGGACGAGCGGATTTACACGTTTTGGGACTACTTTCGCAATGCCTACGGCCGCAACGCCGGCCTGCGGATCGACCACTTTTTGCTCAGTCCGTCGGTGGCGAAAAGATTGAAGGCAGGCGGGGTAGACCGCGACGTCCGGGGCTGGGAAAAGTCCAGCGATCATGCGCCGGTTTGGATCGAACTCAGCTGATCAATTTTTTGAAAATATTAAAAAAAATGTACTTTTAGCCACTATTCACAAACCCATAAATACAGGTAACGATGAACAAAGCCGAATTAATTGACAAGATCGCTGAGGATGCCGGGATTAACAAAAAAGAAGCTACAGCAGCGCTTGATTCATTTACGGACACGATTGCAAAAGCCCTGAAGAAGGGGGATAAAGTAACCTTGGTTGGATTTGGCACCTTCTCCGTTTCCAGGAGGGCCGCCCGCACGGGTCGGAATCCGCAGACCGGCGCGACCATTAAGATCAAGGCAAAGAAAGTCGCCAAGTTCAAAGCAGGCGCAATCCTTTCCTCCAAGGTCTAGGCTCACTGTATTGATCATTGATCGGCCCGGTTCCGTGGAACCGGGCATTTTTTTGCGAACGACCCCTCAAATTGTCGCATGTCCACCCCTGCACCATCGATTTTTGAAGTTAGGTTTGCGTATCACCAGTCAAACGCCTTTTATATGCAAAAAATCACACCGTTCTTGTGGTACAAGAACAATGCCGCCGAAGAAGCGGCAAAGTATTATGTCGGGATCATTAAGGATTCGAAGATCACGAAGATCACGCCGGGACCGGGCGGAGTGGCGACGGCCGTCAGCTTTACGCTCGCCGGGCAGGAATTCGTCGCGTTGAACGGCAACCCGGAATTTCCTTTTACGCACGCCGTATCTTTCCTGATCAACTGTGCGGACCAGCAAGAGATCGACGAGTATTGGGACAAACTTTCCGCCGGCGGACAAAAGGTGCAGTGCGGATGGCTGACGGACAAATACGGGGTGTCGTGGCAGGTGGCGCCGACCGTTCTGCTGGAGATGCTGAACGATAAAGATAAAGATAAGGCAAAGCGGGTCTTCGACGCGATGTGCCAGATGCAGAAGATCGATATTGCCGGCCTGAAGAAGGCTTATGCCGGATAGCTGCCCGGGCAGGGCGGTCTGCCAATCGTGCTATTCGATGGCGACGAGGTCGGTAAAGAGCTTCGCAAGCGTTGCCGCGGGGTCCGTGCAAAGACCGGGATGCACTTTTGAAGTTTGAAGGACAGTGCTGCGCGTGGCCGTCAGCCAGCGGAATCTGCCGGCAAGATCGAGCCGGCCGATAGGTCCGGCAGCCGGTTCACCCCGGATGATAGATCCAAAGGCGTGCAAATGCCGTTCCAGTTCGTCAAGGTCGAGCCGGGGATCCAATGACAACAGCCTGCGGCAGTCATGATCGATCCGGAGGTCCAGAAATTTCAGGGAAGGGCAAAACAGGACGACCCCAACGTTGAGGAATTCTTCCCGGTCGACCCGCGGGACGACGCGGATCACGGCGTATTCAAATATGTTCGTTCCTGGCATGCTGAGCTTCCTTTACAAAGGTCGCCGATGCGGCGACCCGGGTTTGCAGATACTGACTATAGACGGAACGGATCTCGTCCGGCGACTGACCCGATGTCCAAGCGCGCAGCCAATCATCGGGCAGCAGGTCCACGATCGCGATGACCTTATCGGCCGTCAGCCGGGCCCGGTAATCGGCGTCCACCGCGTCCAGCAGGGACGCCTGGGGCAGGAGCACGTGGTCCCTGACCGGGGCGAAGGGGCGAACAGCCTGTTCCTGCCAGTTTTCCCAGGTGTGGTGAAAATAGAGTGCCGCGCCATGATCGATCAACCAGAGCTCCTTATTCCATACCAGCATATTTGTATTGCGGGCTGTTCGGTCGACGTTGGACAACAGACAGTCCAGCCATACCACCTGGGAGGCGGTCAACGGGTCCACCGCATTGACCACCGGATCAAAAGTGATCGAGCCCCTGAGATAATGGAGCCCGAGGTTGATCCCCGTGCTGGCTTTCAGCAGGTCCTGGATCTCCTCGTCAGGCTCGCTTCGGCCAAATGCAGGGTCGAGACCCGCCAGCACGATCTCCGGCACTTTCAACCCGAGTATACGGGCGATCTCGCCGCCGATGCATTCGGCGATCAGCGCTTTGATTCCCTGCCCGGCGCCACGGAACTTGATGACGTACAGGAATCCGTCGTCGGCTTCGGCGATGGCAGGCAGGGAGCCGCCCTCCCGCAGAGGGGTCACGTAGCGGGTTATCCGCACGGAACGGATATGGGGCGGATATGGCATGGCTGAAAAGTAGGCCAAAGGTATGAATCGTCGATTGTATATTTTTGGGCTATGGATCTTCTGCAAGTCGCCCATGTAAGGACTCAGGTGCTGGAAGGAATCAGTTTCAGCCAGGCCGCGGGGCAGCGGTTGGCCCTCACCGGCGCTACCGGGTCGGGAAAGAGCACGCTGCTGAAACTGATCGCAGGGTTGCTGCAACCGGAGGGAGGAGAGATCATTTTTGCCGGAGAGCGGGTGAAGGGGCCCGCCGAAACGCTGGTGCCCGGCCATCCGGATATCGCCTACCTGTCCCAACATTTTGAATTGTGGAACAATTACCGCGTCGAAGATGTCCTTTCATATGCCAGCATTTTGACGGAAGAAGCGTGCGCGGCGCTCTGCAGCATCTGCCGGATCGACCATTTGACGCGGCGGAAGACCGACCAACTGTCGGGCGGCGAACGGCAACGCGTGGCGCTGGCGAGATTGTTGGTGCGCCCGCCGAAGCTGTTATTGCTGGATGAGCCATTCTCCAACCTCGACAGGGTGCACAAGGGAATACTCCAGGCAGTGGTGGATGAGGTTCTGGACCGTTACGGGATGAGTTGTATCCTGATCTCGCATGATCCTGCCGATATCCTGTCCTGGGCCGGGGAGGTCATGGTGCTCCAGGACGGACGAATGGTCCAAAAGGCTACGCCCGAACGGATCTACCGGCATCCTGTCAATGAATATGTCGCGGGCTTATTTGGAAAATACAACCGCATCCGCCCTGCGCTGGCCGCGCGGCTGGGAAGGCTGCCCGGTTCGGGTGAAGAAAAGGACTTGCTGATCCGCCCGGAGAAGCTGACCTTGTCGGCCCTCGGGAGCGCCGCGGCGCGGGGGAAAGTGGCCGGGATCTCATTTATGGGCGGTTATTACGAGGTGGAGGTGGAACTCGGCGACAGCAGGTTGCTGGTACGGGCGGACAACAACGCTTATCAGCAGGGCCAGGTCGTATATGTGGGCCTCACCGCATAAGCGGGCCGCGGGCGGCAAGACGCGATGAGGGAGGAAATTATTTGATGTGTGGTTCAAGGGGTGTAACGGCATTGCTTACCTTTAGTCCCTAACAAATTCTGTTAACATATGAGAAAAACTTTTGGTTTGGCTCTGGCAGCCATGCTGTTCATCCAGCAAGGATCAAAGGCCCAGTCTTCCGATCAGGGGTCGGTGTTCGACCAGCATGAAGCGTTCGCTCCCCTTTTCTATCCCGCCTACGGAGATGAATACCGGTCGGCTGCCGGAGCGCCCGGTCCCCGCTACTGGCAGAACAGAGCAGATTATAAAATTGACGCCCGGCTGGACGAAGTGAATCAATCGATCTCCGGGACCGTACTCATTACGTATAAGAATAACAGTCCGCAGAACCTGCCTTTTGTATGGCTGCAACTGGATCAGAACATATATGCAAAGGACTCGAGGGGAGAACAGGTGACTGAGATCACGGGCGGCCGATGGGCAAACCGGAACTCCTTTGAGGGCGGGGACGAGCTGAAATCCGTTCAGATCGTCAATTCCGCGACGGGCAAGGCCGAGCCGGCGAACTACCTGGTCAACGATACCCGGATGCAGATCAAACTGCCTGCCGACCTGAAAGCTGACGGCGGCGTGCTGAAGATCAGGATCGAATACAGTTTCAGGATCCCTGAATATGGTACGGACAGAATGGGAAGGATGCAGGCGGCCAACGGCGCATGGATGTATGATATCGCGCAGTGGTACCCGCGGATGTGCGTGTATGACAATGTTCTCGGCTGGAATACACCACCCTATCTCGGCCAGGGGGAATTTTACCTCGAATACGGCGATATCGACTATAGCGTCAATGTTCCCGGGAATATGATAGTGGGAGGATCGGGAGAGCTGCTGAATCCGGCGGAAGTATTGACGGCGAAGGAACAGCAGCGTTTTCAGCAAGCCCGCAACAGTGACAGGACGGTGATCATCCGCGGAAAGGACGAGGTCGGTGATCCGGCGTCGAGGCCGTCTCAAAGCAGGCTGACCTGGAAATTCAGGTGCACCAATACGCGGGATGTAGCCTGGGGTGCTTCCTCGGCGTATGTTTGGGATGCCGCCCGCATCAATTTACCGAGCGGCAAAAAGGCGCTGGCGGAATCCGTCTACCCGGCCGAAGTGTCCAGCGATTCCGCCTGGGGCCGGTCCACCGAATACGTGAAAGGCTGTATTGAATTTTATTCCAGGTATCTCTATGAATTTTCCTACCCGTCGGCAACGAATGTGGCGGGTAACGTAGGAGGAATGGAGTATCCGGGCATCGTCTTCTGCAGTTCCCGCGCCCGGGGACGGGGCTTATGGGGTGTCACGCGGCACGAATTCGGGCACAACTGGTTCCCGATGATCGTGGGGAGCAACGAGCGGAAATACCCGTGGATGGATGAAGGCTTCAATACCTATATCAACACGATCGCCGACTCGGCTTTCAATAACGGGGAATATTGGTCAAAGGATAACCCGGGGCGCGAGACATACTACTGGCATCCCGGCGACGATCCCATCATGACGATCCCGGACGTCGTTCAGGGAAGGAACCTCGGATTGACCGCCTATGCCAAGCCGAGCCGCGGGCTGACCTTGCTGCGCGAAGAGGTGTTGGGTAAATCGCGTTTTGACTATGCGCTGCGATATTATGTTCACGAGTGGGCCTTTAAGCATCCTACGCCCTATGACTTTTTTCACGCCATAGAGAACGGCTCCGGCGAAACGCTCGACTGGTTCTGGCGCGGCTGGTTCCTGAACGACTGGAAGATCGACCAGGCCGTTACGGGTGTGACGCCGGTCAGCGCCGACGACCCATCGAAAGGGGTGATCATTACGATCGTCAACAAGGAAAAATTGCCCATGCCGGTCACCGTGGAAGTCCAGGAGGCCAACGGACAAACGGGCCGGGTGAAACTTCCGGTAGAGGTCTGGATGCACGGGCCGGTCTGGAAATTCCACTACGCTTCCACCGATAAGGTCACGCAGGTGACGATCGATCCTGACAAACGCTACCCGGATACCGATCCGGCGAACAACGTCTGGAAGGCGCAATAAAGACGGACGGCATAATTATTGAACGGGGATAATAGCTATAGACCTTTATGAGCAATAATAAACGTTCCGCGTCGGCGGCGATCACGATCTTCGGCGCCAAAGGCGACCTGACCAAGCGGAAGCTGATTCCCGCACTGTTCAATCTGTATGCGGACGGGCATATGCCATCGGATTTTGCGATCTTCTGCGTAGATTTTGTAGCCGTCGACGAAGCGGACTACCGGAAAGAGATGCTGGAAGGTGTCGATGAATTCAGCAGGAGCGGAAAAGCCGACCCGCAAAAATGGGCCGATTTCGGCCGGCGGATATGGTATATCCAGGGAGACTTCAAACAGGCTTCTACCTATACCAACCTTCGGACGAAGATAAAAGCATACGAGCAGCAGCATGAAGCGCGGGGGATACGGATGTTCTATTTCGCCGTAGCCCCCCGCTTTATCGAAACGATCGCCGATTCCCTGTGCGCGGGCAAGCTCTGCACGGTCGATACGCACCACCGCATCGTGGTGGAGAAGCCGTTCGGGCATGACCTCGACTCGGCAAAAGAACTCAACCGGTATTTGTCAAAGCGATTCAGGGAAAAGCAGATTTACCATATCGATCATTATCTCGGGAAGGAAATGGTGCAAAACATCATGGCATTCCGGTTCGCCAACCATGTCTTCGAACCGCTCTGGAACCGAAAGTATATCGACCATATCCAGATCAGCGTGGCAGAGGAGGTCGGCGTCGGGAAACGCGGCGGGTACTACGAAACCAGCGGCGCCCTGCGGGACATGATCCAGAACCATCTTCTGCAGCTCCTCTGTATTATCGCTATGGATTGTCCTAAAGCATACGATGCCGAGGCCATCCGGGATAAGAAAGTCAAGGTGCTGAAACAGGTGAGGAGCCTGACCACGCCGGAGGTGTTCAAAAATGTGGTGCGGGCGCAATATACGGAAGGCGAGATCAACGGCGAGCACCGGCCGGGCTACCGGCAGGAGGCGCAAGTGGCTCCCGATTCGAAAACGGAAACCTTTGTGGCGGCCCGGTTCTTTATCGACAGCGACCGGTGGAAGGGTGTGCCGTTCTTTCTGCGTACGGGCAAATCGATGCCGCGGCAGTCATCGGTGATCATGGTGCAGTTCAAGGACAGCCCGCATAAGATCTTCCGCGACGACGTCGTTCCGAACCGGCTGGTGGTCAGCATCCAGCCCGAACTTGAAATAGGGCTCGTGTTCGAAAGCAAGGTTCCGGGCCTGCACATGAAGCTTGTCCCGGTTGAGATGGACTTCATGTATAAAGAAAACTATTCGCAATCGCTGCCGGAGGCTTACGAAACCCTGCTGCTCGACGTACTGGAAGGAGACGCCACTTCATTCATGCGGACGGATCAGATCGAAGCGGCCTGGAAGGTCGTTATGCCGATCCTGAATGCCTGGAAGAAATTTCCTTCGAAGCAGCTGCAATTTTATCCGGCGGGAAGCTGGGGGCCGAAAGCGGCGGATAAGCTGCTCAGACCGTTCGCAAAGGATTGGTATAAGCTGACCGCACATCCAAAGGTGCAGCAGAATATGGCGTCTATCGAGTGAGCTTCGATCCCCCGCGGATCTCCGATTATCTGAGTACTTCGTAAATGGGTTGCCCAATGCTGCCATCGGGCGCCTGGACATGTAACAGGTTGGCGAGGGTCGGGGCGATGTCCGTCATGTGAACGGTCCGGTACAGCGCGCCGCGGGGGATATGCCAGCCCATAAATACAAGCGGGATATGCGTGTCCTGCGGATTCCAGACGCCGTGGGTGGTACCCTTCGGGAAGCCGTCGAACCAGCCGGGATCGGGAATGAGCAGGATGGATCCGCTGCGCTTCCGGTTATACCCGTTGATCACCATGGTGCGGAGCGGCTCGGGCAGGGATGATCTTTCGATATCCGCCATGTCCACCACGTATTGCAGACCGGGCTGTCCCTGCAACCAGGCGATCGCGAACTTCTTCAGCGTATCGGGGGAAAGTCCGCTTTCCCGTATGTGTGCCAGGTTAAAATTGACATAGTAATTGGTGCTGTTGAGCAAGATCCCTTTTGTCCCGAACACCGAGGCGAGGGTGTCGTTTAACTTTTTCATCATTTGGCCCAGGCCGATAAAGCCGGCGGGAAGCCGGTGCGCTTTCATGAAATCGATCGCGTGCGAGGCGCCATGGTCCGCCGTCAGGAACACCAGGTAGTTATTTCGCCCGAGTTTGTGGTCGAGAAAGGTAAGGAACGATGCGAGATCTTTATCCAGCCGGAGAAAGACGTCTTCCTCTTCGACGGAATTAGGCCCGAACCGGTGACCGACGTAGTCGGTAGAGGCGCAATTGATCGTGAGGAAGTCCGTGACATCCCGCTGACCCAGGCGATAACCTTCCACGGCGGCGCGGGCGAAATCCAGCGTTAAGGTATTGCCGAAGGGCGAACTTCGGATATTGTCGTGGTTTTCCTTATAGAGTCTCGCGAGATCATGCGGGAAGACGGGCGCCTCCTCTCCGTTGAATGCGCCTTCCCAGGGTTCGTTGTCGCCGGTGCTTTCCCGGTACGATCCGGTCGGATAGAGGGTATTCCAGCCGTTCGCGACGAGGTGGTCGGGTTCGTCCTTTGCATTGAACCGGACGACCCAATCGGGTAACTCCTTCATATACCAGGTGCTGGTACTGAAACAACCTTTGAGATCGTCGAACCAGAAGGCCCCCGTCGGCGTATGGCCGGCGGGCAGGATGGCCGCCCGGTCCTTCAGGGAGACGCCAACGACGCGGGACCTGAAATTGGTGGCCAGCATCAATTCATCGGTGATCGTCGTCGCGAGCAGGTTGCGGGGCGACATGTTCCCGGCGGGAGAAGTGCCGCCGACAGGTTGAGCCGAGTCATCCTGCGTGCAGTAAACGGATCTTCCTGTAGCCTGATCGATCCAGTCATTACCGGCGATCCCGTCGATGGCAGGGACCGATCCGGTGAAGATCGTTGTATGCCCCACGGCCGTAAAGGCCGGCAGGTGGCTGATGTAGGTGTCCTCGCAGGAATACCCTTCAGCAAGGAGGCGCCGGAATCCGCCGCTGCCGTAGCGATCGTAATAGCGGTATAAATAGTCCCAGCGCATCTGATCGACGACGATACCGACGACCAGTTTGGGACGGGCGAGGGCGGTGCCGGAGATCGCGCGACCGGAGGCCGGCACTGCTGCAGGGGCTACCGGCATGCTGGTCTGAGCGACACCGGCGAAAGGAAATGTCAGGAATGCCACAAGGCTGAATGCGCTGCGTTTCATGCTGCTTTTTGAAGTTAGATCGGGCGGCCGTAAATTACTGGAAATTTCCAGAAATCAGATGCCATGTTGCTGATAACCATTCTTGCGGCGGCGCTTGCCGCGGGCCCCGAGCCGCCCATGATACAGCATATTTTCGCACGGGAGGAACTAAATCTCGACGGAAGATGGAATTATATCATCGACCCGTACGAGAACGGTTTTTATGACTACCGCCATACGCCCTATGACGAATCTCCGTCCGGGAAAGGCGGGTTCTATGATAACCGGAAGCAAACGGATAAGTCTCAACTGATCGAATATGATTTCGACGGGTCGCCGACACTGCAGGTGCCGGGTGACTGGAATTCGCAGGACGACCGGCTTCTTTTTTACGAGGGAACGATCTGGTATCGCCGGAATTTTCGCATCGCCCCCCGGCCAGGCCGGCGGTATTTCCTCTATTTCGGGGCTGTCAACTATGAGGCGCATGTCTATCTCAACGGCAAAAAGCTGGGCGTCCACAAAGGCGGCTTTACGCCCTTCCAGTTCGAGGTGACGGGACAGCTGAAGGACGGAGACAATTTTATTGTGGTTAAGGCGGACAATACGAGAAAGCAGGACGAGATCCCGACGGTCAATACAGATTGGTGGAATTATGGGGGAATTACCAGGGATGTGGTGCTCGCATCGGTGCCGGAGCGTTTTATAGCGGATTACAAGGTCCAGCTGGCGAAGGACGACGCGGGACATATGGCGGGGTATGTGCGGATAAGCGGGGCGGGTACGCCGCAGGAGGTGACGGTCAGCATCCCGGCCGCCGGCCTGTCGTGGAAGGTCCGTACCGATGCAGACGGGCTTGCCCCTTTCAGTTTCCCGGTGCCGCAGGGAAAGATAGACTTTTGGTCGCCGGACCATCCCAGGTTGTATGAGGTGAAATTGTCCTGTGCGACGGATAGTATTGCCGACAGCATTGGATTCCGGACCATCGCCGTCCGCGGGCAGGACATCCTGCTGAACGGAAAGCCGGTCTTTCTACGGGGGATCTCGGTTCATGACGAAGACCCGCTGATCCCCGGCCGGAACCGGTCGGAGGCCGACCTGCGGATGTTGCTGAACTGGGCGAAGCAACTGAATTGCAATTATGTGCGGCTGGCGCATTATCCGCATAACGAGAAAATGCTTCGGCTCGCTGACGAGATGGGGATCTTGGTGTGGGCGGAAGTTCCGGTTTACTGGACGATCTCCTGGAGCAATCCTGATACTTACCGGAATGCGGACCGGCAATTGACCGATCTGATCACCCGGGATAAGAACCGCGCGAGTGTAATCGTCTGGTCTATCGGAAACGAAACACCGCTGAGCGCTCCGCGGCTGACTTTCATGAGCAATCTTGCCGCCAGGGCGCATGAGCTGGACGGAACGCGGCTGGTATCGGCGGCGCTCGAGGTGCACCGTAAGGGCGACGAGATCATCGTCGACGATCCGCTGGGGGAAAAGCTGGACCTGGTAAGCTTTAACGAATATGCAGGATGGTACGGGAACGATAAGCCGGATGACCTGGAACGTTACCATTTTTCGATCAAATATGACCGGCCGGTCATCATCACCGAATTTGGCGGCGACGCCCTGGGCGGCTTCCATGCCGATTCGGCTACGCGGTGGAGCGAGGAATATCAGGCGAAGCTGTACCGCTGTCAGCTGCAAATGCTCCAGCGGATCGGCGCGCTGCGGGGCATGACGCCCTGGATCCTGGTTGATTTCCGTTCGCCGAGGCGGCAGCATCCGGTATACCAGAACTTCTGGAACCGCAAGGGGCTGATCTCCGAAACCGGCCAGAAAAAGGAAGCATTCCTGGTGTTGAAGGATTTTTATGACCGGATGCAGAAAAAATGGACCGGACGATGACCAAAGGACGATATTTTACCTATGTACTGGTGTTGGGCCTGCTGACCGCCATCGGGCCTTTTTCCATCGACATGTACCTGCCGGGATTCGAGGATATTGCGGCCGGGCTCGGAACGACAACGGCCATGGTCACGCTTTCACTCTCGAGCTATTTCGTCGGTATTTCGATAGGGCAATTGTTGTACGGGCCCTTGCTGGACCGGTTTGGTCGCAAGAAGCCGCTTTATGCCGGGTTGGCGCTGTATATCGTGGCGACTTTTGTCTGTATGCAGGCGAAGGACATCCACACCCTGATCGTCCTGCGCTTTATTCAGGCCCTGGGCAGTTGCGCGGCCCAGGTGGCGGCGATGGCGATGGTGAGGGATATTTTCGGGGAAAAGGACAGCGCCAGGGTCTATTCGCTGTTGCTGCTGGTCCTGGGCGCTTCACCGATGTGCGCTCCCACTGCTGGCGGGTACATCGTTACGTTATGGGGCTGGAGGATCGTCTTCCTGGTCCTGTTGATCGTGGGGGTGCTGATCACCGTGCTGACGATCTTCTTTTTGCCGGAAAGTTATGCGGCCGACAAGCAGTTTTCTTTGAAACCGCTACCCATCCTGCGCAATTTCCTGTCGGTGCTCAGGGTCCGCCGGTTTTTGGTATACGTGCTGGTGGAGGCGTTCGCGTTTGCGGGACTGTTCGCCTATGTCTCGGGATCGCCGACGGTCTTTATGGGCTATTTCCACCTCGACAAACGGACCTATGGATGGGTATTTGCCTTTCTGTCGGTGGCGTTTATCGTACTAAGCCAGTTGAACGGGTTGCTGCTCCGGCGTTTCAGGAGCGAACAGATCGTAAGAGTGGCCTTGTTGGGGCAGGTGGTCGTCGCACTGCTGTTCTTTGCGGGTAACCTGGCGGCGTGGTGGGGTCTGGGGTATACCATCTTTTTTCTTTTTCTATTCCTGACCTTCCTGGGATTTGCCTATCCGAACGCAACAGCGTTATGTATGGCCCCCTTTAGCAGGAACGCCGGAACCGCGTCTGCTTTGCTGGGCTTCTTTCAACTGGGCGTCGGGACCCTCGCGTCGGTTGCGGTGAGCGTATTCAGCAACGGCACGTCCATGCCGATGGTGGCGGTGATCGCTGTGAGTTCGGTAGGGGCGATGATCATTCTTGCAGCAGGTCAGGGAAGCCGCGCGACCAGGCTTTCAGGCAGCGACTTGAGCACCCGGTAGATGAGCTTCCATTTCCAGCCGGGCACGATGACGAACCGGTTTCCTGCCGTCACGACGGCTTTTGCGACGTAGGCTGGTTCGAGCAGGAGGGATTCGGGAAGGCCCAGACCGGCGGTCAGCTTCGTTCGGATATAGCCCGCGACGATCGCGTTGACGGCGACTTGCCTGGGAAACAGGTATTGACGGAGTCCGGCAAGGTATTGATTAAAGGCCGCTTTCGTACTTCCGTAAATGAAATTGCTTTTTCTTCCCCGGACGCCGGAGAGCGATGAAAGGCCCACGATCCGCTCCAGCCGCGGATTGTCCTTGTCCATTACGATCAGGTTGAGGATCGAGACCGCGCCCGCATAGAGGACCTGCATCATCCGGTAACTGCCCTCCCAACTGACCAGGGCTTCTTCGTTGGTTACCTGGAATCCCGCCGCGTATAGTACGATGTGCGGCTTGGCAGCCAGGCTTTCATAAAATGCGGCATGGCTATCGAAGGCGGTGGCGTCGAAATAGCGAATGTCGATGCGGTCGGCCGGCAGGCGATGGGACCGCACGAAGGCTTCGAGCGAACCGGTGCTCCGGGAAGCGGCGATGATGCTGCAACCTTCTGCGATATAAAGCCGGATACATTCTTTCGCCACATCGGAGTTTGCCCCGAGGATGAGGACGGTCTTGTTGACGATCATGACGCAAAAATCTGCTAATTTTGCAAAAAAGTCAATCATGAGTCTCGCGGACAAGCTGTTCAACAGGAATAATGAGAAGTCGGCGGCCAACCTGAAGGCCGGGCAGGACTTTCTGCAGGAAAACGCAAAGAGGCCGGGCGTGGTCAGTTTGCCCGGCGGCCTGCAATATGAGATCCTTACCGAAGGGAAGGGACCAAGACCGGGGGCTACCAATAAGGTAACCTGCCACTACCATGGGACGCTGATAGACGGGACGGTTTTTGACAGTTCGGTCCGCCGTGGACAGCCTGCGACATTTCCCCTCAACGCCGTCATCAAAGGCTGGACGGAAGGAGTTCAGTTGATGCCGACCGGCAGTAAATGGCGATTCTTTATCCCGCCAAATCTCGCGTATGGCGACCGGCAGGTGAGTGCACAGATCGGACCCAACAGCACCTTGATCTTCGACGTCGAGCTGATTTCCTTTACTTGATATGGGTGAAAACGTTCATGGCATCATAGACGACCACTTTTTCCCAAAGGTGGCTGCAGGATTTTACGAACTCGAGGTGCAAGGGGTGTTGCTGATACGAAGCTTGTGCCTGCAAGTCATTGAAGAACATCAGCTCGGATACCTGCCAGGACGCGTCTACCACATCCCTTTTTTCCGTCGCGGCGAGAACTCCTACATATAATTCCCGGATCAGCGGGATACCGGCCAGCGTCTTGAGGCCCGCCACGAGCTTGTCCCGGTCTTCGGCAGAGGTCGGATTTTTCAACCAGAAAAATACATGGTGCACGACCGGCGGGCGGGTCGCCGGCGCGGCCAGTACCGAAGGCGTGGCGAGAACGGCTCCGGCGGCTGCGGCGCCCGTGCCGATGAATGTGCGTCTGTTCGATTGGTTCATGTTGAGATGTTAAGGATGCCAATTCCTGCTAAGTTATTACCTTTCTGTAAAATTTGATTGATTTATGAAACGCTTCCTGTACCAGGCCGGATGGATTTCGGTATGTCTTTTCCTCTTTTCGATCACCGCACCGGCGCAAAACATCCAACGTAATGTTCCCGATGCCTCGGTCGATCGTGCCCGCCTGGACAGGATGGATACGTTGATCCAGGATTATATCGCCAAAGGCTGGGTCAATGGGGTCGTGACGCTCGTCGTGCACAACGGAGTTGTCGTGCAATACAAGGGCTATGGGTATGCGGACAAGGAAGCCGGCATCCGGATGAAACCGGACGATCTCTTCCGTATCGCCAGCCAGACCAAGGCCGTCGTGAGCGTCGGCCTGATGCGACTGTGGGAGCAGGGCAAATTCACGCTGGACGAACCCATTGCGGATTTCATGCCGGCTTTCCGGCATATGACCGTGCTCGACAAGTTCAACGCGGCGGATTCGAGCTATACTACGGTACCTGCAAAACGGGAGATCACATTCCGGGACCTGCTGACGCATACCTCCGGGATCGACTACCCGATGATCGGCACACCTTCGATGCAGGCGATCTATGCGAAGGCGGGTATTCCCAGCGGATTGGGCGTGGCGGATTACAGTTTGAAGGAACGGATGGAAGCATTGGCAAAACTGCCGCTGGTGCATCAACCAGGCGAGAAATGGACGTATGGCCTGAATATCGACCTGATCGGCTGCCTGATCGAGATCATGAGCGGCACGGACCTCGAAGATTACCTCCGGACGAACCTGTTCCGGCCGATGGGAATGAAGGATACCTATTTCAACGTCCCGGCGGACAAGGCAAGCCGGCTCACAAAAGTGTACACCGAGGACTCTTCGCATCATGTCATTCCCTGGACAAAGGAACGGACGAAGGTCGATCCGGACTATCCGCTCGTGCACAAGCGGTATTTTTCCGGCGGCGCAGGACTGACCTCCACTGCGTTCGACTACGCGATCTTTTTGCAAATGATGTTGAACGGCGGGCGCTACAACGGCGTGCAGATCCTTGCGCCGAGGACGGTTCAACTGATGCGGAGCGGCCAGCTGTCCTTCCTTTTCAACGGCGCCGATAATTTTGGTCTGGGCTTTGACATTACAAGCGCGGAGTCGGCAAGGAAAGGTGTGCGCAATGAGGGCAGCTTCTCGTGGGGCGGATTCTTCGGGACGACATACTGGGCCGATCCGGTGCAAAAGCTGGTTTGTCTGATCATGACACAGCAGACGCCGAACAGCCATGCGGACCTGGAGCCAAAGTTGGAACAGGTGATCTACCAGAGTTTTCATTGAGTGGATGTCTGCGGGACCCTCTGGCCGTCAGATTGTCGCTTTCAACAGTTGATTGGCTAAGATGCAATGATATGGGTTTAATAAAAGTATTGGGTAAACGGCCGGCAGGAGATCGGTTAAAGAGGGCGGAGCGCTCGGCGAATTTTGCCGGGGGCCGGTTCCGGAACCGGGTGCCTACGGATGTGATGGTGAAAGGGATGTCGTTTTTCAGGATGATGCGGGAGTATCGCAACAGGCCGGAGGATACCACGCCGGCAAATGCCCTGCCTTCGGTGAGAACGGATTTGGGGGCGCTGCCGGACGAGGGATTGTGGCTGGTCTGGTTCGGGCATTCGTCTTATTTGTTGAAATGGGAGGGATTGACGATCCTCGTGGACCCGGTTTTCAGCGGCCATGCAGCGCCGGTTTCCTTCATGGCGAAGGCTTTTCCCGGCTCGGACGTGTACGGGGTAGCGGAGATGCCGCCGGTAGATATCCTGTTGATCACGCACGATCATTATGACCACCTGGATTATCGGACGGTCATGGCGCTCCAGCCCAAAGTCGGCCGCTATATTACCTCGCTCGGAGTCGGCGCTCACCTGGAATATTGGGGAGTATCGCCCGACAAGATCGTGGAGCTGGACTGGTGGGAGGGGGTAACGGTACCAGGCGGGGGGCCGGAGAGAGAAGCGTTGACCTTTACCGCGGCCCCGGCGCGCCACTTTTCCGGGCGCGGGTTCCGGCGCGGCGGCACCCTGTGGTCATCCTTTGCGGTAAATGGATCGGGGCACTCCGTGTACCTGGGGGGGGACTCAGGATATGAACGCCATTTTTTGGAAATCGGGGACCGTTTCGGTCCGGTCGACCTCGCGATCCTCGAATGCGGCCAATACGGTAAGAATTGGCCCCTGATCCACATGAAGCCCGAGGAGACGGTTCGGGCTGCGGCGGAACTGCGGGCAGCCGCACTGTTGCCCGTGCATTGGGGAAAATTCACGCTGTCGTTGCATCCATGGAATGAGCCGGTAAAACGCGTACTGGCGGCTGCAAAGGAATTTGCGTTGCCGGTGATGACACCTATGATCGGAGAGGTTGTTCGCGTGGGGGCGGAATTTCATTCCGCCGTCTGGTGGTAGGCTGTCCTGCCGGACCCTCCCGCCGCCGGATAATGAAGGAATGGAGTCAAATAGTAAAATATTCCATCATAATAGTGAAACATGGCATTGCGCGTCGGAGGGGGCGCGCGTACCTTGGGCCTTCAAAGTTCGCAACGATTGCAAAAATCAACGCTTATGAAGCCCATGGTCTACGAGCCGCTTGCTGTTAACATCTCTTCCTTTCTTTTACGGTCGCTACCGGGTCTCCTGCATCAATAAGCCGATATGTGGGTGAAAAAGTATTTTGACGAGTTCCAGGTCGGACACACCAGGAAGACGGCAGGCCGGACGATCACGGAGGCGGACATCGTGCTCCACGCCGGCCAGACCGGCGATTTTTTTCCGCATCATATGGACGAAGCCTGGTGCAAGACGCAGCCATTCGGCAGGCGGATCGCGCACGGCACGCTCATTTTTAGTGTGGCCGTGGGTCTGACGGCCGACCAGGTCAACGAGGTATCGATGACCTATGGGTATGAGCGCCTCCGGTTCATCCGGCCCGTCTTTATCGGCGATACCATCAAAGTGGAGGTGACGGTAACGGACGTCAGAGCACATAAAAGGCCGGCCTACGGGCTGGTCGTCGAATCGTTGCAGGCATACAATCAGAACAACGAGCTCGTGCTCGTCTGCGACCATATTCTGTTGGTGGAAAGGAAACAAGCAATAAAGTCTGATGGCTGAGATCGCATTGAAAGGGATTACCTGGGGGCATAGCCGCGGCTACACCCCGTTGGCCGCTGCCGCACAGCGCTTTGGAGAATTGCATCCGGGCGTCAAGGTGATTTGGGAAAAGAGGAGCCTGCAACAATTCGCGGACTACCCGGTCGAGCGGCTGACAGACCAGTACGACCTCCTGGTCATCGACCACCCCTGGGTCGGCAGGGCCGCATCGCTTGGCTGTGTGCTGCCTTTGGAGGAGTGGTTGCCGGACGATTTCCTCAGGGACCAGGCATTGCAATCGGTCGGGTATTCCCACCAAAGCTACGCGTATGGGGGTCACCAGTGGGCGCTGGCCATCGATGCCGCAACTCCTGCGGCCAGCTTCAGGCCGGATCTGCTGGAACGGGGCGGGCGCGGCATCCCGCAGACCTGGGAAGAGGTGATGGAGATCGCCCGGCTAGGCAGATTGGCGGTACCGGCCATCCCGATCGATCTGCTGATGAACTTCTATATGTTCTGTATCGCCTCCGGAGAACGCCCTTTCCAACAGGAGGACAGTGTGGTAAGCGGGGCGGCAGGACGGGCTGCGCTGGAAACCATGAAGGACCTGTATGCGCTGGTCGATGAACGCATGTTCACGGCAAACCCGATCGCCGTCGCCGAGTGGATGACGACCGGAGACGAGTTTTGGTATTGTCCCTTCGCGTATGGTTATTCCAACTACTGCCGGACCGGTTATGCCGACCGTGTGCTGCAATATGCCGACCTCGTTGCCATCGGAGACAGGGGCAGGCTTCGCAGCACGATCGGGGGGACGGGACTGGCGGTTTCTTCGGTCAGCCCCCATCGCGAGGAAGCGGTTGCTTTCGCCCGAATGGTGGCGGGACCCGTCCACCAGGCCAGTTTCTACGTCGAACACGGCGGTCAGCCGGGGCACAGGGGGGCCTGGACCAGCGACCGGGCGAACCGATTGACGAACAATTTTTTTTATACCCTGCTTCCCACCATGGAAAGGGGTTATACGCGGCCGCGGTATGACGGGTATCTGCATTTCCAGGACCATGCGGGAGATGCCTTGCAGGACTATCTGCGAGGCGTGGCGACACCGGCCGCGGCATTGGACAAAATGAACCTATTGTATCGGGAAAGCAAGAGAGGAGATGAAGTATGAATGCATTGCCATTACAGGGATTGACCGTGCTGGAATTCAGCCAATACCTTTCCGGGCCTTCGGCCGGCCTCAGGCTGGCCGACCTCGGGGCCAGGGTGATCAAGATCGAGCGCCCCGTCGTGGGTGACGCGTGCCGGCGCCTGTCGATCAAGAACCTCTGGATCGACGGCGATTCCCTGTTGTTCCATACGATCAACAGGAATAAGGAAAGCTTCACGGCAGACCTGAAATCTCCGGAAGACAGGGCTATCCTGCACCGGCTCATTGCACGGGCGGATGTGCTGACGCATAATTTCCGTCCCGGGGTCATGGAAGCCAGCGGGCTCGATTATGCCGCGGTCAGGGCAATCCGGCCGGGCATCGTGTACGGGGCCATCAGCGGTTATGGCAAGATCGGTCCCTGGAAGGACCGCCCGGGGCGAGACCTCCTCCTGCAGTGCATGAGCGGGTTGGCGTATACCACCGGTAACGATCGGGACGATCCCATGCCATTCGGCCTTTCGATAGCCGACAGTCTTTGCGGCGCCCAACTGGTGCAAGGCATCCTCGCCGCGCTTGTCCGGCGGCAGCGAACCGGGGATGGCGCGCTGGTCGAGATCAGCATGATGGAATCGCTCCTGGACCTGCAATTCGAATTCCTCACGACCTATCATACCACCGGGCAACTTCCGCAGCGCAGCCGGCTGAGCAACGGTAACCCTTTGCTGAGCGCGCCTTATGGCATCTACGCCACGGCAAACGGCCATATTGCGATCGCCATGGTCAATATCCCACAACTGGCGCAGGCTATCGCATCGGAACCTTTGATGCGATTCAGCCAGGAGCAGGCTTTCAGTCACCGCGATGAGATCAAGGAAATCCTGGCGGCCCATTTCGCCTCGCAGCCCAACGCATGGTGGCTGGAGCGCCTGCACGCCGAGGATATGTGGGCGATGCCGGTGCAGGATTGGCGGGATCTGACCGCGCAGGAGGGATACGGGGTACTGGGAATGGAACAGCCGATCACGACGTCGCATGGCAAGAGCCTGATCACCACCCGATGTCCGATCCGGATCGACGGACAACGGCTCTACTCCGCAAAACCGGCGCCCGCGCTGGGCCAGGACAACGAAAGAATTGTGATGGAACTATTAAAATAAGGGAAGGACATGAATTTATTGCAGGACATGATCGTCGTCGATTTCAGCCAGTTCCTGTCCGGGCCCTCAGCGGGTCTGCGATTGGCCGACATGGGCGCGCGCGTGATCAAGATCGAGAGGCCGGGCACGGGCGATATTTGCCGTCAGTTGTATGTCTCCGATACCCGGATCGCGGGCGAGTCGACCATTTTTCATGCCATCAACCGCAATAAGGAAAGTTATGCGGCAGACCTGAAGGTCGCGGCGGACCTGGAGCGGGTGAAGACGCTGATCGGGAGCGCCGACGTAGTGTTGCATAATTTCCGTCCGGGCGTGATGGAGCGGCTTGGTCTCGACTATGCGACGGTTCGGGCAATAAAACCGGACATCATATATGGTGCGGTCAGTGGATACGGCAGCGAAGGTCCCTGGGCCGGTCTCCCCGGACAGGATCTGCTGGTGCAGGCCATGTCGGGTCTTACCTGGCTGAGCAATAACCGGGATGAGCGGCCGACGCCGATGGGGGTTTCTGTCGTGGACATCCTCGCGGGAACCTACCTCGCGCAAGGCTTGCTGGCCGCCATATACCGGCGCGCGATGACTGGTGCGGGAGCATTGGTGGAGGTCAGCATGTTGGAAACGATCCTGGATTTTCAGTTCGAAGTGCTTACCTGTTTCTACAACGACGGACGGCAGTTGCCGGTCAGAAGCCAACTCAGCAATGGCAATGCGTACATCCCGGCTCCCTATGGTATATATAAGACCCGGGAGGGTTATCTCGCTTTGGCGATGGGGGATATCGTTACCTTATCCGCACTGCTGCAATGCCCGCCGTTGGAAAAATACTCCGAACCCACCGAATGGTTCGACAGGCGGGACGAGATCAAATCCATTCTGACTGCCCACCTGCTGACGCGAACCGCCGATGAGTGGCTGTCTGATCTTCTTCCGGCAGATGTCTGGTGCGCAAAGGTGATGGACTATCATGATCTGATGGAACAGGTGGGATACCAGGTTTTGAATATGGAATTGAAGGTGAGGACGAGCAACGGGTTGTCGATCCGCACGACGCGCTGCCCGATCCGCGTGGACGGGCAGATCTCGCTTCCGGAAAAAGGCGCGCCTGTGTTGGGCGAGCACAACCGGGTTATCGACGCGCAATTTGGGTTGGGCGCCGAAACGGCATGAGTTAATTTTGTGGTTTTAATTGTAAAACCATGATCGATACGCATATACATGTTTGGGATTTCGACAGGGCGGAATACTCCTGGTTGAAGGGTGATCGTAGTATGCTCAACCGGAGCTATTCGCTTTCGGAGCTGGAGCCGGCGCGATCGCGTGCGGGCATTCGGTCGGGTGTGCTTGTACAGGCCGCTAACAACAGGGAAGATACCGAATGGATGCTGACCGTTGCGGCGGGCAGCAGCTGGATAGAAGGAGTAGTCGGCTGGTTGCCGCTGGCGGACCCTGTGGAGACCAACCGGCAACTGGAGGTAGGGTTCGGAGCGGGCAGCAAGCTGAAAGGCGTGCGCCACCTGATCCACAACGAGGCCAACCCGGCCTGGCTGCTGCAGGAGCCGGTACTGGAAAGTCTTGGATTGTTGGCTGGCTGCGGCATTCCTTATGATGTGGTCGGCATTCATGCCGCGCATCTCCGGACTGCGTTGCGTGTTGCCTACCGTTATCCGGCCCTGCGTATGGTGCTCGATCATCTCAACCAGCCTCCGTTCGGGGCGCCCGAAAAAGCGCAGGAGTGGCGCCGGTTGATGACCGAGGCGGCCTCGCATCCCAACTTGTATGTAAAGATCTCGGGGCTGGGCACTGCAGCAGCGAAGGGGAGAGAATGGACGGCGGCGGACCTGGAACCCTGGCTGGATTTCGCGTTCGGGACCTTCGGCCCGGACCGTTGCATGTGCGGGGGGGATTGGCCGGTTTGCCTGCTGGCGGGAAGCTATGAGGAGACCTGGAAAGCATACCGCGAGATCATTGAGAAATATCTGGATCGGGAGGACCGCGAACGATTGTACAGCGACACCGCCCGGTCCTTTTACGGACTGGGCAGCCACGATGTAAACATTGCCACATGAATGTCATTATCGGATTGACCATGCTTATCCTGGGCGGCGTATCAGCCGGCAGCAGCTATGTTCCCTTAAAGGGGGTCAGAGGCTGGGCCTGGGAAAGCCTCTGGGCGGTCCAGGGGCTCGTAGCGTGGTTGCTCTTGCCGCTCCTGCTTGCATGCCTGGCGACGCCGCATTTGTGGGCGGTGTTGCACAGCGTTTCCTTTCAGACGATCGCGGAGACCTTCTCGTTCGGGCTGCTATGGGGGATCGGAGGGCTGGCCTGGGGATTCGCCGTCCGGTATATCGGGCTTGCACTGGGCTTCTCGA
>Ga0134125_10000636_pt1 | contig 46453 bp, 51 predicted proteins | sample KB31751_FD_96464 | JGI IMG/M metagenome (GOLD analysis project Ga0134125, IMG submission 96464) | Terrestrial soil microbial communities with excess Nitrogen fertilizer from Kellogg Biological Station, Michigan, USA - KB3-175-1 | ecosystem: Environmental > Terrestrial > Soil > Unclassified ...
GGAAAAGCCGGCATTAGGCGGGCTGCCGCATGGATTCTTCGACGAGATCGCGCTGGCGGCCGACTGGTACACCGGCGACAGCGTGTTCGAGGCGCCGGGCGAGCACAAGCTCACCGACCTGGAATGGTGCGAGGCGAGGATCGCGCCTCAAGCTGATGGAAGCGTGGCGGTGTTTGCCCGGATCGACACGCCCAAGGGCGCAATACACAAGAGCCTGCGTTTTTGCAGCGATGGCCCACGCCTGGAATTCGACCTGACATTCGATTGGAGCGATTGGGGCAAGGGTGTGCTCAGGCTCGGTCACTTCACCCTGTTGCCCGATGCGTTCGATCATGCCGCGCTCAAACTCACCACCTGCAATGGGGGCGGCCCCGAGATCTACTCCCTGGCGGGAAAGACAATCGATCATGGTGCGCCGGTGTCATTCCTGGTTTCTTCCAGCCACGGCTTTGGCCAGACGGAAGGCTGGTGCGAGATCGGCGATGGCAAAACGTCGCTCAAGATCGAGATGGATCGCGCCTGCGCGCCTTTGCTGGGGATGCTCACCCATCGCCGCGCCGGCGATAAACTCTTCTGCCAGATTCAGCTTTCGGCGCTGGAGCTGGATGACACCAGAAAGCCCGGCGTCTATCGGTCAGGACCCCGCCGCTTCCGCTTTTCTGTTTCCGCGCTTTAGGGGTCCCGCCCTGTCCGCGGGCTTGCCCAAGCGCGTAGGCGCGAGCCGGAGCGCCATCTAAAAGTTGGCGGACAGATGGGGGCAACAAAAAAGCTGACGGGCGACGCCCCCCGGCATCGCCCGCCAACCCCATGCCCACCAATAAAGCCCCACGCCTCGGGGGCGACGATTCCGCGCGTGCGCGCGGTCGTGCGATTTTTTTGAAAGATCAAAGCCCGGCGGATGCGCTTGCACGCACCCGCCGTTACCTTGAGGCGTATTAGGCACCCTGGAACAGAGACAGGATGGTCTGCGGCGCCTGATTGGCGATCGCCAAGGCCTGAACGCCAAGCTGCTGCTTGACCTGCAGGGCCTGCAACGACGCGCTTTCCTGCGCCATGTTGGCGTCCACCAGATTGCCGATACCGGTCGTCAGCGTATCGGACAGGTTCTGGGCGAAGGTCGCCTGGATCGAGAATTTCGCCGCACCGGACGACAACTTGGCCAGGGCCGAGTCGACGTTGGTGAGCGAGGTCTGGATCGTGGCCACCAAGGTGGATGCCGCGCTCTGGGTCGCGATCGAAGCGGTGGCGCCCACGGTCACGATCGAGCCGGAGAGGCTCATATTCTGGGCGGCCACGGTGATGCGGCGCGTGCCGTCAGCCGACGCCAGGGCGACGATCTGGCTGGTCGAACCGTCCACCAGGTTGAAGCCGTTGAAGGTGGCGTTGGTCACGATCGTGGTGATCTGCCCCAAGAGCGCGTTGAAGCTGGAATTCAGCGCCGCGCGGCTCGCCGTATCGAGCGAGGAGTCGGACGCCGAAAGCGCCTGTTGCTTCATCTGAATCAACAGGTCCGAAATCGACTGGCCGGCAGACAGCGCGACGTCGATCGACGACGTACCATTGTTCAGCGAGCTGATGACGGAATCATAACCCGCGACCTGGGCCCGTTCATTCTGGGCGATGGCGAAAATCGCGCCATTGTCACGGGCGGTGGCGACCTTCATACCGCTGTTGATCGCGGATTGGGTCACACCTAACTGGGCTTGGGTCTGATTGAGGTACTGCAACGCCGTCATGGCGCCGGTGTTGGTATTGACACTAAAGGACATGGATCCCTCCGTTCTGGGTTCAAGTGGGCACGCAACGCACGCGCACACACTGGGCCTTTTGCCCGGATGACCCATGGCAAGGTCCGTGCCGAACCCCGATTCAGATTCGCTTAAACATCGATTTTGCGGGTGGGAGGAAAAAACCGCCCGGCCAAGTTTGCCGGCGTAAGCGCGCAAGCGGCAGAATTTGCCGTGCAAGTGGAAATTTTTGCCCACTCAAGCCCGGCAAATAATTCCACTTTGCGGAAAACAAGCCGCAGTTTTCCGCGAAAATTTTGCACGAAAACTTGGCTACCGAAATCTTTCCGATATCGCGGCCCGCGAAAACAGAAAGAGCGGCGCTCGCGCGCCGCTCTTTCCCGCTTCGATACAGAAAGTATCAGCCGTTCTGGAACAGCGACAGGATGGTCTGCGGCGCCTGGTTGGCGATCGACAGCGCCTGGACACCCAGTTGCTGCTTGACCTGTAGCGACTGCAGCCTCGCGCTTTCCTGGGCCATGTTGGCGTCCACCAAATTGCCGATGCCGCTGGTCAGCGTATCGGACAGGTTCTGGGTGAAGGTCGCCTGAATCGAGAACTTGGCCGCGCCGGACGACAATTTCGCCAAGGCCGAGTCCACATTGGTGAGCGAGGTCTGGATGGTGGAAATCAGGGCCGACGCGCTGGCCTGGGTCGAGATGGAGGCTGCGGCGGAGATCAGCACGACCGGACCCGAGAGACTCATATTCTGGGCCATCGTGGTGACGTGACGTGAGCCGTCCGACGAGGCCAGAGCGGTGATCATCTGGGTCGAACCATCGACCAGGTTCGAGCCGTTGAAAGTGGCGTTGTTGACGATGGTGGTGATCTGACCCAGCAGAGCCTGGAAGCTGGCGTTCAAAGCCGCGCGGCTCGCCGTGTCGAGCGAGGAGTCGGATGCGGATAGCGCCTGTTGCTTCAATTGGATCAGGAGATCCGAGATCGACTGGCCGGCGGAAAGCGCCACATCGATGGAAGAGGAGCCGTTGTTCAAGCTGCTGACAACGGACTGGAGGCCGGCGACGGCAGCGCGTTGATTTTGGGCGATGGCGTAGATCGCACCATTATCCTTTGCGGTCGCGACTTTCAGACCCGAATTGATCTCGCCCTGGGTCTTGTCGAGTTCGCCCTGGGTCGTATTCAGGTATTGCAGCGCCGTCATCGCGCCGGGATTGGTGTTGACGCTAAAGGACATGGGATTTCTCCATCACTTCGTTGGGGGGCTCAACGTTTCTCGCGAACCTGGGCTTGAGACCCGAGCCAGGGGAGAGCAATCGCCGTGCCAACGCCCTTAACCTCGTACCATGTTGATATTGCTTATATATTTTTACGCGCCGGGACGGTCCTGTTAGGCATGTTTTGCCGCATTGGCAAAGTTTGCCGTGGCGAGGGCCCGATTTTTTGATGCCTCGCCGCTTTGCGGGCAATGAAAAAGCCGGCGCGGGACACGCGCGCCGGCTTTCAGCAAAACAAGAAGCGAAATCAGCCGACCTTGGCTTCCAGGCCCTGCATGATGGTGCGGTTGATCTGGATCAGGGGGTCCAACGGCGCTTTCTCACGCGTCACCTTGCGGGAATATTTGGAGACGAACAGCGACAGCGAGACGATCTTGGCCCGCACATCCTGGGTCAGGGCATTGCGGTCGTCCATGCAGTCGGCCGCCAAGGTGCGCCACAGCCGCTTGTTCCAGTCCACCGCTTCGACCAAAGGCGTGCCCTTGGCGTTCCTGCTCTTGGCATCGAGAAGTGCGCCTGTCACCTGGCCGAACAGCCGGTATTCCGTCGCCCGCGGGTCTTCAACCGCGCGCTGAACGTCTTGGTAGGTTTTCAGGGACATAATTCAATCGCTCCTGTTCATACTCGAATAACTTACGGCAGGCGATCAGCGCCTTGTAATATTCACGGCGGTTGACGTCGCGGCTGATTTCCACGCATTGCGCCAGGACGGCGCGGTTCTGGATGGCGCCCATGAATTCCGTCATGCGCAGGGCGAACTCGTTGTACGGTTCCTCGCTGGTTTCGCCGTCGAGATACATCATCATGATGGCGAGATAGACCAGGCGGGCCGGGGTTTTGGCGTCTTTTGGCTGCAGGATGTCTTTTTCCCTGAGCACACAGGCCTTGTTCTGAATTACCAGGCTGGTGCGTTTGTCGCCGTTGGAAAGAACGGCGCCATTGAGGACGAATTTCTCGCCCGGCTTCAGGGACAATTTGAGCGGCATGCGGGGGGTCCTGCCTGATCTTTGCCACCATAGGCCGCCAAAGTTAATAAAAGCCTGATGTCTCGTGCTTTTTCGTTCACCAGAGGTTAAGCATCCGGGCTTTTTATGGGGGCTCTTTTTCATGATGAAGAGCCCCCTCGATGGCCGTCGCCGCCGCGCTGAAAAGTATCGACTCGTTAAGCGGCGTTGACGCCAAGATGGCCGCCCTGGAGCGGCTGGAGCAGCTCTTCGATCAGGCCGAGGCGCACAAAGAGCGCCACAAATCGAACGTGCTGTTGAAGCGGGCCGTGCGCATCTGGCGCAAAGGCGACACTGCGCGCGCCACGCAATGGGCGCTCAAGGCGGTCGAAGCCGACGACACCAATCCCAAGGCCTATCATCTTCTTGCCATGGGGCTGGAGCGGCTGGGCCATCTCCACAAGGCACTGGTCACCTATGAACGAGCCTTCCAGCTCGATCCCGCCGATCCGGAGCTCCTGATCAATCTGGGCTTGACGGCCTGGAATCTGAAAATGACGGAAGCCGCCGCGAAATTGTTCGAACTCTATATCGCCGCCTGCCCGAATTCGCCCTTGGGCTACAACAACCTGGGCAGCGTGTTGTGCGACCTGGGCCGCCCAGACGAAGGCATCGAGATATTGCGGGGTGCGATTTACCGCATGCCCGGCGAGGCCATCCTATGGAATTCGCTGGGCACGGTCCTGGCCGAGGCCGGGCGCGCCGCCGAAAGCCTGGTCTTCTATAATGAAGCCATACGGCTCCAGCCCAGCTTCGCTCGCGGCTACCACAATCTGGGCTATGCCTATCAGCATCTGGGCGAACTCGAGAAGGCGCTGGCTCATTACGATTTGGCGCTCAGCCACGTCACCGACCCGATGGAGAGGATGGAGGCGCGCCATTCCCGCAGCATCTGCATGATCGGCGCGGGCAAGCTGGAGGAGGGCTTCCGCGAATATGAAATCCGCAACGATGAGCGTTTCCGCGCCTATCTGCATCATGTGATCAAGGCGCCGCGCTGGAACGGCGAGCCGGTCGAAGGACTGAAGCTGCTGTTGATCGGTGAACAGGGATTGGGCGACGAATTCATGTTCGCCGATATCCTGCCTGATGTGATCCGCGCTCTGGGTCCGGACGGGAAATTGCAGGTGGCGGTGGATCCGCGCCTGGTCCCGCTGTTCCAGCGCAGTTTCCCCCAAGCCGAAATCGGCGCCTATGAAGACCGGACCTTGATCGACAAGGACGGCAACAAGGCGCTGCGCTTCGTTCCCTTCGCCGAGAAAGACGGCGGCCCGGACATGTGGGCGATGATGGGGTCGGCGCTGCCCTTTTATCGCAAATCGCTGGCCGATTTTCCAAGGAAGCCCCTCCTCGTCCCGGACCGGGCGCGGGTCGAGGAATTCCGCGCCCGCCTGGCCAAGTTTCCCGGCAAGAAGGTAGGCATTTGCTGGCGCTCGATGATGCTCGGGGCCAAGCGTGCCAAATATTTCTCAGGCATCGAAGGCTGGGCGCCGGTGCTCAAAACGCCGGGCGTGAGCTTCATCAATCTTCAATATGGTGATTGCGCGGACGAACTCGCCCGCGCCCGCGAAGACGGCATGGTCGTTCATCAGATCGAAGGGCTGAACCTGCGCACCGATATCGACGGTGCGGCAGCTTTGTCCGCAGCGCTCGATCTGGTTCTGTCGGCACCCACCGCCGCCGCGGCGACCGCCGCCAGTGTCGGAACCGAAGTCTGGTTCATCACCGCGGGCCGCGCCTGGCCGCAATTGGGCACGGACGAGTATCCCTGGTACGCCAGGACGCGCGTGTTGTGGCCCGAACAGTTCGGCGACTGGGCCGGCCTGATGCCGCGCGTGGCCCAAGAACTCGCGGCTTTCGCGTCAGAGTAATTTCCGGTTCAGAGACGGGCCAGAAGCGCGTCCTGGTTGGTCGCCGCGGCAATCCTGACATCCGCGAATGGCAGATTTTTAAGAACATCCGCCGTGGCTGCGCTGATGCAGATAGCGATCAGGCCATCGGTGGAGACGCCATCGCGCCTCACACATTCGGCAAACAAGGCAGCACTTTTGGGCGAGAAAAACAACGCCGCATCCACTTCGCCTTGCCGAAGCGCTAAGGTGGCCGCGGCCGGCAGATGGACCGCCTTTTCCATGCGATACAGGTTCGCACGCCTGGTGGCAAACCCGTGCGCCGTCAAGTTCTGGCATAATCCATCGCCCGCCTCTTCTCCCGCCGCGTGCAGCAGGACTCCGGCGGCGGGGTCGGCCCAGCCCGAGACGGCTTGCGCCAGCGCGCCGGCATCGCCCGCAGCACTCCGTACACGGAGAAAGCCTTCCCCGCGCGCGGCCTGGGCACTTTGCGGCCCCACCGCATAAATCGGTATATCGCGCTTTGGCGTGCGCCCTGCCAGCGCCCGCACCCCATTGGCGCTGGTGATCAGGATGGCCTGCGTTTGGGACAGATCGAGCACGGGCCCTTCGAGGAACCGGGGCGTCAAAAGCGGCGCTAGAAGCGCCCGATGGCCCATGTCGGCCAAGCGGCGCGCGATCGCCTCGCCATCCGCAAGCGGCCGTGTGACCAGAATTCTCACCCGCTTCTTCCTTGCCTTGGCCGCCTGATTTAGAGAAGCGGTGCGATGAAGAACAATTGGACGATATTAGGCCTGGAAACCAGTTGCGACGAAACCGCGGCCGCCGTGGTGCGCGGCACCCCGCCCGGCCCGGGCGACATCCTCTCCAATATCGTCTTTAGCCAGAACGAGGCGCATGCGCCCTATGGCGGGGTGGTGCCGGAGATCGCGTCGCGCGCCCATCTGGAAATACTGGATGGCCTGATCGAAGAGGCGCTTTCGGCGGCGGGCCTGGCTCTTGGGGACGTGGATGCCATCGCCGCCACCGCCGGCCCCGGCCTGATCGGCGGCGTGATGGTGGGGCTGACCACGGCGAAAGCGCTGGCGCTGGCGATGGGAAAGCCCCTTCTGGCGGTCAATCATCTGGCCGGCCACGCCTTGACGGCGCGGTTGACCCATGGTGTGGCCTTCCCCTTTTTGCTGCTGTTGATCTCCGGTGGCCACTGCCAATTGCTGGCGGTGGAAGGGCCCGCGAAATTCCGCCTTTACGGCAGCACCATCGATGACGCGGTGGGCGAAGCCTTCGACAAGACCGCCAAACTGATCGGCCTCCCCTATCCCGGCGGACCGAATGTGGAGAAACATGCGGTGGTCGGCAATCCAAAAGCCTATGCCCTGCCACGGCCGCTTCTGGGCCGCACGAGCATGGATTTCTCATTTTCCGGATTGAAAACCGCGGTGCGCCATTTGACCCAGCAAAACCCAGTGAAAATCGACGATCTCTGCGCGTCGTTTCAGCGGGCGGTGAGCGATATTCTTTGCGACCGCACCGCGCAGGCGATGACGCGCTTTGGCGACGATTTTCCCGGCGAAGCGACACCTGTTCTGGTGGTGGCGGGCGGCGTGGCGGCCAATCGCGCGATCGGCCAGGCTTTGACGCAATTGGCGCAGAGCCACGGATTTGCCATTCGCATTCCGCCGCCCCGCTACTGCACGGACAATGCGGCCATGATCGCCTGGGCCGGACTCGAGCGCTGCGCGCTGGGAGGTCGCGATTCGCTCGATGTCAGCCCCAGGGCGCGCTGGCCGCTTTCGTCGTTAGACGACGACGGCCAGGGTAGCCATGATCAGGACGGCGCTTAAAACGGAGACTGCTCCGGTCAGGCGATCGAGGATGGTGGCGCTGGGTTTGAAAATATTGGTCATGGAAAACTCCTTCAAATCGGCCCCGGATAGGATTCTATGTTGCAATGCAATATAGGATGAGTTCCCGGCAGTTCAAGTGAATGATTTGTGGCCTAAGAGCTTTAATAGAAAGTTAACATATGGACATATCACATTGATTATAAATGATAATAAGATTGGCAATAATATTTCGGTAACCAACTGTGCACTTGCAACATGGAAGGATTGCAGCGGGTGAAAATCGCCACCTGGAATATCAACTCGGTCCGCCATCGGATTCATCTTCTGACCCGCTTTTTGCGCGATCAGCAGCCGGACGTGCTTTGTCTGCAGGAGACCAAGGTGGTGGACGAACTCTTCCCCAAGGCGCCCCTGGCCAAGCTGGGTTATGTCCACCAGGCCATCCATGGCCAGAAGGCCTATCACGGGGTGGCGGTGCTCTCACGCCTTCCCTTTGAGAAGTCGGGGCCACAGAATTTCTGCCGCGAAGGCCATGCCAGGCACATGGGCGTGCGCTTCGAAAACGGGCTGGAGCTGCACAATTTCTATGTGCCCGCTGGCGGTGATGTCCCCGATCCCGCGAAGAATGAGAAATTCGCCCACAAGCTGCATTTCCTGGGCGAGATGGAAAAATTCTTCGCCGCCCGCAAAGCCACGCGTGGCGAGCCCGTGATGCTGATGGGCGATCTCAATGTCGCGCCGCTGGAGAACGACGTCTGGAGCCACAAGCAGCTTCTCGACATAGTGAGCCACACGCCGGTCGAAACGCGGCTTCTGGGCGAGGCCGTGGCCGCATTCGACTGGGCCGACGCCACCCGCACCTTCATTCCGCCTGAGGAGAAAATCTATTCCTGGTGGAGCTATCGGGCCATCGACTGGGAAGCCTCGGATCGCGGAAGACGGCTGGACCATGTCTGGCTCAGCCCCGGTCTGAAAGGCGCGCTGAAATCCCAGTCCATCCTCAAGAAAATGCGCGGCTGGCAGAAGGCTTCCGACCATGTGCCGGTGATGGTGGAGATAGCTTTATGAGTTGGTCGCGCGGCCGCTCGAAAAACCGCTTCACACTTTTTCTGGCCGACGCTCCATGAAATTAGCGCTCTTGCGCCATGGACCCACCGGCTGGAATGCGCTGGGCCGCATCCAGGGCCACACCGATATTCCGTTGAGCGATGAAGGCTTAGCGAAAATGCGCGGGCTTTTGCCGCCTCTCGGTTTCGCGCAGGCGCGCGCCTATGCCAGCCCAATGCAGCGCGCCCGCCAGACTGCCGAAGCGTTGGGATTGAAAAATCCCATCCTGGATGCCCGGCTGATGGAGCAGAATTGGGGCCGCTGGGAAGGATTGAGCCGGGCGGAGATTCTGGCTCGCGACGGTGAGGATGCCTTTATGCGGGCTGGCCAGAAACTCGAATTCCGGCCACCGGGCGGGGAATCCACGGAAGAATTGCACAATCGCGTGGCCGCGTTTTTGAAAGACGTAGGCCGAGAAGAGCGCGACGCCATCGCGGTCACGCATCTGGGCGTGCTGCGCGCGGCCTACGTCTTGGCGACCGGCTGGGACATGAGCCAGCCCATGCCGCCGGAATTGGATATTTCCAAGGCGCTGATCCTCAGCCTTACGCGAGAGGGCATCGGCGCGATTGCAGGGCTGAACGTGGATTTGCCGATCAGGACCTGATCAGGACCAGAACGGCTTCACCTTGCGGAATTTCTTCCAGCGTTTCAGGGCCTGTTTGGCGCTATGGGGCCGCCGGGCCCGGTACCAGCCGGCCACCAGGCCCGCCGCGTAACGCTCGCCCGGCGAGGTGCGCTTGTTGTCGGTCTCGCGCAACAGGCTCGCGATGGCGGTGCGGACATGGGCGATGTCGTTGATGGCGCCCAGATGCTCCTGAAGCCCGCGCAGCGCGCCGACATAATGCTTCACCTTGCGCTTGGGATAGAGCGGGGCCAGCAATTCGGCGGTGTAGCGCAATTTCTTGAGCGCGATGCGCAGGCGATGAAGATGGGCCTCGTCGCCGTCTTTTGCTTTCCTGCCTCGCTTGCGGGCGCGGGCCTGTTGCCGGTCCAACAAGCGTTTTGCCACCCGGGAGAGCTTGGTGTCGCGCGCCAAGGGCAGGCGGGAATGAGCCAGACCCGCCACATCTTCGGTGAAGAGGGCGAAATCGTCGCCCGCCACGCATGCATTGACCTCTTTCCAGGCCCTGTCGCGCAAGTCTTCGAGCCGTGACCGCAGGCTCGCAAACGCGTCCTGCTCGCTATCTTCCGCGGGCGCATCCAGAAGCTCCGTGAGAAAGACATCCAGGTCGCGAGCAGGTCCCAGCCTGCTGGAAAGTATCTTGGCGCGGCTGCGCAGGTCGAGCAGCCAATCCTGGCGGAATTCCTCGCCAAAGGCCTTGAGCACCACTTCCAACCGGCGCAACGCCACGCGCAGTTGATGCAGGCCATCGATCGAACGGCCTGCCCGAACGGCGGCGGCATTGGCGGTCAATTGCGCCAGGCAATCCGAGAGGGTGGCGCGGAAGACATCTTCGGGCCGCATGGTGCGGGTGATGCGCGCGGGGCGCGCCTTGACCGGCTGAGCCGGGCCAAAACCCTTACGGGCAAGCGAATGAATCGAAGCCAGGCGCGGATCGTCCATGCATTGCAATCTATGGCAACGCAGTACCGATGCAATACGATTATACCGGGCGGACGGGCAGCCCAGCCCTGCCGAGCGCGGCTTTTGCATCCCCGATCGTGGCGTGGCCGAAATGGAAGATCGAGGCCGCCAGCACCGCGCTGGCATGCCCTTCGGTGACGCCCTTGACCAGATCGTCCAGCGAACCCACCCCGCCCGAAGCGATCACCGGCACACGCACCGCATCGCTGATGGCGCGGGTAAGGGGAATGTCATAGCCGGATTTGGTGCCGTCGCGGTCCATGGAGGTAAGAAGGATTTCGCCGGCGCCATAAGCCACCAGTTTTTTGGCGTGCTCGACCGCATCGATGCCGGTGGCGCGCCGCCCGCCATGGGTGAATACCTCGAAGGGCGGACCGTTGTGATTGTGGCTGCCTTGCTTGGCGTCGATCGCCGCGACGATGCATTGGCTGCCGAATTTCTCGGCCGCCTCGCGCACGAATTCGGGACGGCGCACCGCCTCGGTATTGACGGAAACCTTGTCGGCCCCGGCCAGCAGCAACGCGCGAATGTCGTCCAAGGTCCGCACCCCCCCTCCAACAGTGAGCGGCATGAAGCAGACTTCGGCGGTGCGCCGGACCACATCCAGCAACGTACCGCGCGCTTCATGGCTGGCAGTGATGTCAAGAAAACAAAGTTCGTCGGCACCGGCGGCGTCATAGATGATCGCCTGTTCCACCGGATCGCCGGCGTCGCGCAACTGCTCGAAATTGATGCCCTTGACCACGCGGCCATCCTTGACGTCCAGGCAGGGAATGATGCGGACCTTGAGCATCAGCGTGATTTCGCCATCGCGGCAATGTTCATCAAGGCGCGGCCGCACACCGCCTGGGCGGGCACCGCAGTGGTGCGGCTCAACGCTTCCGCTTCCAACAGCATGTCCAGCGCATCCGCCAGTTTTTCTTCTTTCCAGCGATTGGCCTGTGCCTTGAAGGATTGTTCGCGCAGGAAATGCACCGGCGGACGCAGCTTTTTCATCGCGCCATCCAGGCTTTCGCCCCGGTTCATGTTTTCCTTGACCAAAGTAAGGCGCTGGAAATGGCCCAGCGCCCCGCGCAGCACCTGGTTGACCGAGACATCGGCGATCCACAGCCGCTCCAGCGCCAGATCGAGGCGGGGAAGGTCGCCCGCGCCGGCGGCATCGGAAGCTTCCTCCGCGCGCGCCTCGGCCTCATCGCCCATCACCGCCAGAACATCGTCCAGGGTGATGCTTTTGCGGCCCTGGGCATAAAGCATCAGCTTTTCCAACTCGCGCCGCGTCACGCCCCGATCCGAGCCCAGCCGCGACACCGCATAGGCAAGCGCGTCGGGCGCGATAGAGAAGCCTTCCGCGCGTAGCGTGCCCCGCACCAGCTCCCCCAAGTTCTGGGCCGTATCGGCATAACATTCGATGGCAACCGACTCATCTCGGCCACCAAACAATTTCGGCAGACTGCTGGACTTTTTGAGATCGCCTGCTTCGACCACCACCAAGGCATCGCCGGGCGGGTCCTCGAGGAATACCTCAAACAGAGCCGCCAGGTCGTTGCTGGCGCCGCGCACCCGCACCACGCGCCGCCCGCCCAGCATGGAAATCGTCGCCGCTTCGTCGGCCAGCCGCGCGGGATCGGAGAGAAGCGTGTCCTCGTTCAAATCTGAGACATTGAAGGGATCTGCCAGATCGGCCACCACGCTCTTGATGAGCTTCTCCGCCCGCTCCTGCACCAGCCCGGCGTCGGGGCCAAAGACCAGCGCCGCGCGCAACGCTTTGGGTGGACGATCGAGAAATCCGTCCGCCTGGTGGTTTTTGACGATCATCGCCGGCCGCTGAAATAGGCGCCCAGATCCATGCGGATGCGATCAGCCAGATCGTCGGCGGCGCGGCGGTCGGAATCCTGCTGCACCGCCAATGTCGAGTAAGGTGCGCTGGAGACGTTGTAAGAGGCGAGGCTGGTCTGGCTGCCGCTGGTGATTTGTCTGCCATTGGCGTCGGTCAGCACATAGGCCACGGTGAGCGCGTCGTTGTAGCGGGTGATGGTGGCGTCGTTCTGCAACGCCACGCCATTGGAGGCTTCGCTGAGCGTGAGCTTGAGGATGTAATTCTTGCCTGCGCGCCGTCCGTCCGAGCCCAGAAGATCGATCAACTGATTGCGCAGCTCATAACCGTCCTGTTCGGGCACCGGCTCGACATAGATCGAGGCCAGCTCCGGCCCCAGCCTTCCCCCGCCATACAAAGGATGAAAGCCGCAGCCTGCCAACACGAAACAGGCCAGAGCACCGATAGCTAATCCAAGTCGAGGCCCGCCTCCCCCGCGCATGCGTAGCATGCCGGTGGGAGAGGTGCCCGTAGCACCGCTTGCAGCGCGTAGGCGCGAGCTGGAGCGCCAAAACAAAGCTGCGAAGGGCGGAGGGGAAAGCAAAGGCTTCATGCGACAATGTTCACAATACGGCCCGGCACGACAATGACTTTCTTTGGCGCGGCCCCCGCCAAAGCCCGTTTGACGCCATCTTCCGCCAAGGCCGCCGCTTTCACGGTTCTGTTGTCGGCATCGCGCGCCACAGTCACTTCGCCCCGGCGCCTGCCATTCACCTGGACGGCAATGGTGACTGTGTCGGTCTGAAGCAGTGCGGGATCATGCTTGGGCCAGGGCGTTTCGGCCACCAGCCGGTCATGGCCCAGTGTCCGCCAGCATTCTTCCGCCAGATGCGGCATCATCGGCGCGGCCAGCAGCACCATGGTTTCCAGCGCTTCGCGCCGGGTGGCGGCATCGGCCTTGGGCGAGTCGGCAATGGCGTTGGAGAGCATATAGAGCTGTGCCACCGCGCGGTTGAAGCGCAGCGCGCCCAGATCTTCGGTCACCGCGGCAATCGCCTTGTGTGCCGATTGGCGCAGCGATTTGGATGGTTCGTCGCTGGGCGCGGCCTTGGGTAGCCCGGGCGCGGGCAAGCCTTCCGCCTCGCTCACCAGCCGCCAGATGCGCTGGACAAAACGCCAGCACCCTTCCGCGCCGGCGTCGGTCCATTCGATATCGCGCTCGGGCGGCGTGTCCGACAGCATGAACCAGCGGATGGTGTCGGCGCCGTAATCGGCGATGATGGTTTCGGGCGCGATCACATTGCGCTTGGACTTGGACATTTTCTCCGACGAACCGATCTCCACCGGCGCGTGATTGTCCTTGCGGAAAGCGTTGCCGCCTTCCTTCACCACTTCGTCGGGAGAAACCCAGCCGCTGGCGTCACGATACGTTTCGTGACAGACCATGCCCTGGGTAAAGAGGCCGGCGAACGGCTCCTGGACCGAGACCAGGCCCAGACGGTTCATCGCCCGGGTGAAGAAGCGCGCGTAGAGAAGATGCAGGATGGCGTGCTCAATGCCGCCGATATACTGGTCCACCGGCAGCCAATAATCCGCGGCGTCCTTGTTGACCGGCGTCCTGGCGTGGCTGTCGCAAAAACGGATGAAGTACCAGGACGAGTCCGCGAACGTATCCAGCGTATCGGTGTCGCGCGCGGCCGGACCGCCGCATGTGGGGCAGATGGTATTTTTCCATTTGAGATCGCGGTCCAGCGGATTGCCGCTTTTGGAAAAGTCGATCTTGTCCGGCAGGAGCACCGGCAGGTCGCTTTCTTTCAGCGGGACCACGCCGCATTTCTGGCAATGGACCATGGGAATGGGACAGCCCCAGGGCCGCTGGCGCGACACCAGCCAGTCGCGCAAGCGGAAATTCACCGTACGCTTGCCCATGCCGGCTTTTTCCAGCCGGGTGGCGACTTCGGCCTTGGCCTGATCCACCGTCATGCCGTCGAGGAAGCGGGAATTGGCAAGGCGGCCCGGGCCAATGTAAGCCTCGTTGCCGATCGCGAAGCTTTTGGCGTCGGCCCCCTCAGGCACCACCACCGCTGTGACCGGCAGCTCGTATTTGCGGGCGAAATCCAGATCGCGCTGATCATGCGCCGGGCAGCCGAAAATCGCGCCGGTGCCGTAGCCCATCAGCACGAAATTCGCCACCATCACCGGCAGCTTCCAATTGGGATCGAACGGGTGAGCGGCGGTGAGGCCGGTGTCATAGCCCAGCTTGTCAGCCTTCTCGATTTCGGCTTCCGCCGTGCCGGTCTTGCGGCATTCGGCGATGAAGTCCTGCAGCTTGAGATCGCTTTTCGCCAATTCCTGAGTCAGCGGATGATCGGGTGACAAGGCGACAAAGCTGGCGCCGAACAGAGTGTCGGGCCTTGTGGTGAAGACGTCCAGCTTCTCGCCGTCGGACAATTGAAACTGGAAGGTCAAGCCTTCGCTGCGGCCGATCCAGTTCCTCTGCATGATGCGGACTTTTTCCGGCCAGCGGTCCAGGGTGTCGAGCGCGGTGAGCAATTCCTCGGCAAAAGCGGTGATCTTGAAGAACCATTGCGAGAGCTTGCGCCGTTCCACCACCGCGCCGGAGCGCCAACCCCGCCCGTCGATCACCTGCTCGTTGGCGAGCACGGTCTGGTCCACCGGGTCCCAGTTCACGTCCGCTTCGCCGCGATAGACGAAACCGGCCTGATAGAATTGCAGGAACAGCTTCTGCTGCTGGTGATAATATTCCGGATCGCAGGTGGCGAATTCGCGCGACCAGTCCAGCGACAGGCCCATGCGCTTCAGCTCGGCCCGCATATGGGCGATGTTCTCATAGGTCCAGTCGCGTGGGCTCACGCCCTGGTCGCGCGCGGCATTCTCGGCGGGAAGACCGAAGGCATCCCAACCCATCGGATGCAGGACGTTATAGCCCTGGGCGCGCCGGAACCGCGCCAGCACATCGCCCATCGTGTAGTTGCGCGCGTGGCCCATATGGATGCGCCCCGACGGATAGGGGAACATCTCCAGCACATAGCATTTGGGCTTGTCGCCATGCTCGGGCGTGACGAACAGTTTGCGGCGGTCCCATTCCGCCTGCCAGTATTTCTCTGATTCCTTGGCGTTGTAACGCGCCATGTTGTGCCTTCCGATACGTGGCGCAAGACCCCGGGTCGAGCAGGCTTGGCCGTCAAGAAAAAAGGTTTACGCGCGGGGATTCAAAGTTGCCAGACGCAATTCGCGCGCGCGGGTGAGGATCGCGTCTTCCAGCTTGTGCGCCGTATCGGGACTGGGGGCGGCGTCGGTCCAGGCGGCGCCGTTGCGGGTCTGGCGGAACACCACCACCTTGAGGCCGTCGGCGCGCAGATTGCGGTCGAGAATATAGATCGTGACTTTGAGCCGCTCGGTGGGCGCGTTGGGCGCGACATACCAGTCGGTGATGATCACACCCCCGAACGGGTCGGCGCTGGCGAGCGGCATGAACGACAGCGTGTCGAGCGCGGCATGCCAGAGATAGGAATTGACCCCCAAGGTCATCTTGCCCGAGCCGCCCGCGACAATGGTGGCGCCGGTTTCCATGTCGGTCGTGGTCGTACCGCCGCCGCAGCCAGCGATGAGCGGCAGCGTCAACGCGCACAGCAATACGGGCAGAATTCGCATCAGTTTGTTCCTTCGGCGGTGCCGCTTAGGGCCTAAACTCAATAATCGCGTGGCCGCGACGCTGGGGATTTTGGTTTCTGGCCAGGAGCGAGGAGCGATGTGGGCTTCGATAGCCCATGAGCGACGAGCGACGCTGCCAGGGACCAAAAGACCCGCGTCCCTTCCGGTTGCGGGAAAAATGGCCGACTGGTGCGTCGAAAGGCTCGGCCGTATTGCCGATACGCCCTGCGCCTTTCTCCTGCCATTCGGCCATTTTTCCTCGCAACGCGGCTCACGGGATTATTGAGTTTAGGCCCTAGGGCTACCGTCCACCCCCTGGCATGGGTCCGGCTTATACTGGCATTGGGGTGCCACGCGCAACGGCGCGCGCCTTGTCGCGGGCCTCGTTGTTTGGCTTATGTTAGAAGGACTTATGGCGGGGCGGAAATTTCAAAAAGGCAATCTGAGCCGGGCGGCGACGACGGCTTTGTATCTGTTTCTGGTGGTAACTCCCGCCTTGGCCGCGGAAAGCGATCTCACTCTCGATCCCTATGAGATGGCGATCGGCAACGCACAATTGTCCGTGGGCGGGATGGCGGCCGGCGCCCTGTTCGACGGCAATCTCAAAGGCCAGCCCGCCGCCTCGGGTGCGCTGAAAGTACAGCCCAGGCTGCATCGCGATTATGATTCCGGGCTGGTGCTGGAATTGGATTCGACTTTGGCCCTGTGCGACCCGCTTTCGCGTGGGCGCTATGGCGGCGCGTTCCTGGAAAAATTCTATGGCGCGATGCGCACCGGATTGGGGCGGGTCGAGATCGGGCTGACCGATGGCGGCGGCTATGAGGTGGCGGTGACAGGGCCCAAGGTGGATGCGGCGGTTTCGCTTGACGATCCGCAAACCAGCTTCTTCCGCGATCCCTCCACTCGTCACGCCGTGACAGACGTTTTCGCGCTCAGAACCGAAGTGGGTGCGTCGTCCAATTATGCCAAATTCACCTATGTGAGCCCGGCCCTGTTTGGCGCGCAGTTGGCGCTGTCTTTCACGCCCAGCCAGAGCCGTGAGGTCATCCCGTTCCTGCATCAAGGTCGGTCTGTGCCGGATCGGCAGGGCGCCATGTGGGAAGTGGGCCTGCGTTATTCCGACAATTTCGGTCCCCTGACATTGACCGGTTATGGCGGCGTTGTGGAAGGCCAAGGCGAATACAAGCTTCCCGGCCAGGAAGGCGTGAGCGATCTGGGCGCGGGCGTGCGCGCCGACTATGCGGTGAATGACGATCTCGCGCTGTCGCTGGGCGGCTCCTATCGCCAGAGCAACGCCTATACCTTCGACATCAGCCACAGCCAGCAGGCCGGCACCACGCATTCCGTGTTCGTCTCGGCCGACGCCACGTATGATCAATGGGTGGCGGGCGTGGAATATGGCAATGGCCATGCCGACGGCGCAGCCTCGCTGCCGCAGTTGGGTCTCAACGGATATCAGGCGTCGCTGGGCTATGTGCTGAACAAGAATTGGCAGATCGCGGGCGGCTGGCAACGCTTGGAGTATGCGCGCGCTTCGGGTCTGTTCTTCAATGGCGCGCCGCGCCTTGGGATGGACGCAGGCTTTCTGCATTTAAGCCTTCACATCTAGCTAGCATGGCGAAGCCATTGGCGGGAGATCGAGACGGACGGCCAAGTCCGCCGAGCGGCTTCCGAGGGCGTTCGCCACTCGAAATGGTCCACTGGACCATTTCGTCCGCTTCGCGGCCGCGGCTCAACCCGAGGAAGACAGATGGGGGCAATAAACTAAGACACCGCGCCGATCGCGGCAAAGCCGGCAAAGCCCTTGAGCAGGGACGCGTTCTGCGCGGTGACGCCGCCCAGCGCCAATACCGGCAGAAGCGCATCACGCGCCATCAACCGGCCGCGCGCTGCCGTGAGGGGCTGTCCCTTGGGATGGCTTTTGGTGGCGAAGATCGGCGAAAGAAAAGCGGCGTCGGCATGCGCGATACGCAAGCCTTGACCCGAATGGGCCGCCACCGTGATCACCCAGTGCGGCCTCAGCGCCCGCCAATGCGCCGCTTCGCGCGCCCGCTTCTCCGGCAGATGCAGGCCGTGCAGGCGGTCGGCCAAAACCGGATCGTCCGCCGCCAAAAGAATCAGGCCGCTGGTGTCCGCACGCAGCAATTCCGCCAGAGCCTGGCGACGCACGCCGTCCCGTGCGCGCAGGATCACCATGCTGCCTTTGGGCAACCGGCGTGCCGCCGCGAGGGGATCGGCGAGGCGCTCGTCGTCCGTCATCAGAACAAGAAGGCCCGCGTTGAGGCGGCTCAACTCTCTTGCTAGCTTCGGGCCTGTCATGAGCATTCCGGAAAATCTGGCCGCCATTCTGGCGCGCATCGACGCGGCGCGGAAGGCGGCGCTCGCACCTGCCTCTCGAACCCGATTGGTGGCGGTGAGCAAGACGGTGCCCCCGGAGGGCATCCGCGAGGTTTTGGCGGCCGGCCAGCGCCTGTTCGGCGAGAACCGGGTGCAGGAAGCCCAAAGCAAATTCCCAGGGCTGAAGCAGGAATTTCCCGATCTGGAATTGCATCTGATCGGGCCGCTTCAGACCAACAAGGTGAAAGAAGCGGCCGCCCTGTTCGATGCCATCGAAACGCTGGATCGGACCAGGTTGGCCGATGCCCTGGCCGCCGAGCGCGACAAAAACGGCAAGTGCCCGCGTCTGTTCCTCCAGGTGAATACCGGCGAGGAGCCGCAAAAATCGGGCGTGATGCCGAAAGAGACGGAAAGCCTGATTGCCTATGCGCGCAAGCTGGAGCTGCCCCTGATCGGCCTGATGTGCATCCCCCCGCTTGAGGACGATGCCGCGCCGCATTTCGCCTTTCTCGCCAAGCTGGCCAGGGAGAATGGCCTCATCGAACTCAGCATGGGGATGAGCGGCGATTTCGAGATGGCGATACGGTTTGGCGCGACCTATGTGCGGGTGGGTTCGGGCATATTCGGCGCGCGGGCGAAGGCTTAGCCGTTGACCAGCACCTTGTCGCCCGGCTGAACCTGCGCCAGCGCGGCGCGCAAATCATGCTCGGTCATCGCGATGCAGCCGGCGGTGTGCGGATAGCCATCCCGCGCCAGGTGCAGGAACACGGCGCTGCCCTTGCCCTGCACCACCGGATCGTCATTGAAGCCGATGATCACGATGATGTCATAGACAGGACTGTCCAGCCAGAGATGCTCGGCGCTCACCGGATAAGGATGCTTGACCAGCTTGTTGTAGTTGGGATCGCCGGGGTGATCGCACCAGCCATCATCCTTTTCCAGCGCCCGCGCCGGAAGAATGGAGCGCGGCTGCTCAAGCCGGTCAGCGCGCCAGAACAGGCGGCGGAAAGGATAAACGCCAATGGGCGTCACGCCGTCGCCTTCGCGTTGTTTGTGGGCGATGCCGGCGGGACCCACCGCACAGCGGCGGGGGCCAGCGCCCCAATCCACCACCGTGCCGGCCGGCGAATTAGAAACAATCAAATCCATGAATCCAGCTTAGAGCAGGATTTTCCCGGGTGGAAGCTTCCGGGAACTTACGGTGTCAAACTCGTCTCAACTTTCGGTAATTCCCGGCAAACATAAAAAGGCCTTATTCGCAAGCGCTGAATGAAAATCCGGGCGGGTGAGGGCACCGAAATTGCCGCCTTTCACGAAGAGTTGTGGCGCGCTAATTTGCGCGTGCCCGGATGGAGCGACATGCCCAGCGCCAAGCGCGTGCTATTGGTCGACGAAGACGTGGTCTTGCGTGCCTCTTTGGCAGAACAATTGGCGCGCGAAGGATCCTATGCGGTGATCGAAGCGGCCAGCGGCGCGGAAGCGCGCGGTCTGGCCAAGGATGGCGGATATGCCTTCGCCATCATCGATCAAAGTCTGGCGGATGGCGCGGGTGACGCCTTGGCGCAAGACTTGAAGACATCGGGCTTTGACGCGCCGATCCTGCTTCTGTCGGAGCAGGACGCGCCCACCCCGCCCCTCGAGCATATCGAAAAGCCATTCCGCTTCGCCGCGCTGCTCGCTCATCTCAACGCCCATCTGGGCCGCCACATCCCCAGCGACGAAACCCCTTTCGAGATCGGGCCCTATCTGTTCCGGCCGGGCGCCAAGCTTCTGATCCAGGGCGAGCGCAAAGTACGGCTGACCGAAAAGGAAACCGACATTCTGAAGTTCCTCCACACCGCCGGCACCACCGTGCCGCGCGAGACTTTGCTGCACGAAGTCTGGGGCTATAACCCCGCCGTCACCACCCACACGCTGGAAACCCACATCTACCGGCTGCGCAAGAAAATCGAGGAAAATCCTGGCGAAGCGCGGATTCTGCTGACTGAGGGCGGGGGCTACAGGCTGGCCTCCCGCCCTATTGTTTAACGGGCGTTAACCCTTTCGGGTCGACATAAGGGCATGGGGAGAGAATCGAGAACCGAACCGGGATGGCGCAAGTCCGCCAGCGCGGGGCCACGCTTTTTCGACGATGAGGACCGGCCCCCTCCGCCGCCACCGCGCAAGAAGCGCATCTGGCCCTATCTGATCTTGATGCTGGTCGCCTGGGCGGTGATCTTCGCCGCGATCTTCTGGGCGCATTTTCTTTCCAACCTTCCGCCCGTGCACGATCTTCTGGCGGCAGCGCCCCCGCGCGACGTCACCATTCTGGACGATCATGGCCGCATCATCGCGCGCCGCGGCCTTACCCATGAAGCGGTTGTGAAGGTCGAAGACCTGCCCGACTATGTGCCCAACGCCTTCATCGCCATCGAGGATCGCCGCTTCCGCGAGCATATCGGCCTTGATCCCATCGGCATGATACGCGCCGCGCTGGAGAATATGCTGGCAGGTCATGTGGTGCAGGGCGGCTCGACACTCACCCAGCAACTGGCGAAAAATCTCTATCTCGATCCCAACCGCACCCTGGACCGCAAAATTCAAGAAGCGATGCTGGCTCTCTATCTGGAGTCACACTACTCCAAGAACCAGATCCTCACGCTTTATCTCAACCGCGTCTATTTCGGCGCCGGCACGTACGGCATCGAAGCCGCCAGCGAGAAATTCTTCGGCAAGCATGCCGGCGAGTTGAGCCTCACCGAAGCCGCCATGCTGGCGGGCAGCGTCAAGGCCCCCACCCGCTACAATCCCATGTCCGACACCGATGCGTCACTGGCGCGCGCCGACGTGGTGCTTGCCGCCATGCAGGAGGCGGGTTTCATTGATGCACGTGAGCACGCCACGGCGGAAGCCACCCGGCCGCGCATCGTCTCCAGCACCGGCACCCCGGATTCGGGCTATTTCGCCGATTGGGTGATCGCCCAACTGGATGGCATTCTGGGACCGGGACGCGAGCCGGTGACGGTCGAGACAAGCCTCGATCTCGACACCCAGAAACTGGCCGAGCAGGCCGTAGACGAAGGCCTGGATACACAGGGGCAGAAATTCCGCGCCAGCCAGGCGGCGCTGGTATCGATGACGCCCGACGGCGCGATCCGGGCGATGGTGGGGGGCCGATCCTATCCCGACTCCAGCTTCAATCGCGCCACCGATGCCGTGCGCCAGCCTGGCTCGGCCTTCAAGCCGTTCGTTTATCTCACTGCCTTCGAGCGCGGCCACACGCCCAACGACGTGATGAATGACGGACCGGTGGACATTCACGGTTGGCGGCCGTCCGATTTCGAAGGCGAATATCAAGGCGAGATCACGCTCACCAAGGCCTTCGCCGAATCCTCCAATTCGGTGGCGGCGCAGTTGACCGACGAGGTCGGCCCGAAGGAAGTAGCCAGCACGGCACGCAGGCTCGGCATCGACACGCATCTGGAAGCGGTGGCGTCGTTGGCCCTGGGCACGTCGGGCGTGACTCCGCTGCAACTGACCGGCGCTTATGCTTCTTTCGCCAATGGCGGCGATCGGGTGAAGCCCTACGCCATCCTGCGCATCAAGACCGGCGGCGGCAAAATTCTTTATCAGCGCAAGGTGGCGGCGCCCGAACAGGTGATGTCGCCTCAGAATGATGCCGCCATGACGGGATTGATGGTCGAAGTGGTCTTGACCGGCACCGGCAAAGCGGCGCGGCTGATGGAGCGTCCCACCGCCGGCAAACCGGCACCACCCAGGATTTCCATGATGCCTGGTTCGTGGGCTTCACCGCCGATCTGGTGACGGGCGTGTGGGTGGGTAACGACAATTCCGCGCCGATGAAAAAAACCACCGGCGGCACCCTTCCCGCCCATATCTTTCACAGCTTCATGGAAGATGCCGAGCGCGGATTGCCGATCCGGCCGCTGATGGGCAGCCAATTGCTGGCGGCCGCGGAACAGGATGCCGAGACACCCGTGGCATTGGCCGGGCCTTTGACCGCGTCGATGCCGGTATTCTCTTCTGTGCCCGCGCCGGCTCAAGCCCCCGCTTCCACGCCCGCCCCAGCGGCCAAAGACCCGTTCCAGCAAATCCTCGACAGTTTATTCGGAAACTGAACCTGTCAGCGCGTCAGGCCTGCCTCTCCCTCGCGCGGAGGGCGCTGGAGGGGGAGGTGGTCGTAGCAGCAGCGTACGAGGGTAGCAGCGCTTGCGATGCGCCTCCCTCGCTTCGCTCGAAGAGGGTCAAGCTTTTCTAGGCTCGCTGACGCTCACCAAGAAACGCTAAGCCAAGACCGGAGGGGCTCAATTATAGCGCAGCAGGGTACGCCCGTGATCGCGCAGCCATTGGCGGGCGCGCGCGGTGTCGGGCGAAAGGGTTTTCACATGCGCCCAGAAGCGCGGCGAATGATTCATTTCTTTGAGATGCGCCACTTCATGCGCCACCACATAGTCGCGCACATAGTCCGGCGCGAAGATCAGCCGCCAGCAGAAAGAGAGCGCGCCCTGCTGGCTGCACGATCCCCAGCGGCTTTTGGTGTCGCGCACCGAAATACGCTGCGGTTTGGTCCCCAGCCGCGCCGCAAAATCCAGCGCACGGGTGGCGAACAATTGGCGCGCCTGGTGCTTGAAGAAATCCAAAAGGCGGCGCGGTGCATGCTCGACGCGGCCGCTCACCATGATGGCGCCATCCTCGGCCCAAACCGGCGCCGGCCCCCGCAGGACGCTGTGGCGGATGGGATGGCCCATGCCCAGATAGGGAACGTGCGAGCCCGGCAGCAAAGCCACGCGCTCCGGCATCCGCCGCAACTGGCGGGCGATCCATTGAGTCTCACGCCGCGCAAATGCCAGCGCGGGAGCGGCGCCCCCGCGGGCCGGCGCGGTGACGATCACTTCGCCGGTGCCGGGATGCACGCGCAAAACAATGCGGCGGGCGCGGGAATTGAGCTTGACCGAAACCGCGACATCCGTGCCATCGACCGCCAACAATTCGCGCGCGGCCACCGCTCGCTTTTCGCCGCGCTTGGCTTTAGGCTTGGCCCTAAACAAGGACTTCAACATGTCAGAACGTCCACGCTTCCATCTTGCGTTTCCGGTGCGCGACCTTTCGGAGGCCCGCGCATTCTACGGCGATCTGCTCGGCTGTCCCGAAGGCCGCTCGAGCGATGACTGGGTCGATTTCGACTTTTTCGGCCATCAGATCGTGGCCCATTTAAGCCCGAACGAGGTCGGACACAAAGCACATAATGATGTCGACGGCGATCAAGTGCCGGTGCGCCATTTCGGCACCATTCTTTCCATGACGGAATGGAAGAGATTGGCGGCACGCCTGACGGAACGAAAAGTTGATTTCATTATTGAGCCGGGAATCCGATTCGAAGGCTTGCCGGGCGAACAGGCGACGTTTTTTTTCCTCGATCCTTCGGGCAACGCGCTGGAGTTCAAGGCTTTCCATGACGATTCCGCCATTTTTGCGCGCTGACCGCATTGCCATCGCGGTGGGGGCCGGCGGCGCCTGCCTGCTCTTGGGCGCGTTGGGCTTTCAATATATCGGCGGCATCGCGCCGTGTGAGATGTGCCACTGGCAGCGCTGGGCGCATATCGCGGCGGCTTTGACAGGCATAGTGGGCGGCTTAACGGTGAAACGCGAATCGACCGCGCGCACTTTGGCCTGGACCGCGATCGCCTGTGTGCTGGTATCAGGACTGATCGGCGCCTATCAGACCGGCACCGAATATCACATCCTGCCGGGTCCGGCGGCTTGCACCGGGCATCGCTATATCCTGGGCAGCAACATGCCGCCGCCGGAAGTGCAATGCGATGTGGTCACCTGGTCGCTGTTCGGACTTTCGATGGCCTCCTACAACGCACTTTGCTCGTTCCTGATCGTGGCGCTGGGGGCGCTGGGACTGTCAAAGGAGGCCGCCGCGTCGCGCGAATGGCAAAACAGTGCCGCGTAAACTGAGACCCAAAGCTCCTGGTGGAAGTCTCGATACCGAAACCATAATTCGGGTGGATCATGCCGGCGAATATGGCGCGGTGAGGATTTATGAAGGCCAGCTTGCGGTCCTGGGCAAGCGCAGCGCCGCCTCGTCCATCCGCCACATGGCGGAGCAGGAACAGCGCCATCTCAAGACGTTCGACCGGCTGGTGAATGAACGCAAAGTGCGGCCCACCGCGCTGGAGCCTTTGTGGCGGGTGGCGGGCTACGCGCTGGGCGTGGGTACGGCGCTGATGGGCGAGAAGGCTGCCTTCGCCTGCACCGCAGCGGTGGAAGAGGCAATCGATGCCCATTATGCCCAGCAGCTCGATGAGCTGGGCGACCGGGATCCCGAACTGAAAAACACCGTGGAAGATTTCCGCGCCGACGAAGCGGCGCATCGCCAATTGGCGTTGGATCATGGCGCGGAGCAGGCGCCCGGTTATCGGTTGTTGAGTGAAGCGATAAAGGCCGGTTGCAGAGTGGCGATCAAGCTTTCAGAAAAAATCTGACGGCTTACGGCTCCAACTCCGAATCCCAATACAAATAATCCGCCCAGCTTTCATGCAGATAGTTCGGCGGGAATTTGCGCCCGCGTTCGCGCAATTCGGTGACGGTGGGCTGATGCGGGCGCTGACGGGGATGCATGCCGGCCTGGGACGGAAGCCGGCCGCCCTTCAAGAGATTGCAGGGGCTGCAGGCGGTGATGACATTCTCCCAGGTGGTGCGGCCACCCCTGGAGCGCGGGATCAGATGATCGAAAGTGAGGTCCCTGGGATCGCCGCAATATTGGCATTCGAAGCGGTCGCGCAGAAAGACGTTGAACCGGGTGAAAGCCGGATGGCGCGCGGGCTTGATATAGGTCTTGAGCGACACCACCGAGGGCAGCTTCATTTCCAGCCGCGCCGAGCGCACCACCCGGTCATACTCTTCCAGGATGTTCACCCGTTCCAGGAACACCGCCTTGATCGTGTCCTGCCAGGACCAGAGCGACAGCGGGTAGTAGCTCAGGGGCCGGTAATCGGCATTGAGCACCAGCGCCGGGCAATTGCTGGCGGAACGCAGGGGGGCTAACACGGCCGAGATCCTGTGAAGACGGCGTCTCCTCTCGCTGTTGGCTGATAGTAAATGCGATTCGAGTCCATCCTCAAGCCGGGGGAATCATCCGCCCCAAGGTGCATGGAGAATGTGACAGAAGTGGCTCACAGCGGGCATGAGAACGGTCCCTCCATCCTGAGCCGGCCCGCGAGTGCCAACGAAAGGAAGTTTCCTGCCAGGGAAAGGCCCTTTTCGTCGATGCCGTGTCCTATGCCGGGGGCCAGATGCCATTGCACGGCAAGGCCCATGGCGCCCAGGCTGGTGGCGGCGGCGAACATCGCGCCTGCGGGAATCACGTCGTCAGCGCTGCCATGGGTGAGAAGGATGGGCGGCCTGTGACCTTCCGCAGGCGGAGGATCGGCCAGGAGCCCGGAAAATCCCACCACCGCAGCGACGCAGCGTCGCAGTCCCAGATGCAGGGCCAACATCGCCCCCTGACTGAACCCAGCCAGCACCAACCGCTCGGCAGGAAGGCCCAGTTTCGCCAGTTCGGCGTCCAGGAATTCACCGATGCGCGGGGCAGCCAGCGCGACGCCGCCCCGCATCTCATGGGGATCGAGCCGGGCAACGGGAAACCACTGAAATCCGGAAGGCGCCCCGGGCACCCGGTCGGGCGCATGGGGCGCGACAAAAGCCGCGCCCGGGAGCAGCTTTTGCCAATGCGGCACAAGACCGATCAGGTCGTTGCCGTCGGCGCCATAGCCATGGAGCAGCACCACCAGCTCGGTGGCGTTGCCATTCAAAGGCGGCACGCGCGGACCTGAAAGCATCAAACGGAATGCCTTAGATTACTTCCATGATCGTTACACGCTTCGCCCCCTCGCCGACAGGGTATCTCCATCTGGGCCATGCCTTTGCCGCTTTGACCGCGGCGCGGGCCGGCGAACGCTTTTTGTTGCGCATTGAGGATTTGGACAAGGAGAGAGCGCGGGAAGAATTTGTCACCGCGATCTTTGAGGATCTGAGATGGCTGGGGCTGACCTGGGAAGAGCCGGTGATGCGCCAATCCCTGCGCGCCGCGGCCTATGACAAAGCGCTCACGCGGTTGGAGCCTTTCACCTATCCCTGTTTCTGCACCCGCAAGGAGATCGCAGGGGAGATTGCGCGCGCGGGAGAAGCTCCGCACGGGCAGATGGGTCCGGATGGTCCGCTTTATCCGGGTACTTGTCGCCATCTCTCAAGCGCGCAACGAGAAGCGCGCATCGGCGCCGGCGATCCCTTTGCGTTGAGGCTCGACGCGGCCAAGGCCGCGGCGGCGGCCGGACCGCTCAGCTTCAGCGAGGATGGGCACGCCCGTGCCGTCGATCCGTTGCTGTTCGGCGACGTGGTCCTGGCGCGCAAGGGCCTCCCCGCCGCCTATCACCTGGCCGTGGTGGTGGACGATGCCGGGCAGGGCGTCACCTTGGTCACGCGCGGCGAAGATTTGCTTCCCGCCACCCATGCGCAGCGCCTGCTTCAGCAATTGCTGGGCTATCCCGCCCCGGCTTATGCCCACCATCGCCTGATCCTGGACCGGGACGGGCGAAAATTCTCAAAGCGGGATCGCGCCGTGACATTGCGGGCGCTACGCGCCGAAGGTCTTACGCCGGCCGGGCTGGAAGCGCTGTTTTGACTGTGATCGTCCGGCGCGCGACGACGGCAAGAGTGAGCATATGGCTGCATTCTGCCCCGGTGCCGCTTGCGGAGCGCTTAACCGGATCGTCTGGCTCTTCCTTATCGCTCCATGCTAAAGGCGTGGCCCATGGCCGAAATGCATGAATTGGACCGTCTCTTCGCCACCATTGCCGCGCGTAAAGCGCAAGGCGACACGGCCACATCCTATACCGCCAAACTGGTCGCCCAGGGCGTCGAGAAATGCGCCAAGAAATTCGGCGAGGAAGCGGTGGAAACCGCGCTGGCCGCCGTCTCGGGCGACAAGAAGCATCTGGCCGCGGAGAGCGCCGATGTTCTTTATCACCTCCTGGTGCTGTGGGCGGCCGCCGGAATCACGCCGGAAGATGTCTATGCCGAACTGGCAGCGCGCGAGCGTCAGTCCGGCCTGGCGGAGAAGGCTTCGCGCAAGAGCTAAGAGGCCGCCGCCTCTTCCTCGTTGGCCAGGCTTTTCACCAGGTCCAGCACGCGCTTGCGCACTTTGGCATCCTTGATCTTCATGAAGGCGAGCGAAAGCTGCAAACCTTCATTGGACGAGACGAATTCCATCACCGGGGCGCCGGCCAGACTGTCGGACGCAGCACCCACGCCGTCGTAGAAAAAATACACCGGCACATCCAGGATGCGGGCAATCTCGAATAGCCGACCGGCGCCGATCCGGTTGATGCCTTTTTCGTATTTCTGCACCTGCTGGAAGGTAAGCCCCAGAAGATCGCCCAGCTTTTCCTGGCTCATGCCGATCAGCATGCGCCGGATGCGCACGCGGTTGCCGACTTGAACGTCAATGGGATTGGCTTTTTTCGTCACGGGCTCAAACGATGATTTGCCTGAAAAATAGCGAGAGCGTCATCGAACGGAAAGAATTAATTCCGTCCTCGCGGAACCCTCTTGCCCAGCTTGGCAAATCCCAATGCGACCGCTGCCAACAGAAGCAGTGCGAAGGGAACATCGCCGAAACGCGCATAGACAGTCGCGGGTAACGCGCGCGGCAAGTTCGCGTCGAGCGCGCCCATGCGGCCCAAATCCAGGCGCGCCGTGAGTCTTCCCAGGGGGTCGATCATCGCCGTTATTCCGGTGTTGGCATCACGCGCCACGGGCAGACCTTCCTCGACGGCGCGCACGCGCGCGATCAACAAATGCTGCATCGGACCGGCCCAGGGGCCGAACCAGGAATCGTCGGTAACATTCACCAGCCAACCTGGCCGATGATTTGTCGTCACTGCGCCGGGGAAAATGATTTCGTAGCAGATCAACGGCGTGACATCGGGCGCATGCGGCACGTGATAAATGTGCGGACCATCGCCGGCGGAAAATCCGGTGTCGCCTTGGGTGAGCTTGGTGATGCCGAGGCGATGAAGAAGCGCCGCAAAGGGAAGATATTCACCGAACGGCACCAGATGGAATTTGTCATAGATCGCGTCGACTTTTCCGCCCGGTCCAAAAATATAGAGCGAATTGTAGAAGTGCGTCTCGCTTCCCGACACCGCTGCACGCGCTGCCCCGGTGATCAGGGTCCGCCCGTTCCGGGTCAGGAGCGCAATCTGATCCAGCGCCGCAGGCGAGCGATCGAGCAGAAAGGATGGCGCCGCTTCCGGCCAGATGATGTGCGTGACCGGACCGGGCCTCTGGGAAAGATCGACCAGCCGCTGCCAATTGCGCGCCACCAGCCCGCGCACATATTTCTCGTTCTGGGGGATGTCCGGCTGCACCAGGCGCATGCGGACGCCCTGAACGATTTGCGTCGGCGTGGTGATCAGGTGGCCCGCGCCATAGACCCAAAGACAGGCGAACAAAAGGATCATCGCCAGCGGCGCAAACGGGCGGCGATGGCAGAATTCCGCCAGGGACGCACCCAGAAGGATAGTGAGGAAGGACAGGCCATAGGCCCCGATCAGGGATGCGCTCTGCATTACCGCCCAGGAGGCGCCCCAGCCATAGGCCGGAAGATTCCAGGGAAAGCCCGTGAATGCATGGCCGCGCACCCATTCGCCGGCGGCATAGAAGGCGGCAAATATCAAAAGGCGCGAAAGCCCGTCCTTCCATACCAGCATTGCCAACGCGCAGGCGGCGCCGGCATAAAGCGCCAGCCCGCTCGTCAGAAACAGAATAGCGAACGGCAATTGCCAGAGATGGGCGGAAGGATCGACCATGAAGGCATAGCCGATCCAATGCCAGCCGATCAGATATTGGCCAAAGGCGAAGCCCCAGCCGCACAAAGCTGCGATGCGCCAAGGCCGCTTCTCCAAGGCAGCGCCATCCAGCAGCAACAGGAGGACGGCAAAGCCCAGCAGCAGCGCGGGAAAAAATTCCACGGGAGCGAAGCCCAGAGCGGAAACCATGCCGGCCAGAAACGCCATGCCAACGCGCCGCCAGCCTTTCAGGCCGCGGATGCTCACGCCGAAACGATCAAGTCCTGCCATCATGCCGGGGGAAGATGATCATTCAGGCGGATGCGCAGCCGCTTGATGCGGCGCGGGTCGGCCTCCAGCACTTCGAATTCATAGCCGGACGGATGGGCGATGATTTCGCCCCGCTGCGGCACGCGGCCCACCAGCGACGCAACCAGCCCGCCCAGGGATTCGACATCTTCACCCGCCTCGGAGGTCGCCAGATCGACGCCGGTTTCGCTCTTGAAATCCTCCAGTTCGACCCGCGCGTCGGCAATGAAGCCGTCGGCATCGCGCTTCAGCGCCGGAGCCTCCTCGTCATGCTCGTCAGCGATGTCGCCCACGATCTCTTCGATGATGTCCTCGATCGAGACCAGGCCGTCGGTGCCGCCATATTCGTCGATCACCAGGGCCAGGTGGGTGTGGCTGGTCTGCATCTTGAGAAGCAAATCCAGCGCGCGCATGGAGGGCGGGACGAACAGGATCGGACGCCTTATGTTTGATATCGTTGCCGCGATGAGGCGATAGACGTTTGCCCGATCGGGCTCGAGCAAGGTGAGAACGTCCTTGACGTGGACGAGGCCGGTGGGTTCGTCCAGATTTTCACGATAGACCGGCAGGCGGGAGTGCTTGGCTTCACGGAACAGGCTCATCAATTCGGCCAGCGGCGTCTCCTCGTCCGCCGCCACGATCTGCGCCCGGGGCACCATCACATCGGAAACTTTAAGTTCGCCGAATGAGAGAAGATTGGCGAGCATCACCCGTTCCTGCTGCGACAGTTCCGGTTCGGTGCGCTCGCTTTCCTCGATCACCTCTTCCAGGCTTTCGCGCATCGCCGCGCTGGAGGGATCCTCGCCGCGCAGGATCTGCATCAGCCGCTTGAACAGGGGCGGATGATGGCCGTTGGTGACGTCGCTCATCGCGCCACCTCATAGGGATTGGTGATGCCCAGACGATGCAGAATCTGGACTTCCAACGCCTCCATGACTTTGGCATCGCGGTCGTGGGAGTGGTCATAGCCCGCCAGATGCAAAACCCCATGCACCACCAGATGGGTGGCATGATCGGCGATGCGCTTGCTTTCAGCCTTGGCTTCCTTGCGCGTCACACCCAAAGCCAGCGCCACATCGCCGTGATATTTCTCCTTGTTGGGCGCGGCAGGAAAGGAGAGGACATTGGTGGTCTGGTCCAGCCCACGAAAATCGCGGTTCAGGACTTTGAGCCGCCGGTCGCTCGACAACAACACAGTCAGGGAATAGGCGCCGCGAAAGCCCGCCGCTTTGGCCGCGGCGGCCGCGGCGCGCTTGAGCTTGGGCACAAGCCCGCGAAATCTGCGCCAACCGGGATCGTCCACCACCACCAGAATGCCTTTGGCGGTCATTTGCCGCGGGCACTATAGGCGGCGACCACCCGGCTGACGAGGGCGTGGCGCACCACATCGGCCTCGGCGAAGCGGGCAATGCCCACCCCTTCCACATCTTTGAGAATGGAAAGCGCCTCGTTGAGGCCGGTGGCGACATTGCCGGGCAGATCGGATTGGGACGGGTCACCCGTCACCACCATCTGGCTGTCCTCGCCCAGCCTGGTCAGCATCATCTTCATTTGCGCCGGCGTGGTGTTCTGGGCTTCGTCGAGAATCACGAAGGCGCGGCTCAAGGTGCGTCCGCGCATGAAGGCCAACGGCGCCACTTCGATCACGCCCTGGTCCATCAGGCGCGTGGTCTGCTCGCCCAGAACATCGAACAGCGCGTCATAAAGGGGCCGCAAATAGGGGTCGATCTTTTCCTTGAGATCGCCGGGAAGAAATCCCAGCCGCTCGCCCGCTTCCAAGGCCGGCCGCGACAGGATCAGGCGTTCGACCCGGCGCTGAAACAGCATATGGGCCCCGAACGCGGCGGCGAGATAGGTCTTGCCGGTACCTGCGGGTCCGATCCCGAACACCAGTGGATTGTCGCGCATCAAATCGAGATAGGTGCTCTGCGCGGGGCTGCGCGGCTTGGTGATGCGCGAGCCCGCGGTGCGGATAGCGCCTTCATGGGCGCCGCGGCCGGCTGCGGCGGGATCGGTGAAGCGGATCTCGGCGTCCACTTCCGCCAGGGTGATGCTCTCGCCCGCCTCCAACCTGGCGTAGAGCGCGCGCAGGATGGCGGCGACGCGGGCGCGCGCATCGGCGGGACCCGACAAGGCGATCAGATTGCCGCGCTGGCTGATGAGAACCGAGAGATGCTGTTCCAGGCGGGCGAAATGCTTCTGATGCGGCCCCGAAAGCGCCGCCACCAGCTTGTTGTTGCCGAATTCCAGAAGAAGCTGCTCGCCCTTGCGTGGGCCGGATTTGGCGCGGGCGCTCAAATGAGCCGGCCCCTGAGACTGTTGCCCATCAAGGCTTCAATGCGCACGGGACGGATGGCCCCGATCAAAGCGGCAGGCGCATCCACATGAACCGGCTGCAGATGCGGCGTGCGGCCCACAATCTGGCCCGTATTGCGGCCAGGCTTTTCGAACAGCACATCCAAAGTACGGCCGATCGCGGCTTTGTTGGCGTCGTCCTGCTGGGACAGCAGCAGCTTCTGCAAAATCGCCAGCCGCTGTGCCTTCAGACCCTCGGCCACCTGTTTCTTTTGCGCCGCCGCCGGCGTGCCGGGACGGGCGCTGTATTTGAACGAGAAGCTTTGGGCGAAGCCCACATCGCGCACCAGCCGGAGCGTGGCTTCGAAATCCTGGTCACTTTCGCCGGGAAACCCCACGATGAAATCCGACGAAAAGGCCATGTCCGGCCGCTTGTCGCGGATGCGCGCGATCAAGCGGCGATAGTCATCGGCGCCATGCTGGCGGTTCATCGCCTCCAGCACCTTGTCCGAACCGGACTGAACCGGCAAATGCAGGAACGGCATCAGCTTTGCGATCCCGGCATGCGTCTGGATCAGGTCCTCGTCCATGTCGCGGGGATGGCTGGTGGTGTAGCGGATGCGCAAAACCTCTTTGATGTCTGCCAGCGCTTCGATCAACCGCGCCAGCGACCAGGTCGTGCCGTGCGCATCGGTGCCGCGATAGGCATTGACATTCTGGCCCAAAAGCACGATCTCGCGCGCGCCCCGCGCTGACAACGCGCGCGCTTCGGCCACAATCCTCTCCGGCGCGCGGGAATGTTCGGGGCCTCTGGTGTAGGGGACGACGCAGAAGGTGCAGAATTTGTCGCACCCTTCTTGCACGGTGAGAAAAGCGCTCACGCCGGTGCCGGACACCGCCTCCGGCAAGGCATCGAATTTTTCCAGGGCGGGAAAATCGGCTTCCACCCGTTCACCGCTGCCACGCGCGATGCGGGCGATCATCTCCGGCAGGCGATGATAGGATTGCGGCCCCACCACCAGATCGACCACCGGCGCACGGGCAATGATCTCTTCGCCTTCCGCCTGGCCGGTGCAACCGGCCACCGCCACGATCATGCGGCCGCCGGTTTTTTCCTTTTCATCTTTCAAGGCGCGGAGGCGGCCCAGCTCGGAATAGACCTTCTCGGTCGCCTTCTCGCGGATGTGGCAAGTGTTGAGGATCACCATGTCGGCATCGGCGGGCGCTTCCGCCCCGGCAAAGCCCAGCGGCGCCAAAAGGTCCGCCATGCGCGCCGAATCATAGGCGTTCATCTGGCAGCCATAGGTCTTGATGAAGAGCTTTTTCATTGGTTTTTGGATTACCCCCTCCGCCCTTCGCATCGCAAGCGGGGCTCACGGGCACCTCCCCCTCCAGGCGCTGCGTGGCCAAGGGGAGGCGGGTCCGGGCCAAGCCGTGCTTTTCTAAGAAAATCAGAAAAGTCCAGCTAATGCAGCGGCTTGGCCCTTCCTGACGGTGTCCCAGGCCGCGCGTGCAAGGTCCTTGCGATCCATGACCTCCAGTGGAGGGTGAAATTGCACCACCACATCGAGGGGGCCGGCCTGCAAGGCCTCCCAGAGATGCGGCACCAGTTCCATGTCGCCATACCAGGCGTAAAGCGGACGGTTCTCCCGTCCCATCGGGATGCCCTCGCGCGCCACATAGGCCGTGGAAACCGGCTGCACCGTCACCTTGCGGCCCTGGTGCAAAGCCGTGTCCGCGGCGCTGAGCAAGGCGCTCTTGAAGGGCAGGACGGTATTGCCGTCATCCGATGTGCCTTCCGGGAACAGCACCAGCACGTCGCCTTCTGCCAATCGTTCGGCGATGGCGTCGCGCGCCTGACCGGTTTCGCTGCGCCTGGCGCGCGTGACAAACACGGTGCGCTGGAGCCGCGCCAGGGTGCCGAAGAACGGCCATGTGCCCACCTCGGATTTTGCGATGAAGGACAAGGGCGCCACGGCGGAAAAGATCACGATGTCCAGCCAACTGGTGTGATTGGCGAGCAGCAGCGCCGGGCCCGCGGGTGGCTTTCCGGCCACGCGAATCTTGATGCCGAACAGATAGGCGACGAAGCGGTGGTAGCGATGCGGAAACGTGCGCCGCGCCGGCAGCTTCAATGCCAACAGCAACCATTGATAGGGAATCAGCAAGAAAGTGACGGTCAAAAAGACTGTCAGAACGAACGCAGCTCGAATTGTTGGCATCAAAGCTTCGGCTTTTTGCCTCTTGGCACGCCGTACAATTCCAGGCGGTGATCCACCAGTTCGAAGCCCAGTTCTTCAGCGACACGGCGTTGCAGCTTCTCGATCTCTTCGTTGCGGAATTCGATCACGCTGCCGGTCTGCACGTCGATGAGATGATCGTGATGACTTTCGGGTGCTTCCTCGTAGCGGGCGCGGCCATTGCGGAAATCGTGCCGCTCCAGGATGCCGGCATCTTCGAACAGCTTGACGGTGCGATAGACGGTGGCGATGGAGATATGGGGGTCGATGGCGGCGGCGCGGCGGTAAAGCTCTTCCGCGTCGGGATGGTCTTCGGCGCCCGACAGCACGCGCGCGATCACCCGGCGCTGCTCGGTCATTCGCAGGCCCTTGTCGACGCAGAGTTTCTCGATCCGCGTCACCATCATTCTCCGTTGCGCGATTTCCTGGACCGAACTTAGGCGAAATTGCCGGGATTCGGAAGTGGAAGCGCGGCTTTCAGGACCACGGCATCCGTGCCGCCATAATAGGCCTTGCGCAGCCCCACCGGCGTGAACCCCAGCCCGGTATAAAGTTTCCGGGCCGGCTCATTATCTTTCGCCACTTCCAGAAACAGCGCGCCGGCGCCCAAGCCTTGCGCATGCGCCGCCGCATTCTGCACCAAGGCCCGGCCAATGCCTTGCCGGCGCATGCCGGGCGTGACCGCCAAAGTGAGGATTTCCGCTTCGCCCCCCGCGGCGCGGGCAAGAATGAACCCGTTCGCGTGCGCATAGGCGAACACACCGGAGCCTGAAAGGAGGTCGCGGATGAAATCCGCGCTCCATGCCTCGATGAAAGATGCGGCATGCAACACCGCCAGAGCCGCGAGATCGTCCGTCTGCGGATCGAACAGGCGGGGCATCAGGCAGACAATTTGGCGCCGGGAGGCTTGGCGCCTGGCAGTTTGGCATCAGGCGCCCTGAGATAAAGCGGCGCGGGCGGGGTGTCGGACGCGGGCCGCGTCATCGCCAATTTTCCCACCCAAAGCGCGTCGGGCTGGTGGATTTCGCTGACAGGAAATTCTTCCCCCAGCGCTTCCTTCACGCTGGGCGCTCCCGTGCCGCAAAGCCTGCATGGGCCGAAGCCGCGAATGCGCGCCAACGCTTCCTGGAGCGGCATCACCGTGGGAGGAAGGACGACTTCGCCCTTGTCCCACAACAACAGATAAGCCTCGTCCCGCTTGGCATCATGGATGGCGGCGGCCCGTTCCGCCCCGGTGGCAAACGCCATGGCCTCCAGAGTGGTTACGCCGATCAAAGGTTTCTTGAGCGCCACTTTCAGTCCGCGCATGAAGGCCAGGCCCACGCGCTGGCCGGTGAAGGTGCCGGGACCGGTGGTGACCGCCAGGCGATCGAGTTCAGCGAAATTCAGGCCGGCCTTCTGCATGGCGGCTTCCACCATGGGCGCCAGCGCCTCCGCATGACCGCGCGCCATCTCTTCGAACCGGTGCGCGAGGATTTGATCGCCATCCAGTACGGCGACTGAACAGGCACCCAGCGCCGTATCGACGGCAAGCAGTTTCAAAGTATCTTGCACGCTTCGTCGAAGGATAGGCGCGGATTGCGGGGAAACACACCGGCGGGATCGCCATAGCCGATGGCGCAGATGAAATTGGCCTTGATGTTGGTGCCGGCAAAGAACTCCTTCTCGACGCCCGCATTGTCGAAACCCGACATGGGCCCGCAATCCAGTCCCAACGCCCGCGCCGCGACGATGAAATAGCCGCCCTGAAGGCTGGAATTGCGGAAAGCGGTGATGCGGTTCAATTCCGCATTGCCCGTGAAAACGTCTTTCATTTTTGGATTGTTGGGGAAGAGATGGGGCAGTTTTTCGGCGAAATCCAAATCCATGCCGACGATGGCGACGGCGGAGGCCGCCATGGTCTTGTCCTGGTTGCCGGGCGAAAGATGCGGCTTGAGCCGCTGCTTGGCCGCGTCGGAGGTAAGAAACAAAATGCGCGCCGGCGAGCAATTGGCCGATGTCGGCCCCCAGCGCATCAGGTCATAGAGCGCCATCAAATGGGCATTCGAGACCGACTTGTTCTGCCATTTGTTCTGGGTGTGGGCATCGCGGAAGATAATGTCCAGCGCTTCGTCGCTCACCGCATGTGACGTCATGGAGAACTCCAGCAATCGATTTTGAAATATCAGACCGCCTGAACCGCGGTGACTTCGGGTACGTAATGACGCAGCATATTCTCGATGCCGTTGCGCAATGTCATGGTCGAGGACGGGCAGCCCGCGCAGGAGCCCTGCAGATGAAGCGAGACAATGCCCGTCGCGCCGTCGAAGCCCTTGAAGATGATGTCGCCGCCATCCTGGGCCACGGCGGGACGAACCCGCGTGTCGATCAATTCCCGGATCTGCGCCACCACTTCGGGGTCGCCTTCGCCATAAGACGCGCCGTCGGTTTCCTCGGCGGCGCTTTCGATCAAGGGTAGACCCTTGGTGAAATGCTCCATGATCACGCCCAGCAAAGCGGGCTTCAGATGTTTCCAGTCGCCATCGCGCTTGGTGATGGAGATGAAATCCGAACCGAAAAAAACCCGCGATACTTCCGGCGTCTCGAACAAGGCCCGCGCCAGAGGCGAGCGCTGGGCCTGATCGGCACTGGGAAAATCGGCCACCGTACTTTCGCCCATCACGGTGCGGCCGGGCAGGAATTTCAAGGTGGCAGGATTGGGCGTGGCTTCGGTCTGGATGAACATGGGACTTCTCTATGGTCGCTCCCGCTCGCGCGGACGCTCCGTGTGGACACCCCTTAAATGGACCCTCCCGTGACCCCGATCAAGCATACTCAGAAATCGGAAATCAGGCCCTTTTTCTCCCAATCGCCATAGCGGGTGGGTTCCGGACCCTTGGGGCCGCCTTTTTCCGGGGGCAATTGAAGCGGTTTCGCGGCGGCCCGGCGGCCTTCGGCCTCATGGTTGGCGCGCTTGGCGGCCTCGGCGATGCGAGCGGCAATTTCTTCGGGAGATGAAGCTTTTTTTGGCTGGTCCATGATGGCTTGACGACGACAGCTTGACCCTGGCGCCACAAAGCATACATCACTCCCGATAGCAGGGATATTCCGATGAATCTGTTCAAGACCACATTGCTGATGTCGCTTCTGATGGGGCTGTTCGTGGTGGTGGGCGCCTTGATCGGCGGCTCGATCGGCATGGCGATCGCGTTCGTGTTCGCGGCCGGCCTGAACCTGGCGGCCTATTGGAACTCCGACAGGATGCTGCTGTCCATGTATGGCGCGCGTCAGGTGGATGCGGCGAGCGCACCCGATCTGGTTCATATCGTCGAGCGATTGGCGGCGCAGGCGCATCTCCCCGCGCCCAAAGTGTTTATTTCCGAGAATCCCCAGCCCAATGCCTTTGCCACCGGCAGAAATCCCGAACACGCCGCGGTATGCGTCACCTCGGGTCTCTTGGCGCAGGTCAACAACGAAGAATTGGCCGGCGTGATCGCGCATGAACTGGGCCATGTGAGGAATCGCGACACCTTGACCATGACCATTACCGCCGTGATCGCGGGCGCGATCGGCATGCTGGCGAATTTCGCCTTCTTCATGGGCGGGCGCCGCAATCCGCTGGGCCTGGTGGGCGTGCTGCTGGTCACGTTGCTGGCGCCCATCGCCGCCATGCTGGTGCAAGCCGCCATCAGCCGCTCGCGCGAATTCGAAGCCGATCGCTCCGGCGCCGAACTCACCGGCCGGCCCATGTGGCTGGCGGATGCGCTGGCCCAGATCGATCACAGCGCGCGCCGGACTTTGAACGCGCCCGCTGACGCCAATCCCGCCACCGCGCACATGTTCATCGTCAATCCGCTGCATGGCGGGATGAGCGGGTTGTTCGCCAGCCATCCCTCCACCGAGGAACGGATCGGGCGTCTGCGCGCCATGGTGGCTGAGGCCCCGGCCCCACAAGCCGGTCCGTGGGGATGACCGAAAATCGCGCGGGGGATCGCGCTGGGTTGGCCGCGCGCAAGACCGCGCTTTCGATCCTTACGCAGGTGCTGAGACAGCGCCGCCCGCTCGATAGCCAGCTTGAATCCTTGAAGCTTTTGCCGCCGCGCGATGCGGGCTTTGCCCGCGCGCTGGCCAGCCAGACTTTGCGGCATTTTGGCGAGCTGGACGCCATGATCCGGCAGTTCGTGGAGAAGCCGCTTCAGCCTTACAAGGCGGGACCAGCGATGGAAATCTTGGCTCTGGGGGCGTGTGAATTGTCGATTCTCGAAGTGCCCCCACACGCCGCGGTGGATGCCGCGAACAATCTGGCGACCGCCGATGGCAAGGCGGTGCATTTCAAATCCCTGATCAACGCGGTGCTGAGAAGGATCGCGCGAGAAGGCGATGCCGTTCGCGCCGACCTGGATACGGCACGGCTGAACACCCCGGACTGGTTGTGGACGCGCTGGGAGGCGCAATATGGCGAAGAGGTTGCCCACGCGATTGCCGAGGCGCATGGCAAGGAAGCGCCACTAGATATTTGCTTGAGGCGGGACGGAATTCTCCATCCGCAAAGCGAGCCGCTCTTTGGATTGTCGCGCCGCGTGAGAGAGGAATGCCGAGTCGAGGAAATGCCCGGCTTCGCGCAGGGCGATTGGTGGGTGCAGGACGCCGCCGCCACTTTGCCCGCCACGCTTTTGGGCGAGGTCGCGGGCAAACGGGTGATCGATCTTTGCGCCGCGCCGGGCGGCAAGACGTTGCAGCTGGCCGCGTCGGGCGCCGACGTCATCGCCGTGGAGGTCGATCCTGCGCGCGCGGCAAGGCTGCGGGAAAATCTGGCGCGCACAAAACTCTCCGCCACATTGGTCGAAAGCGATGTGCGCGATTTTGCCGGCACCGCCCCTTTGGTGCTGCTGGATGCGCCCTGCACCGCCACCGGCACCATCCGCCGCCATCCCGATCTGCCTTGGATCAAGGGCGCCGCCGACGTGATGGCGCAGGCGGCGTCTTCCTACGATCTTCTGGAAAGCGCGGCACGCATGGTCGAGCCCGGCGGCCTTCTGGTGTTCGCGGTCTGCTCGCTGGAACAGGAAGAGGGCGAAGAACAGGTCGCGGCCTTCCTGTCCGGGCATCGCGAATTCCGCCATGAGCCCACAACGCCGCGCGATGTCTTCGGTCATCAGGAATGGGTCTCTCGCCAAGGCGATTTGCGCACCCTGCCCTGTCATTTGGCGGATCAAGGCGGCATGGACGGCTTTTATGCCGCGCGATTGAGGCGGTCATAGACGCCGCGGAGCGTCGGCCAGGAAAAGGGGCCCGGTTTTCCGTAGGCCGCGCGACCATAAAATAAAGCGAAGGCGGTTATAGACGCCGCGGAGCGTCGGCCAGGAAAAGTGGCCCCGGTTTTCCGTAGGCCGCGCGACCATAAAACAAAGCGAGGGCGGCTAAAGCCGCCCGAGCGCGTAGGCAATCGCCAGATAAATCTTGCCGGTATCGGCGGAGAGGATGGACGAGGTGAGAAGGCCACCGCCATCGCCTTCGCGAGCACGCGCCAGAAGCGCCTCGAACTCGGCCATATAGGCGTTCGCCGAAGCGTGAAAATTCTCGTCCTCGCGATAAAGCGTGGTGATGCGGTCGATGGCTTCATTGTCGATCGCACCGGCCAGATTGCGCGCGAACACGGCGCGGTCGCCTGCCAAATAGCGTTTCCACTCATCGCTGCCGGGCGCGGCTTCGCTGCTGATCGCTTCCAGATCCACCGCCATGTCGGCCAGCGCCAGTTGCAGCGCGCCCATGGCCGCAGCGCTACCTTGGGATAGTTCACGGCCTTCGCTGTTCTCAGCCGCCGCCAGCAGCGTCTTCATTTCCCAGCCTTTGGCTTCATTCTTGGACCCGCGCAGATCCGGCTGGCGCTTGGGCCGCTGGGTGAGTTTGCGCGCCAGGCCTTTGAGACCTTCGGGCTCGGGCGGCGCTTCCGGGACCGGCTGCGCAGCGGCGGGCGGCGCAAGCGGCCGCAGGCCTTGGGCGTTGCGGGCGTGAATGGTCGAGAGCGTGCGGGCCGACAGATCGAGCATCTGGTCGGTTTCGGCCTGCACCATCTGGCGGATGCGTTGCGCCTCGCCCTGCACCACGGTGGGAAGCCGCGAGACATGGCGTTCCACTTCCTCGATGGTGCGTGCCAGCACGCTCCTGATCTGGGTCGCTTCCGCGCTCATCTCACCGGCGGCACGGAGCAACCGCTCGCATTCCGCCATCGCCTCACCCACCAGGCTGCGGGCATCTTGCTTGGCCTGGGCGGCGCTTTCGCCGATCAGGGTCTGGGCGCCGGTGCCGGCATCGCGCAGGCCGGCGACCAGATTGGTGAGCACGCTGGCGGCCGCTTCCGAGGTTTCCTTCAACCGCTCGGCCTCGCGCGCAAAGGCGCCGGTGAGCTGCGAAGCGCGGTTGGCGGCATTGGCCATGATGAGTTCGAGATGCCGTTCGGCATCGCCCGTCACCATTTCAAAGCGCTTGGCTTCACCGCCCAAGGCGCCGATGGCCGATTCCATCCCGGCCCGCTGCTGGGATAGCGACGCTTCAAACAAGGCGCTGTCTTCTTTCAGCTTGGCCAGCATGTCGGTCATGGCGGTGCGGTGTTTTTCCTGGCGCGCCAGCACGAATTCGGCGCGCGCCAGGGCCGCGTCGGAGACGGATTCGATCTTCTTGGCGTGACTGTCGAGTTCGACCGCAGCGGCATGGGGCGCTTCCGCGGCGGCGTGCGCCGCGGCGCGGAAGCCTGCCGCCTGCACGTCCAGCGACTGGGCCGCCATCTTGAGCGAGCCTTCGGCGGTTTCGATGGTGCTTTTCAATTGCGCCACGCGCCCGGCCACCGCTTCGCTGGCACGCGAGGCCGATTCATAAAGATGATCGGAGACCGACTCCAGGCGTTGGCCTTCCTGCACCAGGCGCGCGGCAATCGCCTCGCCGCGCACTTCGGCGCGGGCGCCCGCTTCTTCCAGCGCCGCGATCTGGTTTTCCAGCGCCGTCTCCAGTGCCCTGAGCCGTCCGAACGCACCGTCAAGGCCGGCGTTGAGCGCGTCGAGTTCGCGGCGGACCGATCTGCCCAGCCGCGCCGCGGTGCTGGTGGCCCGCTCGTCCACCGTGAAAAGCTGTTCGGCCGAACCTTGCAGGGCTTCGGCGGCGCGTCCCATGCGATGGGCGAAGGTCATCGCGGTACCTACCGCCATGAACAGAAGCGGGGGCAACAGGATCGCCGCGGCAAAGAGCGCGGCCTGTTGCAGTGGCAGCGCCAGAAGGCCTTTCTGCCCGAAATAACCCCAGAGATAGGCGCCCCAGATTCCCACCCAGAAGGCCGAGGCGGCGCTGACAAAGAAGAAGGCCACCAGGCCATAGCGGTCGGGCGCGGCGCGCCTGGGAAGCGGCCGGGTGTCGGCCCGCGTCTCCGGCACCTCGAGCCCGGAGGGGCCCGCATCCAGCATAACTGGCTGATTTCGCTCGAAATTTCTTACCATTTGCGGGCCATCGGCCGTGCCGCCTTTGCTGCTGGCAAGGATAGTGGAAAGGGTTGGTTGCTGGAAGGCTAACCCCGAGCGGGCGTGTGGTTTTAACCCGGTTTTAGCCATAACCGGCCGAAAGTTCCGGGACCGCCCTTATGTTGAGAGTAGCCATGGGCAAGACCGCGATCGATCTTGAGCATCTCGCCCGCTACACCGGCGGCGAGCGCGCATTGAACGAGGAAGTGCTGCGGCTGTTCGACGGGCAAATCACGCACATGGTAAGCGAACTCCGCGGCCTCATCGCCAGCCGCGACGGCAAGCGTTGGCGCGAAGTGGCGCATTCGATCAAGGGCGCGGCCCGCGGCGTGGGCGCCTTTGCCATGGGCGATCTGGCGGCTTCGGCCGAACCGATCAATCCCGCGGATGCGCACGCCGCCAAGGACGTGATCGCCAGATTGGAGCGCGAAGCCGAAACCGTGCGCGCCTTTATCGGCTCCTATCTGGCTGCTTGAAAATCCGCCGGCGCACTCATATAAGGGCCGCGCTTTCCCCAACCATTCCATGCAGTTAGGTGTGAAGAGCCTTGAGCGCGCCGATTGAGACAGATGTAGCCATTATCGGCGCGGGCCCCATCGGCCTGTTCGCGGTGTTCGAACTGGGTTTGCTCGATCTCAAATGCCATCTGGTGGACATTCTCGACCGTCCCGGCGGCCAGTGCACCGAGCTTTATCCGGAAAAACCCATCTACGACATTCCCGGTCTGCCCATCGTCACCGGCCAGGAACTCACCAATCGCCTCTTGGAGCAGGTCAAGCCGTTCGACCCGCAATTCCATTTCTGTGAAATGGCAACGGCGCTGGAAAAGCTCCCCGACGGACGCTGGAAGCTCGCCACCGACGCCGGCACGCAATTGATCGCGCCGGTGGTGGTGGTGGCCGCGGGCGCGGGCAGCTTCGTGCCCAAGCGGCCGCCGCTTTCCGGCATCGAGCATTATGAGCAGGCGGGCGACGGCATCGGCGTGCATTACGCGGTGCGCAAGATGGAGACGTTCCGCGGCAAGAATATCCTGATCGCCGGCGGCGGCGACTCGGCGCTGGACTGGACCATCAACCTGGCGCCGTTGGCCAAGACCCTTACGCTGGTGCATCACCGCGACGGCTTCCGCGCCGCCCAGCACAGCGTCAACCAGATGCGCGAATTGGAGAAGGCGGGGAAAATCAAATTCCATGTCGCCAGCGTCAAGGCGCTGCATGGCGAGCCGGGCAAGCTCAGCGGCGCGACATTGGCGGGCGCCGACAAGAAGGAATGGCATCACGAGGCCGACGCCTTCCTGCCCTTCTTCGGCCTCACCATCAAGCTCGGACCCATCGCCGAATTCGGCATCCATCTCCACGAGAATCTGATTCCTGTGGACACGGCGCGATTCGAAAGCCAGACGCCGGGAATTTTCGCCATCGGCGACATCAACAGCTATGCGGGCAAACTGAAGCTGATATTGTCCGGCTTCCACGAAGCGGCGCTGATGGCACAGGCCGCCTTCCACATCGCCAGGCCGAACGAGAAGCTGCGCTTCCAGTACACGACCTCCTCGTCCAGCCTGCAGAAGAAACTGGGTGTTGCGTGAAGATCATCGCCACGGACCGGCAAGGCAAGGAACACACGCTGGAAGGCCGCGACGGCTGGAGCGTGATGGAAATCCTGCGCGACGGCGGGTTGAACATCGCCGCGGAATGCGGCGGCGCCTGCGCCTGCGCCACCTGCCATGTCTATGTGAATGGCGATTGGCTGGAAAAGTTGCCGCCCCGCTCGGAGGGTGAAACCGATATGCTGGACATGGCGTTAGCAGTCGAGCCCAATTCGCGTCTCTCCTGCCAGATCGTCTGCAGCGAGGCGCTGGACGGCATCAAGGTGACCATCGCACCGGAGTAGTTCGCATGGGTTGGACGCGGGGGGTGATTGTAGCGCTGATTGCTCTCGCCGCCTGTTCGCCCGGGCCCCGAAAAGACGCCAGCAATGACGCCGCGGCGGTCAAAACCGCGTCACTCACCGCGGCGCCCCACGGCCACACGCCGTTTCCCGTGAATGGCTATCACCCCGGCATCTACCTTTTCCATGGCTATCGCTGTGGCGACGACTGCCTGCTGCATCAGAAGGGCTATCAGTGGGGATCGGAGCACAGGATCGCCAACGCCCGGGATTGCCCCGGCACGGAAGAAGAATTCATCGAAGGCTGCCTCGCCTTCGCCGGCATCGAAGGGCCGCTGGGCGAAAGGGATTTCGACGTGAGCTTCCCGCACATGAGCGGCATCGACTGAGGCGTTGACCTGATACGCGGCCCCTCGCTCGTGCTCGGGGCGTTCGCGGCTCAAAACGATCCTCCGGATCGTTTTTTGCCCCTCCGGGTCGCCGCTCACCCTCCAATTGACGACGCGGCAGCGATCTGGAACAGTCGGGTTTGGGGGAATTCGGGGGAATTTCATGAAGAAAACGCTTGTCGCGCTTGCCGCACTGATGGTGGGTTCGGCTGCGCCGGCTTATGCCACCACCGATGCGCCGCGCCTAAACGCGACCATCACGCAATTCGGTCATCTGCCCAAAGGCATGTATTTCGGCGAAGCCGCCGGCGTGGCCGTCAATTCCAAGGGTCATGTTTTCGTGTTCAGCCGCGGCGGCACCGACGGCCCGGTGTTCGGGCCAAAGGCCGCGCAGCTTTTCGAATTCGACGCCAACGGCAAATATATCCGCGAGATCGGCCATGATCTCTACGGCTTCGGCTTCGCCCACACGGTGCGGGTGGACAAGCACGACAATATCTGGACCACCGACAAGGGCACCGACATGGTGGTGAGATTCAATCCCGCCGGCGAAGTCACGCTGGTCTTGGGACGCAAGCAGGAATCCGCCGACTTCGGGCTTGGCCCGATCCAGCGCGTCAATCCGCCCCGTCCGCCCATCCCCGGCATGTTCCGCCAGGTGACCGACGTGACGTGGGACAATGAAGGCGACATTTTCGTCAGCGACGGCTACATCAATTCCCGCGTCGCCATGTTCGATCCCAACGGCAATATCGCCGGCTCGTTTGGTGAACCGGGCTCGGGCGAAGGCCAGTTCAACACCCCGCACACCATCGCGGCGGATGCCCAGGACAACATCTATGTCGGCGACCGCGGCAATGGCCGCATCCAGGTGTTCGACAAGACCGGAAAGTTCGAGCGCATCATAGACACGATGGCCGACGTCACCCTGCCGGATGACATTCATGCGATCCGCCAGCCACCCCGCAATACCGGCACGCCGCCCGCCAACAAGACCATCTCTCCGGGCGCACCCTGGGCGATCTGCATCACGCCGCCCAACAAGGCCGGCGAGCAGTTCCTCTATTCGTCGGATTCCTATCCAGGCCGCATCTACAAGATGAAGCTGGATGGCACGGTCTTGGGCACCATCGGCGCCGCCGGCAAGGAGCTGGGTCATTTCGGGGACATCCACGAAATAGCTTGCCCCAGCGAGAATCTGCTCTATGCCGCCGAGGAGTTGAACTGGCGCGTGAGCAAGATCGTGATTCATCCATGATTGTTTACCCCTCCGCCCTTGAGCGGCGACCCGCAGGGTTAAAACGATCCAGTGGATCGTTTTAAGCCGCGAACGCCCCGAGCACGAGCGAGAGGTCGCAGCTACGGCTGTGTATCCTGCAACAACAGTTTGTCGCGCGAACCTCTCGCTAGCCGGGAAAATTCTCACTAATGTTCTGCCTCTGAGCAGGGGCGGATGACAGTCGCACATATTTTTACCGTCGCTTTCCAAGGCATCGAAGCCCGCGAAGTGGACGTCCAGGTGCATGTGGGCGGTACCGGCGGCGGGCAATTCAACATTGTGGGCCTGGCCGACAAGGCGGTGGCCGAAAGCCGCGAGCGGGTGCGCGCCGCGCTGGCCGCGATCGGACTGGCGCTGCCCTTCAAGCGCATCACCGTCAATCTGGCGCCGGCGGATCTGCCCAAGGAGGGCTCGCATTACGACCTGCCCATCGCGCTGGGATTGCTGGCGGCGATGGGCGTGCTGCCCGCCAGCGAAATGGCGAACCATGTTGCGGTGGGCGAGCTGTCGCTCGACGCGCAGGTGACGGCGGTGGCGGGCGTACTGAACGCGGCACTGGCGGCATCGGCGGCGGGGCGCGGACTGATATGTCCCGCCGCGTGCGGAGCGGAAGCGGCCTGGGCGGGCGATCTTTCCATTCTCGCCACGCCGTCCTTGATCGCGCTGGTCAACCACATGAAGGGCACCTCGGTGCTTTCGCCGCCCACGCCCAAGCTGGCCGAGACGGGGCGTGCAGTGCCCGATCTGCGCGACGTGAAGGGACAAGAGAGCGCCAAGCGCGCGCTCGAAATCGCCGCAGCCGGTGGCCATAATCTTTTGATGATCGGCCCGCCAGGCGCAGGCAAATCCATGCTGGCCCAGCGCCTACCCGGCCTGTTGCCGCCGCTGGACGCGCGCGAGGCGCTGGAGATTTCCATGGTGCGCTCGCTGGCCGGCGAATTGACCGACGGCGCCATCAGCCGCGAGCGGCCGTTCCGCAATCCCCATCATTCCGCTTCGATGGCGGCCCTGGTAGGCGGCGGATTGAAAGTGAGGCCCGGCGAAGTGTCGCTGGCGCATCTCGGTGTTTTGTTTCTGGACGAGCTGCCGGAATTCCAGCGCGGCGTGCTGGACAGTTTGCGTCAGCCGATCGAGACCGGCGAGGCGGTGGTGGCGCGCGCCAATGCCCATGTGCGCTATCCCGCGCGATTCCAATTGATCGCGGCGATGAACCCCTGCCGCTGCGGTTATCTCTCCGATCCGGCGCAGGCTTGCTCGCGCGCGCCCAAATGCGCCGCCGATTACCAGACCCGCATCTCCGGGCCCTTGTTCGACCGTATCGACCTGCATGTGGAAGTGGCAGGTGTGGCGGCCAGTGATCTGGCATTGCCGCCGGCGCGGGAAGGCACCGCCGAAATCGCCGCGCGCGTGGCGCGCGCCCGGGACATTCAACGTGCCCGGTTCGAAGGTGAATCCGCACGCACCA
>Ga0134125_10000637_pt1 | contig 46397 bp, 33 predicted proteins | sample KB31751_FD_96464 | JGI IMG/M metagenome (GOLD analysis project Ga0134125, IMG submission 96464) | Terrestrial soil microbial communities with excess Nitrogen fertilizer from Kellogg Biological Station, Michigan, USA - KB3-175-1 | ecosystem: Environmental > Terrestrial > Soil > Unclassified ...
CAATAATCCAATAATCCTTTTAAAACCAAATGCTATGAAAAAATTAAACTTGCTTCTTTTAGCAATGCTTGCAGGAATTATAACGCAAGCACAATCGCTTACCGTTTCGGCGAGCGTAGTTCAGAATGTAAGCTGTTACGGCGGAAGTAACGGCCTTGCAACCTGCTCCCCTTCAGGCGGGACAGCACCCTATACATATCTTTGGTTAGCGGGCGGGCAAACCACTCAGCAAGCCGTCCATTTAGTTGCCGCTACATATACGGTTAGGGTAACGGACCATGTTGGAAATACAGCTTCTGCATCAGCAACAATAACCCAACCTGCTACACCCTTAAGTATAACTGCATCAGCCAAATATAATAGTATATGTGCATTGCAGTCAGATTCTCTGTACGCATCAGGAAGTGGCGGAACTATTCCTTACAGTTATTTGTGGAATGGTCCGATAGCAGATATAAGCTGTCCTACCTGTCAAAATACCAATGCCTATCCTTATGGTGCAGCGTATGTGGTAACGGCTGTGAATGATGCCAATGGATGTACGGCAAGTGCCTCTGTATTAATAACTGTTCATCCATTACCATTAGTTTCCATTGCCGGACCTCTGTCCCCTGTTACCAGCTTCAATAATGACACTTTAATAGCCATCTCACCCGGTGCTTCTTCATATCTATGGAGCAATTCGGCCACAACAAGTGCTATTATTGTATCTCCAGTAGTAACTACCACTTATAGCATTACCACAACTAATATGTACGGGTGTACGGACACAAATCATTATACGGTAACTCCCAACAGCAGCGGCAATGGAAAAACAAGCGGCACAGCGATTGTCGTTTCGCCCAGCACCAATATTACTACTATTTCTTACTCAAGCGGAGATAGTGTAGTGTGGTTTAGTTTCGTAGCCGCAGACAGCAATAATCAGATTATCGCGAACAGTAATTACCTCTCTGAACCAGTGCCGCATGTGCATAGACTTACATTGTACGACAACTCACTCCACATGATTGTTGATGAATTTATGCCGGATATAATTGGAGCCAATCAAATACGGATAGATATTTCGCACCTGCATCCCGGAAGTTCCTATTATGTGAGGGCATCGCGCTGCCCTGCCCATGCTAATATGGCAGGTTGTAATCCTTCATCAGCAGGTGAATGTAACCCAACTCAACGTTGGGATTTTCAAATGTGTTTCCGCACGGTCCCTGTATTTGTGCCTAACGATTCAGGAAATGAACCCCCTTCTGTTAGTCAGTTATATTATGAACATAGAGGACAAATTACAGATTTAAACAAAATTCCACGTTTTGATGTAAAGGCATATACGAATAATACTAAACCTGCTGTTTTTTGTTCTGATTCTACTGTGTCTTTTGTTTATCAGTATTTATCACAAAAGAAATCGGCCATTGATACAGTGCAACGGGTAGACATGGTATTAACGGGGGCTTCCGTACAACCGTCCCAACCAGTATTTAAAATGGATGAGGATTCGGGTGCGGGCTACCTTAACTACTTCTTAGGCTTTGTTCCGAACGGCGTTCCTAAAATAGAAGGCTATTCGAGATTGGTGTATAAGAACGTATACCCGAATGTAGATATGCAAGTATACAGTAATGAGGACGGAACTAAATTCTATTTTGTCTGCAATCCCGGCAGTGGAGGTTTACCAAGTGGTAACCCTGCCGATATTGAATTGCAATTTAAAGGAGCAAGTTCTGTAAGTGTTACAGGTAGTGGTGGCTTGAATGTGGTCACTGAATTAGGGACCCTTTCCTTTGCACCTGGCTTTGCCTATACAGATTCATTAGGCATTATTAAGCCCAAAAGCTGGCAGCCTTACTTTATAGCGGTTAATTCAAATACAGTGAAGTTTAACACCGGTGCCTATAATGCGGCGGAACCACTTATTATACGCTTTGACAGAGGCCACAAAGTAAATATTTTTTATCCTGCAATAGCAAATTTAGATTGGAGCACTTATTTTGGAGGAGCCGATGAACAAAGCCTATTCAATGATGTATGTTCTGATAAAAAAGGAGAAATTTATGCGACAGGATCCACACAAAGTTTGTTTTATCCTGTTACAATAGGAGTAGTTCAAGACAGTTTATCCGGCCTAAATTCAAATTCATTAGATGCCTGTGTTGCAAAATTTGATACGTTAGACAAAAGAGAATGGGCTACTTATTTTGGTGGAAGTGATAATGAGTTTACGTACGGTATAAAAACAGATGTATCTGGGAATATTTATATCACAGGAAATACACTTTCATTTGACCTTCCTGCTGCCTCAGCCCCCTCATCGCCTCTTAATTATGTTCAGTCTGGGCTTGCCTCTTTTAATGGTAATGGAAACGCGTTTATTGCTATGTTTAGCAATAATGGTACAAAAACCTATTGGACTACTTATTACGGTGGGATGTTTGGAGGGGAGCAAGGTAACCATATTACTATAGATGGAGATACGAATATCTATATAGTCGGTAGTAAGGTAAATGGAGCACAGGTTAGTCATTTTCCCTTATTGAAAAGTGCTAAGGTCGGTTCCTATAATGATTCCACATACGGAACAGGATTTATTTTAGAGTTTAATGCAAGCCATGCTTTCAATCCCGCTATTGGTATTACACGAAAATGGGCAACCAGAATTGGAGATACTGACCACCTTCCTACCAGTAATTCTCTTTCCTCAGTAGCAGCATTATATGGCTGCACTGTAGATGCGAGCAATAATTTTTATGTAACGGGTGCAGCCGCTTATGGGTATACGAGCCCGACTACGCCTATTTATCCATGTAACACAACAGCTCCATTTGTTGATGCGGTGGTAAGTAAATTTAATTCTAATAACCAAGTTGTATGGTCATCTTACTTTGGTGGCAGTGAGAGTGATGCAGGATATGCGATAGATGTTGACCAATCAGGTAATGTTTATATAGCAGGAAATACAAGTTCGGACAGTGTAGGAACAGATATAGGAATAGAAACAAAAAAATTAGGTACAGGCTATTTTCAGAGGCATAATAAAGATTATCCGGGGAGTGGAAACGGATTTATTGCCGAATTTAGCTCAAGCGGAAGCCCGAAATGGGGAACTTATTTTGGAGCTACAGGACTTTTATACCCGACATCAATAGCTATTGATGCGTTTGAAAATTTATATGTAACAGGTAGATTGGTAGATTCAATTCCCTTGCCAGTAAGTAATATTGCGGGTACGTTTAGCCAATTGGGCTATATTCAAGGCAATAGCAACCATATTGGCGATGCTTTTGTTGCTGCCTTCAGCAGTGCTAATTCAAATCCTGATTATGTTTGGGGAACCTATTTTGGGGGAGACCAAGCTACTGGCATGTGCCTTACACATGTTTCCAATAATTACTGGCTTTATGTTGTCGGAAATATAGGAAGCGGTTATACACCATTAGTATTTCCAGCAGGCGCTTATTTCCAAAATACTTTCTTTTTCCAATTGGATACGTTAGATGGTTCTGCGGGTACTTCCTTTATTTCTCAATTCAATATAAATCCTATCGTAGGACCTGCCAGTGTTAGTCCTATTAATAGTCCGATTGGAGAAGTAAGCGTTTATCCCAACCCTACTAATCAAAATGTTACAGTACAATTCAATACAAGTCAAAATGAGAATGTTGAATTTATGTTGTATAATTTGATGGGTGAAATGGTCTATGATAAAAATGTATCGGAACAGGCAGGTATAATAAACCAACAAATAAATATGTATCAATTACCCAATGGCATATATTTGCTAAAGGTAAACGAGGATAATAAGTTTATGACGCAAAAAATAATCAAGCAGAACTAACAAAGGAGTATGAAATTTTTATTGATAATATTGGCTTTAATCCCACAAATAATAGTTGCACAAAATGCGCCCCAGGCGCATTTTGTTGCAGCTAATAATGCAATATGCGACAGTATCTATAATGAGGCTTACGCTGACCAATCGACCAATAATCCCACCAGTTGGAAATGGTATTTCCCCGGTGCAACGCCTGACACATCTACGCTTAAGAACCCTACAAATATTATCTATAAAGGATATGGGTGTTATACGGTAAAATTGGTAGTAAAAAATAAGTACGGTTCCGACAGCTTAACTGACAGTAATTTTATTTGTCTGGATTCTCCTCCGCATATAACATTAACAGGGGACCTTAGCCCCTGTTTTTATAGTACAAATGATACTATTATTGCACATGGAGGAAACCGTTACATTTGGATGAATGGGGATACTACTCCCTATATTGTATTCGGAAGTGCTGGACCGATTCTCTATTTTAAAGTTACAGTTTATAACGGCGCATGTTCCACAGATAGTACTTTCTATAAGGTTACTGATACCATGCCTTTGGTTGTATTTAGAGGCGATACTTCGATTTGTGTAGGTAACAGTACTACTATTTACGCACATAATCCCCACGCGTATAGATATGAATACCTATGGAGTACGGGCTCAACTACGGATAGTATTTTAATAAAAGGCATAAAAACAGGTACATATACCTATAGCCTTACCATAACCAAAGGCGGTTGCAAAGATTCCTCACAAATAAAGATTGGAGTTCACGATTGTACGGGGATAGATGATTTTGATACCCCGCCTACATTAATACAAATTTATCCCAACCCAAGCAATGGTATTTTCAATATCGTCAATGCGGGTGAAGCGAAGCAATCTAATTCCATCGTTGAAATTTATAATGTGCTTGGACAGCAAGTTTATCAATTTAGTATAAATTCAGGTAATACAGAAGTAAATTTGAGCAAGCAACCGCCGGGGATTTACTTATATAGGGTAGTCACACAAACGTGCAATTTGGTGGGGGAAGGAAAGATAGTGTTACAACGTTAACCACATTAATCCCCAACATTTATCTCGTTGGGTTCGTTTCATATAGAAACTGCATTTATTATGAATATAATTACTCGGTTTCTTATTGCTGGCTTATTCGTATCCCCTGTATTATTAATTGCCCAATCGCCTGTGCCCTATTTCTCCGCAAATGAGACTGCAATATGTGGTAACGTGTATAGTGAAAATTTCACGGACCAGTCAACTTACAATCCCACGAGTTGGAAGTGGTATTTTCCCGGTGCTACTCCCGATACATCCACCCTTAAAAACCCCACCAATATCTTATATAACGGGTATGGATGCTATAATGTAAAATTGGTGGTAATCAACAAATATGGCTCTGACAGCCTTATCAAGAACAATTATATCTGTTTAGATACACCTATTCATGTAACAATAAAAGGAAGTTTTGATGTTTGTAAAGGAGGACAGGGCTGTGATACATTTATTGTAAACAATGGAGACAGCACTTTTATTCTATGTTTTGGCATTATAACTAAAACATATAGTTTACATCTCCATAGGGGACCTTGTTACTTTGATACGTCATTTACTATTCATGTAGATAGTATGCCCACTTTTGTATTTAAAGGTAACACCTCTATATGTCAAGGGCAAGGTACTATCATTTATGCTTATAATCCCAGAGCATACCGATACCGATATTTATGGAATACAGGTGCCACTACCGACAGCTTGGTAACTGGACCATTATATAATTCTCAAAACTATTATCTCACTATTTCAAAAGGAGCATGTGTAAAGGATTCTTCTGAAATTACGGTAAATGTCCGTGAATGTACAGGAGTGGAAAATTATAATAACCCTCTAAAGGAGGTTGAGGTTTATCCCAATCCAAGCAGTGGTTTTTTTTCATTGCAATTTAATAGTCAGCAGCCAACCAACAATAGCCGAATTGAGGTGTATAATGTATTGGGGCAGCAAGTTTATCAAACCAATATATTTTCCGGCAATATAAAAATAGAGCTAAGTAATCAGCCGCAAGGAATATATTTGTATAGGATAATTATGCAAACGGGAGATTTGGTTGAGGAAGGGAAACTAATAATACAACGTTAAACTTTTAAAATGACGGATAGAGAGTTGATTGTAGACCTAAATACAAGTCCTCGTGCCAATGTATTAAGGTTTACCAGTAAAGGCAATGATATTGATTTCCGTAATAATTTCTTATATATATTGGTATTCTACACTGATTCAATAAAGCCTGTATATCATATTTTTGACGAAAAACACATAGCAGAATTTCTAAATGGGAATAATATTTTTATTGATTTACCTTTGGAAACGAATAAAAATGAAGTTGCTGTCTTTCTTTCTTCACCAACAAATATGGATTTAGATGAGATAGAAGTTATACATACCAACAGGTAATTAGATATTTCAGTTAAAAGTAGTCAACATTTTTCAGTACGTTACAAAGATAATATCTTTTGAATTGTGTGTACTTTTGTGTGCACTAAAAGAAAAAAGACCTATACGAATAATTGCATAAGTCTTTGATTTTCATTTGTCGGGGCGGCCGGATTTGAACCGACGGCCTCCTGCTCCCAAAGCAGGCGCGATACCAGGCTACGCTACGCCCCGAATCCTATCCTTTTCAAGGATTTACTTTGAAAAGGGGCGCAAATTTAACTATTTAGTGGTTCCCTCCTATAAGAATCTGAAATTGATGAAAAGAATATCTCGGGCAGGTATCTTTTTTACCTGTTTTTAATATGCCCAAACCGCCTATATTTGCCCATAATTTGAAAACTGCAATTGTATGAAGTTCTCCGATGAGGCCCTTGATTTAATTAGCCGCATAAAAAAGCGGTATCCCGAAGGCAAGCAAAAATCTGCCATATTACCGGTGCTGCATATTGCACAGGCTGAATTTGGCGGCTGGCTTAGCCCTGAAACAATGGATTATGTGGCTACTATTTTAAATATATTGCCCGTAGAAGTTTATGAAGTGGCTTCTTTTTACAGTATGTTCAACCTTACTCCGGTAGGCAAGTGCGTAATTGAAGTTTGCCGTACCGGACCTTGTTGGCTGCTTGGCGCAGAAGACCTTGTAAATTATTTACAAGATAAATTAGGTATAAAAGTGGGCGAAACAACCCCTGATGGCATGTTTACCCTGAAAACAGTAGAATGTCTTGCTGCTTGTGGCACAGCACCCATTGTACAATTAGGCGAGACCTACCATGAAAATATGAATATTGAAAAAGTAGATAGGTTATTGGCTGATTGTCGTGCAAATGTGAAAGAGCCTATAGCACACTGGAGTAAGAAACATATTAAAAAGGAACAGGCATGAGTAAGAAAGTATTGCTGAATAATATATCCGTTCCCGGAATACAAGGGTATGATGTATATCGTGCCAATGGTGGGTATGCAAGTGTTGAAAAAGCATTGAAAATGACACCTGATGCCATAATAGAAGAGGTGAAGAAGTCAGGATTGAGGGGCAGGGGAGGAGCAGGGTTTCCAACTGGCATGAAGTGGAGTTTTATTGATAAAAAAACCTCTAATCCGCACTACCTTGTTTGTAATGCGGATGAAAGCGAACCAGGTACATTTAAAGATCGTTACCTGATGGAGAAACTTCCCCATCTTTTAATTGAGGGAATGATTGTTTCGAGCTTTGCATTAGATGCCCACACATCGTATATCTATATTCGCGGCGAGTTATTATATGTGTATCATATCCTTGAAAAAGCCATAGATGAAGCCTATAAGGCAGGATGGCTCGGTAAAAATATTATGGGTACAGGTTATGATTTAGATTTATACGTACATCCGGGAGGCGGCGCGTATATATGCGGAGAAGAAACAGGGCTCATAGAATCATTGGAAGGTAAAAGGGGCAATCCCCGTATGAAGCCACCATTTCCTGCTATACAAGGTTTATGGATGTGCCCTACTGTGGTGAATAATGTAGAAACATTGGCAGCCGTAGTTCCCGTTATGAATATGGGCGGAGAAGAATATGCCAAAATTGGAATTGGAAAAAGTACTGGTACTAAATTAATTTCCGCTTGCGGACATATTAATAAACCTGGAGTATATGAAATTGAACTTGGGCTCCCGGTAGAAGAATTTCTGAACTCTAATGAATATTGCGGTGGTGTAAAAAATGGCAAAAAACTAAAGGCAGTAGTAGCTGGTGGCTCATCTGTTCCGATACTGCCCGCAGAATTATTTTTGACGACGGCCAAAGGCGAACCTCGTCTTATGAGCTACGAATCACTTGCTGATGGTGGCTTTGCAACAGGTACCATGCTTGGCTCGGGAGGATTTATTGTTATGGATGAAACCACAAGTGTAGTAAAAAACCTTTGGAATTTTACCCGCTTCTATCATCACGAATCGTGCGGACAGTGCAGCCCGTGCAGGGAAGGCACAGGATGGATGGAAAAAGTACTTCATAAAATATTGGAAGGTCATGGTAAAATGTCAGATATTGATTTGCTATGGGATGTTCAAAGTAAAATAGAAGGACGTACTATTTGCCCATTGGGCGATGCAGCTGCATGGCCGGTGGCAAGCGCTATCCGCCATTTCCGGAAAGACTTTGAAGAATATATTCAAAATCCTAAAAGCATAAAAGAAGTAAGCTATCTGAGCGATTTGGTAGAAACCTAAATTTATTTTATTGGTAGAATATTTTATCCTTCTACTGCATCTGCATTAATGCCCTGTAAATGCAGTACCGATCGAACCTTCCAGCCATAAAAGGCGAGGTAAGCAAAGCAAAATACCGGAACTATATAGGCAATATGCGCATTATAATTATCTACAATCCATCCTTGTAAAGGAGGTATTACCGCTCCTCCCAATATCATCATTATAAGCAGTGATGAGCCCTGTGTGGTAAATTTTCCAAGACCCGCAATGGCAAGCGTAAATATGCATGGCCACATAACCGAGCAAAACAAGCCACCGCTGATAAAAGAAAATAAAGCAAGTGTACCTGATGTGCATAATCCAAGTATCATCATTGCTGCTGCGGTACAACTAAATAAGATAAGTGTGCGGGCAGGTTTCTCTCTTCCAATAAAAAAAATGATGATAGCTAAAATGATAAATGGAATGTAATAAACATACTCCGAAATATCGCTGTGACGAAGATAATTTACTCCGCAAATAACCCCGAATCCGGCAAACGGAATCAAAACATTCATAATATTCCTCCACATTTTTGGAAAATTAAAAATAGTGAGCGAGCCTCTCCATCGGCCAATCATAAGGCTGCCCCAAAACAAGGAAACATAAGGTGATATTCTATCCGTGCTGATGCCCTTTATTTCAGGCATTTGCAGCAGCTTTCCTAAATTGCTGGCCGTAGTTACTTCCACACCAACGTAAAAGAAAATAGCGAACATACCAAACACCAATTGTGGATATTTCAACGCGCCTAAATTTTTCTCGGTGTGTTCATGTTTAGTAATAGGTGGCAATTTAGAAATGCCCAATACCAATGCTGAAAGCAGGAACATGGAGCAAAGCACAATCGACGGCATTTTTACGGCGCTGATGTCAGTATGTGGAGAGTGGGTTGTTATTTGCCCGAACAAAGCGAAACTGAGCAATACGGGACCAATGGTAGTTCCGAAAGAATTGATGCCTCCTGCCAGGTTCAATCGGTGTGAGCCTGTTGAAGGGTCTCCCAATGCAATCATATAAGGATTGGCTACAATTTGCTGCAAGGTAAATCCTAAGCCTACTGTAAATAAACAAACCAATAAGAACGGGTAAGAATTAGAATTAGCGGCGGGAATAAACCCAATAGCACCCACAGCAGAAATCAGCAGCCCGATTATCAATCCGTTTTTATATCCAATTTTTTGAAGAGGGTCACCTACAAAATAAGTAAGCAAAAAATATACGAGCGAACCTACAAAATAGGAAATATAAAAAGCTGATTCCACCAACTGCGCCTGAGTTTGCGTAAGGTGAAAAATGTCTTTAAATAGTGGAGTTAATATACTGTTGGAAGCCGCTACAAAGCCCCAAAAGAAAAATACACTAATGAGAGTAATAAGGGATGAAATGCGGGTATTATTCATAGTAGAATAAATAGGTAGTTGCTAAAAGTACATAAATAATAACTGCTAGAATGCGGATATTTTGATTTATGGAACATCAGTATTTAACTTTAATAAAGTGAGTATTTTGTAAATCTGAAATGCTCCGTAGGAGCTTTATCATAATAGAAAAATATGCCGATTAGTAATTATAAGCTCCATAGGAGCGATATTATCATTCAATCCAAACAGGAAGATATTTTTCATTATACTCTATTTTATATGACTTTAATAGCCGGATATATTCTTCCTTAAATGATACTTTCTTATGGTGTATTTCTTGATTATCTATATAGGATATTACCTTATCTAACTGGGATTGCGAACAAGAGAAAGCGCCGAATCCCTCCTGCCATTGAAACGTCCCTTTTATATGCCCATTTAGATTTATCCATTTTGAAGAACTTGCTTTAACATCTCTCACTAAATCTGAAAGAGTACAATTAGGTTTAATGCTTAACAGAATGTGAATATGGTCGGGCATTCCATTGATGGCATATACTTTTTCATTATTCCCTTTTACAATGCCACACAAATACTTGTAAAGCTCATCTTTCAATTTGTTATGTATCAAATTTTCTCTGCCTTTTACACTAAAGACCACATGAATATATAGTTGAGAAAATGTGTTTGGCATTTCTATCGCTCCAATGGAGCTTTGAATTGTGTATTGTATTGTTTGCTATTACTATTAATCCCCTTCGGGGAAATATTTATCTATAATGCAAAATGTATTCTACAATTAGAATCTCATCATCAAATTATTATTTTCCTCTCGTCTGTGCGTCAATCACAGCAATGGTTACCATGTTTACAATTTCCCTTACCGAACAACCCAACTGTAAAATATGTGCCGGTTTTTTCATGCCTAATAATACAGGACCTATGGCTTCTACATCGGCTAATTCCTGCATCATTTTGTAAGCAATATTACCCGAAACCAAGTTAGGGAATATAAGCGTATTTACATTTTTATTTACTAATTCGGAAAAGGGGAATTGCTCTTTTAATAATTCATTATTGAGTGCAAAGTTGGCTTGAATATCACCATCTACAATCATTCCCGGATATTGTTCATGGAGTATGCTGACTGCTTTTGAAACCTTATCAGGTATATCACCTTTCACTGAGCCGAAATTGGAAAAAGACAACAAGGCAATGCGTGGTACAATGTTAAATTGCTTTACACAATTAGCTGTAAGGGTTGTTATTTCAGCCAGTTCTTCTGCAGTGGGGTCAATATTCATAGTGGTATCTGCCAGGAAGAATGGTCCTTTACGGGTAAGCAATATATACATGCCTGCGACTCTTTTCACGCCTTGCCGTGTGCCTATAGTTTCCAATGCCGCCCTGATAGGGTCGGCATATTTACGTGTGATACCTGAAATCATGGCATCGGCTACATTGGTTTCTATCATCATTCCCCCAAAGTAATTACGCTCCTGCATAATTTTCCGTGCTTCAAATAGGGTAAATCCTTTTCTTTTTCTCTTTTCCCAAAAAGCTTCTCCAAAATGGTCACGCCTGTCTTGTTCTTCATCACTTCGCGGATCAATAATAGGTACATCTTCCAAGTCGAGATTATACTCTTTTATTAAAGCCGTTATTTTGCTCTTATCACCTAACAGGATGGGTTTTGCTATTCCTTCATCTTTTACCTGTTCGGCTGCTTTCAATATCTTATAGTGGTCGGCTTCGGCAAACACGACACGTTTTGGGTTTTCTTTTGCTTTAGAGGTAATGCCTTTCAATAGGTCGTTATCCAATCCTAAACGTTTGGTTAATTCTTGTCCATATTCCTCCCAGTCTTGTATGTTTTTACGTGCAACACCTGAATCAATGGCCGCTTTGGCTACTGCAGGTGGTACAGTAGTTATAAGGCGCGGGTCAATAGGTTTAGGAATAATATAATCAGGCCCGAAAGTGAGATGTCTTGAACCATAGGCCAGGTTTACCGATTCAGGCACGGGTTCTTTGGCTAAGCCGGCAATGGCGTAAACGGCAGCCATTTTCATCGCCTCGTTAATGCGTTTAGCCCGGACATCAAGCGCTCCACGGAATATAAAAGGGAAACCCAATACATTATTCACCTGGTTAGGATAATCGGAACGGCCCGTGGCCATAATCACATCTTTGCGTGCTGCAGTAGCATCAGGATACGAAATTTCAGGGGTAGGATTGGCAAGTGCAAATACAATAGGGTTATCTGCCATTCCTTTCAGCATATCGGGTTTCACCACATTTCCTTTGGAGAGACCTATAAATACATCGGCTCCCTTCATTCCTTCTTTCAAATCTTTTGCTTTTTTATCCGAAATAAAAAATATTTTTTCTTCTGTTAAATCAGTGCGATTTTTATCAATCAGCCCTTTGCTATCGAACATCATAATGTTCTCGCGTTTGGCTCCCACAGCAATATATAAGTGTGCGCACGAAATAGCAGATGCTCCCGCACCATTAATTACAATTTTTACATCCTCTATTTTTTTTCCGGCAATTTCTACTGCATTGATGAGTGCCGCAGCAGATATAATGGCTGTGCCGTGCTGGTCATCGTGCATTACGGGTATATCTAATTCATCCCGAAGTCTTTTTTCTATTTCAAAACATTCGGGAGCCTTGATATCTTCCAGGTTAATTCCACCAAACGTAGGTGCAATAGCTTTTACCGCCGCAATAAATTTTTCAGGGTCAGTAGCATCTACTTCAATGTCGAAAACATCAATATCCGCAAATATTTTGAATAGAATTCCTTTTCCTTCCATTACCGGCTTTGCTGCTTCCGGACCAATGTTACCCAATCCCAAAACAGCGGTTCCATTACTTATTACAGCCACTAAATTACCCTTAATGGTGTATTTATAAACATCGTCCTTATTTTCGGCAATCCGAAGGCATGGTTCAGCCACACCGGGCGAGTAGGCCAGTGAAAGGTCGCGTTGAGAGCTATGTGGTTTGGTAGGTATTACCTCTATTTTTCCAGGTCTTCCTTGGGAGTGATAATTAAGTGCGTCTTCGATGCTCGTAGTTGACATAAAATGGATTTGCGTTGGAATTCAAAACTGTCTCCGTAAAATTTTAGGGAGACGAATAGACAAAGTTAGCAAAGAACGGGAATGCGTGGTATATTGATGGAATTATGTGTGTTATAAAATGGTAGTTAAGAATACTTTTTAACTTTGCATTTTATATCCTTGTGGCAGAAGAAGAAAAAATAGTGGTGCGCACTATGGCTGAAATGACAGCCAGCGGAGAATTTCCCGAAGTATTATTTTGGGTAGGTTGTTCAGGTAGTTTTGATGACCGTGCCAAAAAAATAACTACTTCCATTGTACGTATATTACATAAGGCTGGAATAAAATTTGCTGTGTTAGGTACAGAAGAATCTTGTACCGGAGATCCTGCTAAGCGCGCCGGAAACGAATTTCTTTTCCAAATGCAGGCAATCAACAATATCAATATTCTGAATGGATATAACGTAAAAAAGATTGTAACCGGGTGCCCGCATTGTTTTAATACCATTAAGAATGAATACCCATCACTCGGCGGAACTTACGAAGTGATGCACCATACAGAATTCATACGCAACCTATTAGATACAGGAAGAATAAAAATTGAAGGTGGCTCATTCAAAGGGAAAAAGATTGTGTTCCACGACCCATGCTATTTAGGCAGAGGCAATGGCATTTACGAAGCTCCCCGCGAAGTAATTGTGAAATTAGACAGTATGCTCGCCGAAATGCAACGTACCAAAGAAAAAAGCTTTTGTTGTGGAGCAGGCGGAGCACAAATGTTTAAAGAAGCTGAAAAAGGAAACAAAGAAGTAAACATTGAACGCACCGAAGAAGCCATGCGCACTTCACCCGAAGTAATTGCCACCGCTTGCCCATTTTGCATGACTATGATGACTGATGGTGTAAAACACTTTAACAAAGAAGCAGAAGTTAAAGTCTTGGATGTAGCGGAGTTGGTAGCAAATAATTTGTAATATCTTTTTTATCTAATATTCGTAATTAAAGCTTTGGAAAAGCAGTGAGTTATCAGTTTAAATATTGGCTTATTCTTCTTTTCTCCATTGTTTCATTAAACATTTTTGGACAGGCAAAACCTATTCGCCCCAAAGTAAGTGTTGCTAACTTTGGGGAAGATAGTATGAGGGTTTTTGTAAACAAAATACAAGCAGACCCTATTTTGAGAATTTGTAATTCAAAAGAAAATTTAAAGATCATAAGTTATCAGGTAGTATTAAATATAAATGGTATTATATACGCATGGTGGCAATTCAATAATGATACGCTAGAAAAAGAGAAAATTCAAAAAATGATTGAAGTGCATGATAGCTTGCAGGAATATAATCAACTAATTATTAAAAATGTACTTTATCAAAAGCCGGATAAAAGTATCGATACAGCAAATGAGCTTTACATATGGCTATCAAACGGAACAGGCTGTAATGGATATTACGATATTGAAAAAGAATATTACAGAAATGGCCGGATGAAATTCGAATATTACTATTGCAATGACACCATTTCAAAAATAAAAAACTATAGAAAGAATGGTTCTTTGATCTGTATAAAAGATTACTATGTTTCAAAAGATACTATAATAATTACAAATTTTTATCGGAAAGATGGTAGCAAAATAATACATGAGAGGTTAGTGAATGGACAAGAGGATGGCGATTATTATATTTATTATCGTGATGGGTCGTATAGACTAGAATCTGAAAATGTTAAAGGAATACGGATTCATGAAAGGCTTTTTGATAAAAAAGGACAACTAACCCAAGAATCAACATATGATCCATCTGGGAATAATGGGGACTTGAAATATTATGACAAAAGTGGGAAAGTAAAAAAGGAAGAATCTACTAAATTTGGAGGACTAAAAGAGAAATTGGTATTTTAAATATATTCAAATAAAACTTCAATGATTTTGTTCGTACGCGAAATACAAAAAGAAGATATAGATTTCATTATCAGGTATTGGTTCAAATCTGATAGTATTCACCTAATAGGTATGGGAGTAGATTTAACTAAAATTCCAAAGGAAGAGGATTTTAGGAAAATGCTATCGGCACAATTGACTCAACCCTATAATGAAAAACAATCGTATTGCATTATCTGGCAGGCAGAAGGTAAGCCAATCGGACATTCTAATATTAACAAGATTATTTTTGGTAAGGAAGCCTATATGCATTTACATTTGTGGGATTCCGATGTAAGAAAAAAAGGAATGGGCACCCAGTTGGTAAAAATGACATTGCCCTATTTCTTCAAAAACATGGAACTAAAAAAATTGTACTGTGAACCTTATGCTTTAAATCCTGCGCCCAATAATACATTGAAGAAGATAGGCTTTGATTTTGTAAAAGAACATATTACTATTCCAGGCTCTTTTAACTTTGAACAACCTGCTAAACTTTGGGAATTAAGTTGGGAGAAATTTAAGATGCTGGATCTTTCATGACCCGCATTAATGCTGGAATACCACCTAAAGCCCTTACCGATCAGCATCTGTTGGCTGAACACCGTGAAATAAAACGCCTGCCTGCTGTATTTGCTAAAAATACTAATCCCACTGGTATCCCCAAGGAATTTACTTTAGGCAAAGGACATGTGAGTTTTTTTTTAGATAAAGGGAAGTACACCTTAAAACGTTATCAGCAGATTTATGCAGAGTGCGTCAAGCGAGGATTTGAAGTTACCAACTACAGCTTGAATTGGGAAGTATATAAACAATATCCCAAGTGTAATAAAGATTATAAAGAAACTCCCCAGGCTCTCGAATTATTAATAGCAAGGATTAGCGAAAGGTTATCTGATAGCAAACAGAAACCACGATATTATAAAAAGGAAATTACAGCAATAGATGCTATAAAATCCTTGTCGTCATGCTGAACTTGTTTCAGCATCCCAAAATGTAGTTTCTATACAGCTTGCGACTCCGAGCAAGTTCGGAGTGACTAAGATGCTTCATTATTCATTTTTAATTCTTCATTCCCTACATATTCCCCATAATAAACTGGAATGCTCCCGCCAACGTAAGCAGTAGCGCGATATGCCAAAGGAATCGTTTCCGTGTAAGTATGGCAATAGCGGAAATGGCAATGCTTACCTGGAAGAATGTAACTGCCCTTGATAATATCACATGCCTTTCCAAATGCTCTGCCGATTCTTTTTCATCTTTCTGCGCTTCCGCTTTTATGTTGGCTTGGTCAGATATATATTGATTCAGTTTTTTACGCAGTTTGGCAGTATCCTGGCCTGTGTTGGAGGACATCATCAATTGAGTAAGGTCATACTTCAATCCTTTTGCCTGGTAAAATGCCCATTGATCCGATGCCTTTACCTGTGATATAAGTGCTTCGTTGGAGTGATGCCCTGCCTGCAAACTGGATAAGGCAGCCAGCACCGCCATAAAAGCAGTTGATATGGCCAGGTAAACGGACCATCCTTTTTTGCCTATTCCTTTTTCTGTCTCTTCTACTTTTTCTTCAATGCTTTCGTGCAAATGCTCAGTGGGAACTTCGGGGTCATCCATAGTATATTTAATTGCTTGTAAAGTTAGTAAATTACAAACGTATATCTTTACCAATTCATTGGCAAGAGTTATCATATACACAGATGGCGCATCGCAGGGCAACCCCGGTCGGGGAGGTTATGGCGTTGTAATGATGTCGGGTAGCAAGCGTAAAGAAATATCTGAGGGTTTCCGGCTTACTACAAATAATCGCATGGAATTATTAAGTGTAATTGTAGCCCTGGAAGCCCTGAAGCAGCCGCAGTTGGATGTTACCATTTACAGCGATTCGCGCTATGTAGTAGATTCTGTAAGTAAAGGATGGGTTTTTGGCTGGAACAAAAAAAACTTTCACGGCAAAAAAAATGCCGACCTCTGGAAGCGATTTTTGCTCATATATCCCACACAAAAAGTAAAATTCGTTTGGGTAAAAGGTCATGCCGCTAACGTAGAAAATGAGCGATGCGACGAACTGGCTGTTGCAGCAGCCCAATCAGGGCATTTAAGTATTGACGAAGCCTATGAAAAGGCAACAGAATAAAAAATCTACGGCGTATTCTGTATTTTCAATAAAGCAATATCATAAACAACCACGGCTCCCGGAGGTATTTTATCCCGGTCTCCAACTACACCGTGTGCGAGGTAAGAAGGAAGAATAAATAGTCCTTTATCACCCAGATGCATCATTTGAACTGCTTGGTGAACGCCGCTTTCCACATCATCTTTACCCACACAAAATTCACGCGGATGATCTTGCTTTGAATCGTAGCAAACGGTACCATCTAACAAGCTTATGGTATAGTCGATCAATACATATTGGCCAATCTGAGGGGGTTCCCCTTTTCCATGTTCATATACCCAATAATGGATACCGGTTCCGGTAGTTTGCATTGGGTAATGATGAGTTTTAACATATTCGTTAATCTCATCAGTTTCCTGCTTAATGTACATTTTTTGGGAAGGAATGAGGCCCTTGTTTATATCTTGTGTACTGATTGATTGAGACGAATCATCGTCGTCCTGTTGGCTGCTATGGCAACTACCAACAAATAAGCACACAAGTAAAAGTAAAAAGTAACGTTGCATGAGTAAATGCTATTTCCCTTGCAATTCCAGCTTATATTCGGAAAGCAGTTGCAGGAATTGTAAAATAGTTTCGTCCATGGATGAATCGCTTCTGCCGCCTGCCGCATTCATGTGGCCTCCGCCATTAAAATGCTTGCGTGCAAACTGGTTCACGTCAAATTTATCTTTTGAGCGGAATGAAATTTTTATTTCTCCGTCTTTTTGTTCAGTGAAAAGCGCTGAAAATACAATGCCTTTTACTGATATAGGTTCGTTTACCAAGCCTTCTGTATCACCTTCTTTATAGTCAAATCGTTTTAATTCGCTTTGAGTAAGCGTAATAATCCCGGTAGCAAACTCAGGGAAAATTTTCATTTTCTCCATCACAGCGTATCCAAGTAATCGCAACCTTATATCGCGATTATTGTCATCAATAAAACGATGTACTTTGGTTGCTTCGGCACCGTGGCGCATCAGATCAGCTACTACATCATGTGTGTGTGGTGTAGTGCTTGCAAAACGGAACGAACCGGTATCAGTCATAATTCCGGCATAGAGGCAGTTAGCAATATCTTTATGTATCTTGTTAGTGTGGCCCAGCATAGATATAAAATCATACACCAGTTCGGCTGTAGAAGATGCTCCGGCATCTTGAAATGCAATGTCAGCAAACTTTTCCGGTTGCGGATGGTGGTCAATCACGAGCCTTAATGCCTCGGATTTTTTTACGGCTTTCTCCAGGTCTCCTATTCTTTTGAGCGAATTGAAATCAAGAAATACAATTAAATCGGCCTTAATGAGGGCTTGGTTTGCGGGTGTAGGTGTTTTTTCAAAATCAATAACCGAACGAGTACCCGGCATCCATTTTAGAAAATCGGGATAGGCATTAGGCGAAATTACGGTTACCGTGTGGCCAAGCTTTTCGAGGTAATGTTTCATACCCAAAGAAGAGCCCACTGCATCTCCATCGGGTGACCTATGCATAATAATGGCAACTTTGGATGGATTGCTGAAAACTTCCCGTACTTTTAAGTATTCCTTTTCGTTTAACACGCCGTATTCTTTATATGGATGCAAATTTAGCAGGAAATGGATGATAAACTAATTTATCTTTGCACCACATTAAAAAAACTTATAAAAAAATGGCAACAAACAGAACATTTACAATGATTAAACCCGACGCATTCCGGGCGGGAAATTCGGGCGCAATTCTGAAAATGATAGAGCAAGCTGGATTTAAGCTTATTGCAATGAAAATCACCAAATTAACAAATGAAATGGCAGGTGGCTTTTATGAGGTGCATAAGGAACGAGGTTTCTATAAAGAATTGGTGGAATTTATGTCTTCAGGCCCTATTGTTGCGGCTATATTGGAAAAAGATAATGCAGTTGCAGATTTCCGTAAACTTATTGGCGCTACCGACCCGGCTAAGGCAGATGAAGGCACTATCCGTAAATTATTTGCAAAGTCAATTTCAGCAAATGCTGTTCATGGTTCCGATAGCGATGAAAATGCCCAAATAGAAGGTAATTTCTTCTTTTCCAACCTGGAAAGAGTATAGGGTAACCATAACGTATAAATATAAAACCCCATCAGTAATTTGTTGCTGATGGGGTTTTGTATTTTAGGTTCTTTCTTTTTATTCGTGCAAAGTGGAGTCTATAAATTCTATTCAAAAAAATATTTCCCCGAGATTATTTGCCTTGTCCGATAGACTTTATTTCTACTTGCAATCCTTTCAGCATATTCATAATGCTGCTATAATTCAGTTCTTCTTCTTTATAAGAACCTATATTCAGCGAACATACATATTCCCATACTTCCAATATGTCGCTTGCTTTTAATTCGTATGGCTGGTAGGCTTTATTATCAGCCACCAGCATAAGGCTATCTTTCTTTTTCGGATTTTTATAAACTCTTTTATACACAATTCCTTCCGATTTGGAAAGAAGTACATATGTGAGCCCATCCTTTATTTCCTGGAATGATTCTACATATTTACAAACCACAAAGCTGCCATCGCGTAATGGAGGCATCGAATCGCCCTTGATTGGAAATGCCCTGTGCTTGCCTGCCGGCAAAAAGGGGAGTTTGATTCTTTGCAAGCGCTCAACATATTCCGGATCGGCATAGCCGTTCAAATATCCTGCCGATGCTTTCATGGTTATCAATTCTATTTCTTCATTATTCTCTTCATTTATTATTACGGGAAATAATAATCTGTTGTTACCGATTCTCATCAGCCCCTCCAAATTTGTTTTAGTAAGGTCGCCTCTTAGCAAAGCATCAATGGAGATGTGGAAATAGTTAGAGAATTTTATTAGCATCTCTACAGAGGGTTCGCTTCTGCTTTCCTCGTATGAACCTAATCGGGCCTTGGTGATATTTAACTTATCAGCGAGTTCTTGTTGGGTAAACTTTTTAAGATCTCTCAGGTGCCGTATATTTTTTGCTATGCGTGACATATATCTACAATTTATAGGCAAATATAGCTAAAATATTTAGTTAATTTGCACCGTTGATGTTTTTAAATTATGAAATACAGAATAATTCATCAGGATTCTTTCTTTGTTTCTTAGGTTTCGCCAAGTGATTATTGGCGGACCGGTCATTAATGGGGGCATGTTTTGCAGAGATGTGCCCTCAAAAAATGACTCAAAATTGAGCAATTCATACCCTTACGTATTCCAGTCAATGACTATTCTACGTATCCCCATCATTTAAAGTATCTTTGAAGTATGGACAGCAGGATTAAGCCATTTATAATGAAAAATATTTTTACTATGCAACAGAAAATAAATAATAACTTTCGCTTAATTTTATTGTTTCCTACTGTTATTAACAGGGAACTTAAATTTTAAATGTTTGTTATTCAGCACATTACATTATTTCAGCTTAATGAAATTTACTGTTATTTCTCTGTTTCTTCTCTTGTTATTGCATTGTTGTGCACTTTACTATGTGTCATATCTTTTCAAATCTCAACCCCTCTCTCTTTTTTCAAAAAACAGCTTCTTTTTGAGGTAGATTGTATATATTTGCCAACAAGGTCGTAGGGATTAGTTGCAATACGGCTTTTATTTTTTAAGACTTTAGCAATATTTAATATAACATACTTAATGAATTTCAAAAAGAATTTAACGGTTATAACATTCAGCATAATAATTTGTTCTTCCTGTAAAAATACTATCGACATTCAGTCTCCATATAAAGATGTAACGGTTGTATATGGTCTGATGGATCAGAATGATCCTGTTCATTACGTTCGTATAAATAAGGCCTTTGAGGGTAGCGGGAATGCATATACAATGGCAAAGCAATACGATTCAATTTATTATCCGGTAACAAGCATAAATGTAGTTCTACAAGATTCTGACCCAGTTGCCGACGTTATTGTTAAAACTATTCCCCTTGATACCATTACTACTATTCCATTAGGCCCGGGTATTTTCCCCTCTAAGCAATTGTTATATTACACTAAGGCCAAGCTTAATCCGAACGACTATTATAATTTAATTGTAACCAATACCAGAACAGGGAAAAAAGTACATGGCTCTACTGCTATGCTGCAGGATATTAGTTTGCCTACTAATATTGTAAATCACAATCCATTGAGCCTTGGAAGCAACCCGTATCCGACCCCAATTTCATGGCAAAGTACATCTTCTGCTGTTATATACCAAATGGTGTTGCAATTTTATTACGATAGTAAAGTTGGAAATGGACCAGCCATTTTACAGCCACCCTTGCAGTTGGTATTTGCAGAGCAAACAGCGCCTTCCAATCTAGGTGGTTTTCCAATGACTTACAACGTTTCATGCCAGCAATTATTTTCGCTTATAACCTCTTCCTTACAGCAGGAAGTTGGTGTTACAAGACATGCAGATTCGTTAGCCGTTATTTTTACAACAGGCACCGATGATTTCAATACATATATACAACTAAGCCAACCTCAGACGGGAATAAACCAGAGTGTGCCTTCCTACAGCGATGTGACGAATGGTATAGGATTGTATACTGCACGGCACATACAAACCTACTATAAACCAATTGATAATACTACCCTTGATTCTATACAAGGGGTACACCAGGAACAACAGTTTGCAAAACTTGGATTTTCTGCACAATAACTTCTTTATGGCTTTTTCGTAAAAACTCAAAATACCCCCATGGCTAATTTGACTAAAAAGGAAGTAAACGCTCTGATTAATTTGTTGGATGATCCCGATGAGACGATATATAGCGCCATAATGGGAAAAATTCTTGACTTGGGCGAAAAAGCCATCCCAATGCTGGAAGATGCCTGGGAAAGTTCGGTAAGCTTGTTATTACAAACCCGTATAGAGAATATTATTCATCGCATTCAATTTGATAAAGTATTGGAGTCGTTGGCGGAATGGAAGCAATTGGAAGCTCCCGATTTGCTTGAAGGCGCTACACTTATTGCCCGCTACCAATATCCTGAATTGGATGAAGCTAAAATAGCCGAAGGCATAAAGCAGTTATACCAGGATGTATGGCTTGAAATGAATGACCAGCTTACGGCTCTTGAGAAAGTACGTGTAATAAACCACATTTTTTTTGATGTGCACCGGTTTGTAGGTAATACGGAGAACTATACAGCTCCTGAAAACTCCTATATCAATAAGGTGCTAGAGTCTAAAAAGGGCAATCCGCTTTCACTGGCTATTATTTACCTTACACTTTGCCGGAAGCTCAACATATCTGTATATGGGGTTAATCTGCCTCAACATTTTGTAATGGTATATATTGATGAATTGATATTTGCTTCTGACAATAAAGAAGAAAACATCATGTTTTATATTAACCCCTTCAGTAAGGGAGCCATTTTTAGCCGGAGGGAAATAGATATATTTCTTAACCAACTTGCCATTGAACCCCAGAAGTCTTTTTATATGCCTTGCTCGAATGTGGAAATTATAAAAAGACTCGTGCGTAATCTTATTACATCCTACACCAACTTAGATGATCGCGGTAAAATTTCTGACCTTAAAGAAATTTTAAAGGCACTCAATTCCTAAGCGGATATAGATAGCGCATAGCCCTCTTTTGCCTATCTTTGCAACGTCCATTGTAACAAACAAAATGAGCAAAACCACCGGGAAAGCATTCGACTTTAAGGCATTTAAAAGAGTAATAGAATATATACGCCCGTATAAGGCGCTGGCATGGGGCACCCTTATACTGAGTATTCTGCTCGCTGTTTTTTCGCCTCTAACACCTGTTCTCATCAGGTACGTTCTCGATACGGTAAATAAATTGAAAGTATCAGGAAAAACGGCAGAAGGTTTATCATTCCTGGTTGAAATGGGGGCTGCACTCTTTTTAATCTTATTGCTGCGTAGCATTATGCAATTTCTGAATACCTATATGGCGAGTCTGTTAGGGCAACATATTATTAAAGATATGCGCATAAAACTATACACACATATCTTAGGTATGAAACTCCAGTTTTTTGACCGCACTCCGGTGGGTACATTAGTTACCCGTGTAACTTCTGATATTGAAACTATTTCCGACGTTTTTTCTGATGGGCTCATTGTTATTATAAACCAGTTTCTCATTGTGATTGTTCTTATTGCGGTAATGGTGTGGGAGGATTGGAAACTAGCCCTTCTTAGCCTTACTGTATTACCCATACTTTTATTTGCTACCTACCTTTTCCAACGTGCTACCAGGGCCTCTTTCCAAGATGTTCGGATACAAGTTGCCAAACTGAATGCTTTTGTACAGGAGCATATTACGGGGATGAACATTGTGCAGGTTTTTAATCGCGAAAAAGTGGAAATGGAAAAATTCAGACAAATAAATGATGACCATAAAATGGCAAATGTCCGCTCCATATGGTACTACTCTATTTTTTTCCCCTTTGTTGATATACTGCAATCTATATCTATAGCTTTAATTGTTTGGTGGGGAGCCAAAGGCATATTAAATGATACCGAAACCGCCGGAAAAATAACCGAATTTGTAGTATTTACAAACTTGCTTTTTGTACCTATAAGGCAGCTCTCGGACCGGTTTAATAACTTGCAGATGGGCGTTGTGAGCTCCGAACGTATTTTTAAATTGTTAGATACTTCTGACAATATTACCAATCATGGCAATTATTCGCCTGCACGCCTGGATGGCAAAATACAGTTTGATGATGTGGAATTTGCCTATCAAAATGAAGACTGGGTTCTTAAAGGTGTATCGTTTGGCATTGAACCGGGTCAAACCCTGGCAATTGTTGGGGCTACCGGGGCCGGTAAATCTTCCATCATCAATATTTTAGGACGTTTTTATGAGTTCCAGAAAGGGGCCATTTATTTGGACGACCGTGAAATAAGAGAATATTCCATTGAGGCATTACGCAGAAATATTGCAATTGTGTTACAAGATGTGTTTCTATTTTCCGACACAATTGCCAACAATATTGCCCTTTATAACCCCCAGGTTACATTGGCGCAAATACAGGAAGCAGCCCAGGCTATAGGTGCCAGTTCTTTTATTGAAAGCCTACCGGGGAAATACGAATATAACGTAAGGGAAAGAGGGGCCATGCTTTCTGCCGGACAACGTCAATTAGTTTCATTTATAAGGGCATATGTACAAAATCCGGCCATATTGATATTGGATGAAGCTACCTCTTCCATTGATACGGAAACAGAACGTTTAATCCAGACAGCAATTGAAAAACTTACGGAACACCGCACATCTATAATTATTGCACATAGGTTGGCGACCATACAAAGAGCTGATAAAATATTGGTTCTTGATCACGGTAAAGTTATGGAGGCAGGAACCCACAAAGAATTACTGCAAAAAGATGGATTTTACAGGAAATTGTATGAAATCCAGTTTCAAAGGGAAGAAAAACTGAGGGCGTAGCCTGTTTTTAACATAGCATTGATAATCAATAGGAACCTTTTGGTTTTTCTGAGGTTCAAAACGAAATGTTAACAAATCCTTTCGGTTTTAAACACCTCATTGTGGAAAAAAATGTTATATTTGTCTTCCCACAAGATTTTAAAGCAGTATGTCAATTCATAAAAGGTGGTCAAAATACACCATTAAAAACGCGTCCTCGGAACCCGACACTTATGGTATCTATGAAATAGGTGATATTGAAACGGGTGCTATTCTATATATTGGAGAAGGTCACATACGTTCCGGTCTCATTGCCCATAGCCCCGATGGAGGAAAGAAAAAACATGTTTCTATTTTTGGTACATCCATAGTAGGTTTATACGGGTATCGTTTTGAGCTTACAAGGACAAAAGATAAGGCTAAGCAACGAAAAAAGCAACTGCTTAACGACTTCAAAAAGACTTTCGGTTCCCTTCCCCGTTTTAATCAAAAACAGGAAGAGTCAGCTATGCCTGTGTTCATTTAAGCACATACTTTTACTTTATCATCATCTTACCTGTCGCAACAGGTTTGCCCGATGTATCAAAAGCCCGGAATATATACATCCCATGCGGAACATTCACGGTTATAAATGTTCTATACTGTAACAGAGTCGTTGTATATACTCTCTGCCCAAGTATAGTATAAAGCGAAAACCTGATATTGTTCCCCACGAGCGATGCATCATGTAATTGAGCCGTAAATGTGCCGTCGCTTAAAGTAGGATATACATTAACGGTGTTATTTGGCAATACAAGTATGTAATCAAGTTTAGTAGATGTCCCTTCTCCCTGGCCGCTTGTAACTGTTTCGCTTACAAAATAGCTGCCCGGAGTAGTGTATATTGCTATAGGATTCTGTACAGTTGAGTTGGATGCGGTTGCTCCTTGTAATGACCATTGCCAGGCTGTTATTGGGGATGTCCCAAAACTATTATCATTAAAATGAACTGTATCGCCTGCCCAAACTACCAGTGGATACCCATTAAAATCGGCTACTGCCGTTGCGGGTTGGATGCCAATTAGAGCTTCTTCACTTTCGCTGAGCGGAATGTTAGCAGGGTTTAAGGAAGAAAGATTAAAGTATCCGTCTTCATAACCCGCCCAGCCCCAGTTCATGTGAAAGTAGTTGCGGCCATCATACCCATCGCAAACCCATGAATGCCCGCCCTGGTCGCCGGAGCCTGCATATTGAAAAGGTCGTTTGTTGTTCAATTCATTTTCCAGCAGGGATATCCATTCCGAACCAGAATAATTAGACATATACACCCCCTGGATAGTGGAACCATTATACCCGAAATATTTCACAAAAGCGCTTTGTGACGAAATACCCGAAGGCGGATTATCGGTGACGATCATATACGAACTGCTGGAAGAATCAACATAACTCATATTAACGCTTACACCGCAATCGTACATTAATGTGGCTACCTGCGGGTTTTTCCTATTAATATTGGCAGGCATTTCCGACCAATAATAATGTGTGGTATCGTAGATGGCCGTTAATGTTCCAAAAGGAGCATCGGTATATGAACTTGCTCCTATACCATGCGGGGGATATGCCCAATACTTCATAATCTGACCCATGGCTGTAGCTACACAACCGGCTACACAACCACCCGGGCATTCAGCATTGAAGTAAGGCGCCTGTGCCCACACGGTAGTAACTAAAGGAGTTACAAGATGGCTCGATTTTATATCTCTTTTCAAAGGCACATTATTTTGGTAAGCGTTCCATTCATCTGCGATATCGGCAGTAGCTTTAACCTTGCGTTGCCGGATATCGTCTATCTGGGTTTTGTAACGCTTCATCCAATAGTTAAAATTGGGTGATAAGTGAGTCGGGCTATAATACCCTTCCGAAGAATAACCTATGATTGGATGTGCTGCATCGTCGGCAGAAATGATAACGAACCCGCTATCGGGATATGCACTATAGATATAATAGTCCGGTTTCCCTTCCGGCGACATTTCTGTATATGCCAGTGAAAGACTGGGATTTTTAATACTGTAACGCAGAGCGTAAAAATTAGCTGCTGCTGTTTTTGCTTTCACTGAATCAATGGGTGCCGCACCGATAAAGGATATTAAATGAACGAAGCTAAATACTAAGCAGCCATATTTAATTTTACGGTACATAAAAAAATCTTTCGGGCCATTTTACAAATTACCTTAGCAAAGGTAGGAAGATTACACCACTATTAAAAGGCTAATTATATTTTTTAAAAGTTTACAGGTCATACTTTACCGCAGAGAATAGTATTTCTTTTAAATAGAGGACTTAACTATTTAAACTATAGGCTATTGGCAAGTTTGTGAAAACTTTACTGCAAGTAATTGGGTAAAGCATCGTCTAATTAGCCATTTAATCTCTAAGTATAAGATTATTAAAGCACCAAAACCAGAGGTCCCGAGGCCCCTTATGAAACCTATTATTTTTGTTAAATATGCTACCTTTGGCACAAGATTCTAAGCTCAAGATACAAAAATTAGATAGCAATAAATGAGCGGTTCAGGACAGATGAAAAAACGATTTTTTTTTAGCATAGCAGGTATTGTCTATGGTATACTTAGTGTGCATGCTCAAAATAAAAAACCGGACACTATCCCATCCCTAAATCTGGACCAGTGTATTGCTTATGGATTGGAAAATCAGCCAAGTGTGTTGCAATCGGTCATTGGTATAACCATAGCGAAAAAAACCACTTATATAGCCCTTTCAACTTGGTTGCCACAAGTTAATGCAGGAGCTGATTATTACCACTATTTTGAATTACCCACCGGTTTTACAACCAATGCAGAAGGCGCTACTATTCCTGTGAGAACAGGTATTTATAATTCAGCCAACCCCGAAATAACGGTATCTGAAAATTTATTTAGTCCGGGTCTTTTGTATGCAGCCAGCAGTGCACATTTAATTGTTCAACAGGCCAGGCTGGCTAATGATAGTAGTAAAATAAGCGTTGTTTCTAATATCAGTACGGCTTTTTATAATCTTTTAAATACCCTGGAACAAATAAACGTACTGAAAGAAGATACAGCTCAGTTTGCCAGGAATCAAAGAGATGCGTATCATCAATACGTTGGCGGCATAGTAGACAAAACAGATTATGAAGAAGCTACCATCACCTTAAATAATGCGAAAGCGCAGTTGAAACAGGCTGTTGAAAATGTGACACCCCAATACGCTACATTGAAGCAAGGAATGGGCTTTCCGCCTGAAAAGCAGTTTAACGTAAACTTTGATACGGCTCAAATGGTGCGTGAAATAGTGATAGATACCACACAGCAACTACAATATAAAAACAGAATAGAATATCAACTGCTTGAAACTGCAAAAGGCTTGCAAGATCAAACGATAAACTATTACAGGTATCAATTTTTGCCAACAATTTCTGCCTTTTATACGTACGATTACGAATATGAAAATAATAATGCTTCCGACCTTTTTTCGCAGGGATATCCTTATTCATACATAGGAGCATCGCTTACTATCCCCTTATTTACAGGCTTTGGCAGAATAGAGAATGTGCAAAAAGCAAAATTGCAAGGGCAGATACTTGAGTTGAGTGAGGTTGATCTAAAATCTGTTATATATGAACAATATACAACTGCCATAGCAAATTATAAAGGCAATGTATACAATATGATGGAGCAGAAGCAGAATGTGGGCATGGCCAAGGATGTGTATAATATTGTGTCTGTACAATATAAACAAGGTATTGTTCCTTACCTGAATGTGATAACAGCCGAAGATAATCTGACTTCCTCTGAAATAAATTATTTGAACTCCCTCTTCCAAGTATTATTAAATAAAGTACAAGTGGAAAAAGCAATGGGAACTATTCCTGTTAGTCATTAATGAAATAAAGCATTTCTGTTATGAATAGAAAGAACATAGTGTTATTATTGATTGTGTGTGTTGCATTTATCCGGTGTAGCGACAAAAAGCCGGCACCTAATCCGCCGGTTCCGGTGAATATAGATACTGTTAAAACGCACAAAGTATTTTATTATGACAAGTATCCTGCCAATACAGTGGCCCTTAGCCAGGTTGATCTGCGCCCTGAAGTGCAAGGCTACATAACAGCTATTGATTTTGTGGAAGGTGAGCATGTGAAGAAAGGTCAGAAACTATATGAAATTGACCAGCGTTTATACCAGGAAGCCTACGACCAGGCAAAAGCCAATCTTGATGTGGCAAAGGGTAATTTGGTCGAAGCCCAACAAGATGCAGACCGCTATACGTATTTGAGTAAAACAGATGCAATTGCCAAGCAAACACTTGACCATGCCATTATAACATTAGATAATGCTAAAAATTCAGTTAAGGCTGCCGAGCAAACTGTGAAAACAGCAGAAACCAACTTGACCTATTCCTTTATTTCGGCCCCGTTTGATGGCACCATTGGCATTAGCCAGGTAAGGCTTGGCAATATGGTTACTATCGGTACAACCGTATTAAATACCATTTCGACAGATGACCCTATGGGAGTTGATTTTTTAATATCAGAAAAACAATTACAACATTTTGAAGATATAAAGGATAATGACCAGCAATCCATTGATTCGCTGTTTACAATTGTAACCCCAAATGGTTCTTTATATCCTTCCACAGGAAAAATATTGATAATAGACCGTGCTGTAAATACACAAACCGGTACCATAGATGTAAGGCTATCATTTCCTAATACCAAATATTCACTCAAGCCTGGACTAAGTTGTGTAGTAAGAGTGCACAACCTGGATACCATACCCGAAATGGTAATACCTAACAAGGCTGTAGTTGAACTTATGGGAGAATATTTTGTTTACCTGGCAAAAGATACTGTAGCCCGCGATCCGGATGACTCAACTAAAACACATCCTGCTAAGATAGCTATACAAAGAAAGGTACAATTAGGTCAAACAATAGACCCCAATATAATTATAAAAGGTGGTATTAAGCCGGGCGATCGCATAGTGGTTGACGGGGTTCAGTCATTACATACCGGTTCGTTAATAGCGGCGGGAAAACCAGGAAGTGCAGGTGCAGCAGGTGGAAAAGATGAAAGCGGAAAGCCAAGTGGCTCATCAAGCAAAAAGGATAGCAGTAAAAATAGTGGACATTGATTTTGTATTCATTAAAGACTTTTATAGCGTAATATGATTGCTGATGTATTTATTAGAAGACCGGTTACCGCAATTGTTGTGTCGCTTGTATTGGCTTTAATAGGAGCCATTTGTATTCTCAATCTTCCGGTTAACCAGTATCCTGATATTACTCCTCCTGTGGTGCAGGTTACTGCGCAATATACAGGAGCCGATGCGCAAACGGTGGAGCAGACGGTTGCTACACCTATTGAAGAACAGATAAACGGGGCGCATGGCATGGAATACATGCAAAGCAACAGCGCTAATAATGGTTTGATGACTATCAATACCACATTTAAAGTAGGTACCGATATTGATATCGCAACACTTGATGTTCAAAACCGCGTAAGTATTGCTACCCCCTTACTTCCTGCCGCAGTGAGTCGTTTGGGGCTCCCTGTAAGGGCTTTAAATCCGAGTGCATTAATGCTTGTGGCGCTCTATTCTCCCAAGGGTACACATGCTGTTACTTTTTTAGATAACTATACCAATATCTTTATAATGGATGCCCTGCTACGTGTACCGGGCGTGGGTGCCATTACAACCGGAGCCGATAATTTCAGTATGCGGGTATGGCTGAATCCTGATAAAATGGCCGATTATGCGCTAAGCCCTACCGATGTTATTAACGCACTAAATGAACAAAACCTCCAAGTGGCAGCAGGTTCAGCAGGTGTACCTCCTCAACAAAAAACACAAACGTATGAGTTAAGTATATTGGTAAATGGCCGTTTAAGTAAAGTTTCTGATTTTGAAAATATTATTGTTAAAGCATTGCCCGATTCGGGCAAACTAGTTTACCTGAAAGATGTGGCAAAAGTAGAATTAGGAAAATTCACCTATTCCAACAATTCGTATGTAGATGGTAAGCGCGCTTCTATCCTTACACTATATCAAACGCCGGGCAGTAATGCTTTGCAAACAGCTGCAGCAGTAATTAAGGAACTTGATCAATTAAAAACCTCCTTTCCTTCGGATGTGGAGTATAACATCCCTTTTGAAACAGTTACGGTTGTTAAAGTGTCTATGCAGGAAGTGGTGGAAACCTTGATAATAGCCCTTTTCCTGGTAGCGTTTGTAGTATTTTTGTTTTTACAAAACTGGCGTGCTACCCTTATCCCTGTATTAGCTATACCGGTTTCTATTCTCGGCACATTCGCATTTTTTATTCCGCTCGGTTTCACCATCAATACTTTAACCATGTTTGGTTTTGTATTAGCAATTGGAATTGTGGTAGATGATGCCATTATAGTGGTAGAGGCTGTTCAGCACTACATGGACTCGCAAAAATTACCTGTTAAAGAGGCTACTACCCGGGCCATGCAAGATATCTCCGCACCTGTAATTGCTATTGCGCTCATACTTGCTTCCGTGTTTGTTCCGGTAGGATTTATTCCCGGAATTGTAGGGCGTTTATATCAACAATTTGCCATCACTATAGCCGTATCTATTGTGCTTTCTGCTTTCATAGCGCTTTCGTTAACACCAGCTTTATGCACCCTGTTATTAAAGCCACATAATCCGGAAGATAAGCCAAGGGGGTTAGGGAAATTGTTTTCCAAGTTTAATGCCTGGTTTGAATCTATTACGAATCATTATTCCAATGGAGTAAAGAAAGGTATTAGCAGATCAAGATACATTATCGTTTTATTATTGTGCATTGGTGTTGCAACTTTCTTTTTATTTGAACATAAACCATCCGGATTTATTCCCAGCGAAGACAATGGACTGGTATATATCACCTTCGAACTGCCTGAAGCATCATCTACTACAGAGTCTGTGGATGTGATGCAAAAATTAATGAATGTAGTAACTACAACTCCGGGAGTTGAACACTACGCGGCATTGGCAGGATTTAATGTAATTACGGGTGCAACTAAATCAAATAGTGGGACAATCTACATACAGCTAAAACCCTGGGATGACCGTAAAACATCGGACGAACGTTTACCGGGCCTAATAAATGTTGTGCGTGACGGCATTGCCCAGGCTAATCTTAAAAATGCCAACATTGTAGTAATTCCTCCGGCTCCCATTCCGGGTATCGGGCAAACGGCAGGATTCAGTTTCCAGATAGAACAACAAAACACCAGCGACGATGTTCATCAGTTTGAAACCGTAGTGAAAAATTTTGTTGATTCAGCTAATAAAAATCCCGCTATCACCGGTGCGTTCAGCTATTATTCGGCACATACACCCAGCTATAACCTAACTGTTGACAGGGAAAGATGTGAGAAAATGGGTGTGAATGTGTCGGATGTGTTTACCGCTATCCAGGTATATATGGGTAGCTATTATGTAAATGACTTTACCTTGTACAATCGTACTTTCCACGTGGTGGTGCAAGCAGATACTACGTATAGAAAGATGATAACCAATATGGGTAAATATTATGTCAGGAACCAATCGGGACAAATGTTGCCATTAAGTTCATTCATCAGTTACAAACCTACAGAAACTGCGCCACTGCTCTCGCATTTTGATATTTTCCGCTCGGCAGAAGTGGATGGTTCTTCGCCCGAAGGATATAGCAGCGGACAATCTATAGATGCATTGAAACAGATTGCAGCCAAGGTATTACCACAAGGGTATGGGTATGATTTTTCAGGTTTGAGTTATGAAGAAATACAAGCAGGTGCATTAACCATTTATATATTCCTGTTTTCATTATTGTTTGTTTTTCTTTTCCTTGCTGCACTGTATGAAAGTTGGTCAGTTCCTTTTTCTGTATTGCTTGCAGTACCTATTGGGGCATTCGGAGCTATACTTGTGCTGATATGTATGCCCAGTCTTACAGATAATGTGTATGCCCAGATTGGTCTTATTACATTAATTGGTCTTGCCGCTAAAAATGCCATATTGATAGTAGAGTATGCCAAAGTGCGTGTAGATACGGGTGAAGACCTTATACAATCAACGCTTGATGCAGTGAAGTTACGGTTGCGCCCAATCATCATGACCTCTATGGCATTTATATTGGGTGTAATGCCGTTGGTGTTTGCAAGTGGCGCCGGTGCTGTGGCCCGTCGTACCATTGGAGTTACCGTATTGGGTGGAATGGTTGCCGCTTCGTCTATTGCTATATTTATTGTGCCGGTATTGTTTGTGGTTATTGTGAAAATAGCGTATGGAAAAAAAGAATTGGAATACCTGGCAGCGCATAAGGATGAATTGACAGCAAAGGCAAAGGAAGAGAATGAAAGGGATAAAAAATGATAAAAGGAAAAAGAAAAATATTTTATAGAGATTGTTTCTTTTCACTCATGACGTATAATTTATAACTATTGATGATTGCCGACGTATTTATAAGAAGGCCCGTTACCGCAATCGTTATAGCTATTGTTATAGTTATTCTGGGGAGTGTTTGTGTATTTACTTTACCCATTAACCAATATCCGAATATTACTCCGCCGGGGGTATCAGTCAACACTAGTTATACAGGAGCAGATGCTCAAACAGTGGAGCAAAATGTGGCCACTCCGCTGGAAGAAGCCATCAACGGAGTAAAGGGGATGGAATATATAACCAGTAACAGCACCAGTACCGGGTCTTTATCCATCAATACAACTTTTAAAGTTGGAACCAATGTAGATATTGCAGCACTGGATGTTCAAAACCGGGTGGGTATTGCAGCGCCTATGCTGCCTTCAGTTGTAAGTCAATTAGGGGTAACTGTAAGGGCAAAAAATACAAGCATGTTGCTGATGGTGGCTCTTTATTCTCCCAAGGGCACACATAATATTACCTTCCTCGATAATTATAACAACATTTATTTAATGGATGCCTTGCTCCGGGTGCCCGGTGTAGGCGATGTTACTACCCGTGCCGATAATTTCAGTATGCGGATATGGATGGACCCTCAAAAAATGGCTTCTTATTCTATAACACCTTCAGATATTGCATCGGCATTGGACGAACAAAATTTAGAAGTGGCAGCCGGGGCAGTGGGCGCCCCTCCGCAACAATCATCACAGACAAGTGAACTGACAGTACTTGTAAATGGCAGGTTGAATAAGGTTTCCGACTTTGAAAATATTGTTATAAAAACTATGCCTGCTACCGGACAAATGGTTTACATGAAAGATGTTGCCAGGGTAGAGTTAGGTAAATTTACTTTTTCCAGTAATTCCTATGTAGATGGCAAGCGAGCATCTTTCCTGCAGATTTTCCAGCTTCCTACAGCGAATGCCCTTGATGTGGCAAATGGCGTATATGCAGAGCTTGCAAAACTAAAAAAGACATTTCCGGAAGATGTAGATTATAAAGTACCATTTGAGTCAGTCACTATTGTAAAAGTATCCGTGCAGGAGGTAGTTAAAACACTCATTATTGCTCTTATTTTGGTGGTATTTGTAGTGTTTTTGTTTCTTCAAAACTGGCGCAATGCACTTATTCCGGTATTAGCAATCCCCGTATCTATCATCGGTACATTTATCTTTTTTGTTCCCTTAGGATTTACTATTAATACACTAACCCTGTTCGGTTTTGTATTAGCTATCGGAATTGTGGTAGATGATGCCATTATAGTGGTGGAGGCGGCACAGCATTATATTGATGTGGAGAAGTTGCCACCTATAGAGGCTACCAAGCATGCCATGAAAGATATAACTGCTCCGGTAATTGCAGTAGCATTAATACTGGCTGCGGTATTTGTTCCGGTAGCCTTTATACCGGGCATTGTAGGCAGGCTTTATCAGCAATTTGCCATTACTATAGCCGTATCTATACTTATCTCCGCTTTTGTGGCGTTGTCCTTAACACCTGCTTTATGCACCTTGCTTTTAAAACCTCATAACATTGATGAACATTCGAAAGGAATTAACAGATTCTTTTACTTGTTTAATAATCGCTTTGCCCGTTTTACACATCGTTATTCCAATGGAGTAAAAAAGGGCATTCATAATTCAAAATATGTAGTTGTTTTATTGATATGCATTGGCGTTGCTACTTTTTTTCTGTTCCGTTTTAAACCATCAGGGTTTATTCCGAATGAAGATTCAGGGCGTGTATTTATTACCTATGAATTACCTGAAGCATCATCCACCATACAGTCAGTCGAATTCATTACCAAGCTTATGAAGGTAGTAGGTGAAACTCCGGGTGTGGCAGATTACTCAGCTTTATCAGGATTGAATATAAGTAACGGTGCAGCTAAATCTAACAGCGGTACTATTTTTTGCCAGTTGAAACCTTGGGATGACCGTAACGATCCCAATGAACAAATGCCAGGGATAATAATGGAAATGTACAAACGTGTAAAGCAGGCTGACTTAAAGAATGGTAAAGTTGTAATTATGCAACCTGCGCCTATTCCGGGGATAGGGATATCGGCCGGATTTACCTTTATGATAGAACAACGTAGTACTACCGACGATGTCCATCAATTTGAAACCGTGGTCAAAAAATTTGTTGCAGAAGCCAATAAAAATCCAGCTATTTCGCGTGCTGTAAGCTATTATTCAGCACATACACCGAGTTACGACCTTACTGTGGATAGAGAGAAATGTAAAAAGATGGGGGTCAATATTGATGATGTGTTTAAAACCGTTCAAGCGTATATGGGTAGTTTATTTGTGAATAATTTTACGCTTTATAACCGAACATATCATGTGGTTATACAAGCAGATACAGTATATCGAAGGGTGGTATCTGATATTGATAAATATTATGTCCGTAATCAGGCAGGTGAAATGCTTCCGCTTAGTTCACTGGTTAGGTATAAGCCGATAGAAGCGGCTCCGGTTATACCACACTTTAATATTTTCCGTTCTGCTGAGGTAGATGGTGGTTCTCCGCAGGGCTATAGTAGCGGACAAACAATGGATGCCCTTAAAAAAGTTGCGGCCAAAGTATTGCCGCGTGGATATGGCTATGAGTGGTCGGGCCTGAGCTATGAAGAAATAGTGGCTGGCTCGCAAACCATTTACATTTTTATATTTTCACTGATTTTTGTTTTCCTCTTCCTTGCGGCATTATACGAAAGCTGGGCTGTACCATTTTCTGTTATGCTTTCTGTTCCTATTGGCGCTTTTGGAGCTATACTTACACTTACCTGCATACCGGCATTAAGTAATAATGTATATGCACAAATAGGGTTAATAACGCTAATAGGCCTTGCTGCCAAGAATGCCATATTAATAGTGGAGTATGCCAAGGTGCGTGTAGATGCAGGCGAAGACCTTGTAGAGTCGACCATTGATGCAGTAAGTCTGCGGTTGCGCCCTATATTGATGACATCCTTTGCATTTATTTTTGGCGTATTGCCCTTGGCATTGGCAACCGGGGCAGGTGCTGTTGCCCGTAAGACTATCGGGTTCACTGTTCTTGGTGGAATGATTGCGGCCTCATCCCTTGCTATTTTTATTGTCCCTGTGCTGTTCGTTGTGATCATTAAATTAACATATGGCAAAAAGCAATTGGCATACCTCGCAGAACATAAGGACGAGTTGATGGCTAAAGCTGATTTGCCTAAGTCGGAGTTGACAAATGACGATAGAACGAAGGAATAGAGATTAGTTTTTTGCCGGCCTGCTGCTAAATTCAAATCTTGCTTTAGGAACTAAATCATATTCTGCAAATTCTTTACGGAGAAACTTGTAATATCCTGTTATTGCCACCATAGCAGCATTGTCTGTGCAATATTGCATTTTAGGTATATATATCTTCCAGTCATACTTATTGGCAGATTCATGCAAGGCCCTACGCAAGCCCGAATTGGCCGCAACCCCTCCTGCAATGGCAATTTGTTTTACACCCGTCTGTTCAGATGCTTTTATAAGCTTATCAAGCAAAATAGCAACAACTCTATGCTGGAATGAGGCACATAAATCGAGCTTATTTTCTTCTACAAAATGGGGATTATTTACTTTTCCATCCCTGATGAGGTATAAAAAAGAAGTTTTAAGTCCGCTGAAACTGAAGTCCAATCCCGCCACATGAGGAGTAGGGAATACAAATGCTTTAGGGTTTCCTTCTGCAGCAAATTGGTCAATTAAAGGTCCGCCGGGGTAGGGTAGAGCCATTATTTTGGCAGCTTTATCAAAAGCTTCTCCGGCAGCGTCGTCCAGCGTTTCTCCCAATATTTCCATATCAAAATAATCTCTCACTAAAACAATTTGGGTATGTCCGCCTGAAACGGTAAGGCAAAGAAAAGGGAATGTGGGAGGGGCATAAGCTTCTCCCGAAGTTTGAATGAAATGGGATAAAATATGTGCCTGCATGTGATTCACTTCAATAAGGGGCTTATTTAAGCCGAGGCCCAATGCTTTAGCAAATGAAATGCCCACTAATAATGATCCCATCAGCCCGGGCCCCCTGGTTAGGGCAATGGCATCAATTTCTTCTTTTCTAATACCTGCTTTTTTAAGGGCAATATCTACCACGGGTACAATATTTTGCTGGTGGGCGCGCGAAGCTAATTCAGGCACTACTCCTCCATAATCATGGTGAACCTGTTGGCTTGCCACAACATTCGAAAGTAACATGGAACCCGATATTACAGCTGCACAAGTATCATCGCAGGAAGATTCAATACCTAAAATCTTCACATTAAGCTCATTCATTATTTCTAACTTTGCTGGTTATAATTAATTCTCAAAGGTATTAAAAAGCTTAGAAAGATAATAACGGTTCTTCTTACGGTAATAGCGGCGCTATTGCTCTTTTTTAACCTTTTGCTTAATTTTCCCCTTGTTCAAACATGGCTTACACATGGCATTGCACGGTACTATTCCAATAAATTGCATACTAAAATCCATATCGGCAGGGTTGATTTTGAATTGCTGAAAAAACTAGTGCTTCATGATGTTTATATCCAGGATCAACATGCTGATACGCTCTTATACGCAGGTGAATTGAAGCTTGATATTGGGCAAGTAAGCCTTAAAAATCATCAATTATATATCAGCAATGTAGATATTGAAAGGGCGAGCATTCACCTGGTGACCTATAAAAATGAGAACAGCCTTAATTTTCAATTTCTTATTGATGCATTCGCTTCATCGGACACTGTAAAAAGCGCCGGCCCAAAATGGGATATAGCTTTTGGAAAACTCACACTGAATAACGTGGATTTTCATTTGCTCAACCAGCACGATACCGGTACCAGTAACTATGGTATTAATACCTCTAATCTTAAACTTCATGGCATATATGCTACTATAAACACGATTCGTTTTCAGGGTGATACTGTACGTGCCACAATAGAAAATTTATCGACAAAAGAGGAGAGCGGATTTTCGCTCAAAAAAATTTCGTGCTATGTTACTCTTAGTTCGCATGGCATGGAGTTGGATGCGTTGAAAATACAAACAGCTAATTCGGATATTTCTACTGATTTGATCCTTCATTACAAGCATTTTTCAGATTTCAGTGATTTTACTAATAAGGTAACTATGTTGGCCAATTTCCACAAAAGCAAAATATGTTTTGATGATGTGGGTTATTTCGCTCACGGATTGAAAGCTGCACATACATGTTTTATCCTGTCAGGTGAATATGATGGCACAGTAAATCATCTTACGGGGCATAAGATGAGTATAGGATGGGGGAATTATTCAACACTTGAAGGGGAAGTGCATTTGGATAATATTACAAATATTGATTCTGCTATCCTTAAAGTAAATGTTACAAATCTTATTACTTCTAAAAAGGAAATAGAGGCATTACCGGCTCCGCCTTTTGATACCGAAAATCATATCCACCTGCCTGATAATTTCAACAAATTAAATGGGTTCCATATGAGGGGCTTTTTTGATGGCACTATAAGATCTTTCAAGGCAGAGGGCTCCATATCAACCGATATAGGAGATGTGGCTGCGAATCTTACTATGAAGCAGGCAGGTGTAGGCAAAGAATCGAGTTACAGTGGTATGTTGCAAACCAAAAATTTTAACCTGGGTGATTTCTGGGATGTGCCCGGACTAGGCCTTGTTACAGCCTCGGTGGCTATAAATGGAGAAGGATTATCGCGTAAAAATGCAGATGCCACGCTTTCGGGTGTTATTCAAAGTTTAACCTACCGGAAATATACTTATCAAAATACCAAAGTGAATGGAGAGTTGAAGAAAGGTTTTTTTTCCGGTATGGTGAAGGTGGTTGATCCGCATGTGTTACTTGATTTTAATGGTAAAATCAGCCTCGCATCACAAAATAGTGTCTTCCAGTTCGAATCGCATGTCACCAAAGCAAACTTAACTGCTTTGCACATTAGTCAGGATACAAGTGCCTATGCTATTTTATCAGGACACATTAAAGTAAATGCAACGGGTAATAACCTCGATAACCTAGAAGGCTCGCTTACCATCGATAGTACCTCGTATGCCGTGCGGAAAAAAGCTTATCACTTAAATCATCTGACGCTTACCTCCTCTATGGGCGCAGACGGGTACCAAAAAATAAATGTTACATCCGATTATGCTAATGGTAGTCTTTCAGGGCATTTTCATTTAACCAATACCTCAGAAAGTTTCCATGTTTTGATGTCATCCTACCTTCCTGCAATTTATTCAAAAGAAAGACACCTGAGGGGAGAGAAACATGACTATTCGCTCACCCTGCATTTTAATGAAGATACAGGACTCACCAATTTATTCCTTCCAGGATTTAAAATTGCTCAGGGTACCCAAGTAGATGGCCATTATGACGAGTCGTCAGGCAGTTTGAGCTTAACAGGTAATTCCAAAGAAATAGATATAGCGGCGAAAAAAATAAAAAACTGGAAAATGGATGTAACCGGCGACGGAAATTCAATGGTTTTAAAATCCCGGTGCGATACGTTCTTTTTAGGCGACAGTTTATACGCAGCTGATTTTAAATTCAAAACCAATATCCATAAAGACACGGCCCATTATACCGTTGCATGGAATAATGATTCGGCCAATTTTGGTAATATTCCGGGTTATGTGGCATTCTCTAATAAATCGGGGATTCAATTTAAATTTTTACATCCTGTAATAAGTATGGTTGATTCCGTTTGGAAGATAAATGACGGAAATGCTATTGTATATGATTCCTCACGTTGGCAAATAAAATCGTTTATTATTTCACATAGCAATCAGTCATTTATTTCACTGCATGGTACAATTGGAAGCACTAGTGATGACAAGCTTGATGTAGATGTGCATGATATTAACTTGGCAAATATGAAACTGGGGAGTACTTTATTGAATGGTGAAGTAAATGGTACAGCTTCCATTTCCAGTTTATTCCAACATCCTTTTTTCACCAGTGCACTTATTTTTTCTGATGTGGTCTTTAATAAAAGGTATCTTGGAGATGGTGAGGTAAATAGTTATTGGGATACTATATCCCAATCAATTGTACTGGATGCGCATATAAAATATCATGGCGAACCGGTGCTTTCGGCTACAGGGAAATATATTCCGGGCAATAGCGACAATAACCTGGACCTTGATGTGGCTCTTTCAGGTTTACCAAGTTCCTTATTTCAGCCCTATATAAAAGATGTTTGTTCTTCACTCGACGGAGCGTTAAGGGGGCAGATACATATTACCGGAACTCCTGCTAAGCCGCTTATGTACGGAGATGTTACGGAAGAATTAAAGAAGATGAAATCAGATTATTTAAATATATCCATCCATTCTCGCGGTATTCATATTAAAGTAATGCCCGATACCTTCCTGATTTCGCGTTCCGTACTATTGGATGAAAAGAATGATTCGGCTGTTTTTACGGGTATTTTTACGCATCATAATTTCAAAAACCTTCAACTGGATTTTCATCTTGCCGCAACAAACTTTTTATGCCTCAACACGAATGAATCTCAAAACAGTTCTTATTTTGGGAAAGGATTTGTAACCGGCACTATGAATATCTATGGGCCTGTGAATGCTTTGCATATTGAGGCAAATATTAGAACAGATAAGAATACTATTTTCAATATTCCCCTGGAAACCGCTTCGGAGCTTGACCAGGCTAGTTATATTCAATTTACGAGTAAAGGGAAAAAGTTACATTCGATGCCGGCCTATAAGGTTGACTTGGGCGGGCTGCAGTTAGATTTTACAATTCACGTTACATCTGATGCTACCGCCAATATTTTATTTTCTTCAAAAGGAGAAGTGCTCCAGGCTAAAGGATACGGAACAATAGAGTTTTCGATGGATAATATCGGAAGCATAGATATGCGTGGCACTTATACGATAAGCGGAGGAACCTATAATTTTATACTTCAAGATGGCATTATCAATAAAAAATTTACGTTGCAACCGGGAGGAACTATTTCATGGAATGGAGACCCGTATAACGCAGATATCAACTTAACTACTACCTATAGCACCAGTGCATCTCTTCAACCCTTCTTCTATGGCCAGCCGGGTTATAGCAAACGCTTCCCTGTTGATTGTGATTTGAGCCTCTCGGGTAAATTAGTTTCACCCGATATTACTTTTAAGATTGAACTTCCGACCGCGGACAATCAAACACGGCAGGTAGTGGAAAGCTATTTAAGCAATGGAGATGAATTGAATACACAAGTATTTATGTTGCTTATTGTAAATAGTTTTGCCCAGCCCGGGCAAGGCATAGGTGGCGCAACTGGAGACCAATTTGGCCTTGCAACTACTGCAGAAGTGCTTTCCAATCAACTTACCAATATGTTCAATAATATCAATAAAAACTTCAATTTAGGTTTTGATATTAACCCGGGCTCTACCATTAATCCTTCTGAATATAAGGTGGCTCTTTCAACAGCACTTTTCAACGGCAAGGTTAACGTTAATGTAGATGCCGGCACTGTAAGTGGAATTCCAACAACTACACAATCAACAAACTCTACGAATAACTTTGTGGGTGAAGCAGAGGTAACAGTTCCGGTAAGTAAGAATGGCAAATTAAAGGTAAAAGCGTTTAATAAAGCCAATGATAATACTACTGACCTTAATACACTTAATGCTCCTTACACACAGGGGGCAGGTATTACGTATAAAGAAGGATTCAATACATGGTCAGATTTTTGGCACATGATATTTGTTAAGGTACCCGAACCGGTAAAAGCCGACAGCACTTCGGTTACTAAATAAAGTCTTTACACAGCAGTCGATATTGCCAAACAAGGTTTAGAGACTTCCTGTATATTCTCTTAAGGCTACCAAACAAAAAGCAACATTCTTTCAGATTATAAATTTTCCAACTGCTTTTCCAGTGCATTTATCTTTGCCTCAGCGTCTGCTTTCTTATTCTTTTCATTTTGAATAATCTCCGGCTTTGCATTACTAACAAATTTTTGGTTAGCCAGCTTTGCATCTACCGAACGCAGAAAGCCTCTGTAATAATCAAGTTCTTTTTGAGCTTTTTCTTGTTCCTGCCCCTTATCCAGAGTGACACCTTCCGGGAGGCAGAAAACAAATTCAGTATCTTTCAAAACAAAACTTAGTTTGTCAAGATTGTCGTTTGTTTTATTATCCCCTTCCTGGTACATTGCCCCGGATAACTCCATGTCCGATAAAGTAATGCCAACTTTATCCGGGTCGGGAGTTAGCAAAACAAGTTTTTGCTTTAATGGGAGGTTTATTTGCTGATGCAGGTTGCGTCCGTTTCGTACAAAAGATTTCCGGATATCCTCGAAATGCAAAACGAGCCCTGGGTTATATTTTTCAGCCACAGGAAAACTGCTTACAATAATTCTGTCTTTCTCTTTTCTGGGCTTTATGCTATCCCAAATTTCCTCCGTAATAAAAGGCATAAAGGGATGTATCAGCTTTAATAATGTTTCCAGATATTGAATGGTATCATCGTAAATTTTTTGTGGGAAACCGTTGCGGCAAGCAATCTTAATACGTTCCAGGTATTCCGAACAAAAATCATCCCACACCAATTTATAAATGGTCATTAGTGCTTCCGAAATGCGATATTCTTTATAGCATTGTTCTATAACTTCAATTTGCTCGTTTAATTTATGATGAAACCATGCAGAGGTTTTCAATGCATCTTCGTTTGCATCAATTTTATCAGGGCTCCAAGTAGTGACAAGACGGAAAGAGTTCCACAATTTATTAGCAAAATTCCTGCCTTGTTCGCATAACGATTCATCAAATGTAAGATCGTTACCTGCAGGGGAACATAATAGAATTCCGACCCTAACTCCGTCGGCTCCATACTTTTCAATCAGGTCGAGCGGGTCGGGAGAATTGCCTAATGATTTACTCATTTTCCTTCCTATTTTATCCCTTACCGTTCCGGTAAGATAAACATAGCTGAAGGGTTGTTTGTCTAAATATTCGTATCCTGCAATTATCATTCTCGCTACCCAAAAGAAAAGTATTTCAGGTGCAGTTACAAGGTCATTGGTAGGATAATAATAATTAATGTCTTTATTATTCGGGTATTTGAATCCGTCGAAAACACTGATGGGCCAAAGCCAGGATGAGAACCAGGTATCTAATACATCCTCATCTTGCCTGATATTTTTGGAACCGCAATGCGGGCACTTTCCCGGATCGGTTTCTGAAACAATGGTCTCGCGACATTCCGGTTTGGGCGCATCTATACAATACCATGCCGGAATACGTTGTCCCCACCAAAGCTGGCGTGATATACACCAGTCATGTACATTCTCCATCCAGTGGCGGTAGGTATTAATATATTTTTCAGGAATAAGTTTTATGGTTCCATTAAGTACATTTTCCAACGCAGGTTTTGAAATCTTATCCATTTTTAGGAACCATTGCATGGAAAGCTTTGGTTCAATTACTGCATCGGTGCGTTCGGAATAGCCTACTTTGTTTTTGATGTTTTCAATCTTAACAATGTTACCCATCGCCTCCAGATCTTTGGCTATTTTGCTACGAACCACAAAGCGATCTTCCCCGATATAAAAGCCGGCTTCTTTGCTCATAGTGCCATCGGGATTGATAGTATCAATTATTTGCAGGTTATGTTTTACACCGAGATTGTAGTCATTAATGTCATGGGCGGGTGTTACCTTTAATGCACCTGTACCAAATTCCATGGTAATATATTCATCGGCAATAATAGGTACGGAACGGTTAACCATCGGAATAATGACACGTTTTCCTACCAATTTTTTATATCGTTCATCATCCGGATGAACACAAACAGCAGTATCGCCCAATATGGTTTCAGGCCGGGTTGTAGCAATGGTTATCCATTCGTCAGCCGAACCTTCAATTTTGTATCGAACATAGAAAAGTCTTGAGTCAACTTCCTTATAATTTACCTCTTCGTCTGAAACAGCCGTTAGCCCTTTGGGGTCCCAGTTAATCATACGGACGCCGCGGTAAATGTTTCCTTTCTTGTATAGATCAACAAACACATGTATAACCGCATCGCTCAAATCTTTTTCCATAGTAAAGCGAACACGCTCCCAATCACACGAACAGCCTAATGTTTTTAATTGTTCAATAATTATGCCGCCGTATTTTTCCTTCCAATCCCAGGCATATTTTAAAAATTCTTCGCGGGTCAACTGATTTTTTGCAATGCCTTTTTCTTTTAGCATGGCTACCACTTTGGCTTCTGTGGCAATAGACGCATGGTCGGTTCCCGGAACCCAGCAGGCATTTTTGCCTTGCATACGCGCATGGCGCACCAATACATCTTGTATGGTATTGTTCAGTACATGCCCCATGTGAAGCACCCCCGTTACATTGGGTGGCGGCATAACCATGGTGTATGACTCTCGTGCGTCAGGTTCTGAATGGAAAAAACCATGTTCTATCCAATAGCTATACCATTTTTCCTCGCTCTTTTTGGGATCGTATGTCTTTGAAATTTCATCCATTATGAACTAATCAAATATCTTTCGGTAGGTTATATACTTTTTATAAGGTGTTACTTGTAGTAGTGCCATCAACAGATGAATCATTTTATCATTGAAATCACCGATCCAGCTGATTAAAAGGTCGTCATACTTTTTTTTAGGTTGAATTGCTTTGCCTAATTCGGCAAATATAGCGGCTTCCAATCCTTTGCCTTGGAACTGAGGTGTAATGCCAAAAACAATTCCCATAGTAGTACGCGGAGGCTTGGTTTTAAAATACCATAAGAACTTTAACTTACCCCACCAATTCAAATTTCCATTAATGTATTTGAATATTTCATTCAGTTCAGGAATGGAAATAAAAATTCCCACAGGTTCATCGTTATGGTATGCAAACCAGCAGGTATCTTCATCTATCACGGGTTTCAGCTTTTTCATTATATCAATAGCCCGTTCTTTTGTCATTTCCTCAAAATCGCTACGCTCAGCTTTCCAGGCCTTATTGTACACTGTACGAAAATCTTCAGCATATTTTTTTGATTTGCTTTTATCCAGGTGTTCAAAACGGTATAGTTTATCCCTTGTTACCCGTTCTGCAACTGCATTCATTCGGGCGCTGGGTGGTTCTATAGCGCTGCGATGATAAACGATTTGCTCGTAATATTTAGTAAACCCATATTTTTCAAAAAAATCTTTATAGTATGCAGGGTTGTGGTTCATGGTATATATGGCCGGCTTATCTCCTCCTTCTGATAGAAGCCCCCAGTAACGATCTTTTTCGCCAAAATTAATAGGGCCATCCATAGCTTTCATGCCTTTTTTGCGCAGCCATTCTTCGCAGGTGTGAAATAAATCTAAAGCAACATGTTCGTTATCGATGCATTCAAAAAAGCCCATTCCACCGGTAGGTTGTTCGAAAGTGTTTGCTGTCCGTTCATTTACAAAAGCAGCTACTCTCCCAATCAGCTCATGGTTATTATTATACATTACCCAGCGCATGGCATCGCCATGTTGAAAAAAGGGATTTTTCTTTCTGTCAAATATGGCTTCCACTTCCTGCCTGATAGGGGGAATCCAATTAGGGTCGTCCGCATAAATTTTATAGGGGAGCCTATGAAAATCGTTAATTCTTCCTTTATTTTTTACTTCAAATAATTGCATGTATGGGGTATAGCAGAATACTATATACTAATCTTTTAGAATTACGGATTCTTTTCCTTTTGTTTTTAAGCTTACCAATATATGTTCCTGGAGAGTGGTTGAAATCGAAAGCCCTGTATAATCAGACTTAATAGGGAATAATGTATGGTTGCGGTCAACGAGTACGGCGATACGCAAGGATTTAACGGGAAATTGGAGAATGGTTTTCATACAATAGGCCAACATTTTTCCGGTATTAAGTACATCATCTACCAAGATGACCGTTTTGCCTGAAAGGTTGATTTTTTTATCTAGTTCTACACTTCTTTCTTCGGATAGTTCATTCTTATTCACCATTACTTTTATAAGGGTAATTTTAAGCGGAGATATCTTTTTCAGGGTGCTTTCCAGTTTCTTTGCAAGTTCGTGGCCGCCTTCTCCTCTGCCTGCAAGCACTACTTCTTTTTCAGCGGCATTTTCCTCGTATATTTCGTAGGCAATGCGGGTTATTTTTTTATCTATCTGGTTCGCATTCAATATGGAAGTTTCCATTTCACTAATTTTTGCCAAAGGTAGGAAAACAAGAGACAAGAACAGCAAATGGACGTTGAAAGTTAAAAATGAAGAAGCAAGATCCCCGAAGAACCTTCTAACTATATAGCAAATGAAATATTCTTATCACTTCAACAGTGTAACATTTCCTACATAGGAATGCTGGGTATTTTTAGGATCCGTTACGATGATTTTGTAGATATATACATCTTCTGTCGAGGTTTGCCCACCTATAGAACCATTCCAGCCCTGATTTAGATTGGTGCTATGGAATATCTGTGTTCCCCAACGATTAAATATATACATTTCAAAACTCTTAATGTATTGTCCTATGGGTTGGAAAGCTTCA
>Ga0134125_10000638_pt1 | contig 46376 bp, 33 predicted proteins | sample KB31751_FD_96464 | JGI IMG/M metagenome (GOLD analysis project Ga0134125, IMG submission 96464) | Terrestrial soil microbial communities with excess Nitrogen fertilizer from Kellogg Biological Station, Michigan, USA - KB3-175-1 | ecosystem: Environmental > Terrestrial > Soil > Unclassified ...
CTATGTCGGCAACGGCAAACTTGCCGATGAAACGTTGCAGAAGATCGTCGCTGCCGGAGGCCGGGGAACAACCGTGGAAGCGGACGTATCCGACGTCGTCCAAGTCCAGAATCTGGTCGAGCAGGCCGTAGGCAAATTTGGAAAGCTCGATATCCTCGTGAACAATGCCGGGATCGAATTCAAACGACCATTTGTTGAGTTTCCCTTTGATCTGTGGCAAAAAATTATCGCCGTGGATCTCACCGGGCCCTGGTTGTGCGCGCAAGCGGCGGCACGACAGATGGTGAAACAAGGCAATGGCGGACGAATCATCAATATTTCTTCGGTGCATGAAGAAATGCCTATGCCGACCAATGCGCCCTATTGCGCTGCCAAAGGCGGTTTACGCATGCTGATGCGGACCATTGCGGTAGAGCTAGCGCCGCACAAAATCACCGTGAATAATATCGGACCCGGCGCAATCTACACGCCGATCGATAAAGACATAGAAGCTGATCCGAAGATAGAAAAGCAGCTCATGGCGGAGATTCCCCTGGGCCGCTGGGGCCGGCCCGAGGAAGTCGCCGAACTCGCGGTTTTCCTGGCCTCAGACGCCGCAGCCTACATTACCGGTAGCACGCACTTTATTGACGGCGGAATGCTCCGGATGGCGGGAAACCTATAACCGCCGCAGCCGACTTCGAGGTTTACTTGCGGAATTTCTGAGAACCGATTGAGATGTCGCGATTTGATTGCGTCCGCCTGAGAAACTTAAGGGCGGGGCATCTGGACCGACGTAGCCTTGCCGTCATATTCGACGATGGCATCAGGGTCCGCACTCGGCGTGATCCCTATTCCGTGTCCTTCCTTAACGATCACTACATGGAGCATCCTGTGCTCCCGCATTCCGGGAAAAGCGCCGTGGCGGTCTCCCACTGTGAGCGTTTTCGTCTCGTCGTCCCAGTGAAACGGAATCAGAGAGTAGGCGCCGTCTTCATAGGCATAGCTGTCTCCCTCGTCCTCGTACAGAGCGAAGTCACCGTTTGCTCCTGTATAGATACGGACATCGATGGGATCCTGATTACCTGCCGAGGACTCCACCTTCTGGCCGAAAGGAACAATCGAGCCAGCTCGGACATAGATTGGAATTTTTTCCAACGGTGCTTCCGCGATAGTGTTCTGACCACCGGTAACGCGTCGGCCCGTCCAGAAGTCAATCCAGGTGTTGCCTGACGGCAAATAGACCGTACGTTGCTTTGCGCCCGCCGTGGCGACAGGATTAACTAGAAACGCGGAGCCGAACATAAACTCGTCCGAAACTTCCCGGGCCCCGGCATCAGAGGAAAACTCCAACGGAAGCGCACGCATGAGCGATTCGCCTCGATTCGTCACGCCCCAGGCGGTGGAATAAATATAAGGAAGCAGACGATATCGCAACTCGTCGTACTGCGTGAGAATGTTTTCCACTTGTGGACCATAGTTCCAAATCTCAGCATTTGACTTGTAGCCGTGCACGCGAAAAATCGGACAAAACGTGCCGTATTCGAACCAGCGCACAAGGAGTTCATGGTACGCGTCAGATGTGTATTGGTCCTCGGGCCGGAAAAATCCGCCAATATCCGTCGTCCAATAGGGCAAGCCAGACATGCTGAAACTCAACCCTGCCGAAATCTGGCGGCGCAGCGTTGGCCAATTCGCGCTGATGTCTCCAGACCACGACGCGGCGGCATAGCGCTGCTGTCCTGCAAATGCCGATCGGGTTAGGATCACCACTCTTTTCTTATCACTCGTCGCTCGCTGGCCTTCGTAGATCGCTTTGGTTACATACAACGGATATGCATTGCGTACTGAATCTCCCTCGCCCAGGAACGTTTGTTTTCCGTGAAGAATGTCGCCTTCGGGCTCGGAAGCGTCCATCCACCACCCGTCCATGCCATCCTGGAAAATTCCCTTCTTAAGTTGAGTCCAGAACGCTTTTTGGGCTTCCGGGTTGAAGAAGTCCGTCCAAGGCGTTCCGGGTATCAGCAAGGAACGCGCTGCCATGTTTTTGTAGGCGTCGGTGTCCTCGCCGAATTTTGACCATATGGAGATCACCATGTGCACATCGTTTGCATGCAGTTGATCGAGCATCTGTTTGGGTTGAGGGTAGCGATCCTCATCGAATTTCATGGCATTCCAGCCGTATTTGCCCCAGTATTGCCAATCTTGCACCAAGGCATCTACGGGAATCATTCGCTTTCGAAATTCAGCTGCAATATCCAGAATCTCCTGTTGACTGTGATATCGCTCCCGGCATTGCCAGTACCCGTACGCCCACTTTGGAAAGAGCGGTGCTTCGCCGGTGAACCGACGGTAATCAGCAATTATCCGGTTCAACTCGGGCCCATAAAAGAAGTAATAGTCGATCGCTTCGCCCACTTCGGAACGGAAGGTCGTCGTGTCCGTCGGCGGTCGAACGGTCAATTGCACTCCTCCAGGGCCGCCCTTGGCTGTTACTTCGTACTCGGTATTCGCTTCGAGTTCCGCAACACCGGACGCTGAGGTGGGGGTCCACATATTGTGCAAATCAATCACGCGCTTCCCATTGACTTCCAGTTCCAGTTGATTCCGATCATCACTGGTCAATAAGAATCCATAGACACCTTTGGCCGTGGTCCGGAAGCTCCCTTTGCCGGTGATTCGATCTATCGCAATGGACTGGTCGGCAGGGTTGAAATCCGTCAGCGAGGGGTTATTCCATAAAATTCCGTATCCTTTGCTTGAGAGCAGAAATGGAATCGAAATGTTTGTGTTCGCTTGGTGCAAACGAATGGGAACTCCACGAATATTGAAAATGCCTTCCTGGTGTTGCCCTAGTCCGTAAAAGGCTTCGTCGGCTGGCGACAGAAATGTCTGTTGAGCTTGCCAGAATTTCGATTCATATAAGGAAGGCACGTCAAAGGCTTTTCCGCCTTGCCGAGGTTCGCCGAGTACAAGCTTTCCATCTTTTGAGAAAAAACTGACCGCACCAGTCTTGGAGTCAACCACTACCGTAACAGCCGCTGACGAAAGTTGAACATTGTTCTTCCCCGCTTCGACGCGAAGATTGTCCACGTGACAAGGATGCGTGACAACAGGGACCTTAGAACCGGGGATTTTTGCTGACCGACTTGCCACAACGTGCACGACACGGTCGCCGCACATCTCAATCCGCATGCTTCCCGCACGCGTTCGCAGAGTAACGCCGTCTGCATCCTTCCGAACATCCCTGATGCCAAATTGAGAGTGATTCGCGGCGCAAACTGCCGAAGCAGCGAAAGCAACCGTGAGCAGAAACATGATCCGGTATCTGTTGGCCATTTAGTCTGTGGTACCGCCTGCCCTTTCGCGGAAACACTCGACAACGCAAAGCATTGGGGATGATGCGTTTCCCGGTTAACAAGACCGATTGTGACGCCCGGGAGTGGAGCGTTCCGTCTTTCAGTTTCGCATCTTCCGGTTGTTGCTCCAGGTTCGTACGCGCAATCCGCAGCGGGACGGATACCAGAAATTTCACGCCCAGATTGAAAGGCTGCTACTGCGGCTTGCCGAACTCGATCCTGAGTACGTACGCGAGGTTGGAGGGCGCTTGGCCGGGCAGCATGACGTGGAGGCCATCGGCTTTCGACTCGAAAGCCACTTTCGCCTCGCTTCCCACCAAGGCGACTGATTGCACCGGCGCATCTCCCACCGCGGGGGCAAGTGAGTGAATTACAACTTCTCCCTTTGACGGCCAGGCGAGCCCGATCGCGTAAAGAACATTACTCCGCGTTGTAAAACGGAAATCTTCACTCGTGTACTTTGTCACATCTGTATCGTGAAATGAGCCGCTCGCAACCTTTGTAGGTCCCTCGCCATAAATCCGCCAAGGCCGTGTGCTGTAAATGGCTTCGCCGTTTATTTTCAGCCATGCGCCCACATCCAATAGCACATGCTGCACTTCTTCGGGAATCGTGCCATCCGAGCGCGGGCCGATATTTAGAAGCAAGTTGCCATTCTTACTGACGATGTCAATAAGTTGATCAATCACAAATTGCGGCGACTTAAAGGTATCGTCTTTAATGTAGCCCCAGGATTTGTTGCTCACCGAAGTGTCCGTCTGCCACGGAAGAGTTCGAATGTCCCCCAACTGCCCACGTTCGAGGTCGAGCACCGCGGAATGGTCCTGGATGGCATAGTCTTTGTAATTGATAACACCTACGTGATCGCCGTATTTCAGGGAACTGTTGTAGTAGAAGGCGGCAAAGCGGGAAAGATTCGGACGAATCGCCGCTTGCCCGATCCACCAGTCGAAATAGACGATGTCGGGATGATATTTCTCAACAAGTTCAGCCGACCGGGCCAGCCAATCGTTGGCCCACTCCGGCGAAACGTATGTGAAATCATTATTGAGGGGAGTGCCTTGCCGGTTGATCATCCAGTCATGGGCGGGACCGTAGAAGGCCGCGTACTGCGGATCGTTTACATCAGAAGGAATCTTCCGGCCAGGCCCAAAGAAAAAATTATGCTCTACTCGATGCGATGAAACTCCGAAATGCAAACCTGCAGCACGCACGGCCTTCTCCAATTCACCGGTAGTGTCCCGGTGCGGGCCCATTTTTACAACTGTCCAGTCGCTCAGGCCACTGTCGTACATGGCAAAACCATCGTGGTGCTCCGCCACGGGAACAACGTATTTTGCCCCGGCTTTTTTAAATAAATCAGCCCATGCTTCTGGATCGAAGTGGTCTGCTTTAAACATCGGGATGAAATTCTTGTAGCCAAATTTATCCTGCGTTCCGTAGGTGGCAATGTGATGCTTGTATTCAGGCGAACCCTCTACATACATCATTCGCGGATACCATTCGCTGCCGAACGCGGGAACCGAATAGACTCCCCAATGAATGAAAATGCCAAACTTCGCGTCCCTGTACCATTCAGGCGCTTCATATTTCTGGAGCGACTCCCAATCCGCGCGAAACGGACCCTCGTGGTCGGCCTGGTCAACCTCATTGAGTAGGATGGTGCGCGCGCCATCATACTTACTGCTGGCGTTCCGCCATATCTGGTCAACACTTTGCGGGTCTTCCGACGCAGTGGGGGCCGTGGAACTTTGAGAACTCAGAAGCGAAGCTGTGGCCAGGATAAACACGGCCACGCCAAGTTTTCGAATGATTGAATACGATCTGGTCATTTCTATCCCTCCGTACCGGCGGCTGAATCAAAGATGTTGAGCTTTGCCCAGGTGAAGCCATAGAGGGCGACGAAGACGAAACAAATGAGAGGAACGATAAATCCCACGCGCATGGAATGTTGGTCTGCAATGTGGCCCATGAACGGCGGAGCAATTGCCCCGCCCACAATGGACATCACGATCAGCGATGATCCGAGCTTTGTATATTCACCCAAGCCGCGAATGCCTAGTGCAAAGATCGTGGGAAATCCAACCGACATGAAGAAAAAGCTGGCGAATAGCGCATACAGGCCGATTTTACCGCCGCCCATGGTGACCGCAACCAGCACGACGCTGATACTCGCATACGCCGCGAGAACGCGTTCCGGCTTGAATTGGCTTATCACTCCGCTGCCAAATAGTCGCCCCACCATGAACAAACCAAAACCGATCGCACCCAACCACTTTGAAGCCTGCAAACGCGTCGCGCCAGGATCATTTTCGAGCACATAGTTGACGAAGAAGCTGAATATTCCGGTTTGCGCCGCAACGTACATGAACTGTGCGAAAATTCCGAGCGTGAAGTGTGAGCGGCGGAACATATCCCATTTCCGCGAGACAAGGAGAAAAGCGGCGACGTAAGCGGCGATCAACAGCGCATATGTTACGACTTCAAACCACCTCCCCGGCAGATGAAGCAGGCTCCATACCATCGCAAGAATCGGCGCGATAAAAAAGTACAGAAGTCCGCAAACCAGGGCCAACACGACCGCAATTCCTGACAATTGATTCCTCGACGGTTTCAGACGGCTTTGCGTGGTAACCGACGCGTGGCTCTCATCCTCCACATGCAAATCCGGCACTCGCGAAACCGCGAAAACAATGAGCAACAAAAATACAAACAAACCGATGCCGATGTAGGGCGTGGAAAGTCCGGCGTTGGAACCCGTTCCTTCACCGCCAGAAAAAACGAAGTACCCGCCAATGATCGGACCGAGAATCCAACCAGCACCGTTAAATGTTTGGGCGATATTGATGCGGGTCGGCCCGCTTTCCGGTGAGCCGAGGACGGTCGCGTAAGGGTTTGCAATCGTTTCCAGGCAAGTCATCCCCGCTCCGATTACAAACAATCCCAACAGAAAGGCCCAGTACGTACCAATGCGCGTTGCGGGGATGAACCAGAAAGAGCCTCCGGCGATCAAAGAAAGTCCTACGAGAATGCCGCCTTTGTAGCCAATTCTCTTTGCCATCAAACCGGCCGGGATTGCCATCAGAAAATACGCCAGATAGTTTGACGCCTGCACCAGACCTGACTGCTCCTTGTTGATACGCAACGCGTCCTGAAAGTGCTTATTCAGGATGTCTATCATTCCGTTGCAAAAACCCCACAGCAAAAACAGTGAAGTAATAAGCACGAAGACGACGGCAAAATTCTTGCCGTCAGCTGTACGAAACAACCCGAGGTTAGTCCGAGAACGGACGGCGGATGAAGATTCGCTTGTAGAGATATTCATCGTAAGTTACCAACGGAAACCATAATTTTCTTGAAGCGCGAGGGGTCGTCACTCCACGATCGCAACGCCTCCGGCGCTTCTTCTAAAGGAACTACCATGCTGATGGCCTCGTCCACGGGGAACCTTTTGGCTTCGAGCAGCTTGACCACAGCCCGGAAATCTTCCGGCCGGGCATTTCTTGATCCCAGTATGTCTAATTCTTTTTGTACGAATAATCTAGTCTCGTAGCTTACCGGTTCCTTTGCATACCCCACGTACACCACCCTGCCGGTAAATGCGACTTCCTCGACAGCGGCACGGAACGTTGCCGGATTGCCAATGGCTTCAATCACCACGTCCGGACCTAAACCACCGGTTAACTCGAGCAAGCGATCATGCAGAGACTGCGTCATGCTGTTGATGGTGTGCGTGCTTCCTGCCGCCCGCGCGAGCGCCAGTTTTTCGTCGGCAACATCAATACATATGGTGCACGCTCCCTGGGCATGAGATGCGGCAACTGCGCCAAGCCCCACTCCCCCGCAACCGAAAATGGCTACCGTATCGCTTGCGGTAACGCGCCCGCGGGCCACGGCGTGAAAACCCACGGTCAGGGGCTCAACCAGGCACAACTCCTTCGGCGTGAGTTGTGCGGCATACAACTTTTCCGGCGGCATGACAATATACTCGGCCAGCGCGCCATCCCTTTGCACTCCCAGAGTTTCATTGAATTGGCATGCATTCGAACGTCCGCGGCGGCATGACGCGCATCGGCCACAACTGGTGTAAGGAGAGAGGGCCACGTTCGTTCCCTCTGCAAGTTCTCCGTGCCCCCTGACGACTGTCGCGCACACTTCATGCCCCAGGATTCTGGGGAAGGAGACCATGGGATTCAATCCGCGAAACGAATTCAGATCGCTCCCACAGAGCCCAACCATTTGTACTTTCAACAACACGTTTCCGTCCGTGAGCACCGGCTCGGGAATCGTTGCGACGGAAACTTCTCGTGGCTTCTGAAGTATGATGGCCTTCATAATCCTTCTCGAAAACAGACCTGAGCACTTTGTCGGCGTATGCGATCTTACCGCACTTGCCCGAAACCGTGAGCGAATTTGCTCGCCCTGAAAGAGCGGGTACCATCTTAAATCGTTTCTTCCTCTTACGAGAACCGGAGGACGAGCCCCGGCTTCGAAAAAAAATGCAAGGCTTAGTCCGTTGGGTTCGGAAGTTTGTGATGCGAGCCGCAACCATTGACAAATCAAAGAATGTGCTGATAATTAGCGTCGCTGCAGTTAACGGTAATTTGTCCGCTTCTTAGAATGAGATTGGATCGCCGAAAATTCCTGCAGTCTAGCGGAACGTTGGCGCTTGGGGCCTTCATCCCGAATGTTGCTCGCCTTGCGCACGCTTCAACTCTCTCCGAACCTTTTCAATGGAAAACTGATGGTTTGATTTTCAGCTTTGGCATGACCGATGGAAAGCTGCGCCAGGGACAAATAATCCCCGGCGATGCCTCACCGTCGGTGACGTCATCTGGCGTGGAAGTGGCGCTCCAATGCACCGGCGAAAATTCCCCTGATCCAGGCATGAAATCGGCCATGGGACAACCCGGTGCCCGCTTGTTGTTCGCCGGGAAGCGGGAAGAATCCACAAAGCATGGCCAGCGCCTTGTCTGCACTCATATGGACCCCAACTTGCACTTGCGAGTGGAATCCGTGTACGAAGCCTTTAATGGGGTGCCCATTGTCCGGCGGTTCTCGCGGGTGACGAATGAAGGGAGCTCGCCTGTCGGAATTGACTTCTTGAGTTCCGCAATGCTTCACGGACTGGGAGACGGTCAGAAGTACGACCGTGAGCTTCGTATCCATATTGCTTTTAATAGTTGGATGTCCGAGGGACAGTGGCACACGCTGCGCCCGTCGGAGATGGGTTTCGTCGAGAACGAACGTACAAGCTGGTCGGAAGCCCGGGCAGAAAGCGTCGGCAGTTGGTCCACGGAACGATACCTGCCAATGGCAATGGTTGAGAACCTGAGGCTAGGCTTGATCTGGTTCTGGCAGATCGAACACAACGGATCGTGGTATTGGGAAATCTCCAACGTTTCGGCACGTTATAACAACGCGGATGATGTGTACGCCTATCTGGGCGGTCCCGATGATCTGCACTCAGCGGCATGGAAGAATCTGAAACCCGGAGAAACCTACCAGACGGTCCCGGTGGCGGTTGGTTGCGTGCATGGCGGTTTCGGTGAGGCTGTCGAGGCTTTGACGCGTTACCGGCGGAGTTCGTGCGTGAAGGCGCCGGGCAAAAACTCGCGATGCCCGGTCATTTTTAATGATTATATGAACTGCCTGTGGGGTGACCCGACCGAGGCCAAAGAATTGCCGCTTATCGCCGCCGCGGCGAAAGCTGGTTGCGAATATTTTGTCATTGACGCCGGCTGGTACGCGGATCTTCACGAAGACTGGAGTCAGACCCTCGGGGCATGGCAGGCTTCCTCCACCCGATGGCCGCGAGGTCTCAAGTTCGTCCTTGATCAGATTCGACAGAACGGAATGATTCCAGGCCTGTGGCTCGAACCGGAAGTTGCCGGCGCAAAGTCACTGCTCGCCCAAAAACCTGACAACTGGTTCCTTATTCGCCACGGCAAAAGGGTCTGGAAGAATTCGCGATTTTTGCTGGATTTTCGCAATCCCGATGTCCGGACCTATCTTGACCAGGTCGTCGCGCGCCTCGTGAACGACTATGGCATCGGCTACATCAAGATGGATTACAACGTGGACTCATTGCAGGGGACCGAACTCAATGCCGATAGCTTGGGGCAAGGATTGCTCGAACATAATCGAGCACTTTTGAGTTGGCTGGAGGGAATTCTTAATCGCCACCCCGATCTCATCATTGAAAACTGCGGCAGTGGCGGGGGCCGCATGGATTATGCAATGCTGAGTATCCTGCAACTGCAATCCATGACCGACCAGGAAAATTACCTCAAGTTGCCGGCAATCCTGGTGGGCGCGTCAGCAGCCGTGCTGCCTGAACAGCTTGCAATCTGGTCCTATCCATTGGCCAATGCTGACGCGGACCAAGCGAGCTTTAACATGGTTACCTCTATGGTGTGCCGGATTCACCAAAGCGGCCGGCTCGATAAGCTCTCCCCGGTAGTTGCGGCGCAGGTCGCAGAAGGCATCCGCGTTTACAAGGACGTTCTTCGCAAGCATATCCCCCTGGCACTTCCCTTTTATCCGCTGGGCACCTCAGACGTCACCAATTCTCAGGCAGCCATTGCTCTTGGGATGCGATCCCCTGAACAAACATTGCTTGCAGTCTGGAGACAAGATGGCGCCGCGACTACAAGAATTCCGATCGCAAACCGTGGAGCCAAACTTATTTACCCGGCTGACCTTGGCATCACTGTCGCGAGCGCCGAAGGAGCAATAGATATCGAATTTCCGCGGCCGCGTATGGCCTGCCTAGTTCAGGTGGCATAGAATCGCTTCGAGTCTTTTGACGTCCGAATGCAGACGCATGATATTGTCCGTGAAATGTCGGGGCTCAACATTATTGAATGAAATTCCTGTCGGATGCTGCCATTAGATTGCAGTCATAAGAAAGGACCAGAAATGAAATATCTCGGGATCACCATACTTTTATTGACCGCAGTTTGCTTCGCACAACAGTCGGGCGACTTCAAGCCCTCTGCCACAAATGTCTGGGGAGCTGAATACCCGCGTGTTGATAGTACCGGCAGAGTGCAGATCCGCGTGAAAGCCGCTGAGGCGACGAAGGTGAGATTGAACTTCTGGAGCGGACCGAAGGTGGATATGGAAAAGCAACCCGATGGATTTTGGACCGTGACCACTCCACCGCTTGTACCGGGCTTTCACTATTACACTCTGATTGTTGATGGCGCCGAGGTCGCGGACCCTAACACCTATGGGTTCTTTGGCGGCGGGAAAGATGCGAGCGGTGTTGAGGTGCCGGAACCCGGTAGCACCTACTACTCTATCCAGAATGTGCCCCACGGCCAGGTACGCGAGGTCTGGTACAACTCAAAGGTGACCGGGACCTGGCGACACGCACTTGTGTATCTTCCGCCTGACTACGACCGTCAGACAAAGGTTCGCTATCCTGTGCTTTACCTGCAGCATGGTGGCGGCGAGAACGAAACCGGCTGGATCCGGCAAGGGCACGCTAATTTCATCCTGGACAATCTCATTGCCGCCAAGAGCTGCAAGCCTATGATCGTGGTCATGGCGTACGGTTATGCCCGTCGCGCCGGCGAGGTGCCGCCAGATCTCAGCGGCAAGCCATTCGGTTCTCCTGAAATGATGAAGGCCATACAGGATCTGGCAGCGGCTTTTGAAGATGACGTAACCGAGGTTTTGATCCCCTACATCGATTCAACCTTCCGGACAATTCCTGATCGCGACCACCGCGCGATGGCGGGTCTCTCCATGGGTGGAATGCAGACCTTCCAGATCACATTGGACCATCTCGATCTGTTCTCTTATATCGGCGGCTTCAGCGGCGCCGGCGGAATGTTGGTGCTCGGAAATCACAAACTTGATGCGAAGGCCGACTACAACGGAGTATTTTCTGATCCCGCGGCATTCGCGAAAAAAGTCCACCTGTTATGGCTTGGCGTTGGAACCAAGGAGCCGGAAATGATGCGCGCAGGAATCCTGCGATTACATAACTCGCTTCAGGAAGCCAACATTCAGCATGTTTTCTATGAGTCACCAGGTACCGACCATGAGTGGCAAACCTGGCGCCGCGATCTTAAAGATTTTGCGCCAAGACTTTTCAACTAACCTTGGGAGACAAGATGAATTTTTTCAGAGCACTTATTTACGGAATTCTGGCCGTTGGCCTGGCACTCATCGGCTGCTCTGCCATGGCGCAAGACACCTCCAATCTTCCTTTCATGAATCCCAAGCTGTCGCCCGAAGAACGCGCGGCCGATTTAGTGCACCGCATGACGCTCCAGGAGAAAGCTTCGCAGCTCGTGAACCAGTCCCGGGCGATCCCGCGACTCAAGGTTCCGGCCTATGATTGGTGGAGCGAGGCCCTGCATGGAGTCATCGCGGAAGGGACAACAGAGTTCCCCGAGCCCGTTGGTCTTGCATCGACATTTGACCCGGCGGGCATTCACGAGATGGCGATCGCGATCGGCACAGAAGGCCGGATCGTGCATGATGCGTCATTACAAGATGGAAACTCAGGTTTTTTTCATGGCTTGGATTTCTGGGCCCCTAACGTCAACATCTTCCGTGATCCCCGCTGGGGGCGCGGCCAGGAGACATACGGCGAAGATCCTTTCCTGAGCGCGCGGTTGGCAGTGGCTTTTGTCACCGGCATGCAAGGTGATGATCCACACTACTATCGCGTGATTTCAACCCCCAAGCATTTCGCCGTTCACAGTGGCCCTGAGCCCACACGTCACTTCGCCGACGTGGATGTTAGTAAACATGACGAACTGGACACCTATACGCCCGCATTTCGCGCCGCGGTCATCGAGGGCCATGCAGCATCTGTAATGTGTGCCTACAACGCTATCAACGGACAACCTGCTTGCGCCAACGAGTTTCTTTTGCAGCACACACTTCGTGGCGCCTGGCATTTTCAGGGATATGTGGTCTCTGACTGCGATGCGGTCCGCAATATCTTCCGCGACCATCACTACCGGCCCACGCAGCCCCAGGCGTCGGCAATCTCGCTGCAACGTGGCATGGACAATGAGTGCATTGACGGGCCAGAAAAGGTCACCGACGATCACGACTACAAACCGTATTTCGACGCGGTGCAGCAAGGATATCTTTCGGAGAACGCAATGGACACGGCACTCGTCCGCCTGTTCACGGCGCGCATCCGTCTCGGAATGTTCGATCCGCCGGAGATGGATTCCTACAGCAAGATTGCGAAAAGCGAGCTTGACAGTGCCGCCCACCGCCAGCTTGCGCGTCGAATGGCGAATGAATCCCTGGTATTGCTGAAGAATGATGGAGTGCTACCGTTGAAATCGGTCAGGAATATCGCCCTTGTGGGCCCGCTCGCCGACCAAACCGCGGTGCTGCTTGGCAACTACAATGGCACGCCGACTCACACGGTGAGCGTCCTGGAAGGGATGAAGGCCGAATTCCCCAATGCGAAAATCACCTACGTCGCCGGCACGCAGTTTTTATCCAATCATGGTGACCCTGTGCCCGCCGCGGTATTGACGACTCCGGATGGCAAGCCGGGCGTCAAAGCGGAATACAGCTCTGTTCCCGGTTCTGGCGCAAAACCCGTGCCCCTCGCTTCAAGGGTTGAATCGAGCATCAGTTTGAACGAGAACAATTTTCCTGCGGAGGCAAAGGGAAAAACCGGCGTTTCTGTTCAGTGGACCGGATTTCTCAACGCCAACGCCACGGGCGATTATATTTTTGGAATTAAGGCAAATGGTTTTGCTCTAATTTCAGTCAATGATCGGCCCGTTACGATGGGCTGGGGAAACGGCACAAAACTCGGCCAGGTCCATTTGGAAAAGGGATCTCCCGCGAAGCTCAATGTAATCTACAACTATAGCGGTGCAGGCAAAGCCGAAGCGCAACTCATCTGGGACCTGGTGAACAACGCCCCTTCCCCGGCTGCAATCGCTGCAGCGAAAAATGCTGATGTTGTGGTTGCGGTAGTCGGCATTACCAGCCGCCTTGAAGGCGAAGAGATGCCGGTTGATCTGCCTGGATTCTCCGGCGGGGACCGCACCAGCCTCGACCTGCCCAAGCCGGAAGAAGACCTGGTGCAGGCGCTCGCTGCAACCGGCAAACCCCTGGTCATCGTGCTCACGAACGGTAGTGCGTTGGGTGTGAACTGGGAAAAAGCGCACGCCAATGCAATCCTCGAAGCGTGGTATCCCGGCGAAGAAGGTGGAGCGGCCATCGCCGAAACTTTGAGCGGCAAGAACAACCCGGCGGGACGTCTGCCCGTCACCTTCTATAAGGACGTGCACCAACTGCCTCACTTCGAGGACTACTCGATGAAAGGGCGAACATACCGTTACTTTAACGGCGAGCCGCTCTGGCCCTTCGGATATGGACTCAGCTACACGACGTTCAGTTACAGCGATCTCAGTCTTCCACAAGCGCCAATCAATGCTGGCGAGCCGCTTGATGCATCCGTGGTGGTTACAAACACTGGCAAGCTTGCTGGTGATGAAGTTGTGCAGCTCTACCTGAAATTTCCCGACGTTTCAGGCGCACCCATCCGCGCGCTTCGCGGCTTCCAACGCGTCCATCTTGAACCTGGCGCGAACCAGAAAGTTGAGTTTCATCTGGACCGCCGGGATTTGAGCATGGTGACCGACCTCGGCGATATCATCGTGGCACACGGCAAATACACGGTTTCAATCGGAGGTGGGCAGCCCGAAACAGGAGTTCCATCCACGAGCGGCAATTTTGAGGTTAAAGGTCAAGTCATGCTGCCGGAATAGAATTTTGCGCGCTGGGAGACAGTGAGGCACTATGCGTTCGCGATTCATCACAAATATGTTTTGGGTATTCGTGTTGGCGGGTTGTGCGTGGGCACAGCAGGCGGGACCATGCGCGGGCCTTAAAGACTTCAAAGCTGCGAACGTCGAAATCACCAAGGCCGAAGCGATTGTGGCGGGTACGACGGAACCGAATCCCTGGGGACCAGGTCACAGCGCGCCGATTCCCGCGTACTGCAGGATTGAAGGCGTCATTAACCGAAGGATTGGGTTGGACGGCGAGGAGTTTGGGATCAGGTTCGCGTTAGCCCTGCCTGAGAAATGGAACGGCGACTTTCTGATGCAGGGTGGTGGTGGCAGCAATGGTGTGGTAATGCCCCCACTTGGCTTGAATGGCGCAGGAGAAACCCCCGGTCTCATGCGCGGATTCGCCGTCGTCAGTACCGACACAGGTCATAAGAGCCACCGTCCGGGATTTGACTTCAGTTTTGAAAAAGACCAGCAGGCCGCTCTTGATTTCGCCTATCTTGCAAACGCCGAAGTCGCAACGCTTGCCAAACAACTCATCGGGCAATACTACGGAAAGCAGGCGGCCTTTTCCTACTTTTCCGGATGTTCCACGGGCGGCCGGGAAGGCATGGTTCTTTCACAGCGTTACCCAACCATTTTTAACGGCATAGTTGTTGGTGATCCGGCGATGCGCACCGGGTTTTCCAACCTAGCCATCGGAAAATGGATTCCAGCCGCACTCAATCAGATTGCACCAAAGGATGCCGAAGGCAAGCCGATCATTGCTCAGGCAATTACCGACAGCGATCGTAAGCTGATCGTCGAGGCGCTCTTAAAAAAGTGCGACGCCATCGACGGAGTAGCCGATAACATGATCTCTGATCCTCTGGCGTGTCATTTTGATCCTGCCGTGCTGACGTGCAAGGCGGGACAAAACCAATCCTGCCTAACCCCGGAAAAAGTAGCTGCGATACAGAAGGCGATGGGTGGGCCAAAGACTCCGGAGGGGAACCAGGTCTATCCCGGATTTCTATACGATACCGGAATCACTTCCAGCGGCCCCATACGCGGGATTCTCTCGCCCGGCCCGGGAATCTTTGGACCAGCACCCACTGCCATGGAAGTTGATGTAGAGAAAGAAGCATTAGCGGCCGCGCAGCCCCTTGTGGATTCCGTTTCCACGAATCTGGTTACTTTCTCCGGCCATGGAGGAAAACTGATTTTCTACCATGGTGACAGTGATCCATGGTTCTCGCCGCTCGACACATTCCAGTACTTCACAAACATGACGGAAGCGAATGGAGGTCCTCAAGAAGCGTCGAAATGGAGCCAGTTTTACTTTGTTCCCGGTATGTCACATTGCGCCGGAGGCCCGGGCTTGGATCAATTCGATCTCTTGACTCCCATGGTTGACTGGGTCGAAAAAGGTATCGAACCTACGTCGGTGGTGGCCACAGGCAAGGCATTTCCCGGACGCAGCCGCCCTCTTTGCCCCTATCCGAAACACGCGCAATATAAAGATCAAGGAGACAAGGAGAACGCCAGCAACTTCGAATGCCGCTGAATCAGCACGGTGCCTGCCTTCCTTGCTTTCCACGTTCACGATCGACAAAGGTTCCGCGTTTTAAGATAAAGCCATTCAAGTTGTCGGCGCTGCTCAACCATCGCTTGATGGCGCGCCGGTTCCCTTCTGGTTTTGATTCATGAACAAAATCATTGCTGCCTGAATATTTTTAAGGATTGTGCAGGTACCAGCGCTGGCTCTGATATCTTGAGGAGCAGTGTCGCGCTGCTCCAATCGTTGCTTGTAGCATATTTCTGGCAGATCTAAATTTGTGCAAATCGCGGGATGGAATCAATGATTCGTAAGTTTGCTCTCATCGTGTTCGTTGGGACTAGTTTATTTTCCCTGCAATTCTGCGCCCGGGCGCAAGAGGCATCCGCAAATGTTGCTGCCCCGCTCCCCTTTGTCAGTCCGATCTTTGCCGACAACATGGTATTGCAGCGCGGCAAGGCAAACACCATCTGGGGATGGGCCGAGCCGGGCGACAAAGTCGAAGTTGAAATCCAGGATAAGCACGCTTCAGGTGTCGCGGGACCCGACCGCCGCTGGCAAATCAAGATTCAACCTCCTAAAGCGGGCGGCCCTTACACGATGACGATCAAAGGCCGCCAGACTGTGGAGTTGCACAATGTACTGGTGGGAGACGTATGGCTGTGCGGCGGCCAGTCCAACATGCAGGTAAGCCTGCGATCTGCCCGCAATGGCGAGGAAGACATTAAAACGGCCAATTACCCGGAGATTCGTTACTTCACCGTTGCGGCCCATCCGGCTTATCACGCCACGAACCTTGTGGAAGGAAACTGGAAAGTAGTTTCGCCTGAAACGGCAGACAGAATCTCAGCGGTCGCATACTACTTTGCCCGCAGAGTGCAACAACAGATTCATGTTCCCATCGGCCTGGTTGTGGATGCCCTCGGTGGGACGCCTTCAGAATCATGGACCAGCGCGGATGCGCTGCGCCCGCTGCACGACTTCGATATTCCGCTGGCAGAGCTTGGGAAGCTCACAACTGCTGGCGCGCCTGAATACGGAAACTATGTCATGCACTGGTACGATCAGTATGACATTGGGCTGAAAGGAAAATGGGAGGCTCCAGATTTCGATGACGCGGCCTGGAAACAGGTTGACGTGCCCGGTGGCTTCGCTGAACTGGGCGTGCCCGATAGCCCTGCCGTCGTCTGGTTTCGCAAAGAGATTGTTCTGCCCGATCCACTTCCCGCCGGCCGCGCTTTGTTGTTCCTCGGTTCGATTCAGCGCATGGACACTGCCTACATCAATGGCACCGAAGTCGGCGCAAGCGCATGGGTGGAAAACCCGCGCGTCTATTTCATTCGCGACGGCGTGCTGAAGCCGGGAAAGAACCTGGTGGCAATTCGCGTCTTCAAGACCGAGCCGAAGGGGGGCTTTCTCGGCAAGCCTGAAGAATTGCGCCTCGTGCTCGGAGACAAAACCAGCATTCCTCTTGCTGGCCGATGGAAAGGGCAACTGAGCGTGGACGCTCGTCCGCCACATCCCATGCCCATCGGTTTTGAGAACTGGCCGGTAATGCCCACCGTGCTCTACGAAGGCATGCTCAAGCCCATCGCGCCGTTGTCCATTACCGGCGCGCTGTGGTATCAGGGGGAGCAAAATTCGGACCGCGGATTCCAATACCGCAGGATCATGCCGGTAATGATCGAGGACTGGCGAAGGCTTTTCCAACAAGGGGATTTTCCGTTTTACATCGTGAGCCTGCCAAGGTTCGCGCCTCACAGCGCTACGCCGACCGATGACGGATGGGCCGACATACGCGAATCCCAGGCGCTCGCGGCCCAACGGGTTCCTCATTCTTGCCTGGCGGTGACGATTGATACTGGAGACGCGCAGAATCTGCATCCCAAGGACAAACAGCCAGTCGGAGAGCGACTTGCCCTCTGCGCGTTGGCGAAGCACTACGGCAAGCATGTTGCGTATCAGGGCCCGACACTCGCTTCCGTGACACGCAAACCAGGTTCCATACGTTTGCGCTTTAAACACACGGATGGTGGATTGATCGCGAAAGGTCCCAAGTTGGAGGAGTTTGAAATCGCCGGAGCTGACCGGAAATGGTACTGGGCTGATGCACGCATCGAAGGCAACACGGTCGTCGTTTCCTCACCTTCGGTAGCCGACCCAAAAGAAGTACGCTATGCCTGGCAATCAAATCCGGCAGCAACTTTATTCAACGGTGCCGGCTTGCCAGCGGGTCCTTTCAGGACCGATACCTGGCCTTTGGTCACCGAAAGCCATAGACCTTACTGATCAGGCGCTTAGTGCCTCCGCAATATCCGCGCCCCTGCGCGCGGCTGCCACAGTTATGGGTCTGGAACGACGCATGAGCGCAATCATTCTGATATGCCTATTGATTCACCACTTTCACCACTGAGGCATCCGGCCCGCTCCACGCCGGCGCTCCTTCATGTTTCAATTGGTGCGCAGCGTCATCCCAGGTCAGCTTCGTAAGTCTCCCGCCGTTCTTTTCATAGTCGTAAGTCTTGCCGTCGTCCTGAAAGAGCGTGAACTTTCCGTCCGCTCCCGGATACACCCGTACCGCAGCAATCGCCTGCGGCTGTTGTGCGTTCTGCACTTCCGACCCAAACGGCACGATGCTCCCAGCCCTCACAAAAAGTGGCAGAGTATCTATCGGAGCATCCACTGTGATTGTCTTCCCTCCATGTACGCGCTCGTTGGTCCAGTAGTTGTACCAGTCGCATCCCGCCGGCAGATACACAATCCGGTGCGTCGCTCCCTGCTCTGTTACCGGAGCCACCAGAAAAGCTGGCCCGTACATATATTCGTCTGGAATATTCGCCGCCTTGGGATCATTGGGAAAATCCATGAAGAGCGCCCGCATATACGGAGCTCCTGTCTGAAAGCTGTAGTACGCAACCGAATAGGTGTACGGCAGAAGCTGATAACGCAGTTTTAGATACTTCGCCAGAATCGGCTCCGCCTGTTTGCCATAGGCCCACACCTCATTGTGACTTCGTTCCCCGTGCGCGCGCATCACGGGCTGGAACGCACCCCATTCAAACCACCGCACAAACAGCTCGGGATAGTCTTCATAGTTCCCAATCGTTCCCCGGACATCCGATCCGTCAATCAATGGCGTATGCTCGGCATGATAGTCAGGAGAGAGCCGGGGTGAGAAAAACCCTGCGATGTCCGTGTCCCAGTACGGCAACCCAGTCGCCGCAAAGTTCAACCCCGCCGGAATGGAACGCTTCAGCATGTCCCACGTGGAAACGATATCGCTCGACCAGAACACCGTTCCATTGCGTTGCGCCCCAAAGTACGCGGCGCGCGCCAGAATCATTACCCTCCGGCTGTCCCCAAAGTCCCTCCGGAATCCCTCATACACCGAGGCGGTATGAAAGAGTGGATACGCATTGTAGAAGCGTGTCCCTGAGCCGATAAAAAAGACATCCTTCGCCGGATCGATGTCCGGCTCCGTTTCGTCCAGCCAAATGTAGTCAAAGCCGTAAGGCTTCACGTAGCGGTCGCGAATCTTTTCCCAGAACCACTTCGCCGCCTCGGGATTCGTGGTGTCAATATTCGGCCCAATGACATTCTTGAAGCCTCCCGGATCTGGCTTCCCGTCGGGCGTATGTACCAGCCAGCCTTTGTTGAGCAGCATGTCATAGAACTGGGTGCCCTGCGAAAAATGCGGCCAAACGCTCAAGAGCGTATTGATATCCATGGCATGCAGCTCGCGATTCATCGCCGCGGGATCAGGCCAGCGCTTTGGATCGAGGTCTAGTTCGCCCTGCTTCGTCATGTTCAGGAAGTCCACCACAATCACATCAAGCGGCAGCTTCTTCTCGCGATATTCTTTTGCAACATCCAGAATCTGTTGCTGGGTGGGATAAATGGCCTTGCTCTGGATGTATCCGTAGACCGCCCGCGGCAGCATATGCGTGACGCCCGTCAGCAACCGGTAACCTTCGTAAATCTCATCGCTGCTATCGCCCGCAATCACAAAATACGACACACGGTCACCAACTTCTGACGACCAGACATTCTGCCCGTTGAAACCAAGGTCCACCGTCGTTTTTGATGGATTGTCCCAGAGCAGCCCGTAGCCGCGGGTCGAGATCATAAAAGGCACACAAACGTCCTCGCCGCCGATCGCACCATAATCGTGCCAGCAATGGATCTCGTGGTCCCGCAAATCCATCCAGCCTTTCTGCTGCTGACCCAAGCCGTAGTAGTGTTCGTCGGCGTACGAGTCAAACACCGCAGCAACACGACTGCCCTTCGCGCCCGCGTCCAGTCGGGCAACTTCCGGGCGTTCGGAAGTCATGCTCCAGCCGCGCATATGGAGCAGCGTCTTGCCTGCCGCTGTCGTCACTAGAAGGGAGTCATTGGGCGGACGATGACCACCTCCTCCGCCGAAGTAGATATCGCGCAACTGGCTGTTCAATGGGTCGAGCGACATCGGTTTCGGCAGTTCGTCATTTGGAAGGTTCTCAGGCGAGATGCGGACAACCATACGCGCCGACCGGAAGACGTCCCCTTTGGCGCCCTCCTCGTGCGTCCATTCGTTTGCCGACGGCTTGCCAATAAAACCGTATCCCGGATCAGTGGTCGCCGCGGACGCGTCAGTGCTTATCGTCACCCTCACAATGTTTGGGGCGTAAGGAACCAGCGAAATCACGCGTCCATCGCGCTTAAGCACCAGCGAACCATCCTGCGCAGTCGCCATGCCACTCAGACTCAATGCAACAAGCAGAAGACCCATTTCGAAGCACAGAAACTTGGGGTTAAATCGCAGCCTTGCTCGAAGGTCGCGAACAGTGCATCCCCGCTCGGCCAACAACCGTGCAATCAGCATTTTTCTCCCTCACGCCGCAACCCTGTATCTTACGAGAAAAACTTCCCGACGCTCTCAATTTCCGCAGGTCTGGCAGCGCAAAGACAAAGCTTTATTGGCACACACTGAGCCTTGAGGATGCTGGACGATGACTTTTCGTATGCTCTAACACGGCTGCGCTTCGGCGAGGGTGGAGTGTTTCATTGGGGCAAGCAGGCAAGATCGGGTGTCGGGCGTGAGTTAAAACGGAAGGTGGACCGGGACAAGAGCGAGTATTTCATCGCATATCGTTCCTGCTTCCACAAAATTCAAAAGGCGTGCAAGAAGTGGGCGAGTAATTTCTTGCCCTTTCGTAACGATTAGCACTCCGCTTCCTGTCTTGATTTCCTGCTGCAGGATCATGCCGGGGGTCAGTTTTGTAACGGGGATTTTGCGCGACACCATTTTTGAGCCTTCGGACTTAAGGCTCATCATCGCATCTAACAATTGAGAATCGAATTCTCCAACACGCAAGCGAAGCTGGGCAATGGCTTCTTCATTCGATAAAGCCCGCATTCTCAAATCGTCAAATGCGACTGCAAGTTTCAAGATCTTCGCGCCCGCAATGATAACGTCAGAGGTGAGCGCAGCCACTTCGGGCGCGCTGGCCGGGATCTGCGCCATCAATTGTTGACCGACCATCCATGCAACCGCTTCCAATCGAGGAATGGTACACAAAAGGTCTTCGGCAACTCTTGGATGAGCATCAAAACGCGCCTGATCTTCCGCCGACAGCGGCGTTCCTGCATAAGCCGCCCGTAAAACTTCGGAATTGAGAGTGATGCAGCCAAGCGGCGAAAGCATGGCGGCGGCTTCAAAGTGCCAGGGCGCCGGCAATTTGAACCGTGCGACCAATTGACGAACGTAGTGTGCAATTCGAAGCGATCGGCCGAATGCTTCGGGGTTTACAGCGCTGAGTACATCTGTCAGCACTTTGATGCTGCCCATCAAAGTGTTTTCCAAAATTTCTTTTTCTGCTGCTACCAATCGATAACGAACCAAGCCGGCAGACAACGATGAATTTAATGATTCGCGATCACATGGTTTGGTGAGAAACCGAAAGATATGTCCCTGATTCACCGCATGCATGGCGACATTCAGGTCCGCGTGCCCTGTCAACATTATCCGGATCGTGTCCGGGGCCATCACGCGCACTTGCGACAGGAAATCCACGCCGCTCATACCAGGCATTTCCATGTCCGACACGACTACCATATACGGGCCGCGGTTCCCGACCGCCGCTAACCCATCCTCGCCGCCAATGGCTGTATCAATATCGAATCCTGGTTGCGCCATTTCGCGGTATTGCTCCAATATCGCGGCATCATCGTCCACAAATAAAACTCTATTGTCACCGCCAATCGGAGCAGGCGTTTCTGTTTGAGCTTGTTCTTCTACCACCGATATGTGCAGTTTCAATTCATTTTTTCCGGTTTGCGGTTCCGGTGGCGTGGCTTGAACCGCGGACAACATTTCGCGCGATGCGTGGAGAATTCTCTCTATATATTTTTTTTGCTTGGCCGTAAGAGGGTCCGGCCCCTGAAGCAGTTGGGCATTCCCCATAATGACATTCAGTGCGTTTCGAATGTCATGTATGGTTTGCGCGGGTGTTGTGGACATACCTACCTTGATTTGAAAATCAAATTTGATTTGACCATGTTTAATGCCCGTCAGGAACGTCGATTTAGGCCCTGAAAGTTACCGGGGTAATACATACAATTCGCCGGTTCTCATCGTTGCTGGCCTCATCATTTTCAAATTGTCCAGATCCGAGATGCCCCTAATTTTTGCCGTTGGAGGTGCGCAGAAGTTCACTTTTTCCCAAGAACATGCCGATAGTGGAAGGCGACACGAATCTTATCGGCCTGGAGATTGAATGGCTTCGCTCAAGCTATTGGTCGTAGAAGACAACATCCCGAATCTTGAGCTGATGACCGAAATATTCGTATCTCTCGAGACCCAGGTTCGAGCCATACCGGATAGCGAAAAGGCGGCTTATCTGGTTAGTCAGGAAAAGTTCGACGGCATCTTCCTCGATCTGGAAATGCCCAACCTGAATGGGTTCGAACTGGCGCGAATCGTGCGTGAGTCGTCTTGGAACAAATCCACGCCGATTGTGATTGTGACCGGGCGAAGCGAACGAGAAACGATGGGAAAGGCTTTCTCGATTGGCGCAACTTTCTATCTTCAAAAGCCAATCGACAGGCAAAAACTCAATACTCTGTTTCGGAGCGTAAGAGGCTCGTTCATCGCAAATAGGCGCCGATCGGTGCGCGTTCCAATACAGACCGATGTTGTATGTAAAGCGGGCACAAGGGAAATGCGCGGTAAAACCTGGAATTTGAGTCAAGGAGGCATGCAGCTTGAACTCGATGGCTTAACGGCGGGAGAAACTGTTCGCCTCGGCTTCACACTTCCAAGTTCAATGATTGAGATTGACGTCCTGGGGACAGTTGTGTGGGTTGGCCACGAAAGACAAGGAATTCGCTTCACAACAATTCCGTCTAAGACCCAGGAAAGCATTCGCCAATTTATCGATCAGGTGGAGAAGGCATGATGAACCCAAGCGCATCATCCTTCCGTACTCTGCAGACATTTGTCCGATGTACCGATTTTCAATTCCCCCACAGAACTCGAAGGTGAAAACGTGCTATTGCCATCAAATCACGCGCCCACTGGCACCATCCTGGTAGCGGATGACCAGGCTGCCAATAGGGAGCTGTTAGACGAACTATTGACGTCGAAAGGCTTCAAAGTAATTACTGCAAGAGACGGGGCCGAGGCCCTGGAGCAGATCAATCGAGTTCCCCTTGATTTGGTTCTGCTCGATGTAATGATGCCTCACCTGAATGGATTCGAAGTCTGCGAGAAAATCAAGTCCAACTCAAATACCTATTTGATACCCGTGATCCTGGTCACAGCGCTATCGGAGAAACAGGATCGTATCGAAGGCATTAAGGCTGGAGCTGACGATTTTCTGGAACGCCCCGTGGATCATAGCGAGTTACTGGCCCGCGTACGATCCTTATTAAGATTGAAACAGCGGACTGATGAACTTGAACGCGCGGAAACCGTTCTGTTCAGCCTGGCGCGAAGCATTGAAGGCAAGGATCCCTATACCCATGGTCATTGTGAGCGGTTATCTGATTATTCTGCAACGCTGGGAAGGCATCTGGGATTGCCGGAAGAACAGATTGTAGCGTTACGCCGCGCAGGCGTGGTCCACGATATCGGAAAGATTGCAGTTCCGGATGCAATTTTGCTTAAACCTGCCAAGCTCACTCCCGATGAATGGAAAATCATGCAGGAGCACACGATCATCGGAGAACGCATTTGCGCTCCGTTGAAATCGTTCCGGCTCGTGCTACCCATCATTCGACATCATCACGAAAAATTTGACGGCACGGGATATCCAGATCGCCTGGCGGGCGAAAACATCCCCATTGCCGCTCGAGTTCTTCAGATTGTGGATGTCTACGATGCACTGACTACGAAACGCCCTTACAAGGTTGCACTTTCAACTGCTGATGCTTTGCAAACAATGAAAGAGGAAGTGGCCAAAGGATGGTGGGACCCGGACATTTTTGAAAAATTCGAGCAGCTCGTGAGAAATGGGGGCACGCAAGTGCTTTCTCGCAGCAGAGCCGCAGGCGCGGAGAGGTAGTTACATGAAATTCTTAAGAAACGTTATCGTCCTTATTATGGTTCTTCTCACGGAATTCACCTTCCTCAGTTTTGCCGAGGCACCGAGTGACAGTGAGGCATTGCTTAACATGAGTCTCGCAGATCTAGGCAATGTCGAAGTCACTTCCACGTCGAAAGAGCCTGAAGAACTTTGGAAAACCCCAGCAGCTGTTTACGTGCTAACGCAGGACGATATCCGGCGTTCAGGCGCCACCACAATTCCGGAAGCATTGCGTCTGGTTCCAGGAGTGCAGGTTAGCCGAATCGATCAGGACCACTGGGCGGTGGGAATTCGTGGATTTGCCGACCAATTTTCGAAATCCATGCTCGTGCTTGTGGATGGCCGCAGTTTGTATACGCCGCTGTTTGCCGGCGTGGCATGGGGCTTGCAAGACGGCATATTGCTGGAAGATGTCGACCGCATTGAGGTTATTCGTGGGCCGGGCGGCACGATTTGGGGAGCCAACGCTGTCAGTGGCGTGATCAACATTATTACTAAGAGTACAAAAGACACTCACGGCTCTTTCGCCTCAGTTGGGGGCGGAAACATCGATCAGGGAATCGGCCAATTTCGTTTTGGAAGTGGCAATGGCAGCAACTTTGACTATCGCGTCTATGGCAAAGCTCTTAGTCAAGGAGGGGAATATCACGCCGACAATGTTCCCTATGACGAATCGCGTTTCGGACAAATAGGGTTCCGCACAGATTGGAGCCCGACTGATCGCGATGAGATAACCATCCAGGGCGATACGTACAAAGGAGGCCTTGGTGGAACTGTGCAGTTTGGATCATTTAACCCTCCTGAGCAAGTCACCTCGAATGCAGCAACTGCCGTTTCAGGGGGCAACTTGATGATGCATTGGCGTCGTCAACTTCGTGAAGGTTCCGACATTCAGGTTCAGGCGTACTATGACCGGACATACGCACTAGCATCGAATTATCAAGAATCTCGCAACACATTCGACCTTGACTTCATTCACCACTTTCCATTGCCATGGCGTCAGGATTTCATTTGGGGGCTTGGCACACGTTTGAGTCCGAGCACATTCACACAAGTTGTTCCTACCCTGGACGTTCTACCACACAGCCAAGCAGACAATGTGTACAGCGGATTCGTTCAGGACGAAATCGCGCTTGTTCCTAGCAAATTCTCCATTACCTTAGGTTCGAAACTGGAGCACAACAATTTCACGGGATTTGAGATTCAGCCCAGTGTTCGTGGATTGTGGACCATCGACAAACACCAAACATTTTGGGCATCTGTGGCGCGCGCTGTGCGGACGCCCTCGCGTATCGAAGAAGATTTCGAGATCACCGATTTTCTTCTTGCGAACCCTCTCGTTTATTTGACCATTGATGGCAACAAACATCTAAGCGCCGAAAGACTGCTCGGCTATGAAGCCGGGTATCGCAGATTAATCAGCCCCAAACTTTACGTCGACATTTCAATTTTCCACAATAACTACAGCGATCTGATGAGTCTTGGCGCTGGAACTCTGACCGCCGACGCCGATCCCGCTCCAGCACACCTGACCATTCATTTCCCGTGGGCCAATGGAATTGAAGGCAACGCGGATGGGGTTGAATTCGCCCCCGACTGGCAACCGGTCAGGTGGTGGCAGTTACGCGCTTCTTACGCTTATCTGAATTTAGATCTAAAAAATATGCCGGGCAATGTTGACACCAGTTCAGTGAGCAAAGATGAGGGATCGAGTCCTCATAATCAAGTTTCCTTTGAATCTCGTTTCAATCTGCCTAAAGGGTTTGAATTCGATCAGACCTACCGGTATGTAAGCGCGCTTCCCGCCGACTTGGTAAAGGCTTACAGTACCGCGGACGCCCATCTTTCATGGCGCGCTACTAAGCAGATTGAGCTCTCGGTTGTGGGCGAGAACTTGCTGCAGCCGGCACACGATGAGTTCACGAGCTCTCCATCTCCGCTTGTGGGAATTAAGAGAAGCGTCTACGCACAAATAACTTGGAGACATAACGAGCGCTAATCCCATGAGACAGGCATTCATGCTGGAATCCAGGAACGTATGTTTGTCCCACAGGGAAATTTGCCTTGGGGTGCTTCGTCTCACCGTAGTCTTGCTTTTGTGCGTCTATAGCGTTCTTAACGTACAGGCGCAGAACTCCAAGCTAAGTGACTACGACATAAAGGCCGCCTATCTTTTTAACTTCGGCAGGTTCGTTGAATGGCCCTCTGGCGGAGAGTCTTCAAACGGTGGTTCTTTTACTTTCTGCATCCTCGGCCACGATCCCTTTGGCCAGAATCTGGATCACATGCTCGTAGGAAGGACCATTAACAGCAAGGCCATCACGGTGAAGCGAATCGCGACTCCCCAGGAATCCTCCGGATGCCAAATCCTTTTCCTGGACACTACGGAACAGGGAAAACTCAACAAGATCATCGAAGCTTTAGATGATGAGGCGGTACTGACCGTGAGTGACATCCCTGAATTCTCGAAGCATGGGGGCATGATTCAGTTTGTAGAGAAAGAAAATCGAGTGCGGTTTGAAGTTAATTTAGAAGCCACACAACGCGCTGGGCTCACACTCAGTTCCGATCTGCTAAAAGTGGCAACGGCAGTCATGAGGCAACCCCGGTGAGCATAGGCGCCCAAACTCGTCACTATCCTATTACGAAAAAACTTACTCGCATGAATATGCTTGTAAGCGGGCTGGCATTGGTGCTCGCTTGCGCCGCATTTATTACGTATGACGTAATTAGCTTCCGGCAAGCAAGAGCACACGGCATCTCAATTCAAGCGCAAATTATTGGCGATAATTCGGTCTCTGCGATTTTGTTCAGCGACGTAAAAACAGCCCAGAGCACCATGTCGGCTCTGGAGGCTGCGCCCAATATTGTGTCGGCAGTGATTTTCACGCCGGATGGCAAACCGTTCGCTGCCTATTGGCGGGATGAAAAAGGTCGAATTGCTCCTCCTCCCCGTCTGGGCCCCAATCAAACGGACGCCTATTGGTTTAAGCACGGCGAACTCGTCGTAGCTCACAAAATCATTTTTCAGGGGAATGTAACCGGCATTGTCGTGATCCGTTCCGACATGCGCGAGATCAATGAACGCTCCGAGAGATATGCAGGCATTGCAGCTCTTGTTCTATTGATTTCCCTCATCGCGGCCCTGCTTCTTGCGTCTGTATTCCAAAACGACGTGGCGGAGCCAATAGTGCATTTAGCCAAAATCGCTCGAATCGTTTCCCGCGAAAAGGATTATTCAGTCCGAGCTACGCAGACTGGGAACGGCGACGAATTGGATTTGTTAATGGATTCGTTCAATCGAATGCTTGAACAGATTCAACGAGGAGACGACGCGTTACGCGAAGCACAGCGGGAACTGGAACAGCGTGTTGAATCGCGCACCTCCCAATTGGCAGATGCAAATCGAAGGCTGAAAGTCCAAAACCAGGAAGTCGAACGGGCCACCAAATTGAAAAGCCAGTTTTTGGCCAGCATGAGCCATGAATTACGAACTCCGCTGAATGCCATTCTCGGATTTTCTGACCTGCTGGCTGAGAAGACCGCTGGACCTCTTACAGACAAGCAAGCGCGCTTCATTGGTCATGTTCGTGATGGTGCTCGTCATCTTTTGCAATTGATTAACGATATTCTCGATCTCTCCAAAATAGAAGCAGGGCAATTGGAATTTCACTGTCAGGATTTTCTCATCGAAGAGGCCTTGCCCGAAGTGCTGTCCACAATTCGTCCGCTCGCCATGGCCAAAAATATCGCAGTGCAGCAAAAGCTGGAAACAGCACTTCCAATCCATGCCGATCGTGTTCGCTTTAAGCAGATTCTCTACAACCTGCTCAGCAATGCAGTGAAGTTCACCCCCAAAGACGGCCGGATCGACATTCGATGCTATGAGTCAGGAGACTCGATCTCCATAGCGGTAACAGACACCGGAATTGGGATCAAACCAGAAGATCAGAAAGTTGTATTTGAAGAATTTCGCCAGGTAGAAGGTCCTTCAGGAACCACTCACGAAGGCACGGGACTGGGCTTGGCAATAACCAGGCGACTGGTGGAACAACAAAGCGGGAAGATTTCCCTGGAAAGCGAATTCGGTAAAGGGACTTGCTTTACGTTTACCTTACCCAAGGGACAGATAGCTCATCGAATTGCTGCCGGCGTGGGCGATTTGAGACCTTCAGTTACAAGCGCGTCAAATAGTGCTCCTAAAAAGCCGCTTATTTTGATCGTAGACAACGAACCTTCGGCGCGTGAGCTTCTAGCGAGTTACCTCGACCAGGACTATCAAATTGCCGTGGCGAAATCTGGGGCGGAAGCGCTGGAAAAAGCCAAGCAGGTCCATCCTGATGCCATTACGCTCGATGTCTTGATGGCACAAGGCGGTGGTTTCGAAACCCTGGTGGCCCTCCGCAAAGAGGCGGAAACTGCCAATATCCCAATCATTATTCTTTCCATTATTGACCAGAAGCAGGTTGGCTTCGCCCTGGGAGCAACGGATTATCTGGTCAAGCCCATTCGCAAAACAGAGCTTTTGGAAATCATGAACAAACATCTTCCACCAGATGGGAGTGCTTCATCTCCCATACTGCTCGTTGATGACGATATTAAAGCTCTGGAGTTGGCGGAAGAGACACTCCGAAATGCTGGATATGAAACAGAGAGCGTTCAGAGCGGCACCCAGGCGCTTGAAATTATCGCGGCTAAAGATGTAGCCGCTGTTTTACTTGATCTTTTAATGCCCGGCATGGATGGCTTCCAGGTCATCCAACATATACGCGAGCAAGAAAAGTTGAAAGCCTTGCCTATCTTCGTTATCACGGCAAAACATATAACGCCAGATGAAATAGAGATCCTAAACCGTGAGACGGAAGCGTTTTTCCATAAAACTGGCACTTGGCAAGAACAACTTACCGCCGAAATTGGGAGAGTTGTACATAAACAAAAATTAGCAAAGGGAGTAGGCGCGCAGTGAAAACAGTACTTATTGCCGAAGACAACCCCGTAAATCGCGAATTGCTCCGCGAGATCTTAGAAGTGCGTGGATATACCGTAGCGGAAGCTTGCAACGGGCAAGAAGCATTGGGAAAAGTCGACGAAGTGAATCCGGATATTCTTCTCGTGGATATCGGTATGCCGGTCTTAGACGGCTACGGATTCGTCCGAAAGTTCAAGGAAAATCCAAAATGGGCAAAGGTGCCAGTGCTGGCCGTAACCGCTTATGCGATGCAAGGTGACAGGCAAAAGATACTAGACGCGGGATTTGATGGATATCTTTCCAAACCAATTGACGTAACGCCTCTTGAGAATGAACTCGCTCGTCTTTTACATTGAGCGGTCGGGAGCATTCAGCCAAAAGATGGACGATGCTTTGGATTTGGGACTTGATTTCATTCTCGAAGGAATTCGCGCGGTGCACGCGGCGGTGGCAAACGGATCCATTAACTCCCAGCTCATCGTCCCCCTAACATCCCCGATTTGCCGGACGATTCGGGTCGCAAGTGCTTGAAAAAAAATGGCGGGGACGACGGGACTCGAACCCGCGGCCTCTGCCGTGACAGGGCAGCGTTCTAACCAACTGAACTACGTCCCCACGCTCACTGGGTCTTGGGAAGACCCTGGGCGATCACACAAATACAAATCAGAGCAGCTGTCCCTGCTCCGCAGATTAAATTGTAACAGAGGATTTCCGTGCGTGGGAGGCCGATGAACAATTGCATAGGCCCTTCGTTCAGGATGACAATCCTCCCTCCAATGAAGCCCAGCCCGCTGTCATCCGGACGAAGTGTGTTATTTCTTCAAAAATAGAAAATGTCGTGAAGGATGTTTTGCACTGGCCGCCTCAAACAAACGCAGCTTCCCTACTCCGGTTAACCCACTCATTTTGATTTCTGCACTCTTCCGTCTAGAATCTGCATTCCGAACGAGGGAGGTTTGCATTGTCCTACATTCAGTTTCTGGGCGCGGCGGGTACGGTTACCGGATCCAAGCACCTCATCAATACTTCGTCCGACGGTGACGGCAAAAACGGGAGCCAGGTCCTTGTGGACTGCGGCATGTTCCAGGGTCAAAAGGAATGGCGCGAGCGCAACTGGCAGGACACGCCCATTCCCGCCCGCGACATTGACGCCATCATCCTCACCCACGCCCACCTCGACCATTGCGGATGGATTCCACGGCTGGTGAAGGAAGGTTTTCGTGGCCCGATATATGCCACTCCGGCCACGATTGATTTGTGCGGCGTGGTATTACCCGACTCCGGCCATCTGCAGGAAGAAGACGCGGAATTCTACAACAAGAAAAATAAATCGAAACATAATCCGGCGTTGCCGCTCTACACGCTGGATGAGGCCGAAGAAGCATTGAAATATTTTCAGCCGGTGCAATTTGGAGAAACCAAACAGGTCAGCCCGGAACTCTCATTTCGCTTTGTCCATGCCGCGCACATTTTAGGCTCATCCATGGCGGAGATAACTCTCACGGTCAAGGGCCAGACCCGCCGCATGTTGTTTACAGGCGACATTGGCCGCATGCGTGACAAAAATATCGCTCCCGGAAAGGTCGTCCATTCCGGCCCGCAGGAAGGCGAAAGCGCGGACGTGCTGGTCATGGAATCCACGTACGGCAATCGCGTGCACCCCAAGGATGATCCGCGCCCCGAGCTGGCCAAAGTCATTACCAAAACGATTCAGCGCGGAGGAAGCGTCGTGGTGCCTGCATTCGCCGTGGAGCGCACGCAGAAATTTGTCTTCATGCTAAAAGAACTTATGGAAGCCGGCCAGATTCCGAAGGTCCCTGTGTTTTGTGACAGCCCCATGGCCATTAAGGCCGTGCAGATTTTCCTGAAGCACACCGAAGAGTACAGCGATGAGACGAAAAAACTGATCAGCCAATATGGATCGCCGCTTACCTGGCCCGGCTTCAGCTTCGCTTCTACCGCGCAGGAATCGAAAAAGATCAATGACACGCGCTACCCCTGCATCATTATTTCTTCAAGTGGCATGGTCACCGGCGGACGCATTCTGCATCACCTGGCGCAAAGGCTGCCTGATCCGAAGAACACAATCATATTTATCGGTTTTCAAGCTCCAGGTACGCGCGGCTTTACCATCAAGAGCGGCTCAGCGGAGGTAAAAATATTCGGCGACATGGTTTCCATTCGCGCGCAGATCGCTGCCATCGAACAGTTCTCTGACCACGCGGACCCGCCGGAACTCCTGGAGTGGCTGCGGACTTTCAAGAACAAACCAAATGTCACTTATCTGGTGCACGGCGAGCCGGCGGCCGCATCGCAGCTTCGTGATCTAATGACAAAAGAGCTAGGATGGAACGTGCAAGCAGCGCAGTGGCTGCAAAAGGCCAATATAAGTTAGGCAAATTATGCTCTCCAAAGACGATGCCCACAAATTCGCAGAAGAATGGATCGCTGCATGGAACTCGCATGATCTTGACCGGATCATGAGTCACTACGCGGAAAATATTGTTTTGATTTCGCCCGTAGCGGCGAAGTTGCTCAATGACCCATCAGGCGCCCTCGAAGGCAAGCAGGCATTGCGGGCTTACTTCCAAAAGGGCCTCGAGGCGTTTCCCCAGCTCAAGTTTGAATTGATTGAAACCATGTGGGGTTTGTCGAGCATTATTCTTTATTATGTGAACCAGAAGAACACAAAATCGGGTGAGTTTATGGAGATGGATTCGCAGGGAAAAGTGGTTAAAGTCGTCGCGAATTACTCGGGATGACTTAGCCATCACAAAAACCATGTCTGCCCGAACCGTTTTAGAGGTGAGGGACCTTACGACACGACAACATCGCCGTTGCGGGTCTTACTGGATCGCGAACACGGCATAAACCGTGGCTTCCTGTTTAACTTTTTGTGGAAACAGGGTCAGTTGCGGTTTCCCAGTTGAACCACTGCTGACCTCCGCGCTGTCCGCTTGCACCGGTCCCAACCATCGAAATGCTCTCGCTACCGGCGCCCGATTGCTGGCGTAAGCCAACTCGCCTAAATTTGTCCCCAACCCCTTCGCCATCTGTTCCGCGATAGCGCGCGCTTTCGCAAGGGCAGCGCCGCTTGCTTTTGCCTGGAGCGCTAATGGGTCGGCCACATCCCAATCTGTATCTTCTAGTTCGTTTGCCCCATTGCGGACTGCGAGATCGACAATAGACTGCGCTTTCGGTACTCCGACCGTTATTTTCCACGACTGCTGCGCTGCAAACTGACGCTCTCTCTTTATTTCCGGCGTTCAGTTTGGCTCAGGGTTCACACGATTCAGTTGCAGTTTTTCAGTTTCGATATTCTCTTTTTGAATATGCGCATCGAGAAGCGCTTTCGTAATCTTGTTTGCAATGCGGACATTCTCCTCGAAGGCAGCATCTTGTGTCGTGGCGTAATTGTGGTATCCAATTTCAAGAATTGCGATCTCTGCATCCGCCGTCACGGACTCATCCGCCGTTATGGCGATCGTTTTGTTCTGTTTGTTTATCTGAATGTCTTGTGCGGAAACCAGAACTGTGCCGTAGGCAAGCACAATAATCAACACTAATTGCTTCATGACTGACCTCCAGCCCTGTCATAGCGGGCTTGATTATTTTTATCATTGGTCAATTACTGGCCCGGGTAAAGCGCACCAGCGCTTCGAGTCGCTTCGCAGCCACGCCCGAATCAATGGACGCCGCCGCAAGTCTTATGCCATCTTTCAGGTGTTCTGCCTTCCCTGCGACCAACAGCGCCGCTGCCGCGTTCAGCAGCACAACATCGCGGCGGGATGACTTCTTCCCTTCCAGAATTTCTTTGATCAACGAGGCATTGCCCACGGCATCGCCGCCGGAAATATCTTCGAGCGGCGCCCGCTTGAATCCGAATTCTTCCGGAGTCACTTCGGAGCTGTGCACTTCTCCATCGCGCACCTCGGCAATGCGCGTTGGGCCGGAGATGGTAATTTCATCCAGGCCATCCAACCCGTGCACCACCATGGCACGGCGCAGGCCCAGCATGCTGAGCGCTTCGGCGAGTTTTTCCACCAGATCAAGGGAATAAACGCCCACAACCTGGGCCGATGCGCCCGCGGGATTGGTTAACGGCCCCAGCAGGTTGAACACGGTGCGCAGTTTCAATTCACGACGCGCCGGCTGCACGTACTTCGTTGCGCCATGCATGGCAGGCGCAAACAGAAACGCGATACCTACTTCGTTCAGGCACGCCGCAATGCGCTCAGGGGCCAGGCCTATGTTCACGCCGAGCGCTTCCATCACATCCGCCGAGCCGCATTTGGAAGTGATGCTGCGGTTACCGTGCTTGGCCACGCGAACGCCTACCCCCGCGACCACAAACGCGGCAGCCGTGGAAATATTAAACGTGCCGCTGGCATCGCCGCCTGTGCCGCAGGTGTCAACGAGCGCGTCGCGCTCGGTATCGCTTACATCCACCGTGGAATTTGTACTGAGTTTGAGCGGAGTGGCGGCCGCGCGAATTGCTTCCGCGAAGCCCACAATCTCCTCGACGGTTTCGCCTTTCATGTGCAGCGCCACAAGCAGGGCGGCGATTTGCGCGTCGGTGCATTTGCCGGAGAGCACCTCGGCCATCACCTCTCGCGCTTCAGACCGCGAAAGCGACTGGCGATGGTTGGCAATCGTATGCAGGGCGTCGAGGATCATGGATAAGAATTAAGATAGCAGGAAATTGGCATTTACCAGTTCTCGGTTGTCGGTTGCAGGAAGGCCCAGACAGTCGCAATTCGCATTGAATACGCCACGGAGACTCGCGCCTGGACTGACAACCAGGAACTGGTAACCGGCAAACGTCAATCCATTACATCAAAAGAGGGCGGTGACTGCTCCGGCTTGCTTGCCCAGGACTTATTTGGCGTCCCGCCCAGCGTAAATTCAAGGCGATTGTATTTTGCAGCCAATTTGTCGAGTGGCAGCCAGGTAGTGTCATACGACTTGCCATTCAGCTTCACCGATTGAACGTAAATTCCCTCTCCGTGCGAGCTAATTTCCAGCACACTTCCATTGCCGAGTTTCACGGTTGCTTGCGCGAACATGGGCGTGCCCAGCACCAGGCCTCCCACGCCCGGAATCACCGGATACATTCCGAGCGCATTCCAAACATAGACGCCAGATGTCGCGCCCAGGTCATCATTGCCCGGCAAGCCGTCCGGTTTGGTGGTAAATGTCTCGCGACGAATTCGGTCCACGACCTCTTGTGTCTTCCAGGGGTTGCCCGTCCAGATGTACGCATATGGAGCGCAGAAATCAGGCTCATTGCTCACCGTAAAATTCGAGCCCCATCCCGAGAGTTTGGTAAAAAATGTGTCCAACTTGGGAAGCGCATTCTGATTGCCGCCCATTGCTTTAAAAAGACCCGCATAGTTAAAGGGCACCATGAACGTGTACTGCCATGTGGATCCTTCTTCAAAACCCATTTGATCGGCAGTGTCCCAGCTTTTTACGTGGTGCGGCAGCAGATGTTCCGGGTCCCAGCCGGCAATGAAGTTGCCGTCCGGCATGCGGGGACGAATGAATTTGCTCTCGGGATCAAATAGTTTTTTCCAGTTCTGGGCCGAAGCGAGCAGGCTCGCCGCATGGGCTTTGTCGCCCATGGCGGCGGCAAACTGCGAGACGGCAAAATCCGCGCTGGCGAATTCCAGCGTAAACGATGCTCCGTCCTCCTGGTTTTCATCCACAGGAATGTAGCCTTTGCTTAGATAGTCGCTCAGTTGCGGACGCTCGGGCTGATCATGTGGCCCGTTACCCGGCTGGGTTGCGCCCTTAATCATGAATTGCAGCGCCGATTTCGTATCGAAATTGCGCGCTCCAAATGCATAAGCGTTCGCCAGCAGGATGGAAGGTGAATCGCCTCCCATCACGTAACTCACGTCGTTGGCCACCGGCCACTTGGGCAGCCGCCCGCTCTGTTCCGCGTCGCGCACCAGCGACTCCATCATCTGGCTGGTTTCTGTGGGCATCAGCAGGGCATCGAAGTTGATGAGGCTGCGATAAATGTCCCAGTCGGAAAAATTCGCGTACTGGGTCTGTCCGGCAGGCAGACGGCGCACTTTTTGATCGAAGCCAATGTAGTCTCCGTTCTCATCGTTGAAGATGTTCGGCGAGAGCAGCATGTGATACAGGCCGGTATAAAAAATGCTTTTCTGTTCGGGAGTTTCGCCCTCCACCTGCACGCGATCGAACATCTCCATCCATTGTTTCTTTGCAGCTGTGTGTACGGAGTCAAAATCCCAGCCGGGAATTTCGGCATTCAGGTTCGCCTGGGCATTCGCGACGCTGACAAAAGAAATTCCAATCTTCATGACGACAGGTTCGGACCTGTTCGCGAAAGAAACATAAGCACCGTCCTTGCGTCCGGTAACGTAACGCGATCCAGCGGTGGCTCTAGGATGAGTAGCAGACCACGTTCCAAAAGAAGTAAACGGCCGGGAGAACTTTGCAACGAAATAAAGCACGTAATTGCTGGGAGACTGACAGAAGCCGCCGCTGTGCACTGTGCCGGTAATCGTGTCATCGCCTGCGATCTGAACTGTGCTGTTGTCATTTTCGCGATGAGGCTCGTCAATCGTGGCGCTGGAGGCGGCTTTGAAGAGCAAGGTGCGAACGGCGTCCGCTGGAAACGTAAACTTCCCCATGCCAGCGCGCGCTGCGACGGTAAGTTCCGCCTTCACGCCGTTCTCCAATTGCACGCTGTAATAACCGGGATGGGCTTCTTCACGGTCATGGGAGAAAGGGACATCGAAATTATTTGGCGAAGTGCCACTGGCGTTTAATTCCGTGACCCAGGGCAGGATGGGCAAGTCGGCGTATACGGTGCAGCCCGCACCGCTGATATGGGTGAGGCTGAAGCCTCGCGTAGTTGCGTCCTGATGGTGATACCACCCGTCGGGGCGTGTGTCGGGACTCCACTGAATCATTCCTAGAGGCAAGGTCGCGCCCGGGAAGGTGTTGCCATCACCAGCCGTACCGATGAATGTGTTCACTGCGTCGTAAGGAGTAACCGCGGGAACGCTTTGGGCCAACGCGCCCAGGGATGAAAGCACCAACAAAAGCAGAAAGCCGCGCATGGGCGGAAATTATATCAACTTGGGTGAGACGCGCTGGAAAGCAGTACAGCCATCACAAGGGTTTTCCGCAGGGAACATTTTGTAAGTACATTAAGACATCTATCGAAACATACTTCATATCGCAAGAAGCGGTTGTTTGCTGGAGTCAGTTTGCCTAGAATTTACCTCGACAGCTTCTTTTCCTTGTACATGGTTGCGTCGGCGCGGGCGATTACTTCTTTGACGGACTCTCCCGGCTGCCATTGGACCAGGCCAATCGCGGCATGAGCACTTACTTTTACCGCTTCCCCCGTATTCTTCTGAATTGTGTAGTCGCCGAATACCCACTTTTGCACTCGTTGGATTTGAGGGCGAGCGCCTTCGATATCGCAATCCAGGACTATGATGAATTCGTCTCCGCCCCAACGCCCCACCATATCTGTGGAACGGAGGGAAGAGCGAAGTTCCTCGGCAAACTGCTTTAAGAGATGATCGCCGGCGGGGTGTCCATATTTGTCATTGACCTGCTTAAAGCCGTTCATGTCGAGCACCGCCAGGCAAAATGTTTGTGCATGCTCGACCCGCCATTCAATCCGTGACTCTACGTTCCGGCGATTGGGCAATCCGGTCACTTCATCACGCAACGCAAGCTGTTCGACTGCTTTCAGTTTGGTCTCGTAGCTTGTTACTTCGCCCTTTAATTGCACAACCAGGTTCTGGCTGTCCTGTGCCATCTGGTCCACGTAAGTTTTCAGTTCGGTTGCCTTCTTTACCAGCGTCGCGCGGACTTGAGTAATGTCTTCGAGGTTGGCAATCGTCTGCAAACCAGTCGTGAACTGATTAAAGTGGCTTGCATAACGCTTGTCGCGTTCACCCATTGATTCCGCGGTGCGGGCCAGAACAATCAGGACCTCTTTAACGTCGTCTACTTTTGCCTTGTAGTAGTCCTCGCAGCGGTCTCCCCATTGCTGCAACTCGCCTTCAACCCGTTGCTCCATCTCCTGTATCTGAGCGGGAGTGAGTTCATCATTAAAGCGGGACTCAAGGCTGGAAAGGTTTTGCTGCAAATCAGAGCCAACGGCAGGACAGGCCCGCACCCCGCTTTTTCCCATGGCCAGGAGCGCGGAACGGTACGCTGCGACGAGCGGAGAGAGCAATTCGCCAAGTTCCGGGGCCGCCGACTCCCGTACTTTGATATCCATGTCCAGATACTTTTTCAGAGAAATCACGCCGCCGCCCTCGTGTCAGTATGCTGCACTAAAAACGAAGGAAAGATAAGATGACCCCAGATATAGGCTTTAGTTTCTGGAAACTTTTGTCACCGCTCGTGCTGAATAGTTTCGTTACTGGAAGATTAAAGGTTGGTTAAGAGCTGAAGACACACTTCGTGCATCGGCATTTTATGTAGAAAACTTTAGCGCGAGTTAATCCAATTCTTAAGATTGACGATTTGCACCCGATTCAAATCGCAACATGTTTGCCCAATCGAGCTATCCTTCTATAAAATCAAGAGTTTGCTGCTCGGGGATTTCGCTTCAGGCAAGTCCTTCCCGTTCATTAGTGCGATTCAGGAATCATTATGAAAATTCATGAGTACCAGGCAAAAGGGATTTTGAGGAAATACGGCGTGGCGGTACCTCGTGGAGAGACCGCTGCCACCCGCGACGAAGCTGTGGCCGCCGCTAAGAACTTATTTGATGCGGGCGCCAGTGGCGTTGTAGTGAAGGCGCAAATCCATGCCGGAGGCCGCGGCAAGGGCGGCGGCGTAAAGATTGCCAAGTCTGTGGACGAAGCTGGCGAATGGGCCGCAAAAATCCTTGGCATGACGCTGGTAACGCACCAGACTGGCCCGGAAGGCCGCCTCGTACAGCGCCTGCTGATTGAGGAAACGCTGCCGATCGAGAAGGAATTGTATTTGGGTATTGTGGTGGATCGCGCAGAAGCGCGGCCGGTCTTCATGGCGTCCGCTGCGGGTGGAATGGAGATTGAAGAAGTTGCAGCGAAAAATCCTGATGCGATTTTGAAGGAATACATCGATCCAGGCATGGGGCTTGAGCCATTCCAGGCGCGCAAGCTGGCGTTCAAGCTGGGACTGGGCGGGAAGCAGATTAACTCCGCCGTGCAGTTTATGACCGCGCTGTACAAGGCATTTGAGGAATCGGATTCATCGCTGGTGGAAATCAATCCGTTTGTGAGTTGCAGCGATGGGCGTCTGTTTGCGCTCGATGCCAAGATGACCTTCGATGACAATTCGTTGTTCCGCCATGCGGACATCCGCGAACTGCGGGATGTTACGGAAGAAGATCCGCTGGAAGTGGAAGCCTCGAAATATAACCTGAATTACATCAAGCTGGATGGCAACGTGGGATGCATGGTGAATGGCGCGGGGCTGGCGATGGCGACCATGGACATTATCAAGTATGCGGGCGGCATGCCGGCGAATTTTCTTGATGTGGGTGGCGGCGCGAATGCCGAGCAGGTGACGCATGCATTCGAAATTCTTTTGAGTGACAAGAACGTGAAGGCCGTGCTGATCAACATTTTTGGCGGCATTCTGCGCGTGGATACGCTGGCCAATGGAGTGGTAGAAGCGGCGCGGAAGACGCAAATTCAGCTTCCCATCGTTTTGCGATTGGAAGGCACGAATGTGGAACAGGGGCGCGAGATCCTGAAAAATTCAGGGTTGAATTTCATTGTGGCGCAGACCATGAAAGACGCAGCAGAAAAAGTTGTGGCGGCGGCGAAGGCGTAACCAAAATTTATGAGCATTCTTGTTAATAAAAAGACAAAGCTGATTGTTCAGGGCCTTACCGGCCGCGAAGGAACTTTCCATGCCAAGGCCTGTGCGGAATACGGCACGCAAGTTGTCGGCGGGGTAACCCCGGGTAAAGGCGGCACCACGCACGAAGGCTGGCCGGTTTTTAACACCGTTCAGGAAGCTGTGGACAACACCGGAGCTGATGCAACGGTAATTTTCGTTCCTCCGCCGTTTGCCGCTGATGCCATCATGGAAGCCGCCGACGCTGAAATAGAACTGATTGTCTGCATCACTGAAGGCATTCCAACTCTGGACATGGTGCGCGCGTGGGAATTTCTCCAGACACGTCGCTCACGTTTGATCGGACCGAACTGCCCGGGGATCATCTCGCCGGGCAAATGCAAGATCGGCATTATGCCCGCGCGCATTCATAAAGAAGGCGCGATTGGAATTGTCTCGCGCTCGGGCACGCTGACCTACGAAGCCGTGCATCAGCTGACACAGATGGGAATCGGACAGTCCACGGCGATTGGCATTGGCGGCGATCCGATTATTGGGACGAATTTTGTGGACGCGCTGGATTTGTTTAATCGCGATCCGCAGACTGAGGCTGTGATCATGATTGGCGAGATTGGCGGCAACGCGGAGGAGACTGCGGCGGAATTTGTAAAGACCCACATGAAGAAGCCGGTCGTTGGGTTTATCGCCGGGCAGACGGCGCCTCCGGGACGGCGCATGGGTCATGCGGGCGCGATCATTTCAGGCGGCAAAGGCACTGCAGAGGAAAAGATCAAGACCATGGAGGCGGCAGGGATCCGCGTGGCGAAGTCTCCTGCTGTAATTGGCGAGACGCTGGCGGCGGCCATTGGCGCGCCGGCAAGGGCTTAGCGGCTAGGGCTGAGCGGCTATAGAGATTCTTCGACTGCGAAATTCAGACGATTGCGGCCGAATTTCTTCGCTCAGAATGACAGCTTTTAAACAAACTGAAAATATCTAAAATCATCAAGGAATATAAGACATGACTTTGCAACGCACGTTCACCATTATTAAGCCGGATGCAGTGAAAAAGAACGCCATCGGTGACATCATTTCGCAGTTTGATAAGCACGGTTTCCGTGTTCTCGGGATCAAGAGGCTGGAGATCACCAAGCACCAGGCCGAGCAGTTTTATGCGGTGCATTCGAGCCGTCCATTCTTCAGTTCGCTGACGGACTTCATGTCAAGCGGGCCGATTGTCGTAATGGCACTGGAGAAAGAAAATGCCATTGCTGATCTGCGCAAGCTGATGGGCGCGACCAACCCTGCGAACGCGGAAGAAGGGACGATCCGCAAAAAGTGGGCTTCGAGCATTGAGCACAATGCGATCCACGGATCGGATGCGGAGGACACGGCGCGCTTTGAGTTGAGTTTCTTTTTTGCGGGGTATGAGCTGGCGTAGATCCTGTTACATTCCGGAAGACAACCCATTGTCGTTTCGAGCCCAATGAGAAATCTGCTTTCCGTGAAATTTGAGGCAAAGCAGATTCCTCACGCAAACAAAGCGTTCGGAATGACAATTTTTATTAACTATCCAAGCGGTTCGTAGAGATTCCCTTCCACGCGCTCGGCCACTTTAGGTAAATCTTTTTTAGCGTATTGCAGGAAGTGTGGAGCGGCGCGGTGGGCCTCCAGCGCGGCGTCGTCTTTGTACTGTTCGTAGATAAAGAACCGGCGCGGCTCAGTTTTGTGGCGGTGGACCTGATACATGGCGCAGCCGGGCTCCTTGCGGGATTCTTCCGTCAATTTTGAGAATACTTGCGCTACTTCCGCTTCACGGCCCGCTTTTGCCATCCAGATTACCGCCAGCACCACCATTTCGTTCTCTCCCTGAGTACTCCGATTAAACTCCCGCCTGAATTTTTGTTTTGTGTCCCGTGAGCGCTTCCATTTCGGCGGCGAAACCGTCGGTCAGCATGGTTTGCTGGCGATCGGGGCCGGTGGAAACCATGCCGATACGCGCGCCGGTTTCCTTTTCCAGGAAATCCAGATACTCGCGGGCCGGCTTAGGCAACTTTGCGACTTCAGTGATGCCTTGCGTGGATGTTCGCCAGCCGGGCATTTTGTGATAAACACACTCGATTTTACTGTAGCCGCAGCCCTGCGCGGGCAGTTCGTCCGTGAGCTTGCCGTCTATTTTATATCCCACGCAAACCGGGATTTCTTCAAGCTCATCGAGAACATCCATTTTTGTAACCACCCACCAGGAAAATCCATTGATCATGCTGGAGTAGCGGAGAAGGGGCAGATCAAGCCAGCCGCAGCGGCGTGGGCGTCCGGTAACGGCCCCGTATTCATTCCCGAGAGCGCGCAGGCGCTCGCCGGTTGCGTCCATAATTTCAGACGGGAATGGGCCTTCGCCGACGCGCGTACAGTAGGCCTTAGTGACTCCGATGACGGTGTTGATCGAAGTCGGAGCGATGCCGGTGCCGATGGCAGCGCCGCCGGAGGTGGCGCTGGAGGAAGTCACAAAAGGATAGGTGCCGTGGTCAATATCGAGCATCGTGCCCTGAGCGCCTTCGAAAATAATGGACTTGCCTTCTGCCAACGACTTGTTCAGCAGTACGGCCGTGTCGCGCACGAAAGGCGCGATTTTCCCGGAGGCCGCGGCGTATTCGTCGTAGATTTTAGCGGCATCGAGCGGCTCAGTATTGAACAAAGCGTGGGCAATCATGTTCTTTTCGTGGCAGGCATTTTCAATGTGCTTGCGCAGCAATTGCAAATCGAACATGTCGGCCACGCGCAGGCCGCGGCGGCCCATTTTGTCTTCGTAAGCGGGACCAATGCCGCGCGAGGTGGTGCCAATTTTGACTCGACCCGGAGCATTTTCCGAGGCGAGTTCGATCATGCGATGGTAAGGAAGGATGACGTGGGCGCGGTTGCTGACAAAGAGGTTTCCATCCACCTGTACACCGGCATCGCGCAGTGTGCCGACTTCCTTGAGGAACGCCATGGGATCGAGCACCACGCCGTTGCCAATGACGCTGATGCAACCGGGCCGCAGAACGCCGCATGGCACCAGCTGCAAAATAAATTTCTTTCCGTGAATAATGACGGTGTGACCGGCGTTGTGTCCGCCAGCATAACGCGCGACCACAGGAAAATTTTCCGAAAGGACGTCAACAATCTTGCCCTTCCCTTCGTCTCCCCACTGCGCGCCGATAATGACCGCCGCTTTACCCTTCTTCAATCTTCACTCCATGGAATTTGGCTGGCTGAGGTCAGCCGCACTAATTTTGATATTGCGCACGCAATCCCGAATGAAACTACTGAAATTTAGAGTTACAGGGAAACTTCGGGACAGGCAGAGTACTGTTAATGATACAACAGTTTCTGACTGCTAGTCTCAGGGACGGATGTTGTAAAAATCGCATTGCCGCCATCGAAATTTACAATCCTGACGCCTAAAAACTGAGTCAATATCTGGACTGGAAAGACGACTTTTATGCCCGAATTGCCTGAAGTGGAAACGATTGCGCGCGGCCTGGCGAAGCGCGTTACCGGAGATGTGATTGAAGACGTATGGCTGGGAGAGAAGCCGGAGCCCTTGAAATCGCCGGCGAAGGAGATCGTGGCGACCCTTCAGGGTAAGACGATTGAGGCGGTGCGGCGCGAGGGAAAGCATATTGTGTTTGATCTGGCGGCAAGTGATTTTGGGACGAAGGAAAAACGCTCTGCACGGGCGGTGACGCCCTCGCCTACACTGCCTCGGGCACAGTGGATTGTGCATTTGGGGATGACGGGGAGGTTGCAGGTTTGCTCGCCCGGCGATGAGATTGCGAAGCATACGCACGCGATTGCGCGGCTGGCTTCAGGACGCGAGCTGCGGTTTGTCGATCCGCGGCGCTTTGGGCGGTTGAGCGTGGCTGCCACGGCGGACTTTGATGCGGGCGGGGTTGAACCGCTCGATGTGGATTTGGAGCGATTCGTGGCGTTGTTTCGTGGACGCAAGGTGTTCATCAAGAGCGCGCTGTTGAACCAAAAATTGCTACGAGGCGTGGGGAACATTTATGCGGATGAATCTTTGTTTCGGGCGGGGATTCGTCCGCGCAGGCGGGCGGCGTCGTTAACGCGGGAGGAATTGACAAAACTGCACCGTGCGATCAAGGAAGTGTTGCGCGAGGCCATTGCAGCGGGCGGTTCTTCCATTTCCGACTATGTGGATGCGAATGGCGAGGAAGGTTTTTTTCAATTGCGGCATCGGGTATATGGGCGGGAAGGTAAGCCTTGCCTGAAGTGCAAGACTCCGGTTAAGCGTGTTGTGATTGGTGGCCGGAGCAGTCATTATTGTCCGAAGTGTCAGAGGTAAGACTTTTTAACCAGTGACGCACGGAAACACTGAGAATTGCGATATCTAATTTATGCAGGTTTCTTTTTTATGGATGCTTTTAGTTTTGCCACTTCTTGCAGCGTAAGGTGGCGGAACTTGCCGGGATGCACGTCGAGTTGGAATGGACCGTATTTCACGCGCTTGATTTTTTCAACGTGGTGGCCGACTTCTTCGAACATGTGGCGGATTTGGCGGTTTTTTCCTTCGATCAGGGTCACTTCAAACCAGGGATTATTAGCTTCACGAACGGCTTGAATTTTGGCGGGGGCGGTGCGCGTCCTTTTGCCGTCTTTGGTGCGGATAGTAATTCCGGCGCGCAGTTTGGCCAGATCGTTGAGGGTGGGAACTCCGGCGACTTTCACCAGATAAGTTTTCGGCACGTGCGAGGCGGCCTTCATTAAAGATGCCGCGAGTTCGCCGTCGTTGGTGAGCAGTAGCAAGCCTTCGCTGGCGTAGTCGAGACGGCCAACAGGATAGACGCGTGCGCCCACGCCTCGCAGCAAATCCATCACGGTGGGGCGGTTTTCTGGGTCGCTGACGGTAGTGACGTATCCCTTGGGCTTGTTCATGAGCAGGTAAACGTGGCGCTCGGCGCCCTTGAGCAGCTTTCCGTTGACGCGGATGTGGTCCTGCTCGGCGTCGGCCTTGGTGCCGAGTTCGGTGACGACCTGGCCGTTCACGGAGACGAGTCCGCCGGAAATAAGCTGCTCGGCCTTGCGGCGCGAGGCGACTCCGGCGGCGGCGATAATCTTTTGCAGACGTTCAGCGGGCATGGGATTGGAAAGTGTGCTTAAGAAAAGCACGTTGGGCGGACTGCGGCACTTGAAACCCAAAACATCAAGCTCTGTTCCCCTCGGCGGCTAAAGCCGCAATATTTTGTAATTTACCGGCACGATTAAAGCCATGCCCTTCCCAAGCCAACTTCCGCGCTACCTCACCAAAAGCACATTCCAGCCACCTAAAGGCGCCTGTGCAGCAGTCAATTATCCGTAGTGCCGTCACTGGAATTACCTTGCGCTGGGGCGAGTTCGCGTTCCGGTTCTGCTTCGGCGGCTTGCTGCTCATGTCCGTTCTCCGCGCCAGCATTTTCCTGTGGCAGCAAGTCGCCCTGGAAGGATTCTGCAACTAGCTTTTCGAATTCTTCCATGCTGGGGAGCTCGCCCACATCTTTTAATCCAAAGCGCAGCAGAAACTCTTTGGTGGTCTTATAGAGAATGGGCCGGCCGATGACCGCTTTGCGTCCTGCGGTGGTGATGAGTTTGCGGTCGAGGAGCGTGCCGATCACCCCGCCTGCGTCCACACCACGAATTTCGTTGATCTCCGGGACGGTGACCGGCTGCTTGTAGGCAATCACGGCCAGGGTTTCGAGCGCAGGCAGCGAGAGGCGGATAGGAGGCTTAAGGCTCTTAGCGAAATCGCGCACCAAATCATGCTGCTCCGGTTTGGTGGACATGCGATAGCCACCGGCGATTTGGCGGATTTCAATTCCGTGCGTGCTGGCGCCGTATTCGGCGATTAACTCTTCCAGGGCAGCGCGGACCCGTGATTTGACTTCAGCGTCATCTGCGGCGCCTTCGGCCATTACGGAACCCTTCACCAGATGGATGATCGCGTCGAGCGTGATGGGCGTTTCCGCCGCATAGATGATTGCTTCAAGGTTTGCTTTAAGGCTCATAGTTAAGCTTCGCTAATCTTATGGAGATCCTTTATGGATCTCCGACCGCAAAGTTCAGCTGCTGGCGGCTGAACTTTTTCGCTCAGGATGACAACTTAAAACGATACTCCCGGGCCTGTTCCCTTCTTTATCACGTTACCGCCAATCGTCGCGCACCGCGGCTTGCTCGGCCATGACCGCTTCGAATCCTGTATGCTTGCGGAGCAGGATTTCCCCGAACATGCGATCTTGCCTTAGCTGGATGGCCTGCAAGCGGACCAGTTCCAGCAGCGCCAGAAACATGCACACCAGCGCCTGCCGCGATTCCACGTTGCGCAACAAATGTTTCAGCCGCAACGGGCGGTCTTCGAGCGAAAGCCGCCGGCGCAGATATTCGATCATTTGGCCGACGGTCACAGTTTCTTCATTTACCTGGATCAAGGGGCGCGATTTGGCGCGTTCGATGATCTGCTGAAAAGTTTTGACCAGGTCAATTACGTCGGCGGCGATCTCCGGGTCGGTGCCCTCGGCGTTGATGAATTCCTTCATCGCCGGGTTCGACCAGACAACTTCCTCAATCTGCTGCTTTTGCAAAAGCATTTGGGCAGCCGACTTGAACTTTTCGTGCTCGAGCAGTCGGTTCACCAGTTCTGTCCGCGGATCATCCACCGCGTCGGCAGGGGCCAGCGGGTCGCGAGGCAGAAGCATCTTCGACTTGATGTGGATCAGCACGGCCGTCATGTAGATGAATTCGGCGGCGATGTTTACGTCTAACTGGCGCAGTTTTTCGACGTACGAAAGATACTGCGAGGTAATTTTCGCAATGGGAATGTCGTAAATGTTGACGTCCTGCTTGCGAATCAAGTCCAGCAGAAGGTCGAGCGGACCTTCATAGACGTCAGAGACGCTGACCGCGAAGGGCGAGTCGCTCTCTTTTTGCGGCTTTTCGTCTTTCGATTTGCTGTCCGGGGATTTGCTTTCCAAGGCCGGGCCGGAAATGGGCACAACAATTCCCCTGGCGGCGACGGAACGCTCCGGCTTGGAAGATTCATTCATGAACAACGCTCAACCCTGCTTCGCCTGCTGGCTGGCCTCAGGAGGTTCGTACTCCGCTGACATGCCCATGGCCTCGCGGACTTCGTTCATGGTGCCTTCCGCAACCTTGCGGGCGCGGGCTGAGCCTGCCTCCAGAATATCCCAGGCGAGGCGCGGATTCTCCTCGTATTTTTTACGCCGTTCCTGCATGGGGTTCAGGATTTCCACCAGGTGGTCAGCGGCCCAACCTTTGCATTCGATGCATCCAATTCCGGCCGAACGGCAG
>Ga0134125_10000639_pt1 | contig 46345 bp, 48 predicted proteins | sample KB31751_FD_96464 | JGI IMG/M metagenome (GOLD analysis project Ga0134125, IMG submission 96464) | Terrestrial soil microbial communities with excess Nitrogen fertilizer from Kellogg Biological Station, Michigan, USA - KB3-175-1 | ecosystem: Environmental > Terrestrial > Soil > Unclassified ...
CCTGCTCCATGTCCATCAGGAAGTACGTGAGGCCCTTGTGCTTCGGGACGTCCGTGTCCGTGCGCGCGACGAGCATGCACCACTTCGAGTACTGCGCGCCGCTCGTCCACACCTTCTGCCCGGTCACGACCCACTCGTCGCCGTCCTTGACCGCCTTCGTCTTCAAGGAGGCGAGGTCAGAGCCTGCGTCGGGCTCGGAGAAGCCCTGGCACCAGATCTCCTCGGCGGAGAGGATCGGGGAGAGGTAGCGCTCCTTCTGCTCGTCGGTGCCCCAGACCATCAGCGTCGGTCCGCCCAGCAGCAGCCCGAGCACGTTGGCGGGCAGCGGCACCCTCGCGCGGCCGATCTCCTCGAAGTAGATCGCCGACTCGGTCAGCGAGGCGCCGCGGCCGCCGTACTCGGTCGGCCAGGCCGGCGCGGCCCAGCCCGCGTCATAGAGGCGGCGCTGCCAGTCGCGGCGCCACTTGTAGTGCGCGTCCTCGCCGCCCTCGGTGGGCTCGGCCTCGGGCCGGTTCGACTGCAGCCACTCCCGCAGCTCGTCGCGGAAGGCCGTCTCCTGTGGGCTGAACGTCAGGTCCATGAGGTTGACAGCAAGACTACTTGAGCGCGGCCGGCGGCGGCTCCCGCTCCCGACCTCGCTCGTGCGCGAAGGGCGATAGAGGCGCTAGGCGTGCTTGGCGGTCGCGCAGCGGCGAACCGTGCGGGCCCGCGAGGCGACGACCGCTTTCGCCGTCGGGGAGCCGGGGACCATCGTGATGCTCGCCGTCAGGCGGTGCGCACCGGCCTTCAGCCTCGCGCCGCTGACGCGGATCGAGATCAGGCCGCCTTTGGCGCTGTGAGCGGTGCGCCGTGCGAGCTTGTGCCCGTCGAGGTAGAAGATCACGCTCGCCACGCCGGCCGACTTGACGCTGACGGTGAACGGGCCGCGCACGCATTTCGCGGGGCCGCGCAGCGAGGGCACCGCCGAGGAGGAGAAGCCGAGCACGCCCGATTTGGGGCTCGCCGCCGCCGGCGGCGCGGAGGAGGTCGTCACTTCTTTCTTGCTTTCTTCTTCGGTCTTCGGCTTTTCCGCCCCCGCCGCGATCGGGGCGACGAGGACCCCGCTCGAGTCGAGCGTCGCCGCTTCGCCCTCGCCGGGCTCGGGCGTCCCGGTGACGCTCGCAGCGTCGGCGAAGAAGCCCGCCGTGCGGTCGGCGTTCGTCAGGGCATGCATGCAGACGTAGGAGACCGTGTCGCGCGGCGCGATCACGCTCGTGCTGCCGCCCATCGGGGCGCCGTCGCAGCCCGGGTCGCTGAAGCCTGTGAAGGTCAGGGGCGTGTTGCCGGTGTTGGTCGCGACCGACTCATAGGTGACGGTCTCACCGACCGTGCCGGGGATCGTGCCGGTCGTGAACGGGCCGCTGATCGACTGCAGCGTCTGCAGGGCGAAGCGGGGGATCGGCGGGCAGGTGAGCGCGGCGCGGACGTTGAAGCCGCCTTTGATCCCGTTGCTTGCGAAGCGCGCGCGCAGCACGACGCTCGATTCGCCGATCGGGGCCACGATCGGGATCTCCTCGGTCGCTTCGCCGCCTTCGAAGCTGTAGCTCGTAAGCGGCGTCACGTACGTCGGCCCCGGGCCCGGCTTCTGCTTGAAGATCACCTTCTGGTCGATCACGTTGGGGCTTTCGGCGACGTCGTTGAAGGCTCGGAAGTGCACCGTGATCCGCGTGCATTCCACTTCGACGACGGCGTGGGGATCTTCGAGCAGCGCGTGGCGGACCGCTTCGCGCACGAGCTGTTTTTCGTGGCGCTGAGCCTGTTTGCCCGCCTTGACTTCCTGGCGCTGGCGCTGGGCGGCTTCGCGCTGGATCTTCACGGCTTCGCGGTGGGCGGCGTGTTCGGCCGCTTTCAGCGCACGTTCGGCCTGGCGTTCGGCGCGCGTGGCGTCGCTGGCCTGCCCGGCCGGCGCCACGGTCGCGAGCCCGAGGATCGCGAGGATCGCGAGCGCGAGAAGCCTGTTGCGGCGCACCGCACGGGCCCTCGCCGCGGTACCCCTGTCTGCTGCGGCGTCGGCGTGACGCCTCATGCGGTCCTGCCTATTTGGTCCCGCTCCATGGGTCGCTTCTCCCGTCTGAAGCCCTGCCACATTCCTGATTTTTGATTCCGCGCCTTCCCCCTCCAGGAGATGCGGCTTTCCGCCCATTGAGTCTCCCGTGCCCGCCTGTCTTAAGGATCATCCCTATCGGGTGATCTTCGGGTGATGCATAGGGTGATAGAGCGGGTGATGTCGGATTCACCCGTTTGGCTCTGTCAGCCGATAGGATTCCGACATGGCGGACGCAAACTCCATCACCGTCGCGGTCGGCGCGTTCGACGACCTGCTCGCGCGCGGCCTGCGCGGGCTGATCGAAGACGACCCGCTGCTCGAGCTCGTGGCCGAGGGCGTGGCGAGCGCGGAGCTCGCGATGATGCTGCGGGCGCGGGCGCCGCGAGTCGTGATCCTCGACGCGGCGCGCCTGCGCAGCCCGGCCGAAGTGCGCAGCCTGACCGCGGCTCACCCCGCCACCCACCTGCTGCTGATCGCCGAACGGCCCTCGAGCGTCGAATCGGCGCAGCTGCTCGCGTTCGGCGCCTCGGCCTGCCTGTCGCGCTCGACCCAGTCGCGCGACGTGCTGAACGCGATCCACCTCGCCTCGCGCGGCATGCAGCTGACGCCCCGCACGGGCCACGGTCTGGTGCCGGGCTCGGGCCTGCTGACCGCGCGTGAGGCCGAGGTGCTGACGGGCCTGCAGCAGCGCCGCTCGAACGCCCAGATCGCCGCGGAGCTGCACATCAGCATCGAGACCGTGCGCACCCACGCGCGCCACATCTACCGCAAGCTCGGCGTCGCCTCGCGGCGCGAGCTGCTCGCCCCGGCGACGCTCTCGCGCGAGCTCGTGGGCTGATCTCCGCGGCCGGCCCGGCGGCGCCGCGGCGGCGGCCGATCGCGACGGTAGATTCGAGGCTGTGACGGGCAGTGCGACAGGGCCGCGTATCGCCCATCTCGATGCCGACGCCTTCTACGTGTCGATCGAGCTGGGACGTCGCCCCGAGCTGCGCGGACTGCCCGTGGTCGTCGCCGGCAGCGGTCCCCGCGCCGTCGTGACGACGGCCAGCTACGAGGCGCGCCGCTTCGGCGTCGGCTCGGCGATGCCGGCCTCGCGGGCGCGCCGGCTGTGCCCGGACGCCGTCTTCCTGCCGCCCGACTTCGCGACCTACCGCGAGGTCTCGGCGCGGATGATGGCGCTCGTCCGCGCGGCCGTCGAGCGGGTCGAGGTCGTCGGCCTCGACGAGGCCTACCTCGACCTGGAGGGGCTGTTCTCCCCGCGCGCGGCGATGCGCCGGCTGGTCGCCGAGATCCGAGCCGAGGTGGGGATCGTCTGCTCGGTCGGGATCGGCCCCAACAAGCTCGTCGCGAAGGTCGCCTCCGACGCCGAGAAGCCAGCCGGGTTCGTCGTGCTGAGCCGCGAGCAGGCCTGCGAGCGGTTCTCCTCGCGGCCCCCGAGCCTAGTGCCGGGGATCGGGCCGAAGACCGCGGCGCGCCTGCAGCAGATGGGCTTCGCGACGCTCGGCGCGCTCGCCGCGGCTCCCGAGCGCGTCCTGACCGAGCGCTTCGGCCCGAACCTCGGCCGGGAGCTTCGGCGGCGCGCCCGCTTCGAGCACGACGGCTCGGTCAGCGAGTCGCGCAAGGTCGTCTCGGAGTCGCGGGAGCGGACCTTCGACACGGACATCAGCGACCCCGGGGAGATGCGGGCGATCCTGCGCGAGATGTCGCTCTCGCTGTGCGGGAGCCTCGAGCGCCACGGCCGCAGCGGGCGGACTATCGGGATCAAGGTGCGGCTCGACGACTGGACGACCGTCACGCGCGCGCACACCGTCTCCGCGCCGACGCGCGACCCGGACCTCGTCGCCGGCGAGGCGCTGCGCCTGCTCGCCGAGTACGCGCCGCCCCGGCCCGTGAGGCTGCTCGGGGTGCGCGTCGCCGGCCTGCACGGAGACGGCCGCTCCGGCGGGGGCGTCGAGGAGGCCGCCGACGAGGGGCAGCTAGCGCTGCCGGTGTAGGATCGGGCCATGTCGATCGTTCGCGCCGGAGAGGTCGAGCTCGACGTCGAACGCAGCGGCTCGGGGCCGCCGCTGCTGCTGATCATGGGCATGAGCGGGACCGCCCTGCACTGGGGCGATGAGCTGCTCGAGGCGCTGCGCGCGGACTTCGAGGTGATCGCATACGACCACCGCGGCGTCGGGGCCAGCTCGCGCCTCACCGACGGCCAGGTCGCGATCCCGCAGATGGCCGAGGACGCGGCCGCGCTGATCGGCGCGCTCGGCTTCGAGAGCGTCCACGTGATGAGCATCTCGATGGGCGGCATGGTCGCCCAGGAGCTGGCCCTCGAGCACCCCTCGCTGGTGCGCACGCTGACGCTCGGCTGCACCTACTGCGGCGGCGAGGGCAGCGCCCTCGCCGGACCCGAGGTGATCGGCAAGCTCAGCGAAGCGATGATGTCCGGCGACCGAGAGCGCGCCGTCCGCGCGGGCTGGGAGGTCAACGTCTCGCCGGCGTTCGCCGCCGACGACGAGGCTTGGGAGCGCTTCGCCGCGCTCTCTTCGCGCCGCGCGGTCGCCGTGCCCGTCGTGATGGCCCAGATGCAGGCGGTCATGGCGCACGACACCAGGACGCGCCTGCCTGAGCTGCAGATGCCCGTCCAGGTCGTGCACGGCACCGCCGATCAGATGCTGCCCGTGCAGAACGGCCACCTGATCGCGTCGCTGATCCCCGGAGCGCGCCTGGAGATCCTCGAGGAGACCGGGCACCTGTACTTCTGGGAGCAGCCGCAGCGCTCGGCCGAGCTGGTGCGGGAGCTCGCCGCGGTGCCGGCCTGAGCGGCCCGGCGCCCCCGCCCGAGCCGTTCACGGCACAGGCCGGCGACGGCACGGCGCTGTCGGGGGAGCTGACGGGCGCGGGCGTGCCGGTCGTGCTGCTGCACGGGCTGACCGCGACCCGCCGCTACGTGGTGATGGGCTCGCGCCGCCTCGAGCGCTCCGGTCATCGCGTGCTCGCCTACGACGCGCGCGGTCACGGCCGCTCGGCGCCCGCCGCCGACGGCGACTACTCCTACCCGCGCCTCGCCGCCGACATCGGCGCCGTGCTCGACGCGGCGGGGATCCCCCGCGCGGTCCTCGCCGGAGCCTCGATGGGCGCGCACAGCGCGGTCCGCTTCGCCCTCGATCGCCCCGAGCGAGTCGCGGGCCTCGTCCTCGTCACGCCCGCCTTCGACCCCGCCGGCTCGGGCTCGGCGCAGGAGCTCGCCGGCTGGGACCGGCTCGCGCGCGGCCTGCGCGCCGGCGGCATTGAGGGGTTCATCGAGGTCTACGACTTCGATCGCGTCGCGCCCGGGTTGAGGGCGACCGTCGAGACGGTCATCCGCCAGCGCCTGTCGGCCCACGAGCACCCCGCCGCCGTCGCGGACGCGCTCGAAGCCGTGCCCCGGTCGCGCCCGTTCGAGGACCCCTCCGAGCTGGCCGCGCTCGATGTCCCGGTCGCCGTCGTCGCAAGTCGCGACGGCCCCGACCCCGGGCATCCGCTCGCGATCGGCGAGGCGTGGGCGAGATGGATCCCCGGGGCGCGCCTGATCGTCGAGGAGCAGGCCGACCCGCCGCGCTCGCCGATCGCGTGGCAGGGAGGACAGCTCTCCGCCGTGATCGCCGAGGTAGCAGCAGACGTACGTATGTGATAACGTACAGACCATGAGCGCTTGCAACTGGGACGGCACCTCCTACGACCGCATCTCCCAGATCCAGCAGGGCTGGGGAGCGGAGGTCCTCGGGCGACTCGACCTGAACGGCGACGAGCGCGTGCTCGACGCGGGCTGCGGCTCCGGGCGCGTCACCGAGATGGTGCTCGAGCGCGTCCCCGGCGGGCAGGTCGTCGCCGTCGACGCCTCGCCGTCGATGGTCGCGGCCGCCGAAGAGCGCCTGGCGGGGCCCACGAGCCCCTACGCGGGCCGCGTCGAGATCGTGCGGTGCGACCTGGCGGAGCTGGAGCTCGCCGAGCCGGTCGACGCGGTGATCTCTACGGCGACCTTCCACTGGATCCCAGACCACGCAAGGCTGTTCGCGCGGATCCACGGGGCGCTGCGGCCGGGCGGGCAGTTCGTCGCCCAGTGCGGCGGCGAGGGGAACATCGAGGGGCTGCGCTCGCACGCTCGCGCGGTGCTCGCCGAGCCGCCCTACGCCGGGCACTTCGAGGGCTGGCAGGCGCCGTGGAACTACGCGGGGGCCGAGGTCACCGAGGGGAGGCTGCGCGAGGCGGGCTTCGCCGAGGCTCGGTGCTGGCTGAGCGACGCGCCGTCGACGCCGAACGAGCCGCGCGAGTTCCTGAGCACGATCGTGCTCGGCCCGCACGTCCAGCGCCTGCCGGAGGAGCTGCGCGATCCGTTCATGGACGAGGTGCTCGAGCGCATCGGCGAGCCCGTCGTGATCGACTACGTGCGGCTGAACATCGAAGCCAGGGCTTAGGTCGAGGTCGAGGCTGAGACGGCTCGAGCCTTCGTCGACTCGTCAGGTATCCGCCAGCGCCTCCGGTATCACGTCCGCTCCACGCAGCAGCGCTTCGTAGCGTCCGCCCGCGTCGGCGAGCTCCTCGTGGGTGCCGCGTTCGGCGATCCGGCCCTCGTCGAGGACGAGGATCTGGTCGGCGTCGCGGATCGTCGAGAGCCGGTGCGCGATCGCGATCGTCGTGCGGCCCCGGGAGAGCTCGTCGAGGGCCTGCTGCACGGCCCGCTCGGTCTCGTTGTCGAGCGCGGAGGTCGCCTCGTCGAGGATCAGGACGGGCGGGTTGCGCAGGATCGTCCGGGCGATCGCGATCCGCTGCTTCTCCCCGCCCGAGAAGCGGTAGCCGCGCTCGCCGACGGGCGTGTCGTAGCCGTCCGGCAAGGAGGCGATCAGCTCGTGGATCTGGGCTGCTCGGGCCGCCTCTTCGATCTCCTCGTCGCGGGCCTCGGGGCAGGCGAAGCGCAGGTTCTCGCGGATCGAGGCGTGGAACAGGTAGGTCTCCTGCGAGACCAGCCCGACTGTGCCCGCCAGCGACTGCAGGGTCATGTCGCGGATGTCGACGCCGTCGATGCTGACGCACCCCCGCTCGGGCTCGTACAGGCGGGCGACGAGGTAGGCGAGCGTCGTCTTGCCCGAGCCGGTCTCGCCGACGAGCGCGGTGCGCGTGCCCGCCGGGACCTCGGCGTCGATGTTCGAGAGCGTCCACGGCGCGTCGGGGGCGTAGCGAAACCAGACGTCCTGCAGGCGCACGTCGCCTCGCACGTCGCTGAGCACGCGCGCGTCGGGACGTTCGACGATGTCCACCGGCAGGTCGAGGTACTCGAAGATGCGCCCGAACAGGGCAAGGGAGGTCTGCACTTCCAGGCCGACCGAGAGCAGCGACTGGATCGGGAACAGCAGCCGCGTCTGCAGCGTCGTGAAGGCCACGACTGTGCCGACCGAGATCGCGGGCCCACCGCCGAATTCGATGCCGCCGAACAGGTAGACGAGCGCGGGCATGATCGCGAAGCTCATCTGCACGGTCGCCATCCGCCAGCGCCCGGCCATGCGCGCGCGCACCTCGAGGTCGGCCAGTTCCCCGGACTCGTCGCTGAAGCGCCGCACGAGCTCGGGCGAGCGGCCCATCGTCTTGCCGAGCAGGATCCCCGACACCGAGAGCGACTCCTCGACGAGGCTCGACATGTCGGCCAGGCGGCTCTGGCGCACGGACTGGATGCGCCTGCGCTCCTCGCCGACGCGACGGGTGAGCCAGACGAAGAAGGGCAGCAGGATCAGCGAGAAGACCGCCAGGCGCCAGTCGAGCAGGAACATCGCCACGACCGTGGCCGCGACGGTCGTCACGTTCTGGACGATCGAGGTGGCCGTCGAGGTGACGACGCTGTCGACCCCGCCGATGTCGTTCGCGATCCGCGATTGGACCTCGCCCGTGCGCGTGCGCGTGAAGAAGGCGAGCGACATCCGCTGCAGGTGGGCGTAGACGGCGGCCCTCAGGTCGTGCATTACGCGCTGGCCGACCTGGTTGGAGATCCACGTCTGGGCCACGCCGATCACGCTCGTGAGGATCGAGAGGGCGACCATCCCGCCGACCAGCTCGGCGAGCAGCGTCGTGTCCCTGTGGGGATAGGCGGTGTTGATGATTTCCCGCAGCAGGAACGGGCTGACGACCCCGAGCCCGGCCGCGACGAAGATCAGCCCGAGCAGCGTGCCCAGCCGCGCGCGATAGGGGAGGAACAGGCGCCCGATGCGCCGCAGCGAGACCGGCGTGGGGGGGACGTCCTCGGGTCGCAGCGGCGCGGGAGATCCGTGCCGGCCTTCCCCCGTACGCCCCGCGGAGAAGGGCTGGGCGCTCACCGTTTGACTGTAGCGGCGGGTGGACCGGCCGCCGCGAGGCGATGTAATGTCGGCGCTCTGACACCGTGCACGTCGGCGGCACAACCAGAAAAGGGGGGAGCATGAGGTCTGAGCTCGGCGGTCAACGCGCGCGCGGACGTGTCGCGATGTTCGTGACGGTCCTCTGCGCGGCCCTCCCGTGTGCTGCGCAGGCGGCAACGGTCACCGTCGGCAACCCCCTGACGGCGCCCGAAGTGCTGCCGAGCAACTGCCATCCGTGCACGGTCTTCCAGTCCGAAGAAGGCGGCAAAGCGGTGCTCTCGCCCGCGGACGGCGTGATCACCTCCTGGTCGTTCCGCTCGGCCGACACGGGCGCCGAATATCGCCTTCAGGTTCTGGTGCCGGAAGGGGGCGGCAAATATGCCCTGCGCGCCGAAAGCCCCGCCTTCGCGGTCGCCGGCTCGAACGCCGCCGAAGTCCAAACCGACACGCTCGCCACGCCGCTCCCGGTCAAGAAGGGCGACGCGATCGCCCTTCACGTCGGCGCGGGCGCGGAAGGCGTCCCGGTCTGGCCCGACGGCGCGCCCGAAGACGTGCTCGGGGAAACGTCGAGCGGCTTCCCGACGACCGTCACCTCGTTCCCGACCGGAGAGCAGCTGATGCTGCAGGCCACGATCGCGACCAGCGAACCGGGCGGCTCGGGCGGGGGAGGAGGCGGAGGCGGGGGCACGCCCGCTCCGGCGCCCGTCGCCGCGCTGTCCTCGACGCCGGCGACGCCCGGCCACGACGTCGTGCTGAGCGCCGCGGGGACGAGGATCCCGGCCGGGGAGAGCGCGACCTCGTACACGTTCACGCTCGGCGCGGGCGGCGACCCGATCACCTGCCCGGGCAGCGATCCGGTCCTCAGCGCCGTGGTCTCGAACGCGGTCAGCGCCCCCGCGAGCGTGCTCGTGACGACCTCGGCGGGGACCAGCGCGGTCGCCTCGGCGACGCTGACCAGCTCGCTGACGGGCCTGCCGACGGTGAGGCTCCCGGGCTCCTTCGGCGCGCCCGTCGCACACAGGGCGGCGGGCTCGACGATCGGCAGCGTGCACGCGATCGCCTCGCAGTGCCTGCCCGTCGGCGGGGCTCCGTCCTCGCAACCGAAATCGGCGGGCGTCGGCAGCGTGCGGATGGGCGAATTCGCGCCGACGATCGAAGCCATCGCGAGCGCCGCCTGCGCGAGCACCGTCAAGATCGGGATCGTCGAAGGCGTCGGCTGCTTCACCAAAGTCGAAGACGGCAAGCCGATGCCGAAAGCAGAGGAAGCGATCCTCTGCAAGCACTTCCGTCTCGGCTGCACGCTCAAAGAACGGCTCGGCGAAGCGCCGCTGCGCCTCGCGCAGGTCGCGGGGGCCTCCTCCGCGCGCGCCCACGGCGCGATCACCGGGGTCGAATTCCCCGACGTCGAGTTCGACACCTTCTACTACTCGACGACGCCCGTGCGGATAGACGGGGTGGAAGTCGCGCCGGTCAACGGCGGGGCGCTCGTGCTGGCCCGCGCGGGGGTCGACACGAGCCGTTTCCTCGACCACGACAGCGCCTACCTGATCAGCTCCGACGCGGTCGTGAAGATCGCCGGGATCCCGGTCAGTCTGCACGTGCCCGACTACCAGGCCGACTACGAAAAGGCGAAAGCCGCCGGCGAATGCGGGAAGAAGGTGGGCGAAGGGGTGTCCGAAGGCCACATCGCGGCGACCAACTGCCTGGGCAGCCTGAAAGCGCCGACGCTGCCCGAAGTCGAACACCTGATCCCGAGCGTCGACGGGCCGATCGACCTCTCGGTCAGCCCGAAGAACCTCGGCATCGAGCTCGGGGAATTCGTGATCCCCGGCGGCGCCTCGCCGATCCCGGTGATCCCCGAACTGCCCCTCTCGGGCACCGTCAAGGTGACGCTGACGGGATTCGACTCGGCCTCGGTCGCGGTCCACCTGCAGCTGCCGATCCTCAGCGACGCGGCCGGCCACGGCCTGACGGGCGACACGACGCTCGAACTGAGCAACCGCAAGGGGCTGCAGCTCAACTACCTGCACGTGAAGGTCCCGAGCCTCTCCCAGCTCGGGCTCTCGCGCCTGAAGAACCTCGAATTCACCTACAGCAGGCCGACGAGCCTGTTCGAAGGACAGGGGACGCTCGACCTCAACGACGCGATCAAGGGCGAAGTGACGCTCGGAATGGCCTTCGAACACGGTCGCTTCAAGCGCGCCCACGCCGACTACACCGCCCCGCCCGGCGGCGGCTACCCGCTGTTCGGACCGGTCTTCCTGACCTACGTCGGGGCCGACGTGGGCATCGAACCGACCTCATTCAAAGGCGCCGCGAACCTCGGCATCGGACCGGCCGTCGTCAACAAATGCAGCTCGCTCGGGGTGCAGGGGACGATCTCGCTCGTGTTCGGCAACCCGTTCACGATCGACACGACCGGCAACGTCCAGGTGCTGTGCGCGAACTTCGGATACAGCTCGCGGTTCCACGCCGACAGCGACGGCCACGTCGGCTTCGGGCTCGGGATCGGCTACCCGATCCCCGGACTGGGATCGATCTCGGGGGAAATCTACGGCCAGGCCTACGCGGACTTCAGCCGCAACATCTTCGAGGCCCAGCTCGACGGCCAGGTCAAGGCCGAACTGGCCGTGAAGAAGTGCGAAGAAGTCGGTCCGGTCGAAGAGTGCACGCCGACCGTCGACTTCACCCAGACCGTCGGCGCGACCGTCTCGATCGGCGACAACAACGGCAAGGCCGTCGGCGGCGCGGGCTTCTGCGCGAAGCTGAACTTCCCGGTGCTGGGCGACTTCTCGGTCGGCGCGGGCACGACCGACCTGCCGGCCACGATCGTCGGGCTCTCCAGCTACAACATCGCCGCCGTCGCCCAGCACTTCCAGATCCTGCTCAGCGGCTGCAGCTTGACGCCGTTCCGCCTGCTGCCCCCACCCGCCGGGATCTCGTCCCTGCGGGGGCACGCCGCCGGGAGCGGCTACGCGGTCAAGGTCGCCCCGGGCACCGGCACTGAGGTGATCGGGCTGCAGGGCGACTCGGGCGCACCGGAAGTCACCCTCACGGGCCCCGCCGGGCAGAGGATCCACGCGGGCGGCGAAGGGATCGAGGTCTCGAAGGCGGGCCTGACGGTCCGCCAGCCCTCGAGCGGGCAGACGCTGATCGAGATCCCGCACGCGGCGGCGGGGGACTGGACGCTGCAAAGCGCGGCGGGCGCGCCGGCCGTGAAGTCCGTCGCGGTCGCCCGCGCTCTGCCGGAACCGAAGATCGCCGCCCGCGTGAGCGGACACGGAGCGCGCCGCGTCCTGCGCTACGAGGTGACGCCTCAGCCGGGCCTGTCGGTCCGCTTCGTCGAAGCGGTCGGCGGCGGCATCAGCCCGATCGGGACCGCCCGCGGCGCCCGCGGCTCGATCTCCTTCGCGCCTTCGAACGGCTCGCCCGCGCGGCGCACGATCGAGGCGGAGATCGTCCGCAACGGGCAGCTCTCGGCGACGCGGGCGGTCGGGCGCTACACGCCGGGCGTGCTGCGGCCTGGCCGGCCCTCCGGCCTGCGCGTGCGTCGCACGCACGGGGGCTGGACGGTCAGCTTCAGGCCCGGAGCGAACGCGACCGAACATGTTCTGACGGTGCGCTTCGCCGACGGGGCGCAGATGCTGTTCGCGGCGCCCAAGGGGAAGCGGTCGGTGTCGATCTCGCGCAACCTCGACCCGACGCAGATGACCGCAGTCTCGGTGACCGCGCTGCGCGGCTCGCTGCGAAGCCGCCCGTCGGTTCTCGCGGCGAGGTTCGCGCGCGCCAAGCGACGCTGAGCACGGCTCGAAACGGGAAGGGGAGAGGCCGGCCGCCGTACCTCTGGCGTACGGCGGCCGGCCCGCGGCGACTGGAGACGCCGCTTCCTTTGCCCGGAGGGCGGGAGAGATCCTCCGGGGATAGGAGCACTCTCGCGCATCGCGCGATCAGCGTAATCGGCGGTTTCCCGCGCCCCGGCGCGGGTTTCCCGCACATCCTCCGCGTCGTCGGCGAAACCCGCGGCCTAGACTTGGGGGCGTGTCCGCGCTTGCGCTCGAACTCTCCCCGGAGCAGGTCCGGGTGCTCGGCTGCCTGCTCGAGAAGCAGCGCACGACCCCGGACGCCTACCCACTGTCGCTGAACGCGCTGCGACTCGCCTGCAACCAGTCGACCAACCGCGAGCCTGTCGTCGACTACGACGACGCGACGCTGCGCGACGCCCTGCACCGCCTCGAGCGGCGCGGGCTCGTGCGCCTGGCGAGCGGCGCGGGAAGCCGGGCGAGCAAGTACCGCCACCTGCTCGCCGAACGCCTGCCGATGGACCGCGCCGAGGAGGCCGTGCTGTGCGTGCTGATGCTGCGCGGCCCCCAGACCCCCGGGGAGCTCAAGCAGCGGGGGGAGCGGATCCACCCGTTCGCGGGCCTCGACGAGGTGACCGCGACGCTCGAGCGCCTGATCGAGCGCGGTCTGGCCGAACGGCTCGCGCGCCGGCCCGGCCAGAAGGAGGAGCGCTACCGCGAGCTGCTCGGCGCGGAAGCCGAGGAGGGCGACGCCGCCGAGGAATTGGCCCTGCGCGCCCCGGAACCCGCGCCCCCGGCGCGGGAGAACGGCGTCGGCGCCGCGAACGGCTCGGACGGGGAGGGCCTGGCCGACCGCGTGGCGCGCCTCGAACGCGAGATCGCGGAGCTGCGCGCCCGCCTGGACGCCGTGGGAGGACCGTCGTGAGCCACCTCGCGCTGCTGGCCGCGGCGTCCAGCTCGGACACGGCCACGGGCGTGGGGATCCCCGTCGCGATCGCGGCCGGTCTCGTCTCGTTCCTCTCGCCGTGCGTGCTGCCGCTCGTTCCCGGCTACCTCTCGACCGTGATCGGGGTGACGCCGCGTGACCTTCAGGAGGGCGTGGGCATCCGCCGCGTCCTCGTCCCGAGCCTGCTGTTCATCGCGAGCTTCTCGACGATCTTCATCCTGCTCGGCCTCAGCGCGACCGCGATCGGGTCCTCCCTGAACACGCACAAACACGCCCTCCAGCAGGTCGGCGGGGCGCTGATCCTGCTGATGGGGCTCGTCTTCCTCGCGACGCCCTTCGTCGGCTTCTTCAACCGCGAGTGGCACTCCGAGACGCTGCTGCGCCTCGCCGGCCGCGGCGGCCCGCTGCTGGCCGGTGCGGCGTTCGCGATCGCCTGGACGCCCTGCACGTCGATCACCCTCGGGGCGATCCTCACCCAGGCCGCGATCTCAAGCTCGGCGGCGCACGGCGCGCTGCTGCTGGCGTTCTACTCGGCGGGCCTCGCGATCCCCTTCCTGCTGATCGCCGTCGCGTTCGAGCGGATGACCAACGCGCTCGCGATCGTCAAGCGCCACTTCCCGGTCATCATCGGCGTCGGCGGCCTCGTGATGGTCGCGCTCGGCCTGCTGATCCTGACGGGGGAGTTCACGATCCTCAACAACAAGGCGTCCGAACTGACGAGCGAACTGGGGCTGCCGTCGAGCTCGGTCTGAGCCTTTCCGCCTAGCCCTGTCCGTCGGGTCGCTCGGCGAGGTCCTGAGTGTCCTCCGCTTCCGGCGCGAGCAGGTAGACGGCCGCGGCTGCCGCGAAGACGAGACCGGCATCGAATAGCATCGACGCCAGCCCTCCGGCGAGCGCGTCGCCCTTGCTGTCGAACAGCCCGCTGCCGCTCGCGGATTCGAGCTCGCGGACGATCAGATAGACGTGCAGGCCGAGCAGTCCGGCGCCGGCGCCGACCAGCCCGGAGACGGCGAAGAACGCCATGCCGCCGACCGGCCCGGGAGCGGGTTCGGGCAGCCAGCGCGCGCACGCCATGATGCCCGCCCCGAAGGTCGCCACGAACACCAGTGCCGGGATCCACCACATCGCAGCGCGATTCTGACTGTTGGTTCGGACGCCGCCGCCGTCCGGCGTGCGGGAGCGCCTCAGCTCGCCGCGCCGGCGCCCTGGTGCGCGGCTGTGCCCGACCGGTACCGCGCTTCCCACGCTTCCTGGTTGCGCTTCGCGTCGAGCACGAACGGCGAGTAGCCGATCGCTTTGACGATCCCCTCGTTGATCGCCGACTCGGGGAAGGGGAGGGGACGCATCACGTCGACGAACAGGACCACGCGGGTCTCGTCGGTGTCGTTCCAGACCTCGTGGTTGAAGGTGTCGTCGAAGACCATCGAGGATCCCTCCTCCCAGTGGCGGTAGTCCTCGCCGACGCGGATCCGGCACGACTCGGCGTCCTCGGGGACGATCAGGCCGAGGTGATAGCGCAGCACGCCCTTGTAGGGCCCGCGGTGGTCGAGGATGTGCTTGCGCGGGGAGAGGATCGAGATCATCGCGGTCTTCATCCCCGGGATCTCGCGCATCAGCGCGGCCGTCCGCGGGCATAGCTCCACGCCGAGCTTCGCCTCGAAGCCGTACCCGTACAGGAAGAACGTCTTCCAGCGATCGTCGTCGGTGATCTCGATCTGGTCCTTGGAGATGTCTTGGAAGTTCGCGAGCGCCTCGCGGTTCTCCAGCAGCGCCGCCGCCTCCTCGCGGATCGTCTCCCAGTTGGCCTCGACGCGCTCGATCCACGGGAACCGCTCGAGCGGGAAGAAGGTCGCGTCGCCGACCAGCGAGCGCCTCCCGATCCACCGCTCGATCGGCGCGAGGATCACTTCCCCGACCTTGATCGTGAGCTCGACCGTGCGGTCCCACAGCGACTTCTGCTGCATCTGCCGTCACCTCCCAGCGTTGACGGCTCCAGCTTAGTCGCGCCGCGGTCGGCAGTGGCGGAGGCGGCGGTGTAGCCTGACTTCTACGAGGACACGGAGCGCATTCCCGCGCTCAAGGCCGCGCTCCGCGCGCGGGGGAGGACACCGGTGGCGGGCTGAGAGGGCGCAGTCTCCTGCTGGACCCGAGAGGGCGTAGAACGACAGAGACCCGGGCCTTTCCGAGCGCCCGGGTCACCGCCAATCAGGAGGGAACGTCTACGCAGCCTCGCGCAGCGCCGCCAGCTCCGGCGACTCTGCAAGCTTCTTGAGCGCGCGCTGCTCCAGCTGCGAGGCACGCTCGGCCGAGAAGCCGAGACGCTTGCCGATCGCCGTCAGGGTCTGCGGCTCCTCGCGGCCCGTCCCGAAGCGCAGGGTCAGCACCTTGCGCTCGGTTTCGGGCAGCTGCGAGATCGCCCGGTGGACGATCTCCTCGCGCTCGTGCTCCCAGGCCGTGTCCTCGGGCGCCTCGGCGTCCGAAGGGAGCAGGTCGCCGAGCGCGGTGTCGCCGTCTTCGCCGATCTGCTGATCGAGGCTGACGAGCGCCGCACGCTGGTGGCGCACCTCCTCGACCTGGTCTACCGGCAGGCCCGTCTCGGCGGCGAGCTCGTCGAGCGTCGGCTCACGACCCAGTCGCACGGACAGCTCGCGCTCTACGCGACCGACCTTGCGGGAGCGCTGCGCGACGTGGACCGGAAGGCGGATCGTGCGGCCGGAGTTCTCCAGTCCGCGCTGGATCGCCTGGCGGATCCACAGCGTCGCGTAGGTCGAGAAGCGGAAGCCCTTGCGCCAGTCGAACTTCTCGCTGGCCCTGATCAGGCCGAGCATGCCCTCTTGGACGAGATCCGCGAGGGGCAGGCCCTGGTTCTGGTAGCGGCGGGCGTTCGATGCCACCAGCCGCAGGTTCGAGTTGACGAGCAGTTCCTTGGCGTGCAGGTCGCCGCGCTCGATGCGCTTGGCGAGATCGATCTCCTGGGCCGGCGTGAGCAGCGGGTAGCGCCGCGAGTGCGCCAGCAGCTGGTCGACCGACTCGGGGATGAACGTGTCGGGCGTCACTGCCTCGGTACGCTCGATCGGGCTGTCCAGCCGCACCGCAGCGTCCCGCGCGGCGGCCTGGGGAGAGGCCTCCTCGGTACCGGGAGCCGTGGGATCGAGCTCTATTGTTGTGGTGCTGGGGGAATCAGACATGGGGGGCGTCCTTCGTAATCCGATGCTTTGAGTCGGAATTATACGCCTCGATAGTTGCGTTGTCAATTATCCACTAAGGCGTCGCTATCCTCGCTCGTTCGACGTCGAGCACATGCTCCCCTGCAAGGCGGACACCGGGGAAAATGCCCGCGCGCACGAGGAATGAAACCCGCGTCGACGCCAAAAGGAGCGTTTTCGAGGGCCTTTACAGGTTATCGGCCCGCCGCCGCGGGGGTTGAGCGGGTCGCGGTAAGCTCGGCGTATGGCCGTGGATCTGTCTGGACGCGTGGTCGCCATAACCGGCGCCTCCTCCGGGATCGGCGAGGCCACAGCGCTGGCGTGCGCGCGTGCGGGGGCGGCCGTCGCCCTCGCGGCGCGGCGGATGGACCGCATCGAGGAGCTCGCCGAACGGATCACCGGGGACGGGGGGACGGCGCTCGCGATCCGCACCGACGTGGGCGAGGAGGCGCAGGCGGGCGAGTTCGTACGCAGGGCGGCCGCGGAGCTGGGCCGCCTGGACGTCCTCGTAAACAACGCCGGCGTGATGCTGCTCGGTCCGATCGAGGGCGCCGACACCGAGGAATGGCGCCGGATGGTCCACGCCAACGTCTTCGGCGTCCTCTATTGCACCCACGCGGCCCTGCCGCTGATGCGCGCCCAGGGGTCCGGCCACGTCGTCACCGTCAGCTCCGTCGCGGGCCGCTTCGCCCGCCCCGGCTCGGCTGTCTACAACCTGACCAAGTTCGGCGTCGGCGCCTTCAGCGAGGCCCTCCGCCAGGAAGTCGCGCCCGCCGGCATCCGCGTGACCCTGATCGAGCCCGGCGCCGTCGCCACCGAGCTCCCAGAGCACAACCGACCTGAGATTCAGGAGGTCATCCGGGGGATCTTCAAGGACGTCGAGCCGCTGTCCGCCGAGGACATCGCGAACGGGATCCTCTACGCGATCGGCTCGCCGCCGAACGTCGCGGTCAACGAGCTGCTGATCCGGCCCGCCGGCCAGACGCGCTAGCGGGCGCCCCGACCCTCCTCGGCGGGTTGGCCGCCGCTCACGGCTCCGTCCGGTCGCGCCGCGGCGACCGGCTCGATCTCGATCAGGTCGCCGCCCTCGTGGTCGACCTGCAGGGTCGTGTGGTCGAGGCCGAAGCCGCGATGCAGGCGAGCCTCCATCTCGCGGCGCGCGCGGTGGCAGTCGGCGTCGGAGCTCACCAGCACGTGCGCCGAGAGGGCGGGAAACCCGCTCGAGACCTCCCAGACGTGCAGGTCGTGAACCTCCTTGACCCCCGGGACCTCGAGCAGCGCGCGTCCAATCAGCTCGGGATCGAGGTCCTCCGGCGCGGCCTCTAGGAAGATCCGCGCCGAGGATCGCACCAGCGCGACGCCTGAGCGGACCATCAGCGCGGCGACCGCGAGCGAGGCGATCGGGTCCGCGCGCTGAAAGCCCGTGGCGAGGATCACCGCCGCTGCGACCGCGGTCCCGACGAAGCCGAACAGGTCGGTCAGGATGTGCTGGAAGCTGCCCTCGACGTTGAGGCTCGAGCGGTCCGCGCCGGCCAGCGTCAGCGCCGCGGCGACGTTGACGAGGGCGCCCGCGAGCGCGACCGCGAGGACCAGGCCCGCGTGTACGTGCGGCGGGTCGACCAGGCGGTGGATCGCCTCGTAGACGACGAACCCCGCGACGACCAGCAGGGTCACCCCGTTCGCCTGCGCGGAGAGGATCTCGAAGCGCCGGAAGCCGAACGTCATCGCGCCCTTGGCCGGGCGCCGGGCCAGGCGGATCGCCACCAGCGAGAAGCCGATCGCCCCGGCGTCGGTCAGCATGTGGCCGGCGTCGGAGAGCAGCGCGAGCGAGTGGGCGAGGATCCCGGCGGCGAGCTCGCCCGCCATCAGCAGCGCGATCAGGGCGAGCGCGCGACGCAGGCGCGGCTCGTCGGCGGCGCCCGCGGGCGCGTGACCGTGGCCGTGGTGATGGTGGTGCGCCACGGCTCCACGATAAGGCAGCCGCGGGCCCGAAAAGCGGGCGGCGGGGCGATACCTCCGCCCGCGCCGCTTTAGTGTCGGTGGATGGGAGCGCAGAGCGACAGGCGAAGGGCCGGCCCGGCCCGCACGACGCTCGTCTCGATCCTCGCCGCCGCGCTGCTCGTCGGCCTGAAGCTCGGCGTCGGCCTCGCGACGCACAGCCTCGGCCTCGTCTCCGCCGGGATCGAGTCCAGCGGCGACGTCGTGGCGGCGGTCCTGACCTTCTTCGCGGTCCGCCTCGGCGGTCGCCCGGCCGACCGCGGCCACCCTTACGGCCACCGCCGGGCGGAGAACCTGGGGGCGCTGGGCGAGGCCGCGATCCTGATCGGCGGCGCTCTGCTCGTGACCGTGGAAGCGGTCAACCACCTGGCCTCCGGCTCGCACGACCTGCGGATCCGCTGGTACCAGTTCGCCGTGATCGGCGCCGCGCTGATCGTCGACGCCAGCCGGATCAGCGTCTCGCTGCTCGCGGCGCGCCGCTACAAGAGCGCCGCGCTTCACTCCAACGCGATCCACTTCGCGGCCGACATGCTCGGCTCGCTGGCCGTGCTCGCCGGCCTGCTGAGCGCCAAAGCGGGCTTCCACGACGGCGACTCGGTCGCGGCCCTGGTGGTGGCGGCGATCATCGTGGCGGCGGCCGTGCGGGTGCTCGCCGTCAACGCGAACGTGCTGATGGACCGCACGCCGACCGAGGCCCGGGCCGCCGCGGAGCGGGCGATCGCCGAGCTCGGCGAGGACCTAGAGCTGAGCCGCCTGCGGCTGCGCGAGTCTGGCGGACGCTACTTCGCCGACGTGGTGGTCGCGGTGCCCGCCGGGCAGGCGGTCGTCGAGGGCCACCGGGCCGCCGACCGCGTCGAGCAGGCCGTCGAGTCGGCGCTCCCGGGCAGCGACGTCGTCGTCCACGTCGAGCCCCGGCGGCGCGGCCTCGACCTGCGCGACCGGGTGCTCGCGATCGCTCTCTCCGAGCCCCAGGTCCGCGAGGCCCACGACATCACGATCTTCGAGGACGGCGATCGCGCCAGCGTCTCGCTGCACCTGAAGTTCCCCGACGATCTCGACCTGCGCAGCGCGCACGAGATCGCCGAGCGCGTCGAGGGCGCGATCCTCGAACGCCCCGGGGTCGACGATGTCCAGACCCATCTCGAGCCGCTCGAGCGTCCGCTGCGGGCGCGGCCCCCGGGCGGACCGGGCGACGAGCGCGCCGAAGCGGCCGCGCGGGAGCTCGTGCTGGCGAGAACTGGACGCGCCGCCGAGCGCGTGCGGCTGCTCGCGACGGAGTCCGGTCCCGTCCTGTTCCTGACGCTCGCGGGCCGCGACAGCGAGTCGCTCGCCGACGCGCACGAGCTCGCGAGCCGCCTCGAGGACGAGCTGCGCGGGCAGATCGAGGGCCTCGCCGACGTCGTGATCCACACCGAGCCCTGAGCCCCGCCGGGAAGGTTTCCGGGCCGGACGGGATCTAAGCGCCTGGACCGAACGCGGTCCGCGCAAACCATCTCAGGAGGTAACGGTGAAGAAGCTCCCCATCCTCGGCGCCGCGCTCGCCGCACTGGCAGTGCTGGCCGGCTGCGGCTCCAGCAAATCGAGCAGCACCGCCTCCTCGGCGGCCTCGGCGCCCGCGACGACGGCAGCCGCGACCACGGCGGCGTCGACGACCCCCGCCGCGGGTCCGGGGGAGACGGTCGTGACCAAGCACTCGAAGCTCGGCACCGTCCTCGCGGCCGGGCCGAAGAAGATGACGGTCTATCTGTTCGAAGCTGACAAGGGCGGACAGTCGGCCTGCGCGGGCGCCTGTGCGCAGGCCTGGCCTCCCGTCACGACCAGCGGCGAACCGCAGGCCGGGGGCGCAGCGGTGGCCGCCGATCTCGGCACGATCACCCGCTCCGACGGCACCAAGCAGGTGACCTACAAGGGGCACCCGCTCTACTTCTTCGTCAAGGACGGGGACGCCGGCGACGCCTACGGCGAGGGCTCGAAGGCCTTCGGCGCCGACTGGTACGTGCTCGCGCCGAGCGGCAGCAAGATCGACACGGGGGACAGCCACGGCGGGAGCGGCTCCTGACGGAGCCCGCACCGCGCGGCCCCGCCCCGGGGCCCGGCGTAGGATTGCGCCCGCGCCCCGGGGAAGGATCCCGGGCGGTCGGTGTCTAATCAGCGAGCATCCGAGACTGGAGGACACATGACGAGCAACGCAGCACCTGTCCCAACGGCGCGGCGCCCTCGCGGGCGGCTCGCGCTCCTGCCGGCGCTGGCGATCGGCGTCCTCGCCCTCGCAGGCTGCGGGAGCTCATCGAAAAGCGAATCGACGGCGAGCACCTCGGAAGCGCCCGCCGCGTCCAGCACGGCGTCGAGCACCGCGTCCAGCACGAGCACCTCCACCGGCTCGTCGAGCGGCTCGACCGGCGGCTCGGTGAGCCTGTCGGCGAACGAAGGCGGGCAGCTCGAATACAACACCAAGACGCTCAGCGCCTCGGCCGGGAAGGTCTCGGTCGACTTCACGAACAAATCGCCGCTCGGCCACAACGTGACGATCGAATCGTCCTCCGGCGAAACGGTCGGCTCGACCCCGACCTTCACGGGCGGCTCGAAGACGCTCAGCGTCGACCTCAAACCGGGGACCTACAAGTTCTTCTGCTCGGTGCCGGGCCACCGCCAGGCCGGCATGGAAGGCACGCTCACCGTCAAGTAGCCCCGGCGGCGCGGCGGGCCGCGATCAGCGGCCCGCCGCGGCGACCGTGCTTGCGGCGCGCGCGCGGCGGGCGTTCTTGACGCGGTAGAGGTCCGCGTCGGCGGCCCGGATCAGATCCGCCGAGGCGCACAGCTCCGCGCTCGCGACGCCGACGCTCAACGGGATCCCGCTCGAGAGCCCCGCCTCGGGAAGAGCCACCTCTGCGGCGCACGCTTCCAATCTCCCGGCCACCGAGCGCCCCGCGTCCTCCTCGACAGCGGACAACACGACGATGAACTCGTCGCCGCCGAGGCGGCCGTAGAGGTCCTCGCCGCGCAGCACCTCGCGCAGGCAGTCGGCGACCGCGACGAGCACCTGATCGCCCGCCTCGTGGCCGTAGACGTCGTTGACCTCCTTGAAGCGGTCGAGGTCGATCATCAGCACCGTCATCGGCACCCCGCGGCGCCGGGCCTGTGCGAACGCGCGGGTCAGGTCCTCCTCGACCGCGCGACGGTTGGGGAGGCCCGTCAGCGCGTCGGTGCGCGCGATCGAGTGAAGCTCTCTCGAGAGCTCCGACAGCCGCGCCCGGTCGGCCGTCGAGCGAGCGAACAGGAACAGCAGCAGCACGCCGAGCAGCGTGACCAGGCCGAAGACCACCCACGGAACCCACGCCGTCGGCCCCGAGACCGACGCGTAGAGGGTGCGGTCGGGAACGGCCAGGACCATCCGCCACGGCGTGCCGGGGACCCGCGCGACGGTGAACGTGCTCTGGCCCCACCTCGCGGTCCTCACCTTGCCGGCGGACCGGTGCGAGATCGCTTCGGCCAGCCCGACGTCATCGCCCCAGACCGAGCTCGCTGTCGTCCGCGGGCTCGCCGCCAGCAGCTCGCCGCGCTCGTCGACGAGCAGCACCTCGTGCTGCGGGTACGCGATCGCGTGGTCGACGAACCCGGCCAGCAGGGCGCTCCCGACCGCGTACGCCGCGGAGAACACGCGCCGTCCCACCAGCGGGCTCTCGAATGGCACGCCGATCGTGACGATGCTCGGCAGCCCGCTCGGGCCGGGGAGCACGTCGGAGACGGCGACCTCGCCGCGCTCGGCCGTACGCGTCGCCGAGTAGGCGGTCAGCGATTCGCCGATGTGGGCCGCGCCGGCCGGCGTCACGTCGACGATCCGCCCGTCGGAGCCGAGCAGCACCGCGCCCTGCGCGCCGAACGCCGTCGCGACGGTCTGGAACCGGGACCGGGTCACGGTCGGGACCGCCATCAGCAGTTCGGCGCTGCGGCGCTCGCGGCTTGCCTGCTGGGAGATGTAGGCGCCGACGAGGTTCGCCGACGCCGATCCCCTCAGCTTGAAGTTCGCCAGCTGGTGCGAGCGCGAGTCGTGCTGGGCCCGGGAGATGAAGACGGCGAGCGTTCCGAGCAGGAACAGCAGCCCCAGCGCGGCGACGGCGACGCTCGACGACCTGCGGGCGCGAGACCCGGGGCGAGGGAACATGACCGGAGGATCGGCTCTGGAAAGCCAAACCTTTAGATTTCTCCGAATACGGACATGTCCGTATCCAGACCGGCACGTCAGTCGAGTTCGATCACGAACTCCTCGACCGGCGCGCGCTCGGGCACCCGCTGCTCCTGAACCGGCGCGCCCAGGTAGAGGAGGCCGAGCGGCGTCTCCCGCGCGGGGACGCCGAGCAGCTCGCGCCCGCGGGGGTCGTCCAGCAGCGGGACGGTGCGCCAGTAAGCCGCCAGGCCGCGGGCGTGGGCGCCGAGCAGCACGATGTAGGCGGCGACGGCCGTCGCGAGCACGTCCTCGCGATCCTGGGCCTCCTCGCCGCCCTGGACCGCGCTGACGGCCACGAGCGTCGGCGCGCGGCGGAGCTTCGCGGCCGCGCCGGGCTGCTCGGACTCCGCGAGCTCCATCAGCGCGGCGCGGGTCCGCTCGCCCAGCACGCGGAACCGCCACGGGTTCGTCAGGTGGTGGTTGGGCGCCCAGCGGGCGAGCTCGAACAGCTCGCGCAGCACCGCCGGCTCGACCGCCGCGGGGCCGAACGCCTTGTGGGTCCGGCGCGTACGGATAGCCTTCTCGACCTCCATCGCCTGCACCCTAGAAGGCACCGCCATGAACGCCGGAGCGCCCCCCACTTGAGCCTCGCCGAAGTCCTCTGCATCGCCCTCGCGGGGATGGCGGCGGGGACCATCAACACGGTCGTCGGCAGCGGCACGCTGATCACCTTCCCGGTCCTGCTCGCGTTCGGCTACGCGCCGGTCACGGCGAACGTCTCGAACACGATCGGCCTCGTGCCCGGCTCGATCTCCGGCGCGATCGGCTACCGCCGCGAGCTCGCCGGACAACGTGCGAGGGCGGTGCAGCTCGGCACGATGTCGGTGCTCGGCGGGATCACGGGCGCCGTCCTGCTGCTCGTCCTGCCGGGCTCGGCCTTCAAGGCGATCGTGCCCGTCTTCATCGCGATCGCGCTCATCCTGACGGTCCTGCAGCCGCGCCTCTCGGTCGCGCTCGCCAAGCGCGAAATCGACCTCGAACGGCCCGGCCATCCCGGGACCGCGTTCGCTGTCTTCCTGACGGGCGTCTACGGGGGGTACTTCGGCGCGGCGCAGGGGATCATCCTGCTCGCGATCCTCGGCGTGGCCCTCGCACAGGACCTGCAGCGGACGAACGCCCTGAAGAACGTCCTCGCGGGCCTCGTCAACGGCGTCGCGGGCCTCTACTTCATCTTCGCCGCCCACGTCGACTGGGGACCCGCCGCGCTGATCGCCGCCGGCGCGCTGATCGGCGGGCAGCTCGGGTCGCGCTGGGGCAGGCGCCTGCCGCCCGGGGCGCTGCGGGGGCTGATCGTGCTCGTCGGGATCTCGGCGATCCTGCAACTGCTGCTGCGGTAGACGGGTAATGTCGTCGCAGGTGAGGATCTCGAGCGACCGATGAGCGACGCGCCCAGCCCCGCCGACCGCCTCGTCGTGTTCGGCATCACGGGCGACCTCGCGAAGAAGATGACGCTGCGCTCGCTGTACCGCCTGTGCAAGCGCGGCCTGCTCGACGTGCCCGTGATCGGCGTCGCGGTCGACGACTGGAGCGTCGAGAAGCTCAAGGAGCACGCCCGCGAAGCGATCGAGCAGAGCGGCGAGAAGCTCGAAGAGGACGTCTTCGAGCGCTTCGCCTCACGGCTCTCCTACGTGAGCGGGGACTTCGCCGACGAGAAGACCTACGAGCGCCTCGCCACGCAGCTCGGCGACGCGGCCGCGCCGGTCTTCTACCTGGAGGTCCCCCCGGCGCTGTTCGGGACCGTCGTCGCGGGCCTCGACCGGGCGAAGCTGCTGGGCGGAGCGCGGGTCGTCGTCGAGAAGCCGTTCGGGCACGACCTCGACTCGGCCCGAGCGCTGGCCGCGGAACTGCACAAGCACCTCGCCGAGCCCCAGCTCTACCGGATCGACCACTTCCTCGGCAAGATGGGACTCGAGGAGTTCCTCCACCTGCGCTTCGCGAACTCGCTGCTCGAGCCGGTCTGGAACCGCAACTTCGTCTCGAGCGTCCAGATCACGCTCGCCGAGGAGTTCGGGGTGGAGGACCGCGGCCACTTCTACGACCCCGTCGGGGCGCTGCGCGACGTCGTCGTCAACCACCTCATGCAGCTGCTCGCCGCCGCGACGATGGAGGCCCCGAGCGGGGCGGGGGCGGAAGCGATCAAGGACGCCAAGACGGCGGTCTTCAACTCGATGCCCGCCGCCGACCCGGCCGCGTACGTGCGGGGGCAGTACGACGGCTACCGGGAGATCGAAGGCGTCGCGCCGGACTCGCAGACCGAGACCTACGCCGCGCTGCGCCTGCAGATCGAGAACTGGCGCTGGGCCGGCGTGCCCTTCTTCATCCGCGCCGGCAAGCGGCTGCCCGTCACCCAGACCGAGCTGCGGATCGTCTTCAGGCACGCCCCGCGGCTGCCGTTCCTCGGCGGGGGCCACCTGCGCGAGCCGAGCCAGCTCGTCGTGCGGATCGACCCCGCGACCGGCGTGCGGATCGTTCTGGACGCCCACCGCGCCGACAGCGCCGGACCCGCGCCGATCGAGCTCGACATGGAGTTCGCCGCCGAGGGCGGGGAGGACCCGACTCCCTATGAGGTGCTGCTCCACGCCGCGCTGATCGGCGACAGCACCCACTTCACCCGCGAGGACGGCGTCGAGGAGTGCTGGCGGATCCTCGCGCCGCTGATCTCCGAGCCGCCGCCCGTCGAGCCGTACGAGCCGGGGAGCTGGGGGCCCGCCTCGGCCGAGCAGCTGCTCGCGCGGGCGGGGGGCTGGCGCGAGCCTTGGGTCGGCGCCTAGCAGGGAGCCGCTAGCCGAGCTGCTGGACGAGCAGGAAGACGTTCAGGCCCGAGATCAGGAGCGCGCAGCCCCACGCAAGCGTTCGCGTCACGCCGCGGTTGACGTGCGCGCCCATCACCTCGCGCTTGGAGGTGAGGATCACGAGCGGGACGAGCGCGAAGGGGATGCCGAAGGAGAGGACGACCTGGCTCAGGATCAGCGCGCTGGTCGGGTTGACCCCCGCCGCCAGCACCGCGAGCGCGGGAACCATCGTCACGGCCCGCCTGACGAGGACGGGGATGCGGACGTTGATGAAGCCCGCCATCACGACCTGGCCGGCGTACGTGCCAACGCTCGAGGAGGAGGCGCCGGAGCACAGCAGGGCGACCGCGAACGCGAGCGCGGCGCCGCCGCCCACGAGCCGGCCGAACTCGGCGTGCGCGACCGAGATCGAGGTCAGGCCCGACAGCGCCGGCGTGTGGAACAGCTTCGCGGCGACCGCGAGCATCGCCATGTTGACGATCCCCGCGATGCCGAGCGCGACGATCACGTCGAGGCGCTCGAAGCGCAGCACCCGGCGGCGCTCGCGCTCGTCGCGCACGGGCATGCGCCCGGTCATCAGCGCCGAGTGCAGGTAGATGACGTGGGGCATCACGGTCGCGCCGATGATCCCGACCGCGAGGTAGAGGGAGCTGGTCCCGTCGAGGCCCGGGATCAGCCCGCGCAGCGAGCCGTGCGTCGAGGGCCCGATCCGCAGCGTCTCGTAGATGAAGCCGAGCAGGATGATGCCGAGCAGCGCCGTGATCGCCAGTTCGAAGCGGCGGAAGCCGCGCGACTGCAGCCACAGGATCGCGAACGCGATCACGCCGGTGATCAGCCCGGCGGGCAGCAGCGGCACGCCGAACAGCAGGTTCAGACCGAGCGCGGCGCCGAGGAACTCTGCGATGTCGGTGGACATCGCCATCACCTCGGCCTGGATCCACATCCCCCAGGTCACGGCGCGCGGCGAGTGGTCGCGCACGTTCTCGGGCAGGTTGCGCCCGGTCACGACGCCGAGCTTCGCCGAGAGGTACTGGATCAGCATCGCCATCAGGTTCGCGGCGAGCACGACCCACAGCAGCAGGTAGCCGAACTTCGCGCCCCCCTGGATGTTGGTGGCGAAGTTCCCCGGATCCACGTAGGCGACCGACGCCACGAACGCCGGCCCGAGCATCGCGAGCGTCCCCCGCAGCCGGCCCTTGGCGAGCAGCAGCTCGAGCGCGCTCGGCGTCTCGGGCCGCAGCGCGACCGCGACGCCCTCGCTGCCCTCGAGCACCGGGATGCGGGGGGGAGGCGTCACTCCGCCGCCTGCTCGGTGTCGATCCGCATCGCCCTCGTCAGCGCGTCGCCGAGCGCTAGCGTGCGCTCGCCGAAGCGGACGAACAGGGGGCCCCCGAACGGCTGGCGCTCGAGCACCTCGAGCTCGTCGCCGAGCGCGATCCCCTGCTCGGCGAGGTAGCGGAGCATCTCGGGGTCTGAGTCCGACACCCGCACGAATCGCCCGGCCGCGCCGATCTCGAGCTCGTCGAGGCCGCACGTCTCGCCCTCCTGCAGGTCGAAGGCGGCCGTCGGGATCGGGTCGCCGTGGGGGTCGACCGTCGGGTGGCCGAGCTTCGCCGCGATCAGTTCCTCCAGATCGTCGGAGAGGACGTGCTCCAGCACCTCCGCCTCGGCGTGGACGCGATCCCACGGCATTCCCAGCACCTCGGCCAGGTAGCTCTCGAGCAGGCGATGGTGGCGGATCACCTCCAGGGCAATCCTCCGTCCCGCCTCGGTCAGGCGCACGCCCCGGTAGGGGACGTGGGTGATCAGGCCGAGCTCGTCGAGCCGCTTGAGCATCGCCGAGACCGACCCGGGCGTGATCTCCAGACGCTCGGCGAGCGTCTTCGTCGAGACGGGTTCGTCGTGCCGGGACTCGAGCGAGAAGATCGCCTTCGTGTAGTCCTCGACCGCCGGGGTCCTGGCCGCTTCCTTGGTAGCCATGGGAAAAGGATATGGCATGCCAAACTTTTCTTCAAGTCTTGGCTCGACAAACCACTCATCGGCCAGATCCGGGACGCCCCTTAGACGCGCCTGCTCAGGCGCCGCGCCGTTGAGCATCGGGCGGCGTCGCCGGACGTGAGGGCGCCCGGCGACGCCGCGTTGGTCCTAGCCCGCCGAGAGCGCGGGCTCGCGGGCGAACTCCGCGATCAGCTCGGCGGTGCGGGCGGGCTGGTCGATCGGGGTGAAGGTCAGGCTGTCCTCGACCATCTCCAGGCGCGCTCCCGGGATCTCGCGCGCCAGCCGCTCCGCCAGCGGCAGCTTGAAGAAGCGGTCTTCGGCGGTCCAGATCAGCAGCACGGGTATGCGCAGCTGCGGGAAGCCCTTGGCCGCGCGCAGCGTGTGCTCGGGCCGCATGTTCGTGAGGATCTGGGCGACCTCGCGGCGGATCGCCGGGTTGACGCGGATCGGGCGCGCCCAGGACGCCGTCAGCGCGTCGTCGGCGCGCCGGGTCACGCCTCCGTACCCGGTCGGAAGGCGCCTCGCGAACGCCGCTCTCATCGTCTGCGCGATCAGCCACAGGACCGCCTTCGAACGGCCCACCGTCGCCATCGCCTTGAAGGCGCGCGGGGGGAAGTCCTCGTACGCGTCGCACGGGGTCAGGACGAGCCGTCCGATCCGCTCGGGGTGGTCGACGACGACTAGCTGGCAGATCGCCCCGCCGGTGTCGTTGCCGACCAGCGTCACGTTCTCGAGCTCGAGTGCGGCGAGGAAGTCCGCGACGAGCCGGGCGAGACCGGGAGGGGAGAGGTCCGCGCCCTGCTCGAGCGGGAGCTCCTGGGAGCCGAGCGGCCAGTCGGGCGTGATCACGCGGAAGTCCTTCGCCAGGCGCGGCGCGACGTCGCGCCACAGCTGCCCGTTCGCGAGCAGGCCGTGGACGAGCACGATCGTCTCGCCCGAGCCTTCGTCGCGGTAGCGGATCGGACCCTGCGCCAGCCGTATCTCCTTCGTCTCACTCATCTGCTCCTCCGATCGTGCCGATGCTGGATACATGCAGTATGTATGTAGCATACAGGTTGTATGTATGCGAGGGTGGGCGGGTCGCGATGAGCGGGGATGAGACGACAGGGGGCAGGCGCAGCGTCCAGGCGGAACGATCGCTCGGCACCCGCACGGCTCTGCTCGCCGTCGCTCGGGATCTGTTCGCCAAACGCGGCTACGCGGCCGTCGGGACCGAGGAGATCGTGCGCGAGGCCGGTGTGACGAGGGGCGCGCTCTACCACCATTTCGAGGACAAGCTCGACCTGTTCGCGAACGTCTACGAGGAGGTCGAGGCGCAGCTGATGGAGCGCATCATGCAGGCGGTCGCCGCGGGCGCGAGCGACCCGCTGGACGCGCTGCGCGCCGGGGCGCTCGCGTTTCTGGAGGCGAGCGAAACGGACGCGGCGGTGCGGCAGATCGCGCTCGTCGACGCTCCGTCGGTGCTCGGTTGGGATCGCTGGCGCGAGATCGGGATGCGCTACGCGCTCGGGCTCGTGCAGGCGACGATCGAGGAGGCGATCCAGGCGGGGCTGCTGCCGCCCCAGCCGGCCGCGCCGCTGGCCCACCTCCTGCTCGGGGCGATCGACGAGGGGGCCCTGCTCGTCGCGCGCTCGGACGACGGCGGGCAGACGCGACGCCAGGTCGCGGCCTCGCTCGAGCGGATGCTCGGCTCGATCGCGGGCTGAGACGCCCGCGCGGCCGAGCGAGCGGCTCCTCTACGCGCCGCCCTTGTGGGCGTGCAGGCCGCGCCCGGGGTGCGAGCGGCCCAGGAGGGCCGTGATCCTCGTTTCGAGGCGGCCGATCCGGTGCTGCTGGGCCCTCTTCGAGAGGACGTGGGCGGCGACCTTCGTGTCGAGGCGGGCGCGCGACGCGGAGATGAGCGCTTCGCGCAGCCCGCTCGCCGAACGGCCAGGGGTCGCGTCGGCGATCTGGGCGAGCGTCCGGCCCGAGCGCAGCTGCGAGAGCAGCTGCCTGCGCGGGATGCCGAGGTAGGAGCGGATCGCTTCGCGCAGCCGCAGATGGCCGTGGCGGGCGGCGGCGTGGCGCGCCGGGTGTCCGCCGATGATCGCTTCGACGCGGCTCGAGAGGTTCGCACCGGTCGAGCTGCGGCGCTGCTGGGCTGCCGCGATCAGCGCTTCGCGCAGGCCGGCTTCCGAGCGGCCGGGGGTCGCGGCGGCAATCTGCCCGAGGGTGCGGCCGGAGGCGAGCTCGGCGCGCAGCTCGGAGGGGGAGAGGCCGAGGTAGGAGGAGGCGGTCGCGATCGCCCCGCCATGGACGTGCGCGCGCTGGTGGGCGTCGTGCCGGCCACCCGCGTGGGAGGAGCCGGTGGCGGCGAGCGCGACGGCGGTGCCGCCCGCGAGGATCGCTACGAGCGCAACGAGCAGGGCGAGCCGCCGTTTGCCGAGCCGGGCCATGACATGACTCTGCCAGACGGTCCTTAAGCGCGAGTCAGCAGAGCGTGAGAGTCGCGGCCGCGGGGCCGCTCTCGCCGTCGCGCGGCATCGCGGCGCCCGACGAGCTCAGCGGTCGTAGGTCGCGATCACGCGCAGCGAGAGCCCCGTCAGGATCACGCCGAGCCCGGCGATCACGGCGAAGCAGACGCCGAGCTCGCCGAGCTTCCAACCGTCGATCACGAGCGACCGCAGCCCGACGATCACGTAGCTGACGGGGTTGATGCGGGCCAGCGTCTCCATCGCCGGGGAGAGCCGTTCGAAGGGCACGAAGTTCGGGGTCAGGAAGAGCAGCGGGAAGAACAGCAGGAAGCTCGACTGGGTCGCCTGGACGTTGCGCGTGCGCAGCGCGACGAGCACCCCGAAGCCCGCGTAGGCGACGCCGAAGAGCGCTGCGAGCAGGACGATCACGATCGCACCGCCGACGCCGCTGCGGATCGAGACGCCGAAGGCGAGGCCGACGAGCAGCACCGCCGTGGAGGCGCCGATGCCGCGCACGAGATCGGCCGCCAGGCGCCCGAAGATGATCGAGGAGCGCCTGACGGGCGCGACGAGGAGCTTGTCGAAGTAGCCGAGGTCGATCTCGGTCACGAACGCGAGGCCCGTCGTGGCCGTCGCGACCGCGAACATCAGCGAGACGGGCAGCTGGAACGCGGCGTAGCCCTCGCCCTTCAGAAACGGCGTCGAGCTCGGGAACGTCTTCGAGACCTGCCCGATGTTCACGACCAGGAAGAAGAGGGGAATGAAGAGGGTCGGGATCGTCGCCTCGGGGTAGCGCGCGATCTCGCGCACCGCCCGGCGACCCAGCAGCAGCACCTCAGTCATCGCTCGCCCTCCTGCGTCTCTTCGCCGTCGTCTCCCGAGCCCTCGAGGCGACGCCCGGTCGCCTTCAGGAAGACGTCGTCGAGCGACGGCCGCGCGACGCTGATCGCGCCGACCGTGATCGACTCGGAGTCGAGGCACCTGACGATCTCCGCGATCGCGGTCGCGCCGTTCTCGATGTAGAGCGCGAGCGCGTTCGGCTCGGCCGCGACCCGCTCGAGGCCCGGCAGCTCGCACAGCGCCGCCTCGGTCGCGGCGTGGTCGGCTCCGTCGAGGCTGACCGTGACGACGTCGTGGCCCATCTCGGCCTTCAGCTCCTCCGGGGCGCCTTCGGCGACGATCCGCCCGCCGTCGATGATCGCGAGGCGGTCGCAGAGCTGGTCGGCCTCCTCGAGGTACTGGGTGGTCAGGAAGATCGTCGCGCCGTCGCCGTTGATCCGCCGCACCTCCTCCCAGATCGTCATCCGCGAGGCCGGGTCGAGGCCCGTCGTGGGCTCGTCGAGAAACAGCACGTCGGGACTGTGGACGAGGGCGCTCGCGAGGTCGAGGCGGCGCTTCATCCCGCCCGAGTAGGTCTTCGTGCGCCGCTCGGCGGCTTCGGTCAGGCCGACCAGCTCGAGCAGCTCCTCGGTGCGCTCGCGTCCGCGCTGGCCGGTGATCCCGTAGAGGCCGCACTGCAGCTGCAGCAGCTCGCGCCCCGTCTGCACCGGGTCGAGGCCGATCTCCTGCAGCGCGACGCCGATCCTGCGGCGCACCCCGGCCGCGTCGGCGACCACGTCGATGCCGGCTACGCTCGCGCTGCCGGCCGTCGGGGGCAGCAGCGTGCAGAGCATCCGCACGGTCGTCGTCTTGCCGGCGCCGTTGGGCCCGAGGAAGCCGAAGACCTCCCCGCGGGAGACCGTCAGGTCCAGGTCGCGGACGGCCTCGATGCCGCCCTTGAACGTGCGCTGAAGCCCGCGCGCCGCGATTGCGTGCCCGTCCGTTTCGTTCGCGTCCATGCCGTTGCTCATCCCGCTCGGGAGTTCAGCAGGTGACGGGGTCGTCTCATCGGCGCCGGTCGCGGTCATGGCGGGCAGGCTAGGCGCCGTTCAGGCCAGCACCTGTCCTCGACTTCGCGTTTGGGCCCGACTTGTGACGGAGCTCGATGTGGACTGGGCGCTCAGGCGTACGTCACGACGCCGTTGCCGAAGGACCAGTCCTCCTTGGTCACCTCGACGAGGCCGACGTTCACGTCCTGCGGGCGGATGCCGAGGCGCTCGTGCAGGGCGGCCGCCAGAGCGGCGTAGAAGGCCTTCTTCATCTCGAGCGGCCTGCCGGCGTTGAGCGTGATCTGGATCAGGATCGCCTCCGGGGAGCGCTCGATGCCGAGGTAGTCGGGGCTGATGTGAAGGTTCTCGGGCGGGTGCTCGGTGAGGACCTCGAAGCGGTCGTCGTCGGGCACCCCCATCACGGAGTTGAGCGTCTCGTAGACGACCTGGCGCAGCGTCGCGCGGTACTCGGGTGACTTGCCTGCGGGGATGTCGATGCGGGTGAGGGGCACTGGTGTCTCCTTTTCGTCGGCCCGCGTGAGGGTAGTGGGGACCCGCCGCGGCGCGTGCGACCGGTCGGCCTAAGATCGGCGAGTGACCCAGACGCTCTACGAGTGGGCGGGCGGCGGAGGGGCGTTCGAGCGGTTGATCGCCGCCTTCTACGACCGCGTCGAAGCCGACGAGCTGCTCGCGCCGCTGTTCGGCGGCTCGGTCAGCGAGGAGCACCGCGACCACGTCGTGGCGTGGTGGTCGGAGGTGTTCGGCGGGCCGGCTCGATACAGCGAGGAGCTCGGCGGCTACCAGCACATGCTCGCCAAGCACCGCGGCCTCGCGATCACGCCCGAGCAGCGCTTCCGCTTCGCCTCGCTGATGAGCCTCGCCGCCGACGACGCGGGCCTGCCCGCCGACCCCGAGTTCCGCTCCGCGCTCGTGGCGTACCTGGAGTGGGGGACCCGCCTTGCGATGCACAACTCTCAAGCCGACGCCGAGGTCGTCGAGCACGCCCCGGTGCCGCGCTGGGGGTGGGGCGAGGCCCCACCGTGGCAGCCGTAACCTGCTTTACGGCAAGGCGAAAGCCGCTACGGCGGGCGGAATCTCACGCTTCGGCACCGCCCGTCGTTTGACGGGCATGAACGAGAACCGAAGGGACGTTGAGATCGAGGTCGGCGGCGACATCTGCGCTGCCTGGATGTATGAGGGGGAGGAGAACGGGAAGGCCGAGGCGCGGCCGGTGGTGGTCATGGCCCACGGCCTGTCGGGAACGCGGCGAGACCGACTCGGCGCGTTCGCGGAGCGGTTCGCCGCCGCCGGCTGTCTCGCGCTCCTGTTCGACCACCGCGGCTTCGGGGACAGCGGCGGCGAGCCCGACCTGTTCGACCCGGCGATGCAGCTCGAGGACTGGGCCAGAGCGATCGAGTTCGCGCGAAGCCTGCCGGGAGCGGACGGCGAGCGAGTCGTCACGTTCGGCTCCTCGATGGGCGGCGGAAACGCTCTCGCCGCAGCCGCTCTCGACGAGCGGGTCGCCGCCGCGATCAGCCAGGTGCCGTTCCTCGACATCGTGCGCCAGGCCCACCGCAGCCCGCCGCGCGTGGCGCTGACGATGCTTCGGGCCGCGGCCCGCAACGAGTACATGCCCGCCGTCGGGCAACCGCACGAGGCCGCCTTCATCAACGCCCCCGGCGCCGAGGAGGGATGGCGGCGCGTCGTCTCGATCGGCGAGGACTCACGCTGGCGCGACCGCGTGTCCACTCGGTGGCTGCTCGGGCGGCCCTACAACGTGGTCGGCCACGCGAAGGACCTGCATTGCCCGTGGCTCGTCTGCGTCGGGGCCGAGGACCGCGTCGCACGGCCGTCGGTCGCGATCGCCGCCGCGCGCCGAGCGCCCAAAGGCGAGCTACGGGTCTACGAGGGCGTCGACCACTTCGACATCTACGACGGCCCCCAGCACGAGGCGGTCGTCGCCGACCAGCTCGAGTTCCTGCGCCGGCACGTGCTCGATGTCGCGGCCCCGACTAGGATCAAGGGATGGACATCGCTGAGCTCGCTGCAAGATTGAAGGAGAAGCGAGAGCGTGGTCAGGCGGACGCGGCCCATCCCGACGACGCCGACCGGGCGCAAGCGTCCGCCGGCAGAGCGCCGGCTTCCGCGAAATCCGTGCCGAAGCGTGCCTCGCTCGCCAAGAAGGCCGGCGCCGGGCGCCAGTCCGTCGCGAGGCGCTCCGGGAAGTAGCACCGCCGCCGCGGCGCCTGCCGAGGCGCTCCCGAGCTCGCAGGCGACCTGCCATCTGGGAGATCGTCCGAGAAGCCCTCAACGAAAAGGCGCCGTCGCCGCTCATCCTACGCTCGATAATCCATGTTATGTGAAGCAAGAAGGGAGATCGGGCCCACGCCGGCGGGCCCTCTGCCACGCTCACCGACGTGGACCTCTCCCTCAGGGACACCACCGAGGCGGATCTGAGAGCGGTCCAGGCGCTCGAGTGCGACCCGGACGTCGCGCCGTGGATCTCGCCGTGGCCGCGCGAGCGCCACGTTCGAACTTTCTCGGACGCCGACATGGCGCACCTGACGTACTCCGCCGCGGACGGGCGATTTGAGGGCTTCCTGCTTCTCGCGGGACTGACCGACCCCGCCGGCTCGCTCGAGTTGCGCAGGATCGCGCTTCAGAGCCGCGGCCGCGGGCTCAGGTCGGCCGCGTTCGAGCTGGCGCTCGCGCGCTGCTTCGACACGTATGGCGCGCGGCGCGTCTGGCTCGACATGCTGCCCTCGAACGAGCGCGCCGCCGCGGTCTACGCGCGAGCGGGCCTCCTCGACGAAGGGATCCTCGTGAACGCGCACCCCCTCCCCGACGGCTCGCTCGGTCATCTCAGGGTTATGTCAATCTCGGCGCGAGAACGGGCCGCGACCAGAGCCTCGCCGCGGGTGTCCTAGCATCACCTCAAATCCCGTACCCAAGGAGGCCTCACCGATGGCGAACCCGATCTACACGGCCGAAGCTCACGTCACCGGCGGGCGCGCCGAGGGCCACGGCCGCACGAGCGACGGGGCGCTCGAGGTCGACCTGCGCCTCCCCACCGAGATGGGCGGCGAAGGCGGCGGGACGAACCCCGAGCAGCTGTTCGCGGTCGGCTACGCGGCCTGCTTCGAGGGCGCGATCGGGGTCGCGGGGCGCCGCGCGAAGCTCGAGACGGGCGATGTCGGGATCGACTCGAAAGTCTCCCTCAGCCCCGACGGCAAAGGCGGCTTCGGCCTCGGCGTCGAGCTGGACGTGAGCCTGCCGAGCATCGAGGACCTCGACGCCGCGAAGGAGGTCGTCAGGACCGCCCACCAGGTCTGCCCGTACTCGAACGCGACCCGCGGCAACATCGAGGTCGTGCTGAGAGTCAACGGCGAGCCGCTCGACTGAGCCGGGGCCCGGCGGCCGCCGCGACGCCGGTTGCGGGTCCTCACCTGGAACCTGTTCCACGGGCGCGCCCTCTCGCGCGCCGGGCGCGATCTCGAAGCGCAGTTCACCGCGCTGATCGCCGGCTGGCCCTGGGACGTCGCGCTGCTGCAGGAGGTCCCGCCCTGGTGGCCCCCCGGCATGGCCGCCGCATGCGGCGGCGAGCAGCGCACCGCGCTCACCTCGCGCAACGCGCTGTTGCCCATCAGACGCTGGGTCGCGCGGCGCGACCCCGATCTCGCGAAGTCGAACGGCGGTGGCTCGAACGCGGTCCTCTCGCGCCTGCCGATCGCCCGCTCGGAGACGCTGCGCCTCGCCCGCCGACCCGAGCGCCGCGTCGCGCAGCTGCTGCGCCTGCAGGACGGCACCGTGATCGCAAACCACCACGGCTCGACACGGGTCCCGCTCGCCGAGCGCGAGCTCGCGGAGCTCTGCGCCGCCGCGCTTGAACGATCCGACGGCGGCGCCGTCATCGTCGGCGGGGACATGAACCTGCGCGCGCCGCGGCCCCCGACGCCGCTCGCCCCGGTCGCGGCACGCGACGTCGACCACATCTTCGCCGCACGCGCCGCGCCCACAGGCGAGCCGACGCTGCACGGCAGGACGATCGCGCTCGCCGGCTCGCGGCTGACGCTGTCAGACCACCCGCCGCTCGAAGCTCAGCTCGCCTAGCGGCCGAACGTGCGCATCATCTTCCGGGCCGCGCCCGGCACGACCGCGAGGCGCGCGCGGACGTCCGTCAGCCCCGCGCGGAGCTCCTCGTCTCCCACCTCGACAGGGAGCATCGAGTCCTGCAGGGTCGCCAGCTCGCCGTCGGCGGCGAGCACCTCCCCCACCGCGCTCTCCAGCAGGCCCTGCATCCCCCGTGCGGGCGCCCCTTCGGGGCTCGTCGCGAAGTCTCGGGCCGGCAGGTCGTGACGGGCCGCGAACTCGCTGTGGGTGCGCCTGATCCCTCCGTAGGCCCGCTGCACCGGCCGGAAGACCTCCTCTTCGAGGTGCTCGGCCGTGGTCTCGTCGAGCAGGTCGTAGGCGGCGCTCAGCAGACCGAGCGCGACCGACAGGTGATCGGCCGCCCGCCCGACCACCTCCAGCAGCTGGGTCCGGCCGTCGGCGGCGCTGAAGGACATCTTCGGACCTTAGCCCTACTCCCCGTCCAGGCGCGCCATCTCCCGCCCGCGCGCGAGGACCGCGTCGATCATCCGCTCGGTCAGGCGCCCGGTGAACGTGTTCTGCTGGCTCGGGTGGTAGCAGCCGAGCAGCGGCCACGGCTCACCCGGAGACTCCGCGCCATGGGCGAAGCGGGGCTTCGGCTTCGGCGCCGGCAGCTCGGGTCGCAGCTCCGCCCGCAGCCGCAGAGCCGCGTCCCAGGCGAATCCGCCCAGGCACAGCACGACGCGCACGTCGTGAAGCAGCTCGGCTTCGCGGAGCGTGAAGGGAAGGCAGTTGTCGCGCTCCTCGGGGCTCGGCTTGTTGGCGGGCGGGGCGCAGCGCACAGCGGCGGTGATCCTCACCCCTTTCAGCTCCAGCCCGTCGCCGGCGTCACGCGAGACCGGGCTGCTCGCGAGACCCGCTCTGTGCAACGCCGCGTAGAGGAAGTCGCCGGAGCGGTCGCCCGTGAACATCCGCCCGGTGCGGTTGGCGCCGTGCGCCGCCGGAGCCAGGCCGAGGATCAGGATCCGGGCGGCCGCGTCGCCGAACGCCGGCAGAGGCCTCCCCCAGTAGGTCTGATCGGCGAACGCCGCGCGCCGCTCCCGGGCGATCAGCTCGCGCCACTCGACCAGCCGCGGGCAGCGCCGGCAGCGCGTCACCTCCGCGTCGAGCGCGGCCAGCTCTCGAATCGGATCGCGGGTCACCGTGGCAGTAGTACCATCGCTCGTGGGATGCAGACGTGGATGTGGGTGCTTCTCCTCGCCGGGCTGATCAAGCTTCCGATCGCCGCGCTGATGCTGTGGATCCCCTTCCGCTACGACGAGTCGCAGGTCGTCACCGACCCCTCCGACTCGAGCGAAGACGACGGCGGCTCGAAGGCGCTGCCGGGCGGCCCGCTGAACCCGCACCCGCGAGGCCCGCTCCCTCGCCATCCGCGCCGGGGGCCGCATGGCGCCCCCTCCTCCCCGCCGCGCGTGCGCAGCTCGCTGCGCACCGCCTCGCCGCTGCGCGCCGGTCGCTGAGCGGTCCGCTCAGCGGTGCTTCTTGCGCTGGGCTTTCGCCGCCTTGGCTTTCTGGCGGCGCTTGCGGTACTCCACGGACCGGTCGCGCGCAGGTCTCCCTTCGCCGACGTCCTCGGCCCCGGCGGGCGCGACGCGGCGTGCGTCCCTGACGATCACGTAGGCGATCCCCAGCAGCAGGATCGCGGCGGCGCCCAGTCCGAGGAAGATCGTCTTGTTCGAGTTGTGCGCTTCGGTCGCGGTGCCGGTCGTGGCAGCCGTCGAGGTGGTGTTTTCTTCTTCCTGGGCCTTGCTCGAGAGTTCGTTGAAGGAGTTGCCGCCTTCGATCCCCGCCGCCGCGGCGACCGGCACCCCCAAGGTCCCGCCCGCGAGCATCGCGAGCACGAGCAGCAGCGCCGCGCGGGCGCGCAGTCGGGGGCGTCGATCCTCTCTCTCTCCTCGCACGCGGCCGAGCATACCTCCTGCCCGCGCACCCGAGGCGGCCTGCCGAAGGCGCACCCCCGCCGCCCCGGGCGGGACGCCAGCCCCTAGAATGCCCGCCGATGGCCCCCAAACAGCGGCAGGTGAAGATCGAGCAGCGCGGCGCCATGCAGGCGATCCAGGCGCTTGAGCAGCGCTCCGACGAGGAGCTCGAGTCGGAGACGAAATACAAGGCCGCCGCCCTGGCGATCCTCGGCGCCCGCGCATCGGAGCGTTTCGACGCCGAGGCGGCGCGAGGCTACTTCCAGCGGGCGATCGCGGCAGCCCGGCCCCAGGAACGGATGCAGCTGCGCCGCATGGCCGACGCGTCGCTGGCTCTCGCCGAGCGCCGCGCCGGCGATCTGAAGACGGCCGTCGAGCGGATGGGCCAGGAGGCGCCCAGCGGCCGCCAGATGTTCGCCCTGCGGGCGATGGGGCTGCTGATCCCCGCGAGCTCCGCCGGGATCCTCGCGCGCCTGCGCGGGATCGTCCTGATCGTCTTGCTGATCGCGGCCCTGCTCGCGATCGGGCTCGGGCTCGTCGAGCTCGTCGCGCTGCCGTTCGGCGGGATCGGGATCGCCCCCGGCGTGCTGCTCGGCCTGTTCCTCGTGATCGCCGTGCTCGCCGTCGCCGCGGCGATCGGGAGACGCCGCCGTGACCGCGCGCGGGCCGGCGGCGGCTGACCGCGGCCGTCCCCGAGCGCACTAGGCTTGCCCGGTGGCGGCTCCCGTCTGCCTGATCGTCAACCCGTCCGCCGGCGGCGGACGCGCCGCGCGCCTGGCCCCTGAGATGGAGAGCGCCCTGCGCGCGCAGGGTCTCGAGGTCCGCCGCGTCGACACGCGCGACCTCGACCACGCCCGCTCCCTCGCCCTGGAGGCGGCGCGAGGCGGGGAGATCGCCGCGGCTCTCAGCGGCGACGGCCTCGTCCGCGTGATCGCCGACGCGCTGCGCGACGTTCCCGGGGCGAGGCTCGCGGTTCTCCCCGGCGGCCGCGGCAACGACCTCGCCCGCGTGCTCGAGATCCCCGACGAGACCCCCGGCGCGACGGCCGTGCTCGCCGGCGGGCGGCCCCGGCCGCTCGATCTCGGCCTCGTTCAGGAGCTCGGCCGAGAGGACGCGGGGCGGGCGTTCGTCGGGATCGCGTCCGCCGGCTTCGACAGCGACGCCAACCGGATCGCCAACGAGGCCCCCGCGTGGCTCGGCGGGCTCGTCTACGCGTACGGCGCGCTGCGCGCCCTGCTCTCATGGCGCCCCGCGCGCTTCGAGCTCGAGTTCGAGAGCGGCGAGCGCCACACGGCGACCGGCTACTCGGTCGCGATCGCCAACTCGCGCGCCTACGGGGGCGGGATGTTCGTCGCGCCCGACGCGATGCTCGACGACGGCATGCTCGACGTCGTCGTCAGCGAAAGGACGAGCAAGCTCAGCTTCCTCAAGAACCTGCCCAGGGTCTTCAAGGGCACCCACGTCGAGCTCCCCGAGGTCCGCGTGTTCCGGGCGGCCTCCGTCACCGTCTCCGCCGATCGCCCGTTCGTGATGTACGCCGACGGCGACCCGATCGGCACCCTCCCGGTGCGGGTCAGCGCCCTCCCGGGAGCGGTCACCGTGATCGCTCCCGAGCGCGGCTCCGCGGCGCTCGGCCCGGCCCCCGCCCCGGCCCCGGCCGGAGGCTGATGCCGGCCCTGCTCGACGCGAAGCTCGCCGTCGCCCGCGGCGCGGGCGCCCTTTCGCGACTCGGCGGCACGGGCGCCACCAGCCTCCCGGGCCGGGTGCTGATGCGCCTGGCCCCCGACGCGATCCGCACGCTCGGCGCGCGGCTGCCCGACGGGAGCGCCCTCGTCTCAGCGACCAACGGCAAGACGACGACGGCCGCGATGGCCGCCGAGATCCTGCGCTCCCACGGTCTGACGCTCGTGCACAACCGGGCGGGCGCGAACATGGCCGGAGGGGTCGCGACGACGCTCCTCGGCGCGGCCCGCGCCGGCGGCGGGATCGACGGCCGGATCGGGCTCTTCGAGGTCGACGAGGGGTGGCTCGCCCAGCTAGCCGGAGAGCTGCACCCTCGGGCGATCGTGCTCGGGAACCTGTTCCGCGACCAGCTCGACCGCTACGGGGAGCTCGAGGCGATCGCCGACGGGTGGCGCGAGGTGCTGCTCGCAAGCGACGCCTGCGCAGTCCTGAACGCCGACGACCCGCTGCTCGCGGATCTCGGTCGGGGCCGCGAGCGCGTCCTCTACTTCGGCGTCGAGGACGACTCGCTGGCGCTCGCGGGCATGGCCCACGCGGCCGACGCCAAGCACTGCCGCAACTGCGGCGCTCCCTACGTCTTCGACGCCGTCTACCTCGGCCACCTCGGCCGCTACCACTGTGCCTCCTGCGGGCGCTCCCGACCCGAGCCGCAGGTTCGCGCGACCGACGTGCGCCTGCAGGGGGTCGCCTCCGCGTCGTTCACGCTCACCACGCCGGACGGCAGCGCCGCCGTGAAGCTCGGCCTGCCGGGCCTCTACAACGTCTACAACGCGCTCGCCGCGGCGGCCCTGGCGCACGCGCTCGGCGTCCCCCTCGCGACGATCGTCCCGGCGCTCGAAGCGACCCGGCCGGCCTTCGGGCGGGCCGAGACCGTCTCGATCGCCGGCTCGGGCGGCGCCCGGGAGATGCGGATCCTGCTCGTCAAGAACCCCGCCGGGGCCAACGAGGTCCTGCGCACGCTCGCCCTGGAGCCCGGCGAGCACCGGCTGCTCGGCGTGCTCAACGACCAGATCGCCGACGGCCGCGACGTCTCGTGGATCTGGGATGCAGACTTCGAGGCGCTGCAGGGACGCGTCGCGGGCGTCGTCTGCGCGGGTACACGCGCCGCCGACCTCGCCGCGCGGCTGAAGTACGCCGGGATCGAGGAGGCGCGCATCGAGCTCGTCCCCGAGCTCGACGCGGCCCTCGCGCGGGCCGCTGCGCAGACGCCCGCGGGCAGCCCGCTCTACGCCCTGCCGACGTACACCGCGATGCTCGCCATGCGCAAGATGCTCTCCGAACGCGGCGAGCTGGAGAGCCGGTGGTCGTGACCGCGCCTGTCTCTCCCGCCGTGATCTGGCACGACCTCGAGTGCGGCGCCTACACGGCGGACCTGCCGCTGTGGCGGGAGCTCGCGATGGCCGCGGCGCCCCGCGACGGCGCCGGCGCGCGGGTGCTCGACATCGGCGCGGGCACCGGCCGTGTCGCGCTCGACCTGGCCCGCGCGGGGCACTCGGTCACTGCGCTCGACATCGACCCGGAGCTGCTCGCCGCCGTCTCAGACCGCGCGAGCGGGCTGGCCGTCGAGACGGTTCGCGCGGACGCCCGCGACTTCGCGCTGGCGCATCGGGACTTCGACCTCTGCCTCGTGCCGATGCAGACGCTGCAGCTGCTGCGCGGGTCCGCCGAGCGAGCCGGCCTGTTCGCGTGTGCCCGGGCTCACGTCCGCGAGGGCGCCCTGATCGCCTGCGCGCTGGTCGGCGAGGTCGACGAGTTCGACAGCCGCGCCGGCGGGCTCGGCCCGAGCCCCGAGCGGGTCCAGATCGGGGGCTCCCTCTACATGAGCCGGGCCATGCGGATCGCCCGTGAGAACGGCGCCTTCGTGATCGACCGCGAGCGCCTAGTGATCGGCTCCGGGGATCGGCCGCCCGCGCCGACCGAGCACGACCGCGTCGAGCTGGAGATCCTCGAGGAGGGCTCGCTGCGGGAGGAGCTGCGGGCCGCCGGCTTCGAGCCGCAGCTGACGCGGACGATCGCCGAGACCGACGAGCACTCCGGCAGCGAAGTGGTGATCGGACGTGCCTGAGGCCCCCGGCGGCACAGGACGGGTGCTGCGCGTCTGCGCGCTCTACCCGGACCTGATGAACATCTACGCCGACCGGGGCAACCTGATCGTGCTCGAGCGCCGCTGCGAATGGCGCGGCCTCGGCTTCGAGCTGACCGCGAGCGGCCTCGGCGAGCCGCTCGACGGAGCGGCCCACGACCTCTACTACATCGGCGGCGGGCAGGACCGCGACCAGCGGCTCTGCGCCGAGGACCTGCTCGAGCGGAAGGCTGCCGCCCTGCGCGAGGCGGCGGCCCGCGAGGCCCTGGTGCTCGGCGTCTGCGGCGGGTATCAGCTGCTCGGCCGCGCGTACACGATCGGCGAGGAGCGGATCGAGGGCGTCGGGCTGCTCGACGTGGAGACCGTCCGCGAGGACGGGCCGCGGCTGATCGGCAACGTCGCGATCGAGACCGCCGGGCTGACCGGCGCCCCGGACGGCGCGGTGCTCGCGGGCTTCGAGAACCACGGCGGGCGCACGTACCTGTCAGCCGGCCAGGCGCCGCTCGGCCGGGTCCTGCGCGGCTTCGGCAACGACGGGCGCAGCGGCTTCGAGGGCGCCGTCTCGGGCGCGACGATCGGGACCTACCTGCACGGGCCGCTGCTGCCGAAGAACGTGTGGTTCGCCGACTGGCTGATCGCGCGAGCGCTGCGGATCGCGCCGGCAGCGCTGGAGCCGCTGGAGGACGCGATCGAGCGTCGCACGCACGAGAGCGCGCTGCGGGCAGCCGGGGTTAGCTAAGCGACCGCGAAGCGGGCGAAGCGCTCGGCCAGCCTGGCCGGGACCAGCGCCCGGACCCGCACGCCCTCGGCGGTGTTCTCGCGGGTCACATCGCCCGCGAGCTCGTGGAGCTCGGCGAGGCTGCCGCCGTCGGCGTAGGGGACGAGCAGTTCGAGCGGCCTGAGCGTGTGCGCCAGCTCGGCCTCGATGCGGGCTTCGAGATCCGCGATCCCCTCGCCGCTGGCGGCGCTGATCAAGGTCGCCTCCGGGTGGTGCAGGCGCAGCTCGGTGCGGGCGTCCTCGTCGAGCAGGTCAGCCTTGTTCAGGACCAGCAGGCGCGGCTGCTCGCCGGCGCCGATCTCCTCCAGCGTCCCCTCGACGGCAGCCTTCATCGTCTCGGCGTGCTCCTCGCCGGCGGAGGCGTCGAGGACGTGGATCAGCAGGTCGGCGCGGCGGGTCTCCTCGAGCGTCCCGGCGAACGCGTCGACCAGCTGGTGGGGGAGCTTCGAGATGAAGCCGACCGTGTCCGTCAGGAGGTAGGGCCGCCCCGCGATTCGGAGCGTCCTGGTCGTCGGGTCGAGCGTGTGGAAGAGCCGGTCGCGGACGCCGACCTCTGCGCCTGTCATCGCGTTCAGGAGCGTCGACTTGCCGGCGTTCGTGTAGCCGACGAGCGAGATCGTCGGCACCGCCGCGCGCTCGCGCTCGGCGCGCTGGACCGCGCGCGTGCCCTTGACGTGCTCCAGGCGCCGCTTGAGCGCCGCGATGCGGTTGCGCGCCAGACGGCGGTCGGTCTCGATCTGGGTCTCGCCCGGGCCCCTCGTGCCGATGCCGCCGCCGAGCCGCTCGAGGTGGCTCCACAGACCGCGCATGCGGGCCATGTTGTATTCGAGCTGGGCGAGCTCGACTTGGAGCTTGCCCTCGGCGCTGCCCGCGTGGGAGGCGAAGATGTCGAGGATCACCGTCGTGCGGTCGATCACCGGCAGGCCGATCGCCTCCTCGAGGTTGCGCTCCTGGCGGGCGGTCAGCTCGTCGTCGCAGGCGATCAGGTTCGCGTCCGCAGCCTTCGCGGCGGCCTTCGCCTCGGCGACCTTGCCGGGGCCCAGGTAGGTGTTCGGGTGCGGCGCCTCGCGGCGCTGGAGCATCTCCCCGACGACCGCGACGCCGGCGGTGCGGAGCAGCTCGCCAAGCTCCTCGAGGTCGTCCCCCTGCTCGATCGCCCCGACGCAGAAGGCGCGCTGCTTGGCCCGCTGCGTGGGCTCCGACCCGTTGCGACTCTTCTCCATCTCCTCATCAGTCTAGGAGGTGGAGAGGGCGCCGTCCGCGGGCGTCTCCCTATTCCGGGGCGAGCCGGCCGAGCCGCTCGACGGCCTCGAGCAGGCGCTCGTCGGGGGTCGTCAGCGAGATCCTGAACCAGCCCTCGCCGGCCGGGCCGTAGACCGCCCCCGGCGTGATCACGACGCCGGACTGCTCGATGACGTGCTCGGCGTAGGCCTCCGAGCTCGCGAAGCCGTCGGGCACCGGCGCCCACACGTAGATCGTCGCGTGCGGGCGGCGGACCTGCACGCCGATCTCATCCAGCGCGTCGCAGACGAGGTCGCGGCGGCGCTTGTAGAGCTCGACCATCGAGGCGATCTCGGCCTCGGCGTCGGGCGAGAAGGCCGCGATCGCCGCCAGCTGGACCGCCTCGAACATCCCCGAGTCGATGTTCGTCTTCAGCCGCCAGTAGGTCTCCAGCGCCTCCGCGTTGCCGACCAGCGCGCCGCAGCGCCAGCCGGTCATGTTGAAGCCCTTGGAGAGCGAGTAGACCTCGATCCCTACCTCCTTGGCGCCGGGGGTCGCCAGGAACGAGGGCGCTTTGTAGCCGTCGAAGACGATCTCCGAGTAGGCCATGTCGTGGACGACGAGGATGTCGTAGGCCTTCGCGAACTCGACGACCCGCTCGAAGAACCCGTCGGGGACGATCGCCCCGGTCGGGTTGTTCGGGTAGTTGAGGTACATCACCTTGGCCCGTCGAGCGACGTCCTCGTCGATCGCGCCGAGGTCGGGAACGAAGCCGTGCTCGGGCTCCAGGGCCATCAGCACGGGCTCGGCCCCGGCCAGCCACGGGCCGCCCGTGTAGGGCGGGTAGCCTGGGTCGGCGGCGAGCGCGTAGTCGCCGGGGTCGAGGAAGGCGAGGTTCAGGTTGAAGATCGCCTCCTTGCCGCCGAGCGCTGGGATGATCTCGTTCTCGGGGTCGAGCGCGACGTCGAAGCGGCGCGCGTAGAAGTCGCGGACCGCCGCGCGGAAGTCATCGCGCCCGCGGTTCGACGGGTACTGGTGGGTGGCCGCCTCGGTCACGGCCTCTTGCATCGCCTCGACGATCAGCGCAGGGGTGGGACGGTCGGGGTCTCCGATGCCGAGGCTGATCACGTCGATCCCCGCCGCCCGCTTCTCGGCGATCTTGCGCTCGAGCTGGGCGAACGCGTACGGCGGGATCTTCTCGAGACGTTTACTCGGCTTCATGCAGCTCCCTTTCGAACTCAACGCTTATCTCGCCCGCGAACACCGGGCGCGCCCAGCCTGTCAGATTCACCCGCAGGTCCTCCCCCACCTCGACCCGCAGCTCGCCCCCGTCGAGCGCGACGGTCACCGCCTCGGGCCGCTCGCCGGCCGGCAGGTCGTGAACGTGCGCGACCGCCGCGCCGGTCGCGCCGGTCCCCGAGGAGAGCGTCTCCCCCACCCCGCGCTCGAAGATCCGCGCTCGGATCGCGCCGGGGCCCGTGGGCGTGTACCAGGAGACGTTCGTGCGGTTGGGGAACAGCTCGGAGGCTTCGATCGCCGGGCCGATCGCGGGCAGATCGAGCGCTTCGAGCTCCGCGAGAGCCTCGACGCGGATCGCGCACTGGGGGTTGCCGATCGAGACGTGGCGGAAGTGCCACTCGCGCCCCGCGCTCGCAACCGTCCCGACGCCGTCCTCGGCCCCGCCCGGGTAGTCCCTGGACTGAAGGTCGGCGTGGCCCATGTCGACGCGGCAGGTGTCGGGGCCGGTGATCTGCGGGCGGATCTTCCCGGCGACGGTGTCGATCGAGAACTCCTCGCGCTCGGTCCAGCCGCGGGTGCGCAGGTAGAGGATCGCCTCGCGGGCGCCGTTGCCCGACAGCTCCGCCTCAGAGCCGTCGGGATTGAAGATCCGCAGGTCGGCGACGTCCGCGGGGTCGTTCGGCGGCGAGAGCAGCAGGACGCCGTCGGCGTAGACGCCGAAGTGGCCCGCGCAGAGCTTCCGCACGCGCGCCGGGGTGAGCTCGAACGGCAGCTTCGCGGCCTCGACGATCAGGTAGTCGTTGCCGAGCGCCTGCCACTTCTCGAAGAGCATCGTCATGGGTCGTGGGAGTCTAGGATCTCGCCCGCCACCGACGCGGGGTCGCGGCCCGTCACGTCGATCAGCTCGACGCCGGCCATCTTCCGCATCCAGGTCAGCTGGCGGCGGGCGTAGTTGCGGGTGCGGCGCTTCATCCGCTCGACGTCGCCGGCGAGCAGCTCCTCGAAGCCGAGCGCCTTGGCGGCCGTCTCGGAGACCTGGCCGGCGGCGGCGCGGAGCACCTCCTCGCGCGCGCCGGCCGCGACCATTCCCTCGACGCGCCGGTCGATCGCCTCGTACAGCGCCTCGCGGTCCATCGTCAGGCCCGCCAGCAGCGTCGGGCGGCGCAGCTCCTCGCTCCACAGCTGCGAGGGCCCCTCGGGCGGCTCGAGCTCGCCGAGGGCGTGGAGCTCGAGGCGACGGACGATCCGCTGGCGGTCGGTCGGCCCGATGCCCTCGACCGCCCACGGGGCGATCCTCGCCAGCCGCGCGTAGAGGGCCTCCGGCCCGACGCGTTCCAGTTCGCCCGTCAGACGCTCGCGCACCCCGGCCTCGGGCGCGGGCCTCAGGCTCAGCTCGGCGAGCGCCGCGCGCAGGTAGAGCCCGGTGCCGCCGACGACGATCGGGCGGCGTCCCTGCGCGAGCAGGTCGTCGATCTGGGCGTGGGCCAG